>JAESGM010000056.1_pt1 | contig 361938 bp, 312 predicted proteins | sample 9269721 | NCBI WGS metagenome assembly JAESGM01 (sample SAMN15720920, study PRJNA650825) | algae metagenome | isolation source: Komarekiella atlantica HA4396-MV6 and co-occurring heterotrophs from... | place: USA: Theobald House, Kauai, HI | collected 2009-07-29
GGGGCTGGTTTCGGCGTGGCATGTCGGGTCCAAACTTTTGGACCCAAAACCGGGCTTGGGTGACGACCCGCTCGAACCACTTCATGTTGTCGTCGGTGTGAACTGCCGCAGTTCGTGGATCAGACGTTCGAGGCGTGGGACTCGCGGTAGCGACCCCCGTGTTCGACCGATTGCTGTAGGATGCTGGGAGCGGCGGGTGACTGTTGGAGTGGCTGGGGCAGCACCGTTTTCCAACGACCCGAAGGGAAAAAGTCCTATCAGCATTACCCAACTCTACCCAGCCCTCCCGTAATACTGGATAGCACTACTATTTCCGGCTCGTGATACTCCTGTTTAGGCGAGTTCTTTACATTTTCACGCGATCACGCTATGCTATGGCGACACCTGTAGGAGATTTCCCATATGGATATGCTAACCGAAAAGACGACGATTAACGTCCCCCTTCTCTACAACTGCCCGCTTCCCATCGGGCATCGCTTGGTGCTGGCCTACCGCTTGTATAAGGCCAAGTTCCAGCACGACCCGTCCGACTTGGAGACGCACTACCACACTGGCCTGTCGCGGGCAACGATCAAGAATATCGCGGCCGAACTCGCGGCGGAAGGCTGGTACACCAAGTTTCAGGACTTCACCCGCCCGGCCAACAACAAGGACGGCTATCAGTGGTTCCACTGCTTCGTCCACCAACCGGGCCAGCCGCAGTCGGTGGCATCCATCGCTGTGTGGTCACTCCTGCACCACAATGGCGAGGGCGGGGTCAAGAAGGCATACAACTACGAATACTTCCGAACGGCATTGGGCCTCGGCAACGGGACCGCCCGGAACTGTCTGGAAGCCCTGAAACGCGACCTGTGGCTAACGTATACGCCGCGGGAAACAACGGGTGCGCGGCAGGTTCTCGACTTCGCCCGCTACCGGCTCGGGGAGAGCCAACTCGCCTGCCTGCGGAACAAGGGCGTGATGGCCGAGGTCGTGCCGTCGAACAACGACCTCACCGACCCACCGCTGTTGAACGCGGCCGAACAATCTAGTAACATAGATATCATCATGGAGGACACACATGTCTACAATACACTCGGCTCGGCCGATCCCGACAGTATCGAATCCTTTCTTGCCTACCTCTCCGGGGTGTTCAAGTGCGAGTCGGCCTACCTCGCCAAGATCGAAGCCTCGTTCCGCAAGCGTGGAGTCAATCGCATCGCCCGCAAGGACTGGAAGCCACTCGCGGAAAAGTTCCGGGCCAGTCGGGTTTGATGCTTGGCTCACGGATGCCATCGTTGCCTACTACTCGCGGTTCGGAATGTACTAACACTTGGTCGCAGCGGAGGAGTGCAGTACGCGGTCCCAGGATCGGGTCTGATGGTTCGACTGGCATTGGCAAGCCGTCTTTCGTCGCGGGACCACTCCTCGCAGGTTGGTGGACTTTTTCGACTAAAGAAGTTGGGCGGGATATCCGATAACTACCGTATGTGCCGACGCGGCCTCACCCTTGTGCTGGTGGCTGCCCTGCTGCTCACGCAGTGGGTGGGTGGCAGCCGGTGCATGGGTGGATGCCCGACTGTCGGCCCGGACGCCCGACCGCACGTCCACTTGGCCGCGATCTTGCCCGATCAGTCGGAAACAGCCGGGTGCGGGTGCAAGCGACACCGCGAACAGGGTGATGTAGCACCCGATCAAGCCGGTATCTCGCAGACCACCGCGGACGCGGTGGTCAACTCGTCGATGCCGCAGGACGATCCTGGCGTGTTGTTCCTGCCGTTCGATTCCGGCGTTGCTATCCAAGCCAAACCGGCTGCGGTCTGCATCCACGACGCCTCCCCCGCGTTCATCGTCGGGGGAGGTTGGTGGTTTGTCGCGTGTCCGTGCCCGGAGCGGCGTGACTCGCATCTCTTCCTACACTCACCACCCAACTCTTCACATCCCGTCTACCTCCTGACGTGCTGCCTTCGCATCTAGCCCAACCGGGCGGCCGAAGGAACGTGGCGAACGTCCGTTCTTGACGCTGCCGCTCGGCTGTGTGGAAGCGTGAATGTGCCAGGGCTACAGCGTCATGCTGTGCCGCGGCCTTCGAGGTCGAGTCATTCACCGGCACGGTGACGGGAGGGACTTCATCATGAATGTGGGACTCAAGACGATCATCTGGTTGTCCCTCGTCGGGCTGGCTGGTTGCGCGACCTACCCCATCGAGCGGAACAGTCCCGAACCATTGACGGGAACTGTCCCCCCGAGCCGTAGCGGCCCCAGGTCCGCTCCCACCGCGTCCGAACCAACAGGCGTGACCCAGGCGAGGCATGTCACCGTTAGCCCGCTCACTGGTAAAGGCGACCCGTTGCCGACGCCCAAGTCGGCGGCAGGTGACAAGACGGGGCCGAAGGCGGTCGCGGCACCCCCGACAGAAATCTCACTGCCGGACCTCATCGCCCTGACCGTCGAGCGCAACCCCCGCCTCGCCCAGGTCGGGTGGGCCGTGGAGACGGCCCGCGGGCGGGCGGTCCAGGCGGGGCTGTACCCGAACCCGACGCTCAGCGTCACCGGCGACGAACTCGGCGACCGCACCGGGCCGGGCGGCATCTGGACCGCCCCGTACTTCAGCCAGGAGGTCGTGACCGGCAACAAGCTCGGCCTCAGCCGGGCCGCCGCGCTCAAGGAGGTCGATCAGGCCACCCTGCGGGTGGTGGCCGAACGCTACCGCCTGTTCACCGACGTGCGGCAGAACTTCTACGAGGTCGTCACCCTCCAGCGGCGGGCCGACATCCTGGGGCAACTCATCGGCCTGTCCGAGAAGTCAGTCGAGAACGCCAACAAGCTCCTCAAAGCGGCCGAAGGGAGCGAACTCGACGTGGTGCAACTGGAGGTCGATCTGGAACGTTACCGGGCCGAACTCGACGCGACGAACAGGGCGATGCCCCCCGCCTTCCGGCGGCTGGCCGCGAGCGTCGGGGTGGACGACCTGCCGTACATGAAGGTCGTCGGCGACCTCGACGTGCCATTGCCGGACTACGACCTGGAGCGGCTGCGGGCCTACGTCGTGAGCATCCACCCGGACCTGCGGTCGGCCCAGATCGGAGTGGAAAGGGCACAACTGGTGCTGAAGCGGGCGACCGTCGAGCCGATCCCGAACGTGACCATCGGGACCGGCTACGTCCGCCAGAACCAGAACAAGTCCGACGATTGGGTGATCGCGGCCAGCATCCCGGTTCCGGTGTGGAACAAGAACCAGGGCAACATCCTCGCGGCCAAAGCCCAGATCGGGGAGGCCGCCAGCGAGGTGGGCCGCGTCCAGAACGATCTGGTCGGGCGGCTGGCCGCCGCGTTCACGACCTACTCCGCAGCCAGCAAGCGGGCCGAGAAGTACAAAACCGCCATCCTGCCGAAAGCCGAGCAGAGTTTCCAACTGGCGCAGAAGGCGTACCGGGGCGGGCAGTTCGAGTACCTGCGGGTGTTGCAGGCCCAGCGGGCGGTGGCCGAGGCCCGGCTAGAATACCTCCGGTCCCTCGGCGAGGCATGGCGGGCGGCGAGCGAACTCGCCGGGCTGATGCTCGAAGACCACTGGCCCGCGACGACCCGGCCCGAGAAATGAGCAGCCCGCTTCCGCCCGACGGACACCCGCACCGCGTCTTTAGACACGCCCATGTGTCACGCCAAAACCGGGTTATACGGCGGTGGAATTGACCGCGGCCGTCACTGTGGGTAATGTTCTTTCATAGGCAGTTGTGTCCACCCGAGGGGTGATGTTGGCACTGTGGGGGCGAGTCCTGATGCTGGTGGCCTGCGTGCCACTACTCCAGCCGACCGGCTTTTGCGTCTGCAAAGCCGGGGGACGGGACCGTACATTGCCCCGGCAGGTACACATCGACGCCGAGGCCACCGCCTCTTCGACCGTCAAGAAGTCCGGCTGCTGTTCGCAATGCCACACACCAGACGCCGCGAAGTTGCTCGCCGCGTCCGATCTCGACGGACAACCGCACCGGCCGTGTCCGGCACCAGACAACGACTCCCACTTGCCGGGGTGCCCGGCCTCGCCCGGTGTTGATCGGTTCAAGTGGGTCGAACCGATCCCGCAGATCACCTCCGTCCTGCCACCCCTCGACTCCGCTGCCTTCCTGCCCGTTGAAGTCAAAGTCAGCACGCTTGTCTCCGTCCCCACGTCCACGTTTTCACCGTCTTCGCCGCCCCTCTACCTGTCGCACTGCTCGCTCGTCATTTAGTCCCCGTCACGCTCGCCGCGGCTGCGTCGTCGCACGCTCCGTACTGTTCCTCGTCGTTGCTTCAATCCGTGATTTGTCGGCCACCGTTAGCCTGACGGCCGTGGGCAGACGTGCGTGCCGCGTTCCTCGGACCCTCAAGGAGAACAAGCATGAGCGCGCCTGCCGCCGGTGCCGCATTACTGGACCCGCCAGTGCGGGAACCCGAGCCGCGTCCCCAGCCACCCGCCCGGCGGGGCGTCGTCAGGGCCGTCTTCAGCTTCGTCGCGGGGGTGATCCCGACCCTCCTCGTCCTGGCCGGGGCCGGGGCAATCGGCTGGTGGGGCCACCAGACCGGCTGGAAGCTACCGAAGTTCTCCGAGTTGAACGGTCAGGTCGCCGAACCGGACGACTGGTGCGCCGAACACAACGTCCCCGAGTCCCAATGCGTCGAGTGCGACGACTCGCTGATGCCGAAGGGCAAGGCCCGCGGCTGGTGCAAGCTGCACGGCATCCCCGAATGCACGCTCTGTAACCCGGAACTGGCCCAACTACCGAAGACGCCGGTCGTCACCGCCGCCGATCTGGAGCGGGCGAAGCAGGCGTTGGACTTCACCGACCGGCCGACGAACACGCCCAACTGTCGCACGCACCTGCGGCGGATTCAGTTCGCCACCGCCCAGGACGCGAACAAGTCCGGTATCGCTGTCGAGCCGGTGTGGACCGCCCCAGCCGTCGAGTTCATCGCCGCCCCCGGAGAGATCGGGTACGACCAGACGCGGGTGGCCCACCTGTCGGCCCGGTCGCCCGGCACCGTCTGGAAGGTGTTCAAGCACCTCGGTCAGCAGGTGAGGGCGGGCGACGTGCTGGCCCTGGTTGATGCCGCCGAGGTCGGGAAAACCAAGTCCGAACTCCTCCAGGCGTTCGCCCTGCTCCAGTTGAAGGAGCAGACGGTGGCAAGCATCAAGGAGTCCGCCGGGGCCGTGCCCGTCGCCCGCGTCCGGGAGGCCGAGGCCGCGGCCCGCGAGGCCGAGATACGTCTGGGGGCCGCGTGTCAGGCACTCACCAACCTCGGCCTGCCGCTGAAGGCGGCGGACGTTCGCGCCCTCAACGTCGAGCGGCTTCAGGCGAAGCTGCACCTGCTCGGCATTCCGCCGGTGGTGACGAAGCTCCTCGACCCGGCCACGGCGACCTCGAACCTGCTCCCGCTGGTGGCCCCGATGGATGGGGTGGTCGTGTCGCGGGAGGTGGTGGCGGGCGAGATGGTAGATGTGGCCCGCATCTTGTTCGAGGTTGTGGACACCCGGTCGCTGTGGCTCACCTTCGACGTGAAGGGCGAGGACGCTCACCGGGTCAAGCTGGGTCAGACCGTCCGGTTCCGGCCGGACAACGGGCGGGAAGAGTTGTCCGGCAAGATAGCGTGGCGAAGCACCCAGGCCGACCCGAAGACCCGCACGGTGAAGGTGCGGGCCGACCTCGCCGACCCGGACGGGCGGCAGACGGCCAACACGTTCGGCTCGGGCCGTGTGATCCTCCGCGAGGAGGAGAAGGCCGTCTCGGTGCCGAACGAGGCGGTTCAGTGGGATGGCTGCTGCTCCCTCGTGTTCGTCCGCGACAAGGACTACCTGAAGTCGGACTTCAAGGTATTCCACGTCCGCAAGGTGCGGGTCGGGGCGAAGGACGAAAAGAACACCGAGATCATTGCCGGGGTGCTTCAGGGCGAACTGGTCGTGACGAAGGGCAGCGGGTTGCTCCTGACCGAACTCCTCCGAGGCAGCCTCGGCGAGGGCTGCGCCTGCCACAGCAAGAAGTAGCCCGGAGGCCGACCCGTGTTGAACGCGATCATCGACTTCTCGTTGAAGTATCGCTGGCTGGTGATCCTCGGGGCCGTCGCCCTGGCGGTCGCCGGGGGCGTGTCGTTGCGCTACCTCGACATCGACGCCTTCCCCGACACGACGCCGGTGCAGGTGCAGATCAACACCGTCGCCCCGTCCCTCGGCCCGGCGGAAGTCGAGCAGCAGATCACCTTCCCGGTCGAGCAAGCCCTGTCCGGGCTGCCGAAGATCGTCACCATGCGGTCGATCTCGAAGTTCGGCCTGTCTCAGGTGGTCATCATCTTCGAGGACGGGACCGACATCTACTTCGCCCGCCAACTGGTGAACGAACGGCTGGCGACCGTGCAACTGCCGCAGGGGCTGGACCGGCCGAAGATGGGGCCGGTCAGCACCGGGCTGGGCGAGGTGTACCACTACGTCGTCACCGGCAAGGGCGACGACGTGACCCAACTCCGCACCGTCCACGACTGGATCGTCCGCCCGCAGATGCGGCGGGTGAAGGGGGTCGCGGAGGTGAACTCCTGGGGCGGGTTCGAGCGGCAGTACCAAGCCCGCATCGACCCGGCGAAGCTGGCGAAGTACGGGCTGACGTTCGACCGGGTGACGGCCGCGATCCGGGAGAACAACCAGAACGTCGGGGGCGGGGTGATCGACAAGGGGAGCAGCACGGTCCTCGTCGCCGGGGTCGGGCGGACGACCACGCTGGAGCAGATCAAGAACATCCAGATCGCCGCGAACGACGGGGTTCCGGTCCTCTTGGGCGACGTGGCCGATGTGGTCGTCGGCCACGAGGTCCGCCGCGGGGCCGTGACCGCGGACGGGAAGGGCGAGGTCGTCCTGGGCCTCGGCTTCATGACGATGGGCGAGAACTCGCACGAGGTGACGTGGGGGCTGAAGAAACGGTTGGACGAGGTGAAGGCGAGCGTCCCGCCGGGGGTCAAGGTGGAGCCGGTGTACGACCGGACGGAGTTGATCGGCTACGTCATCGACACCGTGAAGGCCAACCTGTTCGAGGCCGGGCTGCTCGTCGTGTCCGTCCTGTTCCTGTTCCTCGGCAACCTGCGTGCCGCGTTCATCGTCGCCCTGGCGATCCCGCTGTCCATGCTGTTCGCGTTCAGCGGGATGCTCCGGTTCGGGATCGCGGCCAGCCTGCTGTCGCTCGGGGCCATCGACTTCGGGATGGTGGTGGACTCGTCGGTGGTGATGATCGAGAACTGCATGCGCCACCTGAGCCACGGCGAGGCCGAGAAGCGGGGCAAGCTGGCCGTCATCCGGGACGCGGCCGTCGAGGTCCGCAAGCCCACGCTGTTCGGCGAACTCATCATCCTGATCGTCTACCTGCCGATCCTCACGCTGGAGGGGATCGAGGGGAAGCTGTTCCGGCCGATGGCCCTGACCGTCATCTTCGCCCTGGCCGGGTCGATGATCCTGTCGATGACCCTGATGCCCGCCCTGGCGAGCCTGCTGCTGCCGAAGAAGGTGTCCGAGCGGGAGCCGTTCCTGCTGCGGCTCATCAAGGCCGTGTACGTCCCGGTGCTGAAGCGGACGATGCACCACAAGGTCGCGGTGCTGCTGTTCGGGGCGACGGTTCTGTTCGTGGCGTTCGGGGTGGTCGCCCCGCGGCTCGGCTCGGAGTTCGTCCCGAAGCTGTCGGAGGGGGCCATCGCCCTCGGCACGGTGCGGCTGGCCGGGACGAGCTTGCAGGAGTCGGTCGAAACCAACACGCGGGTCGAGAAGGCGTTGCTGGCCGCGTTCCCCGACGAGATCAACCACGTCTGGAGCCGGGCCGGGACTGCCGAGGTGGCGACCGACCCGATGGGCGTGGAACTGACCGACATCTTCATCAGTTTGAAGCCTCGCTCGAAGTGGACGCGGGCTAAGACCCAGGACGAACTGACGGTCCAAATCGAGAAGGAACTGCGGACCATCCAGGGGCTGAAGTTCGCCTTCTCCCAGCCCATCGAGATGCGGATCAACGAGATGGTGGCGGGCACCCGGTCGGACCTGTCCGTGAAGCTGTACGGCGACGACCTGGACGTGCTGAAGGCGAAGGCCGCGGAGATCGAGCGGGTCATCAAGACGGTTCCCGGTGCCGCCGACGTGGCCTCCGAGCAGGTGACGGGCCAGCCGGTTTTGCAGGTGAAGGTCAAACAGGACCAACTCGCCCGGTACGGCATCCCGGCCCGCGCCGTCCTCGACCTGATCGAGAGCATCGGGTCGAAGCCGATGGGGGAGGTGGTAGACGGCCAGTTCCGGTTCCCGCTCGTCGTCCGGCTGCCGGACAGGTGGCGGGACAGCCCGGAGGCGGTCGGGTCGATCCAGTTGCCCACGGCCAACGGGGAGCGGGTGCCGCTGTCGCGGGTGGCGGACATCAGCACCATCGAAGGCCCGTCCACCATCACCCGCGAATGGGGCCAGCGGCGGATCGTCGTCACCTGCAACGTGCGGGGCCGCGACCTGGGCACCTTCGTGGCCGAGGTGCAGCAGAAGGTGAAGGGCGAGGTGACGCTGCCACCGGGCCGGTACAGCGTGAGCTACGGCGGGCAGTTCGAGCAGCTTCAGCGCGCCCAGACCCGGCTCATGATCGTCGTCCCGCTCGCCCTGTTGCTCATCTTCCTTCTGCTGTACGCGACCTACGGGACCGTCACGGACACCCTGCGGGTGTTCTCCGGGGTGCCGTTCGCGTGGGTGGGCGGCATCTTCGCCCTGTGGCTGCGGGACATGCCGTTCTCGATCTCGGCGGCCGTCGGGTTCATCGCCCTGTCGGGGGTGGCGGTGCTGGACGACATGATCCTGGTCAGCTACGTCCGCCAGCTTCAGAAGCGCGGCCGGACGCTGGAGCAGGCCGTTGAGGAGGCGGCGATCACCCGGCTTCGCCCCGTGCTGATGACGACCCTAGTCGCCAGCCTGGGGTTCGTGCCGATGGCGTTCTCGACCGGGATGGGGGCCGAGGTGCAGCGGCCCCTGGCGACCGTGGTGATCGGCGGCGTGATCTCGGCGATGGTCATGTCGCTCCTGGTGCTGCGGGTGCTGTTCGTCGTGTTCCGGCTGCCGTCACGACGGAAACCGCAAACGGTGGGCGGGGGCCAGCCGCACGAAGTGGCCCCGGAAGCGGTCCTTGCCCGGTGACGGGCGTTACTTTCCGAGGAGGATGAGCGATGAAAAAGGCGTGGATGAGCGCGGCCCTGCTCGCCGGGCTGTTCGCGGTGGTCGGCTGCGGCCAGCAGACGGCCCAGAACACGGGCGGCGACAAGAAGGGCAAGGAGGTGGCGAAAGCCGACCCGAAGGACGGCCCGAAGAACGTGGACGGCCACGGCGAGTGGTGCGACGAACACGGCGTGGCCGAGGAAGGGTGCAGCATGTGCCAGAAGGACGTGTTCAAGAAGCTGAAGCCGGACGAAATCTGCCCCAAGCACCCCGACCGGGCGAAGGCTCAGTGCTTCATCTGCAACCCCGACCTGTGGGAGAAGAGTAAGGCGGCCTACGTCGCCAAGTACGGCAAGGAGCCGCCGCTGCCCGAGAAGAACATGCCCGCGAAGAAGTGACGCGGCACTCCGGGTGAGCGACACACGCAGTCGGCCCGCCACCGGGCCGACTGCCTCAGCTTGGGACTGCTGTGATGACAGATCGGCAAGAGTTCAAGATTAAGGGGCTGGACTGTGCCGAAGAGGTGGCCGTCCTGAAAACGGTGGTCGGCCCGGTCGTCGGCGGCGAAGACCGCCTCGCGTTCGACATCTTGAATGCCCGGATGATCGTGAATGCCGAACCCGGCGAGGTTGCTCCCGAAAGCATCGTAGCGGCGGTCGGCCGAACCGGGATGCGGGCCGAACCCTGGCGAGACGAGGAAGTCGGTGAACGCGGCCTCGGGTTCTGGGCGCGGTGGGGGCGGACCACCCTCACCGCGGCGAGCGGGGCGATGTTGGTGTTAGGCGTGGCCCTGCACGTCGCCGGTGGCTGGACGGGAAGGCCGAGCTTCGCGGCCGAGGTCTGTTATCTCCTGGCGATGCTCGCGGGCCTGTGGCTCGTGTTGCCGAAGGCGTGGATCGCGCTGAAGCGGCTTCGGCCCGACATGAACTTGTTGATGGCGGTGGCCGTGGCCGGTGCCGTCGTGATCGGGGAGTGGGCCGAGGCTGCGACGGTCGCGTTCCTGTTCGCTCTGTCGCTGGAGTTGGAGGCGTGGAGCGTCGGGCGGGTCCGGCGGGCGGTCACGGCCCTGCTCGACCTCGCCCCGCCGACCGCGCGGGTCATCAGCGATGGCGTCGAACGCGACGTTCCGGCGAAGGACGTGGCGGTCGGGGCGGTCTTCGTCGTGCGGCCCGGCGAGCGCGTCCCGCTCGACGGCACGGTGACGAAGGGGACCAGCCACGTCAACCAAGCCCCGATCACTGGGGAGAGCGTCCCGGCACCGAAGCAGCCCGGCGACGAGGTGTTCGCCGGGACGATCAATGGCGAAGGTGTGTTGGAAGTCACGGTTACGCGGGCAGCGAAAGACACGACCCTGGCCCGGATCATCCGCATGGTCGGGGAGTCGCAGTCCCGGCGGGCAGCTTCCGAGCGGTGGGTCGATCAGTTCGCTGCCGTCTACACCCCGGTGGTCATGGCCCTCGCGGTAGCTGTGGCCGTCGTCCCGCCGCTTCTCCTCAGCGGCGGGTGGTGGGAGTGGGTGTACCGGGCGTTGGTGATACTCGTCATCGCCTGTCCGTGTGCGCTGGTGATTTCGACCCCGGTGAGCATCGTGGCCGCGTTGACCGCCGCCGCCCGCAACGGGGTGTTGGTCAAGGGCGGTATGTTCCTCGAACTCCCGGCCCGGCTGAAGGCGGTCGCCCTGGACAAGACGGGGACGCTGACCGAGGGCAGGCCCGCGGTGGTGGAGGTGGTGCCGCTCAACGGCCACGATGAGGCCGAACTGCTCGACCGGGCGGCGGGGCTGGAGGCACGGAGCGAACACCCGCTGGCTCGCGCCGTGGTCGAGTACGTCCGGTCGAAGGGGGTGGCCGTGACGCCCGCCGACGACCTCCGGGCCGTACCGGGCAAGGGAGCGGTGGGGCGGTGGAAAGGGCGAGAGTTTTGGGCCGGGTCGCCACGATTTATGGCCGAGCGGGGGCAGGACGCCCTTGACGTGCGTGTCCGCATCGAGGGGATGACCGGGGCGGGCCGGTCGGTCATCGTGGTCGGCAATGACCACCACGTCTGCGGGCTGATCGCCCTCGCCGATGCCGTCCGCCCGGCGGCGAAGGACGCGATCCGCGACCTGAAGGGACTCGGGGTGGGCCGGGTCGTGATGTTGACCGGGGACAACGAGGCGACCGCGCGGGCCGTCGCGCGGGACGCCGGGGTGGACGACGTGCGGGCCGGTCTGTTGCCCGAGGAGAAGGTGGCGGCGGTGGAGGCTCTGGTCGCCGAGTCCGGCAGTGTTGCGATGGTCGGCGACGGGGTGAACGACGCCCCGGCCCTGGCTCGGGCCAGCCTGGGCGTGGCGATGGGGGCCGCGGGGACGGACGCGGCCATCGAGACGGCGGACGTGGCCCTCATGTCCGACGACTTGGGCCGCCTCCCCTGGCTGATACGTCACAGCCACCGGACCCTGGCCGTGATCCGCCAGAACGTCGCGTTCTCGCTGGCGGTGAAGGCCGTGTTCGTCGTCCTCACGTTCGCCGGGTACTCGTCGATGTGGGCCGCGATTGCCGCGGACACGGGGGCATCCCTGCTCGTCATCTTCAACGGGTTACGTCTCCTCGACTCAGGCAATCGGTAGGTACATGGTCGCTCATTTCGTTCCGAACGGCCCCACATGGTGAAAGGCTTGAGCTTTAGCCGCCATCTACGCTCGGTCGGACTGCATTGTAAATTGTCCGCATACCAGGGTTCCTCATGGTCAACCATCACTATTCAAGCTTTATTGCCATATCATATGGGCTGGGTCTGGCTCTCACGTTACTTGGTAAGCCGGTGAAAAATTGACCTTATGAAGCGGCGGGCTTCCTACCTGCACCCGGCTGGACTCGAACAGGGCGACCACACCGAGAGCGGACAAGCGATCTCGCGGAGGGGTCTGGCTGACCAGGAGCGGGTGAGTCAGTAGTGACCGAATCACGTCGATAGACAACTCCCTGTTCCAGATCGGCCACCTCCATATCTGGTCAGGACCGGATTGCCAACCTGTAGTCCGAAGCCCTCGGAAGGTTGGGGCGGACGAGATGAGTCGCAATCCTCGATACCCGAGCAGGTTGATCGCCCAGTTGGTTTTCGCCTTGTTGCCACTCGCGGTTGGATCGCTCCACATCACTGCGTACCGCCGGTCTTCTTGAGGATTCCACCGCATCGACAGCTTCTCATCAGATGGCTCGACGCGGGTGAACAAGGCGGCTTCCAGCCGCGAGGCATCAACCTGTTCAACCAACTGCCGAGCGGTATCAAGGAAGTTTTGATGCCCGGAGCCGGTGATAAAGCAGAACGGCGTGGCCTGCATCTGTCCAGTTTTCGCGTGGCCGCACGCATCCGAGCCGAACGCCGCCAGCAAGTCAATTGCTGCCCTGTTGGCCTCCGAAGCATCCTCAAGCCCGATGAGCATGGTTTCCCGCAGCTTAGGGCAACTGGCGTTGAGATGCTCCCCCAATGAGAGTTCAAGTGAGGGCACAGATTCTCTGAGTGCCTCAAGCCACGCTGAACGAAGAGGCGCGAGCTTGTTGCGGATCGGACTGAGTGTTTTCTCTTCCGCCACTTTCTTCTCGGCCCCTCGAAGTCCCGAACGTTTCAGAAATGCCATCGCGTCTTTGAGTTCCTTCTTCACCACCTCGTGTGCCTCTTGAGTATCTGACCGCTTCCGGTCCTTCTCTTCATCCGGTTGAAACGGGCATTTCAGTTGTTCAGCAACGGCTCGGGCCACCGCTTTGTTGTCTTGCCCAAAGCCTTTGATCGACGGCACCCACACACCCTCGCAGACCTTCCAAGCCAACGTGACGGTCGCCGTCCGGTCCACGTCCGAAAGCAGGCTCACCGCTCCAAGCGCGGCCGAGAACCCGAGCGGGTTCGTGCCATCTAACCCGCGGAGCAGCAGTCCGTCTGAGGCATTCGATTCTGCACCCCAGCTTTTGCTCATGTTCCGGCCCCCGTGGTCAGTTCTACAGCAGTGTGGTCCGCGAAGTTTCCGGCGTCCTCGTCTGCACTGGCCTGTTGGTCCGCGAGCCGCAGGATCGCCTCAAGGTATGCAAGCCCCCACCACCCATAGCGGCGGGTCAGTGTCCAAAATCGATCCGCGATTCCAGAATCGAGGCGGTGCGGCGGGCAGTGTGCGCGAGTTGACCCGGCCAGCGTCACGGCGTTAACCGTCACATCGGGTGGCTCGTCGTCGGCCACGACGGGAGCAAATGGGCGTGCGTATCCGTGGTGTGCCGCGATCAGGTGCAGGGCCAACTCGCACTCCTTGTCATCCGCGAGAACGAGTCCACCATGAACCGCGATCTGGACGGATAGCATCTCGTGACGGAAGCCCTCGGGCAACTCAGCCCGTTCGCGCGCCTCCCTCCGCTGCTGGGGCGTTTGTGGCATCCCATCGGACTTCGCGAGCAGGACCGATGCCATCCCAGCGAGGAGCCAAGCGTCTGTTCGGTCAGTTCGCCTCAGCATGGCTTGGAATCGGTCATCGGCCTTGCCGAGATCGTGCAAGTCTGCCGCCCTGCGATACAAGCCGGAGAACTCGTCCAACATGAGCGAGTCGATGGTGCGGACAACCTCTTCCCGCACATGCCGGGTGTGTTCATCGAGGCGAATCGGCTCCCCACAGGTCGTGCGGGATCGGTCGTCTTCACCTTCATCGACCACCGGCAAGTACCAGTCGGTGGTCGATCCCAGTCGGCGTCGGGTCATTAACACCACACCGCATTCGTCGGGGTAGGTTTCGCGAATCAGCCCGAGGCGAGGATTCGCCAAATCGCGGCACGTCTGTGCTTGCTCGGGACGCTCCGTGCCAAAGCCATCCGCTGCCTCGGAGAGACATTGGCGCAACGCGCGTTGCGTCGCAGGTTCTTCGTCGCTGCTGATCCGGTCAAGTAACGCAGTGATCGAAGCGGAGTCAGGAAGCTGCTGACGCAGACTCGGGTGCAGGCGCATAACCGCACGGTCCCGTGCCGTGCGAAAAGCAACCTCGGCGATGTCAATCGGCGCAGACTGTGGAACGTGTCCGAGTTCATCCCAGCCCTCGGCACTCGCGGGAAGTACGAGTGTGTCGCCGGGCCGCAACTCGTCAGGCGAATCGATGACTTTGCTCTCGCCTTCCCGAGAGCCTCGCCAGAGAACGCCCACCCGCGAGGGGGTCAATCGCCTCTGGTTCTGCCTCTTACCTCCACGCGCCGGACCAGATGATGGTGCAGCGTCCGCGGCCCCCAGCAGGTCGCCCTGATCGGGGTTATCCGATTCGTCGGTCAGCCAACGTCTGACGCGAGAAATTGGAACGCTCATACACTCGGCTGCCGTGGGAGCCAGCAGCCCAACAACGTCACACCAGTCTGTTCGCTTTAAGCGGTCGTCCTCGACCAAATCGGCGCGCCAGCAAACTTGCACATCGGGTTCACCCGACTGTGGGCCGTGGATGAACAGCGCGACTTCGGGGTCTGGCGTTGGGTGTGGACTCGTCTGGGTCCAGAAATCTACATAGCTCGGCAGCATTACCGGCGCGTTCAGGCAGGCAGACGGAGACAGAAGTGCCGTCGGTATTCGGCCCTCGTCCCCGCGATCCCTGATGATGTCGTTGAAGGCGTCGATCCCGAAGTTGATGCGGTGAGTTTCAGCGGCCAGATGAGCGACGCCTCGTCGTCGTCGAGTTGCTGTTCCGTCGGAGCTTGCGTCGGTAGGAATCACGTCCGCACGTTCCCGGAGCCAGTTCCACGTCCTCGGCAGCGCGTTGCCGTAGATCGGGTCGAGAGGCTCGTCCTTATCCGGTTGTTCTTCCTTCTTCACCTGCTCATTTTGGATCAGGATCACGCCAGTAGCATCGATGTCGCGTCCGCCCCGGTTTAGCCGCCCGAACCGTTGCCGAAGTGCGTCCAGCGAAGCACATTCTGTCACTAAGGCGTCGAAGTCGTAATCGGCCCCGACTTCCAAGCACTGTGTCGCCACGACGAAACTCGTCGCGGTGGTCACGTTGGGCCGGTCGGGACCGACGAGCTGTCGCAACCGTTCGGCTTGTCGGTCACGGTCAACAGGTCGCATGGACCCGATGACCAACTCGACCACGGCGTCGGGGTGCGCAGCCCGCAGTCGCTCGTATATCGCCTTTGCGGTAGCGACCCTGTTGACGATGACACCTACGGCGACCCGACGATCTTTCGCGAGCGACTCCGCCTCGGTCGTCGCCGCCTGGGTGAGATCAGACACGCTCAACAACTTCGCCCACTTCGCGGCCTTGAGGCGGTTGTCGAGTCCCCGATTCTCGCGGTCCTTCGGCCCGAGGCGGATCACGTCCGTGTCGCTGACCCCCTCTGGTGGTGTTGCGGTCATCGGCACCACGACCATCGGAGAGATTCCGAGTGGTTGCTTGGCCCAACGCCTGGGGTCGAGGTATCGCTTGACGGACTCCAGCGTCTGGAGAAACGGACGGCTGATATGGGCTTCGTCCAGAAGCACAAGGCTGTCGTAGGCGATGAGGGCTGCCTGAACGGGAGCAGCGTTTGGCGAGACGCCGTACCCCCGGAACAAAAGCCTCGATCCCAGTTGGTCGATGGTCGTGCAGACGATGGTCGGCTGCGTTGCGGAACGTGCCCAGCGGTTATCGCGGTAGATTCCGCCGCGGAGTTCCAGCACGTCCAGCGGCGGACGGTTCTTCGGGTCGGTGAGGCTGGAGATGCTTCGGAGGGCGTGGGCCACCCGTCGCAACGTCGGCTTCGTGTCGTCCGCATCGCGTTCTGCCTGCCATATGGCACGCGCGATCTTTTCTCCACGCCGAGACGCCTCGTCCACGATCACCCGGCGGTTCACGCAGAAAAAGATACGCCGAGGGGCTGTGCGGTCAGACCTCTTCCACGACACCTGACACGACAACGCGAAGACGGCGATGTCCAGGCAGGACGTTTTCCCACTGCCGGTGGGAAGGTCGATGGTCCCCGGCCACCTCCCCGCGACCACTTGCCCGGCCAACCGAGACTGCCAGTCGTAGGGGGAGCGGTCGTGGCCGTGCAACTCGTGGAAGTAGTTCTCGAAATCGGCGGGCGTTAGCTGCTCCATTGATCGCAACTCCCACAGGGCTTACACAGCCCGTAGCCCAGGAACCGACCGGCACAGAGCAGGATTGGTCCGACCACTGGCTCAGCGAATCGAAGGCAGACGTGCAGTTGGGGGCGCACTCCATTCGACCCCTTCGCTGGATACGCCGGGAAACCGTCGCCGAGAGCAGCAGATTCTCCTGACGCAACTTGACCCCGAATCAGGCGACGCTTCACCGAGGCTCGTGGACTGCCTCGGTGCCAACTCGTCGTGCCGAATCGGATTTCCGCCGGGCTGGGCAACCCAAGCCGCACGCAGGCATTTGCGATGATGTCGGCGACTTCGGCCTCCCATTTGGCCCGTTCTTTCGTCGTGTCGGCCTTCGGGAACCGATCCAACACGACTGGCGTCACGGTCGCCCAGGTGGTCGCACCGTTAGGATGAGCGGTCCACGATTCGGGCTTCAAGGCGTGCCGTGTTTCCGACCAGTCCCGCTTGACGAGGGTCCACTCGCCGAGTGGACCGAGGGTCAATCTAACGGGATTGGCTTCGCCCGATGGTTGCAGCAGGAAGCGGCCAAGAACGCGGCCCCGCTCCTGGCGAGGAATCTCACGAGGGAAAACCAACGCGGCTCCGAGCAAGTGACCATCGGCATACTCACCACCCACGAACGGCAACGGCACGCACGCCAAGTGTTGGCGGCCGTCCCGCAGCGGTTGGGAGTCTTCGAGATGTCCGCTGACCCAGGATGGCGGCGGTTGTATCCCGCTTTGACTCATGACCGCGCCACGAAGAGCTTGAGTGACGGCCAGCGTAGAAGCCAGCGGCAAGCGCGGTCCATCCGTCTGCGTCAGGATCACGAGATCGCTATCGAAATCCGCGTGCTTCACAGGCGTTGGCGGTGCCGCCTCCTGCCGTCGATAGCCGGTCCAGAGGCCCAGTTTCGGACGAATGGGGTCACGGTTACTGATCGAACCGCGGCGTGTTTCAAGTTGTTCGATTTGCCCGTCGATCTCAGCCTTCCGCTCGGCGGCCCCTTTGCCCCGAACCGTCTTCTTTTGCGCACCGAGTAATGCGATCTCGGAAGTCAGTCGGCCATATTCCTCACGGCCACGTCCGTTGAACTGGCGGTCGAGCAAATCGAGTGTGCCGCTGGAGACGCGCCGGACCCGAAGGTCGGCCAAGCTTTCGGCCGGAACCCAAACGTCTGCCTGATGCGGGGGGTGTGATTCCTCAGCGAGCCACATCCTGACCAGAGACGACGAGTGCCCGATGCGGGTGACTTTCCCGCAGAGGCGATCTAGGGCGAGGCCGTGCTTATCCAAGTCGATACCATTAGCGGTCGGCCAGTGTAAGAAGCAGGGAGACTCGCCGACCCAAGTGCAGGGGAATGTGCGGGCTTGGCGTGAACGACCGACCGCGACGGAAGTAAGAGGAGGGTGGACCGTCGGCTTTTTCTTTTTGTCAGGCCAGTCGTAAGGGTCGGCATTGTCGTTCACCGGCACATACACATCGACAACTTCTCGCGGGAAGACATGATCGCGAGGAGGCAGCACGAGTTGGGGATCGTTCAGAGATTCTAGCCACCGGAGAGTGCGGCCTTCTTCCGCATCTTCCCCGGTTTCAAACCAAGCAGCCGCTAGTGCCATGAACACGCGACCGGGATGGGGAGGCCACTCGGCCCGTTCCCGGCTCGACGGGTCCGTTGCGACACAGTACCCGGTCAGATAATCCCATCCGATGGTCAGGCCGGACATCACTCGCCTCCTTCGCCGCCCTGAGCGAGGGCGAGTCGCTGACTCACCACCACCAGCTTGACCAGTTCGTCTGAGGGGATCAGGCGAAGGGATTCCTTCCGCCACGGCAGCCCGATGGCCTTGCTTGTGGCGGCATCGACCGATTCCTTGAACAACTGGATGGCGTCATCGGCCTCCAGGGTCAAATCCTTCTCGATCTGGCCCGGTTTGCCGAGCAGCTCCCAGGTGAGAGGTGCTGTCGGCCAGAGAAGACACCGCGACCGCAAGTCCAGGCCAGCCTCGGCAGCCAGTACCGCCGCGCACAGTCCCAGCGCAGCCAAAACCGTCCTGGCCGCATCATCGACCTTCGGGTCTGGTATGCCATCGAGTGGGAATCGCAGCCGACGAAGGGCTGGAAACGAGAGAACGATGGTCTGTTCAGCAGAGGTGATGGTAAACCCGCCATGAAACGGCTGACCCTTCTTATCCTTCAAATCCGGCTTGATGTTCCCATGATTCACCTCCGATGGCTTCCCCTCCTTGCCAACCTTGACGGGGGAGCCTTTCTCTTGCATTGCTTTGGAGGGATCGAGGGTCCACGCCGCGGCTTGTGCATCGTCCGTGCGGTAAACCGGACCAGCTTCGAGTTGGATGGTTAGGGGATCGATGCGGCTGCTAGTACGGACCCCGCTGACCCCGTTAATGCCGACGATCTCGCTGACCATCGCCCGCTCGAACTTGGTCCCAAGCCCACCCTTTGGCCCGGTAGAGTCCCACATGCCCAGGAGTAGGGCAGTCGGACACAGCTCGAAGAGGGCCGTTGCGTTCTTCGCGGACACTCGCCGCAACCGTTTTCCGAACTCGGACTCGTCTTTCTCGGCTTTGGCGCGGAACGGCTTCTTGTCATCCTCGACCACACTGTCGCGGAGGATGGCATCGACGATCCGGTGCGGTGCCTGGAGGGATGTGACTTTGCCGAGCGGCTCGATCAGTCGAAGTGCCTCGACCTTCTCCGTGCCAGGGAAGAAAGATGTGAAATCGACTTCGACCAGGGGCAGTTGGACACCCGCAGCCGCGAATCGCTCGCAGTCGATGGCTTGCTGGAGTGCCTCCTCCATCCGGTTCGCCTGTGACTGAACCGAGTCCAGTAAAACACAGTCCACCGGGTTTTCGTATCCCGGCAGGCGGCGTTTCTCTGTCGCGTACACCGCCCCCGCGTAGGTCGGCGGGAAGACCTTAGTCCCCTCGCCCCCGGCCGGTTGGAGGGCGATTCGCGACCGTATGGCCGCGCCGCTGCGAACAGCCTCTTGAAGCTTGGTCAACGTCAGCTTGCTCACGACTCACTCCTGTATTTGAAACGGCGTTCGCGCGCAGCACACGGGCTGTTGGAGGTTGTCTGACCGGAACTTGGGAAGAAGTCCTCGGTATCGCGGTCTGTTCCACTCGCATCGGCTTGATGCGGGGCGTCTGCTCGCCGGTTTCCCTTTGCCACACCATTTCGGGGGGTAGTGGAGATAGAAGGTAGCGTGACCGCGCCACGTTCGCCAAGTCGGTTGCTTCGGTTCTATTGACTTCCGGGCGACCTTTCCGGGTTCGGACCTTCTGTGGCCCCGATTGGCGACAGTCAGAGAAACTCGCGGGGTTTCCAAGCGTTTTCAGATACCAATTGGTGTTAGGGAGAAACCTCTCGCTCCGTCCACCCACGTCACGCCGATTCGCCTGACACCGCCTGAAGCGTCGTCACCAACCCAGGGAGACGACGCGATGGCGACCCAGACCGAACTCCGCACCCAGATCACCCGGCAGATCGTGGACGCCCTGACCGCGGGCGGGCTGCCCCCGTGGCGGCAGCCGTGGCGGGCCGACCACAACTGCGGCTCGCAGTCGAATGTGGTCAGCAAGCGGAGCTATACCGGCGTCAATCCGCTGCTGCTCGCCATCGCCAGCCAGAAGCACGGCTTCCAGAGCCGCTGGTGGGGCACGTTCAACCAGTGGAAGGAGATGGGCGGGCAGGTGAAGGCCCGGCCGGGCCACGTCCCGCCCGGCCGGTGGGGCACGCAGATCATCTACTGCCGCCCCGTCACGAAGACGGAGAAGACCCCGGACGGCGACGAGGAAGACAAAACGTTCTTCTTCCTGAAGACCTACTGCGTCTTCAATGCGGACCAAGTGGAAGGGTCGGCCGTGGACCGGCTGCGGGCCGGGAACGCCCCGCTGACCGCCGCCGACACGCACGCCCGGCACGAGGAGGCCGAGCGGGTGATCGCGGCGACCTGGGCGGACATCCGTCACGGCGGCGACCGGGCGTTCTACCGCTTCAAGGAGGACTACATCCAGATGCCGGAGCGGGGGCGGTTCGAGACGAGTGCGGCGTACTTCGAGACGCTGCTGCACGAACTGACCCACTGGACGGAACACCCGCGTCGGTTGAACTGGAACCGGGCCGAGAAAGAGAACACCTACGCCCTCGGAGAACTCGTCGCCGAACTCGGGGCGTGCTTCATGATGAACGAAGTCGGTCTGCCACTCGCCGATACATGGCAGAACTCGGCGAGCTACCTCGGCCACTGGCTCAAGGCGATGAACGCCGACCCCCGGTTCATCTTCAAGGCCACGGCCCAAGCGTCTCGTGCGGCCGATCACGTCCTGTCCTACTCCCGCAACCTCGCGCCGGAAGAACAGCCCGCTTGACACCGGCTGGTCCGCCGTCCCTGGGACGAACCGGGGACGGATGACCCGGACGGTGGCGGCACCGCTTCGGCTTCGACGCAGCACACCAAGCACCCGACGGGCCGACCGACCGGCCGGTGGTCCCCGCACGGGCCTTGATTTCGGTGAAGCCCCGAAGCTCCGGCTGCGCCGTTCGGGGCGTCCGTCCCCGGTTTCTTGCCTCGTGACACCGGCTGTCAGGATGCAACACCCACACCGGAGACGACGACATGACCGAGGCCGGGACCATGACCATCGAAGACGCCGCCGCGGAGATGGCGGGCAACTGGAAGACGTTCGACAATTTCGCTTGGTTCCGCCGCCGGGGACTCGCCGACCCGGACGCCTGGGCCGTCGTCTACACCCACCACCGGGACAGCGGGCTGCTCGACCAGAGCAACGCCGCGGTCATCGCCAAGAAGCTCGGACCGTTCACCGACGGCGACGACGCGGACGTGGTGGCCGAGAACCACGGCCATTGGGCGGTCGGGCACATCGACGGGTTCTCGATCCGGGTGTTCAAGGTCGGCGAGATCACCGACGCCTTCCGGGTCTACCACGAACTCGCCGAGCGGGTGGCGGACTACCCGGTCCTCGACGACAGCGACTACAGCCAGAAGGAGTACGACGCCACGCTGGAGAACATCGCCCACGCCGCCTACCGGCTGAAGCACGAGTACGCCCTGCACGACGGCTGGGAGGGCGACGTGTTCTCGTGGCTGTGGGATCACAACCAGCGGGCCGTCGAGAACCGGGACGACCAGGGCGGCTACCCGACCGAGGACGACCTGCGGCAAGCCTTCGACGCCCTGGGCTACGAGCCAATCGAAGGCTGAGTTCCGTTCGGACGCCGAACGGATTCGGCACTGACACCGGCTGCCCGGATGTAACCCCTCTACACGACGCAGGTGAGCGATGCCGAACCCGACTGAGGACAGGTGCGAAGCCGCGCTGTGGCGGAATCGCCCGGTGGTGCTGCTCCGGGAGCAAGACGGCCGGGAGTCGTTCGTCCACGGGGTCGTGGTCGGGCCGGAGCGGGCATCCGTGAAAGACGCCCTGGCGACGGTGGACGCCGTGTTCCGGTTGGTCGTGGACGCCGACCGTGAAGAGTGGAACTACGGCGACGTGCTGGCGGCACTCGCGGCGGCGGGGTTCGAGGCCGTCCGGCCCGTTGACTGGTGGGAACACGAGGCGTGACACCGGCTGTCGGGGCACTACCGGGCTTGCACACGCTGCCGCGGCTCGACACCAGTAGTAGGGAGCGGCGGCGACACCGACCGAGGGGGACACCGTGGCGAACCGGATCGTGATCGAGGTCTGCGGCGGGACGTACTGCGAGGTCTACGCCGACGCCCCGAGCGTCGAGGTCGTGCTGGTGGATTGGGACACGGCCGGGTTCGAGCCGGGCGACTATTTCGTCCACGCCGTCGGCGAGGGCGACAGCGAGCGGTTGGTGCTGGTGGTGCCCGGCTACCCGACGACCACGCCCGGCAAGATGCCCGACGACACCCGCCGGGCACTGGAGCGGGCTGGCGTGATTCACCCGCCCCTGACGCTCGCCGACCTCGCCCAATGGGGGACCAAATGAGCAACGAGATCGGCGACGTGAAGCCCGCGTCGATGGCGCACCTGATCGGCCAGCGGGGCGTCCTCGACCAAGTGGCCGTCGCCCTGGACGCCGCCCACGCGGACGCCAAGAAGTTCGACCACGCCCTCCTGGTCGGCCCGCCGGGGCTGGGCAAGAGCCAGACGGCGTTCGTCGTCGCGCAGGAGATGGCGGCGGGCTTCCACGAAGTCCTCGGGCAGGCGATCACCACCCCGGCCGACCTGAACGCCCTGCTGCTGGGCGCGCAGGACCGGGACGTGGTTCACATCGACGAGTGCCACGAACTCGACAAGGAGTACCAGACGACGCTGTACCTCGCCCTCGACCAGAAGAAGATCACCCTCGGCGGCGGGCGGACGGGGAGGGCGGTGCAGAGCGTGCCGCTGGCCGACTTCACCCTGCTGCTCTCGACCACCGACGAGTACGGCCTGCTCCAGCCGCTCCGGGACCGCATGAAGCTGCTCCTGCGGTTCGAGTTCTACGCGGCCGACGACCTCGCCCGGCTCGTGCGGCAGCGGGCCGCCGCGCTCGGCTGGACGGTCCACGCCGCCGTGTTGCCGCTGATCGCCGGGCGGTCCCGCGGGACGCCGCGGCTGGCCCTGCGGCTGCTCCAGGCCGCCCGGCGGGTGTGCCGGGCCGAGGGCGACACGGCCGTCACCGCCGCCCACTTGGGCCGCGCCTGCGACCTGGAGGGGATCGACGGGCTGGGCTTGGGGCCGACCGAGCGGCAGTACCTCGGACTCCTCGTCGGCGGGGCGTCCCGGCTGAACGTGTTGGCGTCCATGCTCGGGCTGCCCTCCCGCACGGTGGCCCAGGTGATCGAGCCGTACCTGCTGCGCACCGGCTTGGTGGTGAAGGACGACACCGGCCGCCGGGAAGTCACCGCCCTCGGCCGGGACCACCTGTCCCACTCCCGCCCGGACCCGGCGAGGGAGGCGTCCGATGCGTGAGCCGGTGGTGCCCACCAGGGCCGTCGTGACGGTGAGCGAGATGGCCCGGATGGTCGGGCTGTCGCGGGCGCGGTTCTACCAGTTGGTCGAGGCCGGGGTGTTCCCGCACCCCGTCTACTGCGTGTCCACCCGCCGCCCGATGTACGTCGAGGAGTTGCAGAAGGTGTGTCTGGAGGTGCGGCGGCGGAACTGCGGGGTGAACGGCAGGCCGGTCTTGTTCTACGCCCGCGGCCACCGGCCACCGCCGCCCGCCACCAAGCCGTCGAAGCCGCCGGTCGTCAGACCGAAGCCCACCGCCGCCCATGCCGACCTACTCGGCGGACTGTCCTCCCTCGGGCTGGTCGCCACCCCCGCCCAGGTCGCCGAGGCCGTCTCCGCGCTGTACCCGACGGGGACCGACGGCACCGACCTCGGGGTCGTGCTGCGGGCCGTGTTCCTCCACCTGAAGCGTCAGAACCCGGCGGGTAGTGTCGGGTGATAAGAGCGATTATCCGCCCGGTTAGCCGTCAGGAGCGTCTACATGCTGTCTGATTCGCGCCCAGAAAACCGCCGGAACCCGGCGGATAAGGTGTTCGAGGGTGTGCCGACCGTGGCGGGGGAGACGGACCTGTTCGTGTCGTTCCTCGCCGCCAACGACTTCGCCCAGCCGACGGTGAAGGCGTTCGCCCTCGACGTGCGGAAGTTCGCCCGGTGGTTCGCCGAGTCCAACCGGGAGCCGTTCACGGCGAGGCGGGTTACGACCCGCGACGTGGCCGACTTCCGAGACGCGCTCCGGCGGGATCATGGGCAGGCCGTCGCCACCGTGAACCGGGCGTTGGTCACGATCCGCGGCTATCTCAAGTGGCTGGCCGAACACGGCCATATCCCCGCGAACCCGGCCGTGGCGGTGAAGGAGCTTCGCCGCCAGCAACTCGCCCCGAAGGGGTTGGACCGCGCCCAGGTGCGGAAGCTGCTCCGCGAGGTCGAACTGCGGCAGGACGTGCGGGCCAACGCGGTCTTCCACCTGCTCCTCTACACCGGCTGCCGGGTCGGGGACGTGGTGACACTCGAACTCGCCGACCTCATGCTCGCCGAGCGGTCGGGCACCGTAGTGTTTCGGCACGGGAAGGGTGGCAAGCAGCGGAGCGTCCCACTCCCTCACGCGGCCCGGACGGCGATGCGGACCTATCTCGACGCTCGGCCGCCGGTCGAGTCGCAGGCCGTGTTCGTCGGTGAACGGGGGCCGCTGACCGACCGGGGCATCCGCAACCTTTGTGACAAGTACGCCGCGATCTGCGGATTCCACCTGCACCCGCACCTTCTCAGACACACAATGGCCCACCAGTTTCTTGCTGACAGCGGCAACGACCTCGTAGCCCTTGCCCAAATCCTCGGCCACGAGAATCTGAACACGACGGCGCGGTACACGAAGCGGACCCAGCAGCAGTTGGGCGAAGCGAGCGAGAAGCTGACCTACTGACGCCGCGGTGCGTCTTCACTCAAAGTTGTGGTCTGTGACGTGGCAGCGGACTTTCGGTCACAAACTCCTGTCGGCAGGTCTTCGGCCGTGGGCGCGTGTGCCCGGCCTCTTGTGACATCCTTATCCCGGTTCGCTGCACTGCCGGACGACACGGGATGACCACGGACACTTCAGGTTGAAAAGCGGGCATGGGACAGTGACACCGGGATGTCATCGAGCTTCGTGAGAGATTTGACTTCGAGGGCCGGTTTCTGGTATTCTGCTCCTGTCCCGAAGGATCGGGATCAAATCACAGAAAGGAATCAGATGCTCATCAAGATCGGCCCCAAGACCTACCAGACCGAGGACGGTTTCCCGGCATTACCCCTTTGGATCGCCCGACCCGACCGGAAAGGTTCTCGGTTCATCCATTGGAGCGGTGACGACGGCTACGACATGGGGTGCGACCGCATCTCTCTGAGCGTTGTCACCTGTGCAACGCGGGAATCCGCCGTCCTGATGCTCGATTACCACGATTGGGAAGGCTGGACGTGGGAGCAAACGAAGACCGTCTACGACCAGATTGGTCGAGAACGACTGGTGCAACTCCGTGACGAGACGAATGCTCTGCTTCGGGAGGAGTGGCGGGCGATGGAGGAAGGGCCGTGGCGTGGGCCACACCCGGATGAGGACCGAATGCTCGACAACATCCTGCCCCTCGATGTCTACCACGATTGGAAATCGCTCGGGTTCTGACACCACCTGCTCCGGGGCAATCACAACCCTGGAGCAACCATGTCCACTTCTCGCAGCGAGAGTCGCGGCCAGACTGAAGTCGGGATCGTCGCCCACGACGGGCGTGAGTTTGCCGCACTCGGGGCGACCGTCCGCGGCCGGGACATTACCGCCTACACCAAGCTCGACGGCCACCGGATCGTCCTGACGACGTGGGTTGGGAAGACGATGCTCGCCAGCCGCTGCGAGGTCGTCCGGCGGCACCGGGACGGGTCGCTCGTCGTCCTGTTCCGACTCACCCGCCGCCGGTTCATCGTCGGGTATGCCCTGGGCGACAGCGGTATGCTGTTCCGGGGCGAACTGCTCACCGACGCCACCGATGACGAAGCCCGCCGGGCCGCGATCTACATCTCCAACATGTGCGCCGCCTTCGATGACGAAGACGCTGCCTGACACCGGCCGGGTGGGTGTGTCGAGTCCGACGCACCCGAGGGACGGCCGCGATGAGCTTCCGCATCCGCACGGTTCGTGGGGAGTTGGTCCGAGATAACGGGGCGCAGACGATCCGGTGGGACACGAGCCGGGCCGAGTGGGTGGTGTACTGCCGCGACCGGAAGCGGCACTTCCGCGGGTTCCTGTCGGTCGGCAACGCCCAGGACTTCTGCGACGGGAAGACCCGCCGGGCGATCCTCGTCTCGTGCGGGGCGGCGAAGCTCGCCCGCCCGGCCCCCGCTGCCGACCTGTACACCGGCCCACTGTTCCGCAAAGCCCGCGGGTACGCCGAGGCGGCCGGGCACCCGTGGTTCATCCTGTCCGCCCGGCACGGGCTGGTCGAGCCGACAGCGGTGCTGGAGCCATACGACACGAAGCTGGCTGACCTGACGCCCGCGGAACAGACGGCGTGGGCGGACGGGGTGGCCCGCGCCCTGCTCTACCGCGGGTTCGGCGGTTGGGGAGTGATCGAGGTTCACGCCGGGGACGGCTACGCTCGGCCGCTCCGGGCGGCCCTCGGCCCCCTCGCCCTTGAAGTCGTTGAACCCCTCGCCGGGCTGGGCATCGGCCAGCGGCTCCGCTGGTACGCCACCGTCGGGGACGGCCGACCGGCATCGGGCGACCCGGACGCCGCCTGACACCGCTCGCCCCGGTGTGGAGAACCGATCCCAACGGAGAGCTTGAATGGTGACGGCCTCGGCGACGGTCCACGGCAAGGAACTCAAGGACATCCCGGTCCTCAACCCTGGCGGCTGGTTTGGCAAGACGTGGCTGCTGGAGATCGGCGGCTCGTACTGGCCGCTGTTCCTAGTCGTCGAGGCCGACGGCGTGCAGGATGCCATCGACGAGTTGGCGGACGACGAGAAGTACGGCCACCACATCGTCGTCGCTCCGGGCGACCTTGCTGACTACCCGGAGGGGAGCCGCCACTACGGCCCGAGCGGGCAAGTCCTCGACCTCGACCACCTGATGATCCACGGCCAGGAGCGCGTCAACGTCCCGTTCCCGTGCCGCTACCACAGCGACGGTTTGCCACCCGCGGGCATCTGCCCGACGGAGTTCGGTGACGATGCCGACGACGGCCACGATGACTGACCCTGGTTCCCTGTTCATCCGCTTGGAGCGACCAATGACACCCTACGCACTCGCGGGCCGTCTCACTGCCGAACTGCTCGCCTTCTACGGGGATGACGAGGGCCGCAGCGCGTCCGGCTACACCCTGGACGCCATCCTCGGCTGGCCCGACGAGGATTGGGAGCTTCAACATGATTTCATCCAGTGGGTGTTCGCCACGGACCAGGAGTCGATGTTCAACCCCGACGCGCCCGTTCTCGACGCGGCCACCATCGCCCGGTTCCGGGCCGACCCGCTACTCCGGCACCGGCTCCGGCGGTCCTTCGCCCGCTGGCTGACGTTCTGCGGCATCACCCGCATCGACGCGGGCCTCGCCTTCGACCGCCCGAACCCGAACGTGTGGGGGCGGCCGAACCACAACTGGCTCCGCGTCACCCGCGTCCTGCGCTCCCTCAACCTGCTCGGGCTGGGCGACGAGGCGCAGGCGTTCTTCGTTCTGCTGACCACCATCCGGCCGCGGATCGACCCGACGACCTGGGGGTATTGGGAGCGAGCGGCCCGGCCCGACGCGGACCCGCCGCGGTGACACCGACTGGTCGGCCGAGGAGGTAATCACATGACCGAGAAGCCGAAGTTCGAGTTGGGGCAGGTGGTGGCGACGCCGGGCGGCCTGGACGCCGTGCGGAAGGCGGGGCAGACCGTTCGGGAGTTCGTGGCCCGCCACCAGAGCGGGGATTGGGGCGACCTCGGCCCGCAGGATCGGTGGTCGAACGACGAGGCGTTGACCGATGGGTGCCGCATCCTGTCGGCCTACACGCTCAGGACCGGGGTCAAGATTTGGGTCATCACCGAGGCGGTCGGGGACGACGGCAAGCGTGCCTCGACCTGCCTGCTGTTGCCCGACGAGTATTGACCGAGGCCAGCCGCCGGGGCGGTCGCGGGCACCGCCCCGAGAAAAGGTCATAATCGTCCAGAATACTCTTGCGCTGGTTAGCGGGTTCTGGTACAGTACACTGGCTTTGAAGCCCTCCGGTCCTGACAGCGGAGGCTAAAAGGCGGTGGCGAGGGGATCACCCACCGACTGTCTTGAAACCTGAAGTCCCCAGCCCGCCCGACGATTCTCGTGGTCGCCGGGCGGTTCTGCTTACGAACCACACTTCCCTGAATCGACCGCCCGACGGCGGCTGGTCGGACCCATACCGTCCGCGGCCCGTGTTGCATTTCTTTGAACCCATCAATTCCGGGCCGTGTTGCAAAAAATCGGTTCCATAGGCCGGGGTCAACACTGCTCCCGCTCGGTTCTCTTTGTTGTTGCCCATCCCAAAAACACGGCGGCCCGGAGTTCGCCTCCGGGCGGCAGGGGTTTCGACCGGCGAGTCCGACCGATCACCCCCGGCTCCGCGGGTCGTCATCGAAGGCCGCGTCGTACACGACCTGGGCGACCCGCCACACCAGCCCGAAGGCGACAGCCGCCCCGAAGTACCAGCAGCCGGTCAGCCACAGGAACGACCCCACCCGGTCGGCGTCGGTCGCCGGTCGCCACACCCCGCCGCGGGGGATCAACTCCCCCTCCTTCGGCAGCAGGTCCGCGGCCGACAGGAGCAACCCCCACAGCACGGTCAGGGCGACGAAGTACGGGAGAGCGAACCCCCGCATCCGCCCGCCGACGGTCGGTTGGTGTTGGTCACGCATCGCAGTCCAAGTCCCTCTCGGAGTTCACGGGTTGGGTCAACTTCCGCCAGTTGAGCCGGGGCAGCACCAGGGCGTCGGGCCGCGGGCCGGTGCCGTGGTCGGCGTACAAGGCCGACAGCTTCACCAGCTTCTTTGCGAAGTCCTTCAACTCGCCGAAACCGACCTCGGCGTCGGAGAAGACCTGCACCTCCAGCGGCACGACGAACCGCTGGTAAACGGTGTGGCGGCGGAACTGCCGCAGCAGGATGTTGCGGGCCGCGCTCGCGGCGTCGTGGTGCCCCGCGTACAGCAGAGCATCCCGCTGCCGGGTCGCCCACCCCGAGCCGGTCCAGAACCGGCCGGACGTGTCGGTGACGGAGTACCGGAGGTGCTGCTTGGTGCCCCAGGTCTGGACAACCGGGATGACGAGCGACGACATCACGTTCTCCCACTGTGTTGATGCCACGCAGTCGGTGTCAGCCACCGAAATGTGGACGGGAAGCTACGACCGCTCATGTCAGCGAGTGGGTCGGATTAGAACGGCGGGAGACATGTCCGGGCTTGTCTGATTTCGCCAGGGGAGGTGCCGGGCGGCGTGGAAGTGGAAGCCGAGATCGTCGGGTCGTGGGAACGATGTTTGTCGCCGCGGGAGTTCCGACCGAGCGGTCGGTCGTGTCTCAGTTGACGGCGGGGAGAACGCGGCCCAATGAACCACGCACGCCCCAGACGGGGCGTGCGGGCCGACTCCTCACTCGCCTTCAACGGCTATTTGGAGCAGCTATCCTTCTTCTCGGTCTTAGACGAGCAGCAGGACTTGCCCTCATCCTTCGCCGCGGCCACGCCGCAGCACGACCCCTGACCGGGGCAGCAGCAGTTGCCGGTCGCGCAGCAGCCCGCCCCGGCCTTCTTGACGTACTTGACGGCCGAGGTCGCCGCCATCGCCTTCGTCTCCGGGTCGCAGCACGACCCCTGGCCGGGGCAGCAGCAGTCCCCGGTGAGACAGCAGTTGTCCGTCTCGACGGTGGCCGTCTCGGTGGTCGCCGGGAGGTCGCCCGCACGCACGCCGCTGGTGGCGAAGTTGAACGCCAGGGCGGTCCCGGCGACGAGCAGCCCGCAGGCCGCGGCGATGTACTTGATCCGCATCGGAATCTCCTTGTCGTGGTGTTCGAGAGAACAGTTCAAGTGGTCGGTCCCCGCCACCACCTCGCGGTTGGAAGCGGGAGCCAGCATGGATGTCGATGGCCGTCAGGTACGACCCTGACGGCGGAAACGGTGTGGGGAAAGGGCGTGACGCCCGCGGCTACGACAAGGCCCACGCCCGGCGGCTCAACACCGCCAGACGCAGTTTCGGATGTGGATCCGACAGGCGGGCGGGTGGGCGAGCGGGGCGAACTTCTCAACACCGCTGCTGACACGCGGCGAGGAGTCGCTGAAGGGAAGGACGGCCAGAACGACGAACCCGCCGTCGTCGTGTTCGACGGTGGAGACGGACGGCGGTGTGGTCTGGCGGTCGGAGCAGGGGCAGTGCTTGAACGGCGGTTTGCGTGGCTCTTGCGGCTGCTTCTCGTCGTTCGGCGTGGGCGGTTCGGCATCCTGGGTGAAGCAACAGCACAGGCCCGACGACTTCGCCGGGGTCGTCCTGCCCGCGGCAGCACTCGTGTTCTTCGAGTCGATCCTGGGCAGCAGCCAGCAGCACCACCCCGGCGGCAGCACCAGCGGAAGGCAGCAGGCCAAGACCAGAACTCGAAGACCACGCTGACCCATACCTTGACCTTCTACACCCGCCGTGCCACCCGGTCAAGGGATCACGCCGACCCCAACACCGCGTACTACGGCTTCACGGCGAACACCCGGACGCTGGCGGCGTAGTCGTTCACGTCGAACCGGGCCAGCGTCTCCGTCAGCCGCTCGTGGAACTTCTTGTCGTCGGCGGCGGGGGTCGAGACGTGCGAGCCGCAACACCCGGCGTCCACGACGGGGAGGGCGTTCGACGGCTCGACGGGAGCGGTCGAGCAGCAGCCCGCTTGGTCGTTCACCTTCGTGTAGGCGTTCAGGTCGGCCCCGGCGTCGATCACTTCGACGTGGGCGAACCCGGCCTCGGCCAGCCATCGGCGGTAGTCCTCGATCCTGATGGCCCCGGCCACGCACCCGACGTAGGCCATCAGGTCGTTCCCCACTTCGGGAGGAAGCTCTTGCTTCAGGGCGATGTCGCTGACGGCCAGCCGACCGCCGGGCTTCAGCACCCGGAACACGTCCTCGAACACCGCCTTCTTGTCCGGGGCGAGGTTGATGACGCAGTTGCTTATCACGCAGTCCACCGAGCCGTTCGGCAGCGGCAGCTTGTCGATGGTGGCGTGGTGGAACTCGACGTTCGTGGCCCCAGCTTTCGCCGCGTTCCGACGGGACAAGGCCAGCATGTCCGGGGTCATGTCGATGCCGATGGCCTTCCCGGTCGGTCCCACCTTCTTCGCCGCCAGCAGTACGTCCAGCCCGCCGCCACAGCCCAAGTCCACGACCGTCTCGCCGGGCTTCAGGCTGGCGGTGGCCGTCGGGTTGCCGCACGACAGCCCCATGTTCGCCTCGGCCGGGATCGAGGCCAACTCGTCCGGCGAGTACCCGAACGCCTCGGCCACCGCCCGCACCCCTGCGTGATCGGTGGACAGCCCGCTGGTGGCGATGGAGCCGTACTTGGACTTCACGACCTCTTTGATGTCGGTCATCTCGATCTCCTGTTTCGTCGGGGCCGCTCACGAGGGCGACCCTGGGGGTATGAATGATTTGGAGTCGGACGAGGGGTGACTACTCGCAGTCGCGGCAGACCGTCCGATCCGGCCGCGGCTCGTAGTCCATCAGGTTCCCACGCCCGTCGAACTCGAACCGGCAGCAGCGGTCCAACACGTCACGCAACATCTCGCGGCCCCGTTGGACGCGGGACTTCGCCCCGGACAACGACAGGCCCAAGCGGTCTGCAATCTCCTGCTGCGATAGACCTTCTGCCTCAGCCCACTGCACGGCCTCCCGGTATCCGTCCGGCAGCGCGCGGATCATCTCGTTCAGCCACTCTGCCTGCCCGCACCGCATCGAGCAGAGCCGGTCGTCCGGTTCACCCGCCGCCGGGTCAGTATGGCCCAGGCCCACCGCCGGGTCCGCCGCCCGGCGGTGGTGATCCAGGATGACGTTGCGTGCAATCTGGTAGACCCACGCCGCCACCCGTTCCTCCTCCCGGAGCGTCCCGATGTTGCGGTGAACCCGCAGGAACGTCTCTTGGAGCAGGTCATCGGCGGCGTGGTCGTCGGCCACCCGGCGGCGGATGAACCGCCGGAGGTCCGCACTCAGGTGCGTCCAGATCGCCGCGGTGGATGACTTACTCGGCGTCATGCGAGCCTCAGCGTTCGGGCGACCCGGCGCAGGGACCGGAGCAGGAACAGGGCGTCGGCGAGTGACCGCCCTTCGCCGTCCCGTCCGTGTGGGCCGTGGTGACGCAGCAGATGGCCTTATCCTCGCAGCAGCCGGGCCGGTCGGCGCAGCAGGCGGGTTCGACTTGCTGGTCGGGTTTGGTAATCGTCACGACTTTCCTCGTCTGTCAGGGTTTCGGGCTGAACGTCAGCCCTTTCGCCTCAACAGACGCGACCCGCTCCAGAAAGACGCAACAATTCCGGCGAACAACCCTCGACGCCCTCTCGTCGCGTCCACACGGCGGCAGGGCCGTGAACGCTCGCCCCGCCTCACAACTTCTCCACACCCAACGAGGTCAACAACTCCTTCACCTTCCGCTCGATCAGGTCGCGGACCTCGTTGAACTGGTCGGGCGGCAACTCCTTCGGGTCGGGGATTTGCCAGTCCACCCGCTTCTTGGCGACCACCAGCGGGCACTCGTCCCCGCAGCCCATCGTCACGGCGGCGTCGAACTCCTTGCCGTTGAACTCGTCCAGCCCCTTCGAGAGGTGGGTGGTCAGGTCGTAGCCGATCTGCCTCATGGCCTCGACCGCCTTCGGGTTCACCCGGCCCGACGGACGGGAGCCGGAACTGAACGCCTCCACCGTGTCGCCGCCGTGGATGCGGGCGAACGCCTCGGCCATCTGCGAACGGTTGCTGTTCTCGACGCACACGAAGATCACCCGGCGTTTACGCTGCATTCGGCATCTCCTTGTCGTTCACGGGAACGCAGCAACGGGGGCCGTGAACGACGGCACAGACCACGACTGCCAGCAGCGCACCGAGGGTCGGGGCCGCGAGGTAGACCCACAGGTTTTCGAGCCGCCCGGCGACGACGGCCGGGGCCAGTGACCGAGCCGGGTTCATGCTGGCCCCGCTGATCGGCCCGGCGAACAGGGCTTCGAGCGCGATCACCGCCCCGACGGCGACCCCGGCCAGAACCCCCTTCTCCTTCGAGCCGGACGACACGCTGAGGATCACGAACATGAGGATCAGCGTGAGGATTGTTTCCAGCACGAACGACTGAACTGCCGCCCCCTTTGGGAACGTGGCCCCGAGCGTCGGGTGGTCGGGGAACATGGCCCATACTGTGAAACTCGCCAGCCCCGCCCCGAGGCACTGGCAGCCGATGTAGGGAACGACCCGCCGGGCCTCGAACCGTCGGGCGGCGAAGAACCCGAGGGTGACGGCCGGGTTCAGGTGGGCACCGGACACATCGCCGACGGCGTAGATCATCGCCAGTGCGACCAGCCCGAAGGTGAGGGCCACCCCGACGTGCGAGACGGTGCCGGTCACGTCGTTGACGACGATGGCCCCGGTCCCGGCGAACACCAGGGCGAAGGTGCCGAACACCTCGGCGGCGAGTCTCCTCATTCGTCGCCCCCGCAGCAGGACGCCGCCCGGCCCGTCACCCCGGCCTGCCGGGTGGTTTCGTCCATCAGGCACCAGCCTTGTTCGAGCAACCCGGACACACACATGTCCACGACCCGGTAGAAGACGCTGTTGCCATCCCGCCGTGACGACAGGATGCCGAGGTCGGAGAGCCGCTGAAGTTGGTTGGACACGGCCTGCGGCTTCATGCCCACCGACGCGGCGAGGTCGGTGACGCACAACTCGTCGGCCCGGATGAGAGCGTGGAGGAGGCGAAGGCGAGTGTCGTTCGCCAGCACTTTGAACACCGCCGCCAGCCCGCCCGCCTGGATCGGCGTCATCAACGGCCGCGTGCGCAACAAAGGACGACAAGCACCGCCGTCGGGACGACTCTTCTTCTGCGTAGCCATCAAGGCTCCTCTGTTCCACAACTACACTATACGGTGTAACTAAATAGTCAAGCCGACAACCTGCGGGTTCGCTTCCGTCGGTCGTGTGGCACCGGCTCTCAGATCAGGGTCCGTCGCCGGGCCAGGGCCGTTAAGGCTCGGCGGATTCCAGCCGGTCAGTTCCCGCACAGCCCCAGGCACTCGCCAACGGCCATCGGGTCGAGGGTGTTCGGGGCGAGCGACCCGAAGTCGATCTGCACTAGTGGTTCGCACGAGCGGTGCAGATAGAGCTTCTGCCGGAACCCGCGGGTGACGATGCTCCCGTCGGCCCGCAGGGCGGTATCGACCTCGACCGCCCGGCCCCACCCCTCGGGGTCGGTCTGCTTGAGGGCGAGCCAGGACTGGTTGGTGCGGTACGGACAGAACACGCAGGACGACTTCGGCACCTCGTAGGGCAGCTTCCCTCGCAGGTACTCGATGCACTCCCGGCGGCTCCAGCCCAGGTCGATTAAGGGGTACACCGGGACGGTGTGCTTCACCCCCTCGAACCGCTTCCTGCCCCGCGCGGCCCGTCCCGCCTCGTCGGTGCTGATACCGAAATACTGGTGGACCAGCACGTCCTTCGGGATGCGCTGCCGCGGCTTCAGCCCGAGCAGTTCGCGGCGGATCGCCTTGTTCACCACCTCGACCTTGTACTCGGCGGTACACTGCCGCCGGACCATGCCGACCTTCCCGTCCGGTGACTTCGTGAATGCCGGGATGGAGGCGAACCGCTGGCCGGTGCTGTTCCGGCCGTGCATCAGGTCGTCGCCGAGTTTCCCGGCCGACCGCACCCAGATGGGCGGGCCGCCGAGCGTCTTCAGGTGGTCGAGATGACGATACACGGCACCGGGTTCCTCGCCAGTGTCGGCGAAGACGGCCACGTCGAAGTGCAATCTGGGATCGGGTTCGAGGGCCAGCAGGTAGAGGGCGGTGCTTTGGACCCCCGCCCCGAGGTTCAACACATGGAGTTCACGCACCCCGTATTTACGGGTGCGGGTGCGATTCTCGCCGGGCGAGGTCTGGAGTCCGCGCCCGGCGAGGCGTCTGTCACTTCACGTTCTGGCGTTGCGACAGCATCGACCGGCTGACGACCTCGAACCGCCCGGTCAGGTCGTTCTGGAGTTCGACGCGGACCAGCCCGACCCCCTTCAGCAGCCACGCCGTCTCCTGGGTGCGGAGCGACTTGCCCCCGGCCGCCGTGGTACGACTCACCCGGACCACCGCACACAGCCGCCCGTCGAACTTGAAGATGGCTCGCAACTCGGCCGACCCCGACTCCTTCCCGCCGCCACCGGCCGCGGACCAGGAGTCACCCGCCTTCGCCCCGACCTTGACCCACGGCTCCCACTGCACGACGCTGCCGCCCTGTGTCACCAACCCCATCTCCACCACCCCGTCCCGGACCCGCCGCCGGTGCCGGGCGGTCTGCTCCTTCAGCCCGGTGCGGGTGATCTTCCGCTGCCCGTCGGCGAGTACGCCGGAAGCCGTCAGCACGTCGGCGTACTGCCCGTCTCCGACCTCGTTCCGGTCGAACAGCAGGATGCCGGTCCTGCCGTCGAGCGTTACCCGCTTCTCCCACCACCCCTCGGCCCCGGCCGAGTACGGCAGAAACTCCTCGGTCAGCGGCTCGTCGGCCAGGGCGGGGGCGTCGGCAGGCGGGGCGACGAACCCGTCCGACTTCATGCACCCGTCGATATGCGCCACGAAGTCCTCGTGCGGCAGTTGGTAGTCCTTCGTGACCGTGCCGCGCTCGCCACCGACCTGTTGGTTGGCGGGCGACTGCGGCTGATCCGCCTGCTTGCCCCGGTTGGCCGACGACGCGACGGCGACCAACATGATGACGGCGATCACGCCGGTGACGGTCCACTTCGCCGCCTTCGGCAGCCGCGGGTGCAGCCAGATCAACACCAGCCCGACCGGGAAGCAGCAGATGAAGCTCAGCCCGATCAACCATCCCTGCTTAACCAACGTGCCGGGCGTGGGGTTTGGGTCCGGGTCAGGCCCGTTCAACGGTCCCGTTGTCTTCCGCGTGCCCAGCTTTGCACGCCGGGCGGGTGCAGGCTGGGATGGGGCGTCGGACTGCGGGCCGAATCGCAGCCCCTTGACCTTCTCGGCCGAAACCCGGCTCGCCGATCCTGCGGCCCACACGAGGTCGGTGGGCCGGAGCGACCCATCGGCCGCAGCCTGTTTCAACTGCTGGGATGTCAGCGGGCCGACGGTGCGGTCGCCGTCGCTGTAGTACCACTCCTGGGCCATCGGTCCCTCCGGGCGGGTGTACGGGTTCGCCACCCAACTCAGGTGGCGAACGCCGGTGCCGGTGTCAGTGTCGTGAGCTTGTTTACTATAGTAAACAGACGGGACGGACGCCGGGCCTTACCCTCCCCGGCATGTCACTCGGTAGGGAGTTACGCTCGGCCCGGCTTCGGGCCGAACTGACGCAGGAGAAGCTTGCCGTTTCGGCCGGGCTGGACCGGGCCTACGTTTCTCTGCTGGAGAACGACCACAAGTCCCCGACCGTGGACACCCTTTTCCGGCTGTGCCGCGCCCTGGGCACGACCCCCTCTTCCATCCTCGCCCGCGTCGAGCAGGAGCAATCGGCGGAAGCGACCAAGCCGTCCGACGCCACGGCCACCCGCGGTGAAACGAAGAAGCGAGGTCAGGCCGCTGGGTGAGCATCCCGCCGGGAAGGTGGCCTGGATCGGCAGTTATTAACCATCACGTCTGCGTCGAACGATACTTACCCCGTCACCGTTCCGCCGCGAGCTTCACGTCGGTTGGTTGGCTCGACCGGACAACCAGTTCGAGGCGTTTGAGCAACGACACGGCGTTGTCCACCGCCAGCGAGTAGTTGATGTGGCCCCAACCCGACCCGGCAACCCGCCGGAGCGTCAGGCAGACGACTGGCCGTCCGGTGGCCTCGTCGATCCCGCCCCTGACGGCCAGCACCTCGGCATCGTGGATCGTGTTCGGTCCCGTTCTGTCCAAGTGACCCTCCCCCGGCGAAGATGATTGGTGAGCGAACGACGAGAGCCGGTGTCAGCCGCGGCAGTGTCGGCAACGTGCCGCTAATACCTTTGCCGTCCACCTGTGCCGTTCGTATCTGCGACGTGCCGACCCGCGCACGACAGGGAGCTTCGTGAGGGCCGCGACCGCGGAGGAACCGCGAAAGGAATTGCGAAAAGAAATGGTTGGAAGTGGTGGAAATCGAGCGAAGGGCGGGAGAGGCACAATACGGAAACCACTGAAAAACAAGGGGGAAATGACATGGTTAGGATCGGGATCGTAGGGGTAGGCTTCATGGGCCGGATCCACTTCCTCGCGGCGCAGCGGCTGGCCGGGGCGAAGGTGACGGCCGTGTGCAGCCGCGACCCGGCCAAGCGCGCCGGCGACTGGCGGAACACCCGCGGGAACTTCGGCCCCGAACCCGCCCAGGTCGACCTCACCGGCGTGAAGACCTACGCCGACTTCGCCGAGATGCTTGCCGACCCCGAGATCGACCTCGTCGACGTCTGCACCGTCACCGACCAGCACGCCGCCCTCGCGGTCCAGGCGCTGAAGGCCGGCAAGCACGTCCTGGTCGAGAAGGCGATCGCCCTCACCCCGGCCGACGCCGACGCGATGGTCGCCGCCGCGAAGGCCGCCGGCAAGCTCCTCATGGTCGCCCACGTCCTGCCGTTCTTCCCCGAGTTCCGGTACGCGGCCGAGGCGGTCCGCGGCGGCCAGTACGGGAAGGTGCTCGCCGCCCACTTCAAGCGGGTGATCGCCATGCCCGACTGGTCCGCCGACATGGGCGACGCGGCGAAGACCGGCGGCCCGGCCGTCGACCTGCACGTCCACGACACGCACTTCATCGGGCTGGTGTGCGGGGTGCCGAAGGAGGTGTTCGCGGTCGGCACGGTGGAGAAGGACGCGGTCACGTACCTGACCACGTCGTACCTGTACGGCTCCGGCGGGCCGGCGGTGACGTGCTCCAGCGGGGCGCTGTCGATGCCCGGCCGGCCGTTCGCCCACGGGTTCGAGATCTACCTGGAGAGGGCGACGCTCCTGTACGACTCGGGCGGTACCCCGCTCACCCTCCTCACCGCCGACGGGAAGTCGTCGCACCCCGAGTTGGCGGGCGGGGGCGACCCGCTGGCCGCGTTCGCCGACGAGCTGCGGGCCGCCGCCGACGGCGTGGCGGGCGGCACCGAGCCGGACCTGCTCGGCGGGAAGCTGGCCCGGGACGCCCTCGTCCTGTGCCACCGCGAGTGCGAGTCGGTGAAGACCGGCCGGCCGGTCGCCGTGGCCTGATTACCCATCCCGCCCGGCTTCCGCGACCGGAACGCCCCCCGCACCTTCGTCCCGTTCCCGCCGCGCCAACCTGTAACGGTTGGCGCGGTCCGGCGGGTCCTGTCGATCTGACGGGACTATACGGCGTGTCAAAAACCGGGGGTGGGCGATGACCGGGCGCTACGGGCTGCTCGCGGCGGTGACCTGCGCCGCCCTCGCCGGGCCGGGCTGCGTGTGCTGCGGGAACCACGGGCACCGGGCGGCCCGAGAGGCCGGGCCGGACTGCGAGGTCCCGTGCGCCCAGCGGAACCAGGTGTACGTGTTCGCCGTCGGCGGCCTCGACCCGGTCGGGCTGTTCGCCCTCGAGGGCTTTCGGGAGGGGCTGAACGGGCACGGGTTCGAGAAGGTCGGCACCGGGCAGGCGGTCCACGCCGGGTGGATGGCGAAGGAGATGCGGCGGGTCCGGGCCGACAACCCGAACGCGGTGTTCGTGCTGGTCGGGATCGGGGGCGGGGCGCCGGCCGCGGCCCGGCTCGCCGAGGGGGCGGTCGCGGACGGGCTGCCGGTCGCCGGGTTCGTCCGGGTCGGCGACGGGAAGCCGGTCGAGCCGCCGGCCGGGGTGCGGACGCTCGCCCTCTGCGGCCCGCCGGCGTCGCCCGAGACGATGGCCGCGGTGGCGGGCCTGCTGAACGAGGTGGCGTGGGCCACGGCCGTCCCGCCGGCCCAGCACCTCGCCGAGTGGAGCTACCCGCACGCCACCCCGGTCCGGCCCGAGATCGACCCGGGCGACGACCCGGACTGGGCGTTCCTGTTCGACCGGCCCGGCGGGGCCACCCCGGCCATCGGCACCCCGGCCGCCGCACCCCTCGCCCCCGGGACCGTCGTGCCGGTGCCGGTCACCCGGCGGTGAGCGGGTGCGGTATCATGGCCGGATGAAGCTGAAGCAGCGGCCCGAGGACTTCCGCGTCGAGGAGCTGACCGCGGCGGCCGGCGGCGGGGCCGGGGAGTTCGCGTTCTACCGGCTCGACAAGACCGGGTGGACCACCCCCGACGCCCTGGCCGCGGTCCGCCGCCGGTGGCAGCTCGACCACCGCCGGCTGAGCTACGGCGGGCTGAAGGACCGGCACGCGGCCACCACGCAGTACCTCACCGTCTTCCGCGGCCCTCGCCGGAACCTGTCGCACGAGCGGGTCGCCGTCACCTACCTCGGCCAGCGGGCCGAGCCGTACACCTCGCACGACGTCACCGCCAACCGGTTCGCCGTCGTGCTGCGGGCGATGAGTGACGCCGCGGTGTCACACGCCGCGGCGGCGCTCGCAGAGGTGGCGGCCGCCGGGCTGCCCAACTACTTCGACGACCAGCGGTTCGGGTCGGTCGGCGACCCCCCGCAGTTCGTCGCCCGGGAGATGGTGTTCGGGCGGTTCGAGGACGCGCTGCGGCTGGCCCTCGCCGCCCCCTACGAGTTCGACCGGGCCGACGCCAAGCGCGAGAAGGCGACTCTCACCCGCCTGTGGGGCGACTGGCCGGCGCTGAAGGCGCAGCTCCCGAAGGGCCACGCCCGCAGCCTCGTCGACTACCTCGTCACCCACCCGACCGACTTCAAGGGGGCGGTCGCCCGTCTGCGGCCGGAACTCCAGGGTCTGTACCTGTCGGCGTACCAGAGCTTCCTGTGGAACCAGGTGCTCGCGGCGTGGCTCGGGCGCCACCTCCCGCCGGCCGACCTCGGAACCGTCGAGTTGAAACTCGGGCGCGTGCCGGTGCCGCTGCGGGTGCCGGACGCCGTGCGGGCGGAGTGGGACGGGCTGTCGCTGCCGCTGCCGAGCGCCCGGGTGAAGCCGGAGCCGGGGGCGGCGTGGGCGGGGTTGGCCGAGGAGGTGCTGCGGGCCGAGGGGCTGACGCTGGCGGGGCTGAAGGTGAAGGGGATGCAGAAGCCGTTCTTCGGGAAGGGCGACCGGGCCGGGTGTGTCCGGCCCGCGAACCTGTCCCACGCGGACGCCGCCGACGACCTGAACCCCGGCCGGCGGAAGCTGACCCTCACGTTCGACCTGCCGCGCGGCAGCTACGCCACGATGCTCGTCAAGCGGGTGACGGCGGGTCTAGTGGCACACGTCTCCTGACCTGTGCCACTAGACCCCACCCGCCCGCCGCGTCAGAAGTCGCCGGCGGCGACCACCTCCTTGCCGTTCGCCGTGACCAGCGCGGCGAACGTGCGGATGCTCACCCGCTCGCCGATGAACTTCACCGACCCGTCGGCGAACACGGCGTTGATCCCGCCGGGGTGGAAGGAGTACGGCTCGTTGTTGTTCGTGCAGTTCATCGGGCACGGGCCGGGGCAGGTCAGCCCGTCGGCGGCGAACCCGTGCAGCGGGATCTCGGTCGCCGGGTCGGCCCAAGCGGCCCCGCTGATGACCCCGCTCGCCGGGACGTTCGCGTTCCCGCACCCGTCGTCGTGCGGCTGCGGCCCGGGGGCCCGGTTCCGGACGAAGAACCGCGGCCGGCCGGCGTCCTCGATGACCATCAGCGAGTTCGACGCTCCGTCGGCGATGTCCGCGACCGCGGTCCCCTGGCCCGGGGTCATCACCGCTTTGTTGAGCGGCGCCGGGGTGGAGGCGACCAGCGCCGGGCTGACGCTCATCAACTCCGGGGCCACCGCCCCGATCGCGGCGTAGTCGGCGGCAGCCGGGGCGTCGGGGTTCGCCGACCCGTCCGCCCGGCGGGACGGGTCCAGCGGGGTGGACGGGCAGGTGAAAACCTTGACCGCCGTCCGGATCGCGGCCCGGTTCTCGGCGGCGTTCCAGTTCAGGTCCTTCCGGTACAGGCTCTTGACGCCCTCCTGCTCGATGTACGGCAGCATCAGGGCCGTCCAGTTGTGCCGCACCTCGCCGGAGGCGGTGGTGACCACCAACTGGCTCGGCGGGAGCCGGCGGTAGTTCACCTCGTAATTCATCAGGCCCAGCCCGATCTGCTTCAGGTTGTTGGCGCACGACGCCCGGGCGGCGGACTCCCGCACCTTCTGGACCGCCGGGACAAGGAGGCCGGCCAGGAGCGTGATGATGGCGATCACCACCAGCAACTCGATCAGTGTGAACCCGGAGCGGCGGGTGCGAGGGGAGGGCATCGGGACCTCGGGGGCGAGGAGCGATGGGGTTGTGGCCGTGGTCGGCGGGCTGACCACCGATTAGCGTCCGCCGAGTTCCGGCCGCCACTTATCACGAGTCGTTAAAGTGTAACCCCGCCCCTCGTGCTCCGCCCCGGCAAAAAGCTACTTCTTCCCGGCCAGCTCCTTGAACGTCGCGCACAGGATCGGGGCGGCGTCCGGGCCGACGCTGTTCTCCTCCCCGTACTGGGCCTTCTTCAGCCCGTAGCAGAACGGCGCCTTCTCGTCCCACTGCCGCCGCGGGATGATGTACCCGACCTCGTCGTTCGCCAGCCCGACCAGCAGCCGGTGCTTCCCCTTCAACTGGGCGTACACCGCCGGCTCGACCGGGGCGTCCGGGAAGTCGGCCCCGGGGTCGGCCGGGTCCTGCACCTTACCGAGCACCAGCTCCGGGTAGATCTCGCCCGGGATCGCCGCCACCTCCACCTCGCCGAGCTTCAGGTACCCGACCTCCGTCCTCACCGCGAGCGGCTTCTCCGCGTCCTTCGTCGGCTTCCACTCTTTCGGGTACGGGTCGCCGGCCCACGGGTACAGCTCGCGGTCGAGGACGCCGGCCGCCCACCCGAGGTGGTACAGCTTGTTCGCCACCGGCAGGAGCACGGCCCGGGTGCGGACGTCGAACGGGGTCAGGGTGACCGGCACCGCCGCCTTCAGAGCGCGGTCGGTGAGCCGGCCGACCAGCTCGCCGTACCGCTCCGCCTTCGCGAACGTGCCGTCGGCCAGCTCCTTCCCGGCGGTGTCGGTGACCCGCAGCTTGAGCGTCGTCATCAGCCCGCCGACGGTGCCGGAGAAGTACGCCACCGGGCACCCCTGCGACTCGCGCAGGTGCCTCACCGTGTAATGCGGGAAGTCGGCCGACACCTCGGTGTTCCGCGACCCCAGCGACTCCGGGTGCATGTTCCACTGCACCAGCACCCCGACCGCCTTCCCCGTCTTCGGGTCCTCGAACCGGATCGCCACCAACTCGTCGTGCTTCACCTCCGGCAGCCGGCTGTCGAGGATCAGGGTCGGGTCGGACGCGGCCCCGATCTTGGCGACGGCCGGCGTGCGGGCCGTGTCGGCGGCGACGACGGCTTGCACGCACCCCGCCTCGACGCGCTTCAGGTAGTCGGGGTCGATGCCCGACTTGAGCGGGTTCGGCCCCCACAGCCCCATCGTGTCCGGCCCCTCGTGGTTGTGCGTCGCGGACACGAGGACGTACTTGAACCCCGGCAGCTTCGCCCGCACCCGCTCGACGCTCGGCAGGAACAGCCCGACCACGTCCACGGTGACGAGGGCGATCTTGTCGTCCCCGTCGGCGAGGACGACGGCCCGGGCCATGATCGGGTCGTGGACCTTGGTGGCCGGGCGGTTGTGACCGAACCCGGCGAGGTAGACCGGCTTCTTGCCGAGTTCCGGGGTGACGTCGGCCTCGCCGAACCCGACCGTGAGTTCGGCGGCCGCGACGGCGGGGGCCAGGGCGAGGACGGCGGCGAGAGGGAGAACGTGGCGCATGGGGTCACCGTGCCAGCACGAAGAGGGGCCACGGATGGACACGGATGAGACACGGATCAGACTGAAACCTTGTCCTGGGTCTTGATCCGTGTCTCATCCGTGTCCATCCGTGGCCCTGTTTTACACCGCCTCGCACTCCCGCATGTACCGGATGCTCTCCCGGGCGATCGTGTCCGGGTCCGGGGAGTAGTCGAACACCTCGACCGACACCCACCCGCCGTACCCGACGTCCCGCAGGGCCGCGAAGATCGGCTTGAAGTCGGTCGCCCCGAACCCGGGGCCGCGCGTGTTCGGGTCGTTCGCGTGGAAATGGTGGAAGAACTCGGTGTTCGCCCGGATCACGTCCGGGGTCGGGGCCGCCTCCGCCGACATCGCCTTCACGTCGAGGTGCAGCTTCACGAGCGGGTGGCCGAGCCGCCGGCACAGCGCCGCCCCCTCGGCCGCCGTGTTCATGAAGTTCGTCTCGGCCGGGGTGAGCGGCTCCAGGCACAGGTACACCCGGCCGCGCTCCAGTGCCGGGAGGCAGTGCGACAGCGTGTCCAGGGCGAAGTCGTCGGCCTGGGCGCGGGTGTGGCCGGCCGGCACGTTCCGCTGGACCGGCGAGCCGAGCACCAGCACGTCCCCGCCGAGGTCGGCGGCGGCGGTGGCGAGTTCCCCGAGGTATTCGCCGGTCCGCTTCCGCACCGCCGGGTCCGGCGAGGTGAGGTGGAACCCTTCGGTCTTCGCCAGCAGCCAGTGCAGCCCGAGGATCCGCACCCCGGCGGCCTCGGCCTGGCGGCGCAGCTCGGCCCGGCGGGCGGCGGGCACGTCGGTGATCCGCGGGGCCAGCGTGAACGGGGCGACCTCCAGCCCGGTGTACCCGAGTTCCGCGACCCGGCCGCACACCCGGGCGTGGTCCCACCCCTCGAACGTCTCGTTGCAGATGGCGTACTTCACGGCAGGGTCACCTCCGCGTCCTGCTTGGCGGACGGGTCGTACAGGGTCAGCTTCACCGCCGCCCGGCCGGCGGCGGCCTTGTGGAACTGGGCCGGGTCCCCGACCTCGGTGCCGTTCACGTGGGTCACCAGCCACCGCCGCGGGTCGTCGCCCAGGGCCTTGAACTGCTTGGCCGCCGGGGAGTCGGCGGCCACCTCCCGGACGCACACCCCGGCCCCCACCACCGCCCGCCGCTGCTGGGGGTGCATGCTCCCGTAGTCGACCCGCAGCCCGAACACCGGGTCCGGCCGGACCGACGCCAGGTACGGCAGCTCGTTCGGGAACTTCGCCAGGGTGACGGTGAACGACGCCGGCCGGCCGGCCCGGGTCGCCTCGACCGTCACCCTCGACCCGGCCAGGGCGGACCCGACGTACAGCAGCAGGTCGTCGAACGACTCGACCCGGTGCCCGTCCACCCGCTCGATCCGGTCCCCGGTCCGCATCCCGGCCAGGGCCGCCGGGCCGAGCGGGGTCGGGTCCACCACCGTCGCCCCGCGGTTCACCGGGGCCACCCCGAGGAACCCGTACTCCACCTCCCCGCCGCGGCGGAGCACCGCGAGGATGCGGCGGAAGTACTCGTCCGCCGGGACCGCGTACCCGGGGCCGAACTCCGCCCCCCACCCCACCGCCGCCGCGTTCGTCAGCCCGATCATCTCCCCGGACAGGTTCAGCAGCAGCCCCCCGGTCACCGCCGCGTGCGGCTTGACGTCGTATTCCAGGAACGTCCCGTACTCGGTGTGCCGGACCGCGGCGTCGTCCTTCTTCGGCGGGGCGTACCGCACCCCGGTCAGGCTCCCGAACGCGGCTGCCGGGGCGTCCTTGTCTTTGCCGTTCCCCAGCCCGAACGCGGCCGAGTACGGCCGGGCCATCAGGACGCACAGCTTGCCGGTGAACACCGTCGCCTTCCCGGCCTTCGTGTCGGCCGTCCGCACGTCGGCGACGGTGACCGGGTGGAGCTTCGCGGGCGGGTCGAGGAGCTTGAGCACGGCGAGGTCGCTGCGGGCGTCGGCGGCGTGGACGTCGGCGTAGGACCCGGTCAGCTTCCCGTCCGCCCCGGCGAGGTGGACGTAGATCTTGGTCGCGCCGTCGATGGCGTGGTACGGGGTGAGGACCAGCCCGGCGGCGTCCACCACCACCCCGCCGGCGTACCCGTGGTCGGAGATCGCCGAGACCAACGACAGGTCGAGGGCCTCGGCCAGCCGGGCCCGCTCGTCCGACGGGTCCGGGCCGGCGAACGCCTTCCGGTCGAACCGGCCGAGCTTCCACGGGGCGTCGGCCGGCGGCCTCGGGTAGTGCTTCGACCGGGACACGACGACGGTGGCGACGCTCGGGCCGGCGACCTCGGCCGTCTTCTTCAGCCGGGCCTGGACCGCCTCGAGCAGGTCGTCCTTGGTCGGCTCCTGCGCCGGGGCGACGGCGAGAGACGCGGCGAGGAGCGCCAGGAGTCCGCAGCCGACGCGCATCTCCACCTCCGGGCGAAAGACGCTTCTGCGAAGCGTCGCTAACCGTTGTCCTTCACCGCCTGGATGTACGCTTCGAAGTTCGCCACCGGGGTGCCCTTGTCGACCCCGTGGTTCAGGTTCACGATGTGCCGCCGGCCGCCGCCGGCGGCCACGCACGCCCGCACCGCGGCGGTCACCTGCTCGGGGGTGCCGGTCCGCAACACCTCCTCGTCCACGTTCCCCTGGAAGACGAGGTGCGGGTAGTCGCGGCGGGCGGCGGCGAGGTCGTGCCGGCTGCCGAGGCTGACCACTTCCGCGCCGGCGGCGCACATCCGGTCGAGGTACGGGCCTTCCTTCACGAACAGGATCCGCGGGACGCCGGTCGCTCCGGCCAGGATGCGGGCGTGGTGCGACTGCGCCCACGGCTCGTACTCGGCCGGCGTGAGCGCCCCGGCCCACGAGTCGAACAGTTGGTACACGTCCGCCCCGTCGGCGATCAGCGTCCGGAGGAACCCGACGGTCGCCGCCGACAGGCGCTCCAGCAGCCCGCCCCAGACGGCCGGCTGCTCGGCGGCGAACCGGCGGGTGGCGGCCACGTCCTTGCCGGTGCCGACGCAGTAGGTGGCGACGGTGAACGGGGCGCCGGCGAACGCGATCACCGGCAGCTCGCCGCGCAGCTCCTCCTTCACCCGCTTCAGCAACTGGCGGATGTGGGCGTAGGATTCCGGCGGCGGGTCGGGGTTCAGGCGGTCGAGGTCGGCGGGGGTGCGGGCCGGGCGGTCGGGGACCGGCCCGGCCCCGGTCTTCAGCTCGAACGGCAGCCCCATCGCCACCGGCAGGGTGGTGATGTCGTAGAAGAGGATGACCGCGTCCACCCCGAACCGGCGCGGGCAGAGCGACCCGCGGGTGCTCGCTTCCACGTCCTCCGAGAAGGCGTAGAACGGTTTCCCGGCCCGGACCGCCCGGAACTCCGGGTCCCACCGCCCGGCCTGCCGCATCGCCCAGACCGGCGGCCGCTCGACCGGCTCACCCCGGGCCGCCCGGACGAGGAGGTGTTTCGACGGTTCGCCCATCACGCCCGGGTCCCGTGGTGTCGCGGAGGGGTTTGCTTCCAACATACAGGGTGGCGATGCCGAAGGTGAGCGGGCGGAACGTCACGTCGGTCAGCCCGGCGGCGGTCAGCTTCGCCGCGAGGGCCTCGTAGTCCGGGAACGCGAGCACGCTTTCCGGCAGGTAACGGTACGCGCTCTCCCTGTTACGGCAAAGAATCTGCCCGACCAGCGGCAGGGCGTACCGGAAGTACCAGCGGTACAGCCGGCCGAGCAGCCAGTGCCGCGGCTTGGAGAACTCCAGCACTGCGACCCGGCCGCCCGGCCGCACCACCCGCACCATCTCGGCGAGGCCGGCGTCCGGGTCGGTGATGTTCCGCAGCCCGAACGCCACGCTCACGAGCTGGAACGTGTCGGCGGGGAAGGGCAGGGCCTGGGCGTCCGCCTCGACGAACCGGACCCGCTCCGCCGCCCCGGCGGCCGCGGCTTTCTTGGCGGCCCGCACCAGCATCTCGTGGCAGAAGTCCGCCCCGACGACCGGCACGGTTCCGCCGGCCGCCCGGTCGTAGGTGAGGGCGAGGTCGCCGGTCCCGGTGCAGAGGTCGAGGACCGGGCCGTCGGCGGCCGGGCCGGGCGGGACGAGCTTGGTCGTAGTCTCCCGCCACCGCTTGTCGACGTTCAGGCTGAGCAGGTGGTTGAGGGTGTCGTACCACGGGGCGATCTGGCCGAACATCCGGCGGACGCGGGCCTCGCGCTTGTCGAGCAGTTCGTGGGGCACGGCGGGCCGGGGGTGGGTGGACGCGGGGCAGGGCGGGTCTTATTGATCCAACCGTGCCGCGGCCCGCGCGACAACCCACCCGGAGTACCCATGCTCGAGTGCAGCCGGTTCGCGATCCAGGAGCACCGGAAGATCCTGTCGTCGGTCCAGAGCTACGACGTCCGGGACGGGGACACCGGGGAGGTGGTCGGGTCGGCCCGGGAGAACATCGGCGGGCTCACCCAGGCGCTGCGGTGGGTCGTCAGCAAGGCCCTGCTGCCGACGACGGTGGAGGTGCGGGAGAAGCCGGACGACGCCCTGGTGTTCACCATGCGGCGGGGCTTCTACGTCTTCAAGTCGCGGGTCGAGGTGCGGGACGCCCAGGGGGCGCTGGTCGGCACCTTCCGGAGCAAGTTCCTGACGATCAGCGGCGGGTTCCACGTGTACGACAAGGACGGGAACTACTTCGCCAACGTGAAGGGGCGGATGTTCGGGTTCGACTACCGGTTCCTGACCGAGGACGGGGCGGTCGAGCTGGGGCGGGTGTCGAAGAAGTTCATGGGGGTGGGGGAGTTCGTGTTCTCCGCCGACAACTACTTCCTGCAGGTGAACCCGGAGCTGGCCGGCCAGCCGATGGCGAAGATGCTGCTGCTGGCCGCGACGCTGGCGGTGGACATCATCTACAAGTCGGAGTCCGGCGGCGGGCTGCCGCTCGGGGAGTGAGCGGGACCACATAGCGGCCGGTTTACCGGCCGTCTCGTCTTCCCAGGGCGAAGACGGCGGGCAAGCCCGCCGCTATGTGGGGCGTCACACCTCGACCTTCACCAGCGAGCAGCTCGTGGCGTGGCCGAGGCCGCGCTTCAGGAGCGGGAACGTCTGGCACAGGGCGATCGCCAGCGCCAGCTCGACCACCGCCTCCTCGCCGAACACCTTCCGCAGCCGCTCCCGGTACGGCGGGTCCCCGCCGGTGTTCGCCGCCACCGCCTCGGCGAAGTGGTACACGTCCCGCAGCGACTCCGGCAGCTCGTCCGGCTTGCCGGCGAGCGCCGCCCGCAGCACCGCCGGCTCGACCCCGTCCTCCTTGGCCAGGTTCACGACCGTCTGGACGCACGGGCCGCAGTCCTGGTGCCGGACCGCGACCAACCGGGCGACGTGGTACGGGGCGGCCGGCAGCTTGCTCCGGTACCCGGCCGCCTTCGCCACCTTGGCGAACTGCCAGAACGCGTCGGGGGCCGTGTCGTACATCTCGCGCAGGTAGTCCAGCGGCTCCCCGGTCCGCTTCTCGGCTGCCCGGATCTTCCGCTTCACGACGAACCCGAGCATGGGAGCCTCCGCGAAGTTTAGCCGCGACCCGGAGTCCGCGGAGGGGAGCGCGAGGTCCGCGCCCGCGCTCCCCTCCGCGGACTCCGGGTCGCGGCTAAACGTTGGTGGTTAATCGAGCCACGACAGCGGGTAGTTCGGGTCGTCCAGCCCGGCCGCCTGCTTCGTCAGGAACAGCGGGCGGAACGTGTCCACCATGACAGCGAGTTCGTCCGTCCGGGTCACGTCTTTACTGGCGACGATGGTTCCGGGGTGGGGGCCGTGCGGGATGCCGTGCGGGTGCAGGGTGAACGACGACTCCTCGACCCCGCGGCGGCTGCCGAACTTCCCGCGGACGTAGTACAGCACCTCGTCGCTCTCGACGTTGCTGTGGGCGTACGGGACCTTGATCGCGTCCGGGTGGGTGTCGAGCACCCGCGGGGCGAAGGTGCAGACCACGAACCCGGGGGACTCGAACGTCTGGTGGATCGGCGGCGGCTGGTGGATCGTCCCGGTGATCGGCTCGAAGTCGTCGGCGTTGAACGTGAACGGGTAGACGAACCCGTCCCACCCGACCACGTCGAACGGGTGGTTCGCCAGGGTGTACCGCGTCAGCCGCTCGCCGTCCTTGATGAGCACGGTCACGTCCCGCTCCTCGTCGATCACGAGCGGCTCGGTCGGCCCGTGGAGGTCGCGCTCGCAGAACGGGGCGCCGAGCCGGAACTGGCCGTCCGGGTTGACGTACCGTGGGGGGAGGCCGACGAGGCCGGGCGACTCGATCACCAGCAAGTCCGCGGCGTCGGCGAACTCGAACCGGTAGGTGGTGCAGCGCGGGATGACCACGTAGTCGAACGGCTTGACCGGCAGCACGCCGAAGTGGGTGAGCAGTTGCCCGCGGCCGCGGTGGACGAACACGACCTCGTCGGCCAGCCCGTTGCGGAAGAGTTCGCCTTGCTGCTGGGCCGGGCGGCACCGCCAAAGGGTGACGTCGGCGTTGGTGAACACCGGGACCCGGCCGGTGACCGGGTCGCCGGTGCGCGGGAGGCCGCCGGTCTTCAGGTGGTGGTGCCGGAGGGCCGGCTGCTCGGCCCGCTCGACCGCCCACGTCCCGGCCGGCTCGACCTTCTTGACGCGGGTCGGCGGGCGGAGGTGGTAGGCGATCGAGTACGCCCGGCTGAACCCGTGCGTGCTGACTACTTCTTCATAGAAGATGCCCTCGCCTTTGTGCCCCGGGGAGGTGCGGTGGGCGGTGTGGCGCTTCGGCGGGACGCTGCCGAGGGAGAGGTAGCGCGGCATGGTGAACCTCGTGTAGGGCCGGCTGTGCCGGCCGTGTTCGCGGCCGGCACAGCCGGCCCTACGTCAGCCGTTCGGCGTGGCCGAGGACCCGCGGGCCGGCCTTTAGCAGCGAGCACGTCGGCTTCCACCCGAGGGCGGCGCGGCGGGCGAGCAACTCGTCGGCCGTCGGCCGGGTGTCCCAGACGGCGACCGCCGCCAGCTCCCCGAATCAGGAGACGCCGAACGTCAGCCACCGCGCCCCGGGCAGCGGCAGCAGCAGGTCGTAACTGTACTCGTCCTGCTGGACGAGGTCGATCCGGGCGAAGTCGACGCCGGCCCCGGGCGCCCACTTCAGGATCGCCTCCAGGTTCCGCAGCCCCGCCACCTCCGCCCCGAGCGCGGGGTCGGCCTCGGCGAGCGCGGCGAGTTGGCCGGCGTAGTCCATCGCGTCACCTCCTGCCGGCGGCCCGGCGGCGGTACTCGTCCACCTCGGCGACCGGGACCAACTCGATCCCGGCCCACCCGGTCTCCCACGGCTCCGCCAGGCACGGCACCCGCCGCGGGCGGCCGCCCAGTTCGTCCCGGTGCGGGAACCGGCCGGCGATGAACGGGCGGTGCACCCACAGGTCGGCGGTGTACACGACCCGCCCGCCGAACAGCTCCGGTGGCACCCGCGCCCGGCGGTGGTAGTACCACGCCCCGTTGTTCGCCTCCAGCGGCCACAGCGCCTCGCGGAGGACCGGGTCGGCCGGCTCGGTGAACCGTAACGGGTGCAGCCGCTCGGCGAGCGCCCGGACCTCCTCGGCCGGCACCGTGTAGTCGAACGAGAACATCACCAGGGCCGGGGCGCTCTCGTCGTTGTCCGCGTACAGCCGGTAGTTCGCCTGGACCACCTCCGCCCACACGAACCTCGCCCCCCGCGCCAGCAGCAGGTCGAGCCGGCGGCGGGCGGTCGCCTCCATGTTTGCCGGGGCCGGCACGACCCCGGCGGTCGGCCGCGGGCCGGCGAGGTCGAACCGGACCCGGAGCAGGTTCGCGTCGTGCTCGTCCGGGGTCAGCCCGGCGGCGTACACTTCCGGGGTGACTGCCACGTCCGCGGCCCACAACCCGGCGGGGTTGGCGTACTCCGGCGGCAGCCGGTGGGCGACCCCGAGGGCGTCCGGGAAGTCGCGCTCCACGACCGCCAGCACGGCCCGCTCGGTGTCGTCCCACGGCTCGCCGCCGCGGTACATCATCTCGTTCAGCCGGTACTGGGTCCGGTGGGCCAGGATCGGGTCGTCGCGGTACTCCGGGTGGGTGGCGAACACGACCCGGGCGTGAGTCGGGCGGCCGCCCGGTTCGGGGGTCTGAACGCACACCCACGCGGCCAGGGCGTCGCCGGTCGTGCGGCCGTTCCGCCGGGTCACCAGCCCCGCGAGCTTCCCCCACATGCCGAATCCCCCGGTTACGCCGGGCGGTCGGCCACCGTGTTCCGCAGCGTCCCGAGACGCTCGACGGCGAGCTCCACCACGTCGCCGGGCTTCAGCCACCCGCCGACCGCCTCCGGGGTCAACTCTAGAATGCACCCGGTGCCGACGGTCCCGGACCCGAGCACGTCGCCGGGCCGCAGCTCGGTGTCCCGGCTGGCGTGGGCGAGCAGCTGCGGCCACGTCCAGTACATGGTACCGGCGTTCCCCCGGGAGTATTGCTTGCCGTTGACCGTCGCGGTCATTTCGAGGTGGAGCCGGCCGTCGCGGTAGGCGTCCCGCAGTTCGGGGACCGGCACGACCCGCGGCCCGAGCGAGGTGGCGAAGTCCTTGCTCTTGCTCGGCCCCAGCCCGATGGCCATCTCCGCCCGCTGGATGTCGCGGGCGCTCCAGTCGTTCATCACGGTGAACCCGGCGAGGCAGTCGAGGGCCGCGTCGTCGGCCGGCAGGTCGCGGGCGGCGGTGCCGACGACGGCGGCCAGTTCGAGTTCGTAGTCGAGGGCGGCGCTGCCGGCCGGCGCCCGGACGGGGTCGCCGTCGCCGAGCACCGCGACCGGGTTGGAGAAGTAGAAGACGGGGACCTGGTACCACTGGGGGACCATGTCGAGCCCGCGGTGCCCGCGGCACGTCTTGACGTGCTGCTCGAAGGCGTAGAAGTCGCGCAGCGACGCGACGGGGAAGGGAGCGGGCATGGCGGCTACTCGAAGATCTCGGCGACGGGGCACGAGAACCCGGGGAGGTCATCGCCGCCGGTGAGGGTCTGAGACAGGGTGTAGTGAGCGGGTTCGTGCCCCGCACGGTGGACGGCGACGGTTTCTGCGAACGTGTCCACGATCCAGACCTGCTTGACGCCGCACTCCAGGTACTCTTCGATCGCGCTCGAGGTCTCCTCGTGCTTGTCGTTGGGCGACAGAACCTCCACGGCCAGGACCGGCGGGCCGTCGACGAATTTGGTCTTCTTCTTCACCGCGGCGGCCTGCCCGGGGGTGGACAGGGCGACGTCGATCCCGACGTTCGTCTCCGGCTCCTTCCGGATGCGGAAGTATGCCTCCCCTCCGTAGATCTTGCCGCGCGGCTTCTGCTGCTTCCGCAACCACTCGCGGAGGATCCCGCCGACGGCCATGACCGCCGCCGCGTGGTTCGGGTTACGCTTCGTCACCTTGCTCTCCCGGAGTTCGCCCCGGAACAACCAGCGGTCCACCTTCCGGCTCGGCGGCAGGGCGAACAGGTCGTCGCTGGTCATCAGCTTCACGGCCGGCGTGTCGCTCATGGTCGTCCCTCACAGCGTGCCCCGCAGTTCCTGCTCCCGCTCGATCGCCTCGAACAGCGCCTTGAAGTTCCCCTTCCCGAAGCTCTTGCTCCCGCGCCGCTGGATCACCTCGAAGAACACCGTCGGCCGGTCCGCCACCGGCTTGGTGAAGATCTGTAGCATGTACCCCTCGTCGTCCCGGTCCACCAGGATGCCGAGGTCGGCCAACTCCTCCAGGTCCTCCCGGATCGGCCCGACCCGGTCGGTCAGGGCGTCGTAGTAGGTCTTCGGGACGCGCAGGAACGACACGTCGTTCGCCCGCATCGCCCGGACCGTCTTGACGATGTCGCCCGTGATCAACGCGATGTGCTGCACCCCCGGGCCGCGGTAGTACTGCAGGTACTCGTCGATCTGGCTCCGCCGCTTCGCCTTCGCCGGCTCGTTGATCGGGAACTTGATCCGCCCGGTCCCGTTCTGCACCACCTTCGACATCAGCGCCGAGTACTCGGTCGAGATGTCCTTGTCGTCGAACGACACCAGCTGCTCGAACCCGAGGATCCGGCGGTAGAACTCGACCCACTCGTCCATCTTCCCTTCTTCCACGTTCCCGACGATGTGGTCGATCGCCGCCAGCCCGACCGGCCGCGCCGTGCTCGGGTGGTACCGCTCCGGGTCGATCGGCCGGAACCCGGGGGCGAACACCCCGCGGTACCGGTCGCGGTTCACGAACGTGTGCGTCGTGTCCCCGTACGCCCGGATCGACGCCGACTCCCACACCCCGTGCTCGTCCTCCCGGGCGTCCGGCTCGGCGACCGGGGTCGCCCCGCGCCGCACCGCCTCGGCGAACGCCGCCCGCACGTCCGGCACGTCCAGGGCGATGTCCATCACCCCGTCCCCGTGGGTGACGAGCCGGCCGCTCTCCGGGTGCTCCGGCGACAGCGGGGAGGTGAGCACGAACGTGATCTCGCCCTGCCGCAGCACGTACCCGGCCTCGTGCCGCACCTTCGTCTCCAGCCCGGCGTAGGCGACCACGTCGAACCCGAACGCGTTCCGGTAGAAGAACGCGCTCTGCCGGGCGTTCCCGACGAAGAACCGGACGTGGTCGATCTTGCGGAGAGGGATGTCGTGCATATGTGGAGTCCGGAGGAGCGATCCACAGATTACACAGAAGACACAGATTGGAAGACAGAACCGAGGTGTCGGGTTTTCTGTCTTCCAATCTGTGTCTTCTGTGTAATCTGTGGATCGAATTCTTCTTGCTTACAACACCGGGATACCGAACCGCCGCACGAGACCTTCCAGCTCGCGCCGCAGGAACGGCAGCGACGGGGCGACGAAAAAGTCCCTCTGCATCTGCGACGGGTCGTAGTCGGTCGCGATCACCGTGTCCGTCACGAACGGCCGGCGGGTCGCGTCCGGGGAGAACAGCGAGTGCGGGATCTCCCCGGTGCTCGACAGGATCCCGGCCCCGAACACCTTCGTCTCCCCGTGCTCCTCGACCAGCCCGAACTCGATCGAGAACCAGCTGAACCGCTTCAGGGCGAGGACGTGGTCCCCGCGGCCGGTCGTCGCCGCCGCCTTCGCGATCAGCACCAACAGCTCGGCGTAGTCCCGGTCCATCAGCGGCGGGACGTGCCCCAGGCAGTCGTGGATCATGTCCGGCTCGGGCGTGAACTCGGGGTGCGACCCGTGCCGGAGGAACTGCGTCACCGGGAACCCGCGGCCGGCGATGTACTCGTAGAAGGTGCGGTACGGCAGCGCCCCCTCGGCCGGAACCAGGTGCATCTGCGTCACCGGCCCGAGCCGCTCGCTGACCGTCCGCAGCTGCGGGATCTCAGTCTGGTTAATCGCCAGTTCGTCCTTCGCCCGCAGGTACAGCCCGCACGCGTGCTTCCGGTGCAGCTCGTCCAGCTTCGGGCTGACCTCGCGCCAGATCCGGGTCTCCTCCGCCGTGTACTTCACGAACGGCGGGCCGAGCCGCTCCAGCCGGTGCTTCCGGCATAGGTCGAACAGCTCCTTCCGCCGGGCGACGTAGCCCGCGTCCCCGAGCCCGGGGTGGCCCGGCTCCAGCTCCAGTTCGGCCACGTCCGGCGGGGCGACCATCGCCCGGGCGTCGATCTCGGCCCCGTATTCGACCAGCGTCTCCGCGTCTTTCATCGCCGAGGCTCCCCGTGGGAGAGGTGGAGGAGTACACCCATTGTAGGGGGCCGGCGCCGGCCGCCGCGACCGCCCCGGGGGGACGCCATGCGCGCCGCGTACTTCGAGACGACCGGAACCCCGGACGTGATCTCGGTCGGGGACCTGCCGACCCCCGACCCGAAGCCGGGCGAGGTCCGGGTCCGGGTGACCGCGGCGTCGATCAACCCGATCGACACGTACATCCGAAGCGGGGCGGCCCCGATGCCGCTGCCCAAGCCCGCGGTCACCGGGACCGACTTCGCCGGGTTCGTGGACGCCGTCGGGGCGGGCGCCACCCGGTTCAAGCCCGGCGACCGCGTCTGGGGGTCGAACCAGGGGCTGCTCGGCCGGCAGGGGACGTGTGCGGAGTACGTCTGCGCCGGCGAGGAGTGGGTCCACCCGACCCCGCCCGGGGTGAAGGACGAGCAGGCGGCGTGCGCCGCGCTGGTCGGCATCACCGCCCACCTCGGGCTGTTCGGGTGCGCGAGGCTGAAGGCCGGCGAGACGGTGTTCGTGAACGGCGGGACCGGCGGGGTCGGGTCGATGGTGGTGCAGATGGCGAAGGCGTCCGGGGCCAAGGTGATCGCCACCGTCGGGAGCGACGAGAAGGGGCGGATGGCTCGCGACCTCGGGGCGGACCACGTCGTCAACTACAAGGCCGCCGACTTCGCCGAGCAGGTGAAAGCTGCCGCCGGGCCAACCGGTATTCAGGTGTGGTACGAAACGCAGCCGCCGACCGACCTGAACCGGACGGTCGAGCTGATGGCCGCGCGCGGCCGGGTCGTGGTCATGGCCGGCAGGCCCGGCCGGCGCTCCCGAACGGCCCGTTCTACGTCAAGGGGCTGTCACTGTCCGGGTTCGCGATGTTCAACATCCCGGCGGGCGAGCAGCAGGCGTGCGCCGACGACATGAACCGCTGGCTCGCGGCGGGTCAACTGAAGGCGCTGGTCGGGGCGTGGTTCCTGCTCGACAAGACGGCCGACGCGCACCGGCTGCAGGAGGACAACACCCTCCGTAAGGCCGGGACGCTGCACGGCAAGATCCTCATCCTCCCGGCGACCTGACGAGTTTCTGACGAGTCTGGTAGAATCTCGCCGTCGGCCACACCCCGGAGTTCCCATGTCCACCCGACCGGCGCGTCTGTTCCTCGCGGCCGCCGCCCTGGTCGGCGCCGCCTCGTCTGTCGCCGGGCAGGGCGCCCGCGTCGTCGTCGCCACGTCCGACTCGCCGGCCGCCGCGTTCAGCGCCCGGCCGGGCAACGGGACGGTGTTCCAGCCGCTGCCGGCGAAGGCCGACGTGCTCGCCGGGGATCTACTCGTCAGCCTCCCCGGGGCGAAGCTAACGTGCAAGAGCGGGGCGGTCGCGGTCACCTCGCTCGCCGACTTCGACGGCCGGTCCCCGATCCCGATCTTCGAGACCGCGTTCAGCCTGGCCGAGCCGAAGGACGGGGACGCCGACCTCGACCTGACCCTCGACCGCGGGCGGGTGGACGTGGCGAACGTGAAGGCGGCCGGCCCGGCGACCGCCCGGGTCCGGTTCTGGGACCAGAACTGGAAGATCACCCTGGACGGCCCCGGCACCCGGGTGGCGGTCGAGCTGTGCGGGCGGTGGCCGTCGGGCACCCGGTTCAAGCCGGCCGAGGCGGGGGCCGACCCGGCCAAGGCGCCGGCCCCGGTCGCCACGGTCGTGCTGCTGGTGCTGTCCGGGTCGGCGGCGGTGGAGTCCGGCGGGACGACGGTCGCGGTGAAGGCCCCGCCCGGCCCGGCCGAGCTGCGGTGGAGCAGCCTGGCCGGGGCCCGGCTCCAGCCGCAGCGGCTCGACAAGCTGCCGGACTGGGCGGACCCGACGTCGGTGACGGACGACGGGCGGAAGGCGGCGGCGGCGTGCGAGAAGTTCCGGGCGGCCCGGGCGGCGGACCCGGCCAAGGCGTTCGACGCGTTCCTGGCGTCGGCGGACGTGGCGGAGCAGCGCGTCGCCCTGGTCACGCTCGGCGGGCTGGACGACCTGGACCGGCTCGGCCAGACGCTGGCGGCGGCGAAGACGCTGGAGCAGTGGGACTTCGGGGTGACGGTGCTGCGGCACTGGCTCGGCCGGGCCCGCGGCCACGACCAGCGGCTGTACGAGGTGCTCGTCGCCGGCCGGGCGTTCACCCCGGCCCAGGCCCAGACGGTGGTGCAACTGCTGTTCGGGTTCACCCCCGCCGAAGCGGCCGAGCCGGAGACGTACGAGGTGCTGATCGACTACCTGGCGCACGAGAAGCCGGCGATCCGGAACCTGGCGGCGTGGCACCTGGTCCGCTTGGCCCCGGCGGGCAAGGCGATCCCGTTCAAGCCGGCGGCGACGGCGGCGGAGGCGGAGGAGTGTCGGGCGGCGTGGAAGAAGCTGGTCCCGGCTGGCACCGTCCCGGGGAAGAAGGGCTGACCGCCGGCCGGCGCTGGACCGGGGCCGGCGGACGCGGTACAGTCGAGAGAGTGAGGATCGAGCGCCCCGCGGATCTCCTGGAGGCACACGTCATGACCCGGCTGTCCGCCCTGGTGCTCGCCGCGGTCGCCGCCGCGCCGGCGCCGGCCCAGTTCATCCCGGCCCCCGGTCAGGGGGCCCGCGGGTCGCCGTTCTCCCCGATCACCCCGTACCGGTTCCAGCCGTACGTCGGGGTGCGGGTGAACTCGGTGTACGGGTCGTTCGTCGCCGGCCAGCAGATCCCGTTCTACAGCCCGCTGAACAACGTCACCAACATCCCGTTCAGCTACTGGTACGTCCGCCCGCAGTACGCCTACGGGATGGCCAACTCGGGGTACGGGTCCGGCGGGGCCCCGGTCACCTCCGGGTACATGTCCGGCGGGACGGTCCGGAACAACGTCGTCGAGTCCTCCCAGAAGGACTTCGAGCGGCTCCAGCGGGACGCGACCGCCGCCCGCCAGATGGCGACCCCGGACACGGCCAAGAACCTGATCTACGACCAGTGGGCGTACGAGCGGCTCGGCCAGATCGGCGGGCTGACCGGGCTGAAGGGCGACCAGCCGGAGGAGCTGTCCAAGGCGCTGGCCGCGGAGGACGGCGAGCTGAACTCCGGCGAGGCCCTGAACCACATCCTCGTGGCGATCGTGGCGGCCGAGGCGAAGGGCCCCAAGGGGCTGTCCGCGTTCCTCCCGCCGGCGGTGCTGAGCGACGTCCGGTTCTCCGGCCCGCCGGCCGCTGACGTCCTGAACCTGGTCCGCCAGGCCGGCGCCCTGCCGTTCCCGGCCGCGTTCGACGACCCCAAGCTGAAGGCGGTCCGGGAGACCCTGGAGAAGGACTTTGAGGCGGCGGCTGCCCCGCTGGCCGCCGGCAAGCCGGGCAACCCGACGGCCCTGGCCCGGGTCGGGGCGGCGCTGGCGAAGGCCCAGGAGCAGGCCACCCCGGTGATCCGCGACCTGCCGTTCGCCGAGGCCGCCGCCGCCCGCCGGTTTCTGAACCGGTTCGAGAAGGCGCTGGAGGTGATGAAGGCCCCGTCGGCCGCGGCCCTGGTCGTCCCGGCGTGGGCGACCGACGGGGCGGGGGTCGCCGACCTGGTCCGCCACATGACCAAGCACAAGCTGCTGTTCGGCCCTGCCCCGCCCGGGGACGACACCGCCTACGCCGCCGTCCACAAGGCCCTGTCCGCGTACCTCTTTTCCCTCACCCAGGTTAAGAAGTGAGGCCGGGCGTTCCGGCCGTGGCGCAGCCGAGGACGGTTGTACCACGGCCGGGGCATTCCCGACTCGGCCTCGACCCCCCAACCCCCGCCGCCGTATAACAATCCGCACCGGCCCCGGCGAACGACTCGCCGGGCCCCGGCCACCCCCACCCACGGGAAGGCGGCATGAAGCGCGCGTTGATCACCGGCGTCACCGGTCAGGACGGCAGCTACCTGTGCGAACTCCTGCTGGACAAGGGGTACGAGGTGCACGGGGTGGTCCGCCGGGCCAGCACCGAGACCTTCGAGCGGATCGGCCACCTGTCGGGCAAGATCACCCTGCACCAGGCCGACCTGCTCGACCAGTTGTCCGTCATCGACGTGATGAAGGAGACGAACCCGGACGAGGTGTACAACCTGGCCGCCATGAGCTTCGTCCCGACCAGCTGGAAGCAGCCGTCGCTCACCGGGGAGTTCACCGGGATCGGGGTGACGAAGGTGCTGGAGGCGGTGAAGCTGCTCGGCAAGGACCGGATCAAGTTCTACCAGGCGTCGAGTAGCGAGATGTTCGGGAAGGTGCAGGCGGTCCCGCAGACCGAGGACACCCCGTTCTACCCCCGCAGCCCGTACGGGGTGGCCAAGCTGTACGGGCACTGGATCACGGTCAACTACCGCGAGAGCTACGGCATGTACTGCTGTAGCGGCATCCTGTTCAACCACGAGAGCGAGCGGCGGGGGCGGGAGTTCGTCACCCGGAAGGTGACCGACGGGGTGGCCCGGATCAAGCTCGGGCTGGCGAAGGAGCTGCGGCTCGGGAACCTGGACGCGAAGCGGGACTGGGGGTTCGCCGGGGACTACGTCCGGGCGATGTGGCTGATGCTCCAGCAGGCCGAGCCGGACGACTACGTGGTCGCCACCGGGCAGACGCACACCGTCAAGCGGCTGGTCGAGCTGGCGTTCGCCGCCGCCGGGCTGGACTGGCAGAAGTACGTGGTGATCGACCCGGCCCTGGTCCGCCCGGCCGAGGTGGACCTGCTGATCGGCGACCCGGCGAAGGCGAAGGCGAAGCTCGGGTGGGTGCCCGAGGTGACGTTCGAGCAGCTGGTCGAGCGGATGGTCCGGGCCGACCTGGCCCGGCTCCAGGGCCAGCCCCTGCCGGACTTCAAGGCCCGCGGAATTTAATCGTGCGGGTGAGTGTGAGGGAGGGCACAGGGGCCCACCCGCCCGTGTTCTAGACTCACACTCACACCCGCACCCACACGCTGCCACCATGCGGATTCTGATCACCGGGGTGACCGGGTTCGTCGGCGGGCACCTGGCCGAGGCGCTGGGGCCGGGCGGGCACGCCCTGTTCGGGCTGTCCCGGGTGCCGGCCTGGCCGGCCCCGCTCGCCCACCTGGCCGACCGGGTCGAACTGTTCCCCGGGGACGCGGCCGACGGGCCGCGGGTGGCCGAGGTGCTCCGGGCCGCCCGCCCGGACTGGGTCGTCCACCTCGCCGGGTACGCGAACCCCGGGAAGTCGGCCCTCGAACCCGACCGGTGCTGGCACGACAACCTCGACGTCACCCGGGCGTTCTACGACGCCGTCGCCCGGTCCGGGCTGCGGCCGCGGATCCTGTTCGTGTCGTCCGGGCTGGTGTACGGCGAGCCGGACGACCCGGACGGGGCGTGCGACGAGCGGACCACCCTCAAGCCGGCCACCCCCTACGCGGCCAGCAAGGCGGCCGCCGACCTGCTCAGCCACCAGTACGCCCGGAACCCCGGGCTGGACGTCGTCCGGGTGCGGCTGTTCAACCAGATCGGCCCGCGGCAGAGCGCGGACTACGCCGTCCCGAACTTCGCCCGCCAGATCGCCGCCGCCGAGGCCGGGCGGCAGCCGCCGGTGATCGAGACCGGCGACCTGAGCGCCCGGCGGGACGTGACCGACGTCCGGGACGTGGTCGCCGCCTTCCCGCTGCTGCTGGAGAAGGGTCGGGCCGGGGAGGCTTACAACGCCGGCCGCGGCGAGGCGCACCGGATGGCCGACCTGCTCGACCGGCTGGTCGCCCTGGCCCGGGTGCGGGTCGAGGTGCGGCAGAAGACCGACCCGGCCCGGAGGGCGGACACGGCGGTCACCCAGGCCGACGCCCGGAAGCTGCGGGAGGCGACCGGGTGGGCGCCGCGCATCCCGCTCGACCAAACCCTGGCCGACATCCTCGCCGAGTGGCGCGGGACGGCCCGCCCGGCGTGAGCTAAAGAAACGCCGTCCCCGGCTCGCCCGGTTCCTTCAGGAGGGTCTCGCGCCGTGAAAGTCGCCGTGATCGGCACCGGGTACGTCGGGCTCGTCACCGGGACCTGCCTGGCGGAGAGCGGGAACGACGTCGTCTGTGTGGACAACAACCCGAAGAAGGTCGCCACCCTCAACGACAACCGCATCCCGATCTACGAGCCGGGGCTGCACGAGCTGGTCCTCCGGAACAAGAAGGACGGGCGGCTCGCGTTCACCACCGACCTGGCCCCGGCCGTCCGGGCCGCCCGGCTCACCTTCATCGCCGTCGGCACCCCGCAGTCGGAGCAGGGGGACGCCGACCTGTCCGCCGTGTTCGCCGTCGCCGACGCGATCGGGGACGCCCTGAAGGACGCCGCCCCCGGCAAGCCGGGGGACCGGGTGGTGATCACCAAGAGCACCGTCCCGGTCGGGACGAACGCGGCCGTCGCCGGCCGGCTCGCGGCCAAGGGGGCCGCCCACGTGGACGTCGCCAGCAACCCCGAGTTCCTGAAGGAAGGGGCGGCGATCGAGGACTTCATGAAGCCGGACCGGGTGGTGGTCGGGGTCCGCAAGCCCGAGGTCGGGGAGGTGATGCGGGAACTGTACGCCCCGTTCCTGCGGACCGAGCGGCCGTTCCTGGTGATGACCCCCGAGTCGGCGGAGATGACGAAGTACGCGGCCAACGCGATGCTGGCGACGAAGATCAGCTTCATCAACGAGATGGCTAACCTGTGCGACCGGCTCGGGGCGGACATCAACGACGTCCGTAAGGGGATCGGGCACGACCAGCGGATCGGGTTCCAGTTCCTGTTCCCCGGCCCGGGGTACGGCGGGTCGTGCTTCCCGAAGGACGTGGAGGCGATCGTCGCGATGGGCCGGCGGACCGGGCTGCCGCTCACCCTGATGCAGGCGGTGGACGCGGTCAACGACGCCCAGAAAGAGGTGCTGTTCGGCAAGGTGAAGGAGCACTACGGGGACCGGCTGGCGGGGAAGACGATCGCCGTCTGGGGGCTGGCGTTCAAGCCGCGGACGGACGACATCCGCGAGGCCCCGGCCCTGACCCTGATCGACGCGCTTCTGGAGGCCGGGGCGCACGTCCGGGTCCACGACCCGGAGGCGGCGGCCAACGTCCGCGAGCAGTACGGGGACAAGCTGCACTACGCGGACCGGCCGTACGGGGCGCTGGAGGGGGCGGACGGGCTGGTGCTGGTGACCGAGTGGCAGGAGTTCCGCAACCCAGACTTCGAGGTGATGAAGCGGCTGCTGAAGGAGCGGGTGATCTTCGACGGCCGGAACGTGTACGACCACCGGCAGATGGCGGCGATGGGGTTCACGTACTACGGCATCGGCCGCGGGGATCGCCGGGCGAAACGGGCGTGACCGCGGACGCCCAGACAACCTGAGCAGCTTGCACAAGTCCGTTGCAAAGTCTCATCCGTGGGCCGGCGACGAATCGCCGGCTCGCGTCGTCACAAGACGTGACCTTTCCTTATCTTGAACCAAATCACCTCTCGGCTCGTTCCCACGGCATTTGCTGTGCAAGACAATTTCGCTCCGCGTACTTTATGAGTCCCGCCTGAGTAACTTTCTGAAGTCGTCCCAAAAAATGAAAGAAAAAACTTGACACCCACTCGCAGTGAGTGGAATTTGGTGAGAATTCGCTGAGGGGGTGAGTCCAACTCTCCGCTCACCCCTCCGGCGACTCGCGATTCGTCTAGTGCCGTCCCGTTCGCCCCCGATCTGCTCGCCCACTACCTGCCCCGAGCGCCGCCGCTCGGGCACCGAGGTCTTCTTTTCGTCGCGGCCCGAGGCCGCTTGCCGTCGCTGCTTTCATTCCCAAGGAGTGACCCCATGCCGCTCGCGCGCAACGGCCCCCGCAGCCGTGCCTTTACGCTGATCGAGCTGTTGGTGGTGATCGCGATCATCGCCGTCCTGGTCGGGCTGCTGCTGCCCGCCGTCCAGAAGGTCCGCGAGGCCGCCGCACGGGCCACCAGCCAGAACAACCTCAAGCAGATCGGCCTCGCCCTGCACGCCTACAACGACTCGAACGGCGGGCTGCCGCCGACGTTCGGCTGGATCCCGAAGCTGCAGCCCGGGCAGGAGTACGTCCCGGACGGGTCGCACGGGAGCGGGTTCTTCCACCTGCTGCCGCAGCTCGGCGAGTCGGCCCGGTACGAGAGCTCGTACCGGACGCTCCGGTACTACTACGTCATGGGCGCCCCCCGGACGACGACCAGCAGCTACCGGTACGACGACCCCGTCTACGGCTACTCCTACGACTACACCGCGGTCTACCCGGCCGAGCTGATCTACCGGTCGATCCCGGCGGCGCAGCCCGGGGTGACGGCCCGGTGGGGCGGGGCGACCCTCTCGGGCTCGCCGGTGAAGGTGTTCAAGGCCCCGACCGACCCGAACCAGTCCGACGCCGGCGGGTACTCCAGCTACCTGATGAACACCGCCGTGTTCGACAAGGAGCTCAAGATCCAGACGATCAAGGACGGCGCGAGTAACACGGTCCTGGTCGCGGAGGGGTACGGGTACTGTTACACCTACACGACCAGCGGCACCGGCGGGGACGACGACGACGGCTCCGGCGACTCCAGCTACGCGTACCGGATCGCGTACTGGGCGGGCTCCCTCTACGACTACACCTACACCTCCACCTACGCCTACAACTACACCGGGTCGTACTACACCAGCCGCGGGCAGACGACCCAGACGAGCACCTCCGCGTACAGCTACTACTCCCCGCGGTTCACCCCGGCGGCCGGCCGCGTCCCGCAGATGCGGCCGAAGACCGGGCAGTGCGACCCGGCGGTGCCGCAGGGCATGTCGTCGGGGGCCTGCCAGGTGCTGATGGGCGACGGGAGCGTGAAGGGGGTGACGGCGGCGATCCGGCCGGACACCTGGGAGGCGGCGACCAGCCCGGCCGCCGGCGACGTGCTCGGGGGCGACTGGTGACCGGCGGCGGTCACCCCCTCTAACCCCCAGCCCGCGGAGGCTCGATGTCGCCGGTCAGGTGGTGCGCGGTCGGTTCCGCCCTCGTCGGCCTGGCGGCCGGCGGCGGGTGCTCGAGCGGCGAGCCCCCGGGGCCGCCGCCGAAGCAGGCCAAGTGGAGCTCCCGGAAGGTCACCGGCACGGTCACCTACCAGGGCCGGCCGGTGCCCTACGGGTACGTCGTCTTCTACTCCCCCGGCACCCACCGGCTGACCCCGACCGGGGTCACGATGCCGCCGGCCGCCGTCGGGGTGATCGGCCCCGGCGGGCGATACGAGATCAACGCCCCGCCGGTCGGGCCGGTCCGGGTGTGCGTTGCGACCGACCCGGACGCGGACCCGAACACCCTGCTCGGGCCGGTCACCCCCGGCCTCAAGCACGGGCCCGGCGGGCCGCCGCAGCCCCAGGACCCGAACCGGCCGCCGGACCTGCCGCCGGAGGGGCCGGCCGGGGCGTTCCCCACCCTCCCGCTCGACAAGAACGGGAAGCCGTTCAACCCCGAGACCGAGCGGCTGTCGGCCGAGGAGAAGAAGGCCCTACGCGAGGTCCACGAGAGGTACGGGATCCTCGACCGGTCCGCCCTCTCGCTCGTCGTGGCCGACGGCTCGACCGACCAGACGTTCAACATCGTGCTGCCGCTGGAGGCGGCGAAGAAGTAGCCCGCGCCCGGCCCGGCCGCCGGGCCGACCTCGCCCGTTTCATCCCGGAGCTTCCCATGCGTCGTCCGAGGGTCCCCGCCCGCGGCGGGTTCACGCTGATCGAGCTGCTGGTGGTGGTCGCGATCATCGCCGTCCTGATCGGGCTCCTCCTGCCGGCCGTCCAGAAGGTCCGGGAGTCCGGGGCCAAGACCCAGAGCATCAACAACATCCGCCAGGTCGTGCTGGCCACGCACAACTACCACGAGGCCCGGCGCAGCATGGTGTCGTACACGCAGTACCCGTCCCCGCTGGCCGAGGGGGCCGTCTCCGGGACCGGGTACTTCGTCATGCTCCCGTACCTCGACGACGGCGCCCGGTTCACCGCCACCTACGGCACGTTCGTCCAGAACAGCCAGACGGTCTACTCGCGGAACGGCGAGCCGCCGATCACGTCGAGCTACAGCACGACGTACGCGTTCCGGGGGTACCAGGCCCACCGGGCGGAGGGGACGGTGAAGGTGCTGGTGTCCCCGACCGACCCGACCGCGGTGACGGCGGACGGGCCGCTGGACGGGGCCTGCAGCTACATGCCGAACTCGTCCGTCTACTCGTCCTCGATGAAGCTGGAGAAGGTGTCGGACGGGCTGAGCAACACGGTGTTCGTGGCCGAGGGGTACACTCGGTGCAAGACCCAGACGTACAACGACTACGGGGCCATGTACCCGACCTCGTACGCCCCGGGGTCGTTCTACTCGACCTCCTACGACTACACCCGGGTGTGGAACTACGACTCCTACCGGACCAGCACCCGGTACCAGTACACCTACGTGTACGACAGCAGCAGCCGGCCGGCCCTGTACCAGTCCAGCTACAACTACGAGCCGCGGCTGTACTTCCCGTACTACAGCTCGTACGGGATCGGCACCCCCGAGACCCGGAACGGGAGCACGACCTACGTGTACACCCCGTTCCAGGTCCGCCCGGCCCCGACCGACTGCAGCTACTCCGCGGCCCAGTCGACCACCAGCGGCGGGCTGCTGGTGGGGATGGGCGACGGGTCGGTGAAGACGGTCTCGCCGAGGATCTCGATCGAGACGTGGCGGGCGGTCGGCACCCCGGCGACCGGGGACACGGTCGGCGGGGACTGGTGAGCTGACACGTCGCGGGCCGCTCAGGGCCGACCCGGGCGGCCCGTTCCCGGGTCAGTCGTCCGGGTCGGGCTCCTTCTTCCGATCGAGGAACGACGGCTTTTTGGCCTCGGTGTGCGAGGTGCGGACGTCCGGGCCGAGGCCCAAGTCCCCCTCAAACAGGGTCGCGCCCTCGGCGACCGCCTTGTCCCGCAGTCGCAGCCCGCGGCGGACCTGGAGCAGCCCGAACAGCCCGGCCACGGCGGTGCAGCCGAGGAACCCGGGCGGGCCGGACGTGAGGGCGGCGTAGCCGGTCACCCCGGCGGCGATCAGGGCCGCGCCGCCGACCGCGATCGAGACCAGCGCGGCGGAGTGCTTCAGGTCGGCCTTCGCGGACACGGTGTCACCCCGCCTTCCGGAACGGGAACAGCCGCCGCCACCGCCCGGGCGGCTTCTCCGCCAGCTCGGGCTCCGCGTCGGGGATATCGCCCTCGTCTTCCGGCGGTTGCGGCTTCTTCGCGGGCTTCTCCTTCCCCTCGGGCTCGTCCGCCGGCCCCTCCCGGTCGGCCACCGCCTGGATCAGCACGCCGAGGACGGTGAGGCCGACGGCGACCCCGTTCAGGGCCGCCTGGTGGGCGTCGGCCCACGCCGCCGCGTCGAACCGGAGCACGGGTTCGAGCAGGAGCAGCCCGGCGTGGGCGGCGACCAGCGCCCCGGCGAGGCTGGTCAGGAGCATCGTCCACGGGCGGTACAGGAGCAGCCCGAACAGCCCGCCGGAGAGGAACACGGCCCACAGCTCCTGGGCCTGCGGGAACACCCACTGGACGGCCAGCCACGCCCCGCACCCGCCGGCGACGAACGCGAACACCTTCGCCAGCTCCAGGGCCAGCATCCCGCCGGCGACGGCCAGCAGGATGCCGCCGGCCATGACCCGGGTCCCGCCGGCCGCCCGCCCGGCGCTCAGCCCGAGCAGGCCGGCCGCGAGGGTGATCCCGGCGACGATCCAGAACCGGTGCCACCGCCACCCGAACAGCCACAGGGCCAGGCCGAGGACGCACAGGGTGCCGGCCGCCGCCGGGGTCAGCCCGCGGGCCTCGGCCAGGATGTCGGGGGCGATCAGCTGCATCGATCCCTCCCCGGCGAGCCGGGAGCGTCAGCGACCGGAGGAGCGGCCTCCGGTCGCTGACGCTCCCGGCTCGCCCGACCCGGAAAGATAGTGCCGGGCCGGCGGGGGCGTCAATTCGGATCGACGGTTCCGAGCGGCTGCACCATCACCGACCGGGTGCGCGGGCCGTCGAACTCGCAGAAGTACACCCCCTGCCACGTCCCGAGCACCAGCTCGCCGTTCTCCACCAGCACCGTCGCCGAGCTGCCGACGAGCGAACTCTTGATGTGGGCGTCGCTGTTCCCCTCGGCGTGGCGGAACCCGGGCACGTCCTTCGGCACCCGGTCGTTCAGCCACAGCAGCATGTCGCGGACCACGTCCGGGTCGGCGTTCTCCTGGACCGTGATCGCGGCCGTCGTGTGCGGGCAGTAGACCACGACCGCCCCGGACCGCAGCCCGGCCTCACGGACCGCCCGCCGCACCTCGGCGGTCACCTCGGCGAACTCCGTCCGCCGGGTCGTCCTCACCTCGAACGCCTTCATGTTGTGGCCCCCCGGTGGGGGTGTATTCTAACCGCACGCCGCCCGCGCAACCCCGAGTTGTCCCATGCCGCCGCTGCAGTTCGTGGTCGACCGCCGGGAGGCCGGGAAGACGCTGCCGGCGGTCCTGAAGGCCCGGTACGGGCTGACCTGGGCGCGGGCGAAGCGGCTGGTCGAGGGGCGGCACGTGAAGGTGAGCGGGCAGGTCGAGACGGACGTGGCCCGCCGGCTGAAGCTCGGGAAGCGGGTGGAACTGGCGACCGGGACGGTGGAACTGAAGGGAGTGGAGAAGCCGAAGAAAGAGGTTCCGGCGGGCCGCGACGCGAAGCGGAGCGCGCCGCCCCGCAAGCCGCCGGCGCCGGCGGCCGGGTTCGACGTCCCGATCGTCTACCAGGACGATGTTGTCGTGGTGGCGGACAAGCCGGCCGGGCTGACGACGATGCGGCACGCGGAGGAGGCGGCGGAGTTCGGCGAGCGCGGGCGGACGTTCCTGCCCAAGACACTCGCGGACCTGCTCCCGGGGCTGCTCGGCAGCCCGAACCGGCCGGTGATCGCCGTCCACCGGATCGACCGCGACACCAGCGGGCTGGTCGTGTTCGCCCGCACCCGGGCCGCCGCCGACCACCTCACCGCCCAGTTCCGCAAGCACACCGTGGACCGCCGCTACCTCGCCCTGACCCGCGGCGTCCCGCCGGCGGGCCGGATCGAATCGCTGTTCGTCCGGGACCGGGGCGACGGCCGCCGCGGCACCCACCGGATCGGCAGCGCCGCGGGGGCGAAGCGGGCGGTCACGCACGTCAAGGTGCTGGAGCAACTCGGGCCGTTCGCCCTGGTGGAATGTCGGCTGGAAACCGGGCGGACGCACCAGGTGCGGATTCACTTGGGGGAGGCCGGGGCGCCGCTGTGCGGGGAGGCGGTGTACGACCGGCCGGTGAACGGCCGGCCGGCCGCGGACGGGAGCGGGGCGGCCCGGCCGATGCTGCACGCCGCCCGGCTCGGGTTCGCCCACCCCGAGACCGGCGACGCGATGGGCTGGGACGCGCCGCCGCCGGCGGACTTCGCGGGACTGCTGACGAAACTCCGCGGCTAGGCGGTCGCCGCTTCGATCTCGGCTTCCGGCGGGGTCACCGGCTCGGGCGCCGGGACGGCGGCCGGCCGCACCCACCCGGCCAGCACCAGCGACACCGCCGCCGCGGCGGCCGCCACCAGACCGACCAGCGGGAACCCGGTCATCGTCCTCCCGTCCTCGGACTGGGTGACGAGCGCCCCGGCGACCAGCGGAGCGACGCCCGTCCCGAGGTGCATGACGGCGGTGTTCAGGCTCATGAACGCCCCGCGCGCCCGCGGCTCCGCCGCCCCGAGCATCATCGCCTGGGCCGGCACCATCCGCCCGGACGCGAACACCATGAACGCGGTCATCGCGGCGGCCGCCACCCACAGCGACGTCGGCGGCAGGTTCGTCACCACCAGCCCGGTGACCAGCGCCCCGAACCCGAGCACCCGGAACAGCGGCAGCCGCGGCACCCGGTCCGCCACCTGCCCGACGGCGTTCATCCCGATCAGGGTGCAGACCCCGGCGGCGAGGTAGACGTCGGCCAGGTCGGCCTCCGTCCACCCGTTCACCGCCGAGAAGTACGGGGCGACGAACGACCCGATGGTGAACGTCCCGAGGACCATGAAGAAGCTGAACGCGAACGCCCGCAGGTGGGTCGGCTCGCGCACCACCGCGACGAACTCGGCGACCGCCGGCCGGCGGTCGTAGGCGAGGTGCCCGCGGACCGGCGGCAGGCGCACCGCCGCCACCGCCCACACCACCGCGCTCATCGCGGCCAGCACGACGAACGGCGCCCCGCGCCCGTAGGCGTCGGCGAGCCGCAGCCCGACCGGCAGCCCGACGATGCTGGCGACCGCGAACGACGAGGTGATCGCCCCGGTCGCCCGGCCGCGCTTCTCCGGCGGGAACACGTCCCCGATCACCGCCATGATCGACACCGCCGCCAGCCCGCCGAACACCCCGGCCAGGGTGCGGGCGGCGAGCAGGTGGGCGTACGTCGGGGCCAGCCCGCAGTACAGGGTGCTCAGCCCGAACCCGGCGTACATCGCCAGCAGCACCGCCCGCCGGTCGAACCGGTCCATCACCAGCGACGCGAGCAGGCTGGCGACCCCGGCGGCGATCGCGTACGACGCCACGATCAGCCCGAACTCCGCCGGGCCGATGGCCAGCTCGGTCATCAGCCGCTTCCCGAGCGGCATGATGATGACGAAGTCGACCATGTGCGTGAAGTGGATCGCGACCAGCACCAGGATGAGCGCCCACTCCCCGCGGGTGATCGGCGGGGGGCGGAGGCGGGACGACGGTTCGCCGGCGGGCTCGGACATCAAACCTCTCCGTGGCGGGCGACGGACAGGGGGGATACCGCGCCGCGGCCCCCGGGTTACAGCCCGGTTCCGATTCGGTGGCACCGGCATTCCTGCCGGTGCAGTCCGTCGCACCGGCAGGAATGCCGGTGCCACCGCGGCGCGGGGTTTCTGACCCGGACCACATTCCGGACGTTTGGGTTCGCTTTCCGGGACGGTTTTGGGGAACTCGACCGGGTGGGTCGCGTCAGAAGGTATGAACCGGCCCGCCCAACCTGTTCACGGTTCGCAAGCGGTTGCCACGGCCGGACTTTCGAGTTACACTCGGTCAAACCCGTCCCACAGGGTTCCCACCCGCGCCGCCGGCCGCGCCGGCCAACTTCCGGAGCACGCGCATGTTCGGGATCGCCGACCGCCGGCACTTCCTCCAGCACACCGCGGCCGCCACCGCCGTCACCGTCCCGGGCCTCAGCTTCCTCACCCAACTCCGGGCCGCCGCCCCGGAGATGAAGAAGAAGCAGAAGAGCCTGATCGTGATGTGGATGGCCGGCGGCCCCCCGACCATCGACCTGTGGGACATGAAGCCGGAGAGCGCCAACGGCGGCCCGCACAAGCCGAAGGACACCGCCGCCAGCGGGATCCAGATCAGCGAGCACCTGCCGAAGGTGGCGTCCGCGTTCAAGAACCTGTCGATCATCCGGTCGCTCAACTCGAAGGAGGGCGACCACGACCGCGGCACCCGGATGATGAACACCGGCCGGGCGCCCAACCCGCTGCTCGACTACCCGGCGATGGGGTCGGTCCTGTCGTACTTCCAGGCGCTGGACGTGGAGGCGATGAAGAACGCCGACCTGCCGGCGTTCATCTCGGTCGGCGGGCCGCGCGGCGGGGCCGGGTTCCTCGGGATGAAGTACGCCCCGTTCAACGTCCAGAACGCCGGCACCCCGCCGGAGAACATCAAGGCCCCCGAGGGGGTGGACGACGGCCGGATGGCCCGCCGGGCCGCCCTGTTCGGCCGGGTCGAGGGCGGGTTCACCACCGGCATGCCGATCGACCCGAAGACCGGCAAGCCGATGGTGCTGGACGCCGCCCAGGCCCACAAGGAGGTGTACGAGAAGGCCCTGAACCTGGTCGTCTCCACCCGCAAGGACGTGTTCAGCCTGGACAAGGAGATCGACGGCAAGCCGATCGACCCGAAGCTGAAGGAGGAGTACGGGAACGACGGGTTCGGCCGGTCCGCCCTGCTCGCCCGCAAGCTGGTCGAGGCCGGGACGGCCGCCGTCCAGATCACCCTCGGCGGGTGGGACCTGCACAACAACACCCACGCCACCCTGCAGAACCAGCGGCTCCCGGTCCTGGACCGGGCGATGGGCACCCTGGTCAAGGACCTGGAGCAGCGGGGCAAGCTGAAGGACACCGTCATCCTGTGGATGGGCGACTTCGGCCGCACCCCGCGGATCAACCAGAACGCCGGCCGGGACCACTGGAGCCGGTGCTGGAGCGTGGTCCTCGGCGGCGGCGACATCAAGGGCGGGGTGGCGTACGGGAAGACCACCGCCGACGGGACCGGGATCGCCGAGAACGAGGTGAGCGTGCTGGAACTGTTCGCCACCGTGTACAAGGGCCTCGGGATCGACCCGACCCCGGAGACGAACGCGAGCGTCCGGGACAACCTCGGCCGGCCGTACTACATCGCCGGGGACAAGCCGAACGAGAAGACCAACAGCCTGTGGATCAAGGACCTCGTGAGCTGACCTCCTGCAGCCCACGACTCGCGCGACCGGCCGCCGGGGCGACCCGGCGGCCGGCTCGTTTCCCGGCCGCCCGGTGACACCCCGATGTCAACGCCCGACGCGGTGCTGCTGGCGAACGCCGCGGCGACGTGGTACATGCTCGGGGTGATCGCGTTCGTCCACCTCGTCCACTACCCGCTGTTCGACCGGTACGGGCGCGACCTCGCGTTCCGGGAGACGATGGCGCGGCACCAGAGCCGCACCTTCCTCGTCGTCTTCCCGGCGATGGCGGCCGAGTTCGTCACCTCGCTGGCCCTGCTCGCGGCGTCCCCGCCGGCGGTCCCGCGGTGGATGGTGTACCTCGGGGCGGCGCTGGCCGGCGTGTGGGCGGTCTCGACGGCGCTGGTGCAGGTGCCGCTGCACGAGAGGCTGGCGGCGGCCGGGTACGACGCGGCCCGGCACCGCCGGCTGGTGCGGTCGAACGCGGTGCGGGTCGTCGCGTGGGGGCTGCGGGCCGCGCTGACGGCGGCGATGGTCTGGTTGGTGATGGGGGATCGGAGATAGCAGATCGGGAAGACCCGGAGACGCCTGTGTTTTCCCGATCACCCACCCCCCATTTCCAACCCCCAGCCCGGTCACCCCGCCCCGTCGTCGCCGTTCTCGGGGACGGCCTCCTGCGTCTCCAGCTTGAACGGCTGCCAGACGTGCGGGCGGGCGAGCGGCTCGATGTGCAGCACCTCGTCCCCGCGCTGGAACACCCGCACGCTCCCGCTCGACTGGCTGACCGCGAACGCGACCGCGGCCGTCGCCTTGCTGATGCCGGCGGCGGCCATGTGGCGGCTGCCGAACCCCTTCCGCAGGTTCACGCCGTCGCCGCGCGGGTTCAGGTGCAGGCACGCGGCCTCGGCGATCCCGTCCCGCCCGATCAGGATCGCCCCGTCCAGCTTGGCGATCTCCTTGATCTGCTCGCGCACGTCCCGGTTCCGGATGTCTCGCTCGGCCCGGCTGTACCCGCGGAACGGGTTGTAGTTCTGGAACCGGGACAGGCTGAGCACCTTCCGGGTGTCGCCGACGACGAGGATGGTGCCGACCGGCTGGCCCTCCCGCCCCTCCCGGCCGATCTCGGCGGCCAGGTCGACGACCGCCCGGAGCACCTCCAGCGGGGCCGCGTCGCCGAGCACCCGCAGGTCCTGGGCGGTCATCCGCTCCAGGTGCTCCCCGAGGTGGATGACGCTCAGGCTGTCCACCGGCTCGGGGGCGTCCTCGTCCGAGCTGGCGATCCCGTTGTACAGGGCGACGACGTGCGCCCCGGGCTGGAGCTGGCCGTCGGTCACGGCCTTGAGCAGGGCGTTGTTCATCCGCTCCTGGGTCGGCAGCGGCTCCGGGTCGAGGTCGATGACCGTCCAGTCGTCGCGCTCGCGGAGGGTCTTGGTCAGGGCCGGGTTCTCGGCGGCGACGAACAGCTTGCACCCGGCCAGCATCCGGGACACCTCGTCCCAGTCGATGGCCGTCTCGGTGAGCAGCAGGACGGCGTCGGCCGGGAGGCTCTTGACGAGGTCCCGGGCCGCCTGCAGCAGGGCGACGGACTGACTCGGCAGGCTCATGCGGGCACGCGCGGGCGGCGAGGTGGTCGGTGTACTGTAGGCCGGTTCAGGCCGGCGGCCAACCGGATAACCGGGATTCCCGGCCGCGGGGCGGCCCGGGGCGGCGGGATGTGCGGGCGGGTCTTCCCGGACCCCGGCCCCGTCGGGTAGGCTAACGGTCCCGCCCGCGGAGCCGCCGCATGCCCCGCCTCCTCGCCGCCCTCGCGCTCCTCGCCCTCCCGGCCGCCGCGGCCGGTCAGGCCAAGTACGCCGACCCGGAGCTCACCCCGGCCGACCGCGCCCACTGGGCGTTCCGCCCGCCGGTCCGCCCGGAGGCGCCCGGCCCCGGCCACCCGGTCGACGCCTTCGTCCGCGCCCGCCTCGCGAAGGACGGGCTGAAGTCGTCGCCCCCGGCCGACCGGCTGACGCTCCTCCGCCGCGTCACTCTCGACCTCACCGGGCTGCCGCCGACGCCCGCCGAGGTGGACGCGTTCCTCGCGGATGCGGCGGCGGACGCCTACGAGAAGGTGGTGGACCGGCTGCTCGCGTCCCCGCACTTCGGGGAGCGGCAGGCCCAGCACTGGCTCGACGTCGTCCGGTTCGCCGAGTCGAACGGGTACGAGCTGGACGCCGACCGGCCGCACGCCTGGCGGTACCGCGACTACGTCGCCCGGAGCTTCAACGCCGACAAGCCGTTCGACCGGTTCGTGACCGAGCAACTGGCCGGGGACGAGCTGGCCGCCGGGAAGCCGGCCCGGGAGGCGGCCGACCTGTGGGTGGCGACCGGGATGCACCGGTGCGGGCCGGTCCACATGGTCAGCGGCAACCTCGACCAGGAGGTGCTGCGGCAGGAGCGGCTGACGGAGATGGCGAACGGGGTCGGGGCGGCGCTGCTCGGGCTGACGGTCGGGTGCGCCCGCTGCCACGACCACAAGTTCGACCCGGTCTCGGCCGGCGACTACTACCGCCTCCAGGCGTTCTTCGCCGGTGCCGGGTACGTCGATGTCGATCTCGCCACGGCGGCCGAGCGCGAGGCGTTCGCCAAGGCGTCGGCCGAGGTCGAGATGCAACTCGCCCCGCTGAAGAAGCGCGTCGCCGCGCTCGACGCCCCGTACCGCGCCCGGCTCACCCGGGCCAAGCGCGACAAGCTGGAGCCGGCCTACCGCGAGGCCCTCGACACCCCGGCCGGCGACCGCACCGCGGAGCAGAAGAAGCGGGCCGCCGAGGCGAACACGCTGCTGAAGGTGGCGTGGGACGAGGTGCTGGCGGCGATGTCGGCGGCCGACCGCGAGGAGCGGGCCGGGCTGCGGGATCGGATGCACGCCCTCGAAGCTCGCCTGCCGGCGCCGGTACCGGCGGCGTGGGCCGTCAAGGGGACCGACCCGGTCCCGCAGACGTTCGTGCTGAAGCGCGGCGACCCCGCCCAGAAGGTGCTGGCCGTCGGCCCCGGGTTCGTCCGCGTCGTGACCGCGGACGCGGAGCCGCCGAAGACGCGCCTCGACCTCGCCCGCTGGCTCACCCGCCCGGACCACCCGCTGACCGCCCGGGTGGTCGTCAACCGGCTGTGGCAGCACCATCTCGGCCGGGGGATCGTCGCCACCCCGAACGACTTCGGCCTCCGCGGCGAGAAGCCGACGCACCCGGAACTGCTGGACTGGCTGGCGACCGAACTCGTCGAACGGAAGTGGTCGCTGAAGCACGCCCACCGGCTGATCGTCACGTCTGCGACGTACAAGCAGTCCGCGACGACCGCTCACGGCGCAAAGGTAGACCCGGGGAACGCGCTGCTGTGGCGTATGAGCCGCCGGCGGCTCGACGCCGAGGCGGTGCGCGACTCCGTCCTGGCCGCGTCCGGGACGCTCAACCGCGAGGTCGGCGGGCGGTCGGTGAAGGTGCCGCTCGAACCGGAGGTGTACGACCTGATCTTCACCGAGGGCGAGCCGGACGGGCTGTGGCCGGTCACCCCGGACGTCGCGCAGCACACCCGGCGGTCGCTGTACCTGTTCAGCAAGCGGAACGTCCGCCTCCCGCTCCTGGAGGCGCTCGACCAGCCCGATACCCTGAACAGCTGCGCGGACCGGCCGGTCAGCACGTTCGCCCCGCAGGCGCTGATCCTGATGAACGGCCCGTTCGTCCGCGAGCAGGGGAAGGCGCTAGCGGCGCGGCTCGTCGCGGAGTACGGGGCGGACGTGCGGAAGCAGATCGACGGGCTGTACCGGCGGGCGTTCGGCCGGGCGGCCCGACCCGATGAGGCGAAGCTCGCCGCCGAGTTCCTGACGGCCCAGGCGGACACGATCCGCGACCGGCTGCGGGCGCGGCTGCCAGTCGGCCTCGACCCGGCGGCGCTGCCGGCGGGGGCGGACTTGGCCGCGGTGCGGGCGCTCGCCGACCTGTGCGTCGTCGCGTTCAACACTCACGAGTTCGTGTACGTGCCGTGAGGGCGGCGGGGACGCTTCTGCGAAGCGTCGCTAACCGACACGGTTAGCGACGCTTCGCAGAAGCGTCGGCATCACTCGATCACGAAGCTCGCCAGCCGGTCGACGTTCACCTGGTCCGGGGGGTAGTCCTTCCGGGCCGGCATCCGCGGGTACACCTCCGGGAACGTGTACCGCCCCGGCGGCCACTCCGTCGGCCAGTCGTCCGGCAACTCCCCGACCGTGAACCGCTGGTCCGGCCCCGGCGGCACCTTCTTCCCGTCCGCCCCGCGCAGCGGCGTCCCGACCAGCACCCGCGGCCCGCCCGCGGCCGGCGGCAGCGCCTTCGTCGAGACCACCGCCGACAGGTTGAAGAAGTCGTACTTCAGCCCGTCCCGGTCGGCCGCGTACCGCTCCGCCATCCGCTTCAGCAGCCCGAGCAGCCGGTCCCGGTCGGCCGGGTGGACGAGGTCCATCTTCGGGGCCGCGAACGCCACCCGGGTGATCCACCCGGGCCGCCACTGGTGCGGCAGGAGCAGGGTCGAGAGGCCCCGGGCGAGCGGGCCGAAGATCCGGTTCTCGCCCGGGGAGAGCACGTCGAACAAGTCGCGGACGATCTGCCGGTTGTCGTCGTACATCCCGACCCCGCCGGCCAGGAGCGTCGTCACGTCCACCAGGACGACGAGGGCGGTGCAGGACTTGAACGCCAGCACGGTCGGCTCGACCACCCGCTCGACGTACCGCCGGTACCGGGCCGAGAACGTCTCGAACAGCTCCGACCCGGGGGTGCGGAGGTCGGCCGGGAGCGGGCAGAACTCGCTCGCCGCGTCCTCGCCGCAGACCCGGGCGGCGGCGAGGTTCTCCGGCGTGTCCGGGCGGGCCGCCGACCCGTGCGTGTCGAGCAGGAAGGTGGACGGCGAGATGAGCGGCTTGAAGTGGAGGATCAGGTACGCCAGGGCCAGCTTGTACGCCCGCAACAGTTCCTCCGCCGTCACCCCGGGCTTCTTCACGGCGTCGAGGAACGGGGCGGTGCAGGCCCGGTACCCGGCGTCGTTCACGAACAGCGCGAGCATCCGCTCGGACCAGCCGGTGAAGTCCCGGCCGACCATCCCGGCGTCGGCGACCCGCTCGCCCGGCAGGTCGTAGAGCTTCAAGAGGCAGTCGCTCCACGTCCAGTCGGACCGCTCGAACCGGCACGCGAACTGGGCCCGGTCCGTGGTCTTCGCCGGCCACCGGCCGGCGCTCACCAGGGCGTCCCGGTGGCCGGGGTAGTTGAACGCCGCCCACCCCGGGTCCGGCGGCAGGACGGTGAACTTCCGGATCCGGGTCTGGTTCGACCCGAGCGGGAACCGGTCCGGGTCGTGGTCCTGGAGATGATTGACGAGCGAGGTGAGGAGGACGGTCTTGCCCGAGTTGTACAGGCCGACCACCCCGACCCGGCACTCGATCGTCTTCAGCAGCAGTAAACTCATGGCGTCCCCGCCGCGGTGGAGTTACCCATGAGTGGTATTCGCCCGACCTCCCTTGACCATTGCTCGGTCCTGGTCACCGACCTCGCCGCGGCCCGCCAGTTCTACCGCGACGTGCTCGGGCTGCCGGAAATCCCGAAGCCGAAGACGTTCGACTTCGTCGCCCTGTGGTTCGACCTCGGCGGCGGGCAGACGCTGCACCTCCTGCAGAAGCCGCAGCCGGACACCGTCAGCCCGCGGCACTTCGCCCTGCGCGTGGCGGACGCGAGGGCGGCGCGCGACCACGTCCGGCGGCACGGCGTCGAGACGCAGGAGACCGGGCCGATCCCGCACTGCGACCGGTTCTTCGTCCGCGACCCGGACGGGAACCGGATCGAACTGATCCAGTGGCTGGAGGAATACGACCCGGCCGCGAGCGGGGCCGCGGAGTTGGATTGACGGGGTTGTCGTAGGGCAAGCGTCCTCGCTTGCCTTTCAGGCGGGGCAAGCGAGGACGCTTGCCCTACGAGCGGGTGAACACCCAGACGAGGAGCGCGACCCAGGTGGCGGCGAACAGCAGCGGGACGGCGACCGCCAGCGGGCGGGAGATCGACAGCCCGTCCGGCCGCCCGGGGCGGGCGAACCCGGCCAGCGTCCGCCGGTACTCCGGGACGGCCTGCCTGATCCGCTCGTGGACGTGGATGCAGTACCGCCAGTGCCGGGACTGCACCACCAGCCACAGCACCGCGAACGCCAGCGCGGCGGCGGTCAGCGGGAGCAAGACCCCGACGGCCGGGTCCTTGTTGTACAGGATGGCGAACACACCCAGCAGCCCGACCTGCATCGCGCTGAAGTAGTTCAGCCGGTCGTAGAACAGCTTCTCCTCGTGCATCCCGTGCTGCCACAGCCGGTTCACCTCGTCCGGGCGGGTCCGGGGTTCGTCCGTGTCGGTCATGCGGGCATCTTACGGGCGCGCGGCGAATCCTGGCCGCCGCCGGCCGCGCCGCGGATGTACATTTGTGGCCGTCGACCTCTCCGGAGACCCGACCGTGCGAACGACCCTCTCCGCCCTGCAGCCCCTGGCGCTGCTCGCCGCCCTCACGACGGCCGGGCCGGACCTCCCCGCCCCGCGCGAAAAGCCGGCCCTCCCGCTGTTCGACGGGGTGGGCAAGCACACCCGCCGCGTCGCGGCGACGCCGGACGCCCAAAAGTACTTCGACCAAGGGCTGAACTTCATGTTCGCCTTCAACCACGACGAGGCGATCCGGGCGTTCGCCCGGGCCGCCGAACTCGACCCGTCGTGCGCGATGGCGCATTGGGGCGTCGCGCTGGCGCACGGGAAGAATTACAACTACCCGTTCTTCCCGCCGGAGAAGGCCAAGGCCGCGTGGGACGCCCTGCGGCAGGCCCGCGCGAACGCGAAGGGCGAGTCGGACGCGAACCGGGCGCTGATCGAGGCCCTCGCGCACCGGTACGCGGACCCGCTCCCCGAGGACACGAAGCCGCTGGAGAAGGCGTACGCGGCGGCGATGAAGGCGGCGTGGGAGAAGTTCCCGGCGGACGCGGACGTGGGCGCCCTGTACGCCGAGTCGCTGATGAACCTCCGGCCGTGGGAGTTGTGGGCCGCGGACGGGAAGCCCGCCCCGGAGACGCCGGAGATCCTGCGGGTGCTGGAGGCGGCGCGGAAGCTCGACCCGGACCACCCGCTCGCCAACCACCTGACCATCCACGCCCTGGAGGCGTCGCCGGAGCCGGGGAAGGCTGACGACGCGGCGGACCGCCTCCGCGGCGCCCACCCGGCCCTCGGCCACCTCCTCCACATGCCGTCGCACATCGACGTCCGCCGCGGCCGGTGGGCGGAGGCGGTGGAGGCGAACCGGTGGGCGATCGCCGCCGACCGGGCGTACGCGAAGGCGGTCCCGGGGCAGGGCTTCTACCGGCTGTACATGGCGCACAACTTCCACATGCTCGCGTTCGCCGCGGTCATGCGGGGGGAGTCCCGGGCGGCGCTGGCGGCCGCCCGCGAGATGGTCGGCCAGATGCCGGAGGGGTGGCTGGCGGAGAAGGGGAACGCGGCCGTCGCCGACGGGTTCGTCGCCGTGCCGCTCGAGGTGCTGAAGCGGTTCGGGCGGTGGGACGACATCCTGAAGGAGCCGGAGCCGGCGGAGAAGTTCCCGTTCGCCCGGGCGATGCGGCACTACGCCCGCGGCGTGGCCCACGCCGCCAAGGGGAACGCGGCCGAGGCCCGCGCGGCGCAGAAAGAGCTGCGGGCGGCGACCAAGGCGGTGCCGGCCGAGGCGACGGTCGGGAACAACACCGCGGCCGACGTGCTGGCCGTCGCCGACGAGATGCTGGAAGGCGAGATCCTGTTCCGCGAGGGGAAGCTGAAAGAGGCGGTCGCGAGCCTGACGGCGGCGGTCGCCCGGGAGGACAAGCTGCGGTACTCGGAGCCGCCGGACTGGTTCGTCCCGACCCGGCACGCCCTCGGGGCGGTGCTGCTCCGCGACGGGCAGGCGGCGGCCGCGGAGGCGGTGTACCGGGAGGACCTGCGCCGCTGGCCGGACAACGGGTGGTCGCTGCACGGGCTGGCCGTGAGCCTCGACACCTTGGGGAAAAAGGAGGAGGCTGCGAAGGCGAAGGCCCGGTTCGGCGAGGTGTGGGGGCGGGCGGACGTGAAGATCCCGTCGTCGTGCCTGTGCGTCGGCGGGTGACGCGGGCCGGGCCAGCCGCCTTCCGCACCCGGCCTCACAGCGGCCGGGTGCGGAAGTGGTGCGGCCGCCGTCACTTCTTCCCGGCGGTCGACTTCCCGGCCTTCAGGTCGTCGAGCAGCGGGCGGATGTTCTCGCTCGGCAGGACCCACGTCTCGACCCGCCCGGCCCGGGCGATGTTCAGCCCGAGCACCTTCCCGTCCAGGTCCACCACCGGCCCGCCGCAGTCCTGCGGCTTGACCACCATGTCCGTCTGGAGGACCGCCGGGAACCCGGTCCGGCGGCCGGACAGGTCCCCGCCCATCGCGTTCTGGATGTCCCCGCGGCTCGGCTGCAGCGCCTTGGTGAGCGTCGCCTTGAACTCCTTCTCCTCCCCGTCGCGGAGCACCTTGAGCTTGACCGTGTCGTCCGGCCGCAGGTTCTCCAGCAGTGCCCGGAGGGTCTCCTGGCCGGGGGTGGCGGTCCCGTTCAGCTCGACGATCACGTCCTTCGCCTTCAGCCCGGCCTTGGCCGCCCCGCCCTTCGCCTCCAGGCTGTCGATCTTCGCCCCGATCACCTTCCCGTCCTTGTCCTTCTCGTCCACCGGGATGATCCCGAGGAACCCGCGGTTGGCGTTGATCACCGTCGCGTCCATCCCGGTCAGGGCCCGGGTCCCGTGGCTGACGATCCCGGCGCCCAGGGCCTCGGCCGACCCGCCCCCGGTCGGGGCGGCGTTGGCGGACGCCAGCCAGTGCCCGATCGGCACCGTCTTGGTGTCGGCGAACGACACCGGCTTCAACCCCTTCACCTCGATCTTCAGCATCGCCAGGTCGGTCGGGACGTGGGTGGCGAGCAGCTTCGCCCCGTACTCGCTCCCGTCGGCCAGCCGGACCGACACCTCCCCGCGCAACTCGCTCGCCTTGGTCAGGATGAACCCGTCGGCGAACACCACCGTCCCCAGCGCGATGTCCTTGTCGTCCCCGCGGACCCGGACGGTCGACTCGTTCGCCGCCGCGACCACGGCCTTGAACGGGGCCAGGACCTTCGGGTTCTGGCCGATGGTCGGCGGCTGGGCCGCCGCCGGGGCGGACAGCCAGGCCAGGGTTGCGGCGGCGGCCAAGGCGCGAGCGGTCATCGGTGCGGACTCCGGGAATGTGACGGTTCGGGATGAGTCGGCCGCCCGCGGCGGGGCGGGGAAGAGGGTTTCCGGCGGTCGCGCCCCGGGCCGCGGGGGCGGCCCGGGGGCGCGTGCGGTCAAAGGGCGCGCTTGCCGAGGGTGACCGGCAGGGTGAGGATTTCGACCCCGCGGCGGACGGTCAGCTTCACCGTTTCCCCGGGCTTCTTGTCCTTCAGGAGGTCGCGGAACTGCTTCACCGACTTCACCCCGTCGGCGTTCACCTTGGTGATGGTGTCGCCGGGCTTCACCCCGGCCTTGGCCGCCGGCCCCTCGTCGTCCACCTCGGACACCCAGGCGTCGTCGTTCTCGTCCTCCGGGAAGACGACCCCGACCACCGCCCCGGAGGTCTTCTGCGGCCGGCCGATCACCTCCCCGGCGACCAGCTTGTCCCACTCGGCCTTGAACCGGTCGGTCGGGACGTGGATGTTCTGGGCCAGGGTCAGCCCGATCCGGCTGTGGATCCCGACCACGTTCCCGTCCAGGTCGAACAGCGGGCCGCCGCTGTCCCCGCCGACCAGGGTGCAGTTGCTCCGGACGATGTCCTTGGTGTTGTTCTCGATCCGGCCGAGCCGGGCGACCGGGGCCCGGCCGGACTTCGGCCCGCCCGGGTGGCCGAGCGACACCACCCACTGCTGCTTGAGCAGGTCGGCCGACTTGGCGACCGGGGAGAACGGCCACTTCCCGTCGTTCGGCCCCTTGTCGACGATCTTCACCATCCCGCTGTCCATCCGGTCGTTGATCCCGAGCGTCTTGGCCTTCACCCGCTTCCCGTCGGCCAGGACGATGGTGCACTCCTTGCCCGCCTCGTACGAGGCCGGGCCGCCCTTCGTCCCGCTCTCCCCGGCGATGACGTGGGCGGCGGTGAGGACCAGGCCGTCCTCGGACACGATCACCCCGCTGCCGGCCCCGACCGCGAACCCGCTGGTGATGGTGATCGCGACCGTGGTCGGGGTGCACTTGTCCACGACCACCTTGACCCGCGCCTGCAGGGCCTTCAGCTCCGCCAGGTCCTCCGGGTGGGTGGTCCGGTTGGTCTCCCACTTCGGGTCGGACTTGGGGTCGGCCGCCCGGTTCGGGGCGGCGGCGAGGACGAGGGCGAAGCAGGCACCGAGGCCGGCGGTCCGCCGGCCCAACCGTCGCGTCGTCATGGGAGCAACTCCGGCTCTGCGCGGTAGCGACCTGATGTTAAGAATACCTCACCGGGCCGAACGGTTCTACAGACGGCCCGTGTTCTCATCAGTCTCCCAGAGTCCGCCACCGGACGCAAGGACTTAGTGGCATTGTTCGTGCCCCGGGTGTCAGGCGGCGAGGGGAAATGAGAGGCGTGACGGGGAAGTTACATGCGGGAGGTACCGGCCGCATACGAAAGCCGGTTGGCCCGTGCCGGTCGGGGCGAACCCGGAGCGTCAGCGACGGGGTGTCGGCGCAACCACCCCGTCGCTGACGCTCCGGGTTCGCCCGGGGTCACACCAGCGACTCGAGCAGAAACTTCAGCTTCCGGACTTCCGGCTCGGCCGGGAACGGGTCGGCCGGCACGTCCCGCACGTCCACCGTCAGCGCCCGGTCGTACCGGCACCGCTCCAGCTGCGAGATGATCCGCCCGTACTCCACCCCGCCGCGGCCGACCCGCACCTGGAACTCGCCGGGGGCGTCCCCGGTGTCGCGGAGGCGAAGGTGGCGGACGAGGGGGAACAGGGCGTCGTAGTCCGCCGGCCCGTGCAGCCCGGCGTGGTAGTGGCTCGGGTCGAGCGTCAGGAACAGCCCGGCCACCCGCCGGCACAGCTCGGCCGCCCCGAGCGGGTCGGCGGTCACCGTCCCGCCGCGGGTCTCGACGGTCAGGATCACCCCCTCGGCCGCGGCCACCGCCACCCACTCCCGGAGCCGGTCCGCCTCGGCGCCGAGGTCGGCGCCGGCCGCCGCGGCCGGGACGGTCATCAGCGGGGTGGCGAGGACCCGGGCGAGGCGGGCGACGGAGCGCAGCTGCTCCCGGGCGGCGGCCGGCGCCGCCGGGCCGGTGTCGAGGTGGACGGCGGCGAGCGGCAGGTTGGCGGCCTTGAGCCGCTGGGCGACCCGGCCCGGGTCGGCGGCGACCTCGGCCGGGGTCAGGTGCGGGCCGGCGGCGTGGACCGCGAGGTCGGCCTTGGCGAACCGCATCTCGCGGATGGTCCGCAGGGCGTCGTCCAGCGGTTGCGTGCCGAAGCAGAGCGTGGAACAGGCGACGTACACGGCGCGGCCCCCCGCCCTCGGTCGCCCCGCCCCGGCCCCCGCCGGCGCGACGCTCCCCCACCGAGGGTTCGCTCGCATACCCGCGCCCCGGCCCGGACGCAAGAAGAATGTGTGCGGAAAGTCGGCTTCCCCGGCCCCGCCCCGGCGGGTACACCCCGCCCGCCTTTCCCAGTCCCGGGGGACCGATGACCCTGCCGACCGCCGACTGGGCCGCCGCCCTCGACCGGATGGCCGCCGCCACCGGCCGGGCCCTCGCCGAGCTGGACCGGCACACCGCCGACCGGGCCGCCGTCACCGGCCCGCCGGCCGCGGCCGACCCGCCCGGGCTGCTCCTCGCCTGGCTGGAGCGCCGCCTCGACCAGTGGGACGCCGGGCTGGCCGCGGCCGCCGCCGTGGCCGCGGGGGCCGAGCGCGACCTCGCCGACCGCGAGGCGGCCGTCGGCCGGTGGCGCGACGGGTTCGCCCGGTGGCGCGACCTGATAGAACAGTGGGTGGCGCCCGGGGGGTAGGCCATGTCCGGTCCGGTCGCGGTGGTGATCCCGGCGGCGGGGAAGTCGTCTCGGTTCGGCGGGCGGGAGAAGAAGCCGTTCACCTCCCTCGGCGGCCGGCCGGTGTGGCTCCGGGCGGCGGAGCTGTTCTGGTCGCGGCCCGACGTGGCCCGGGTGCTCGTGGTCGTCTCGCCGGACGACCGGGACGAGTTCCGCACCCGGTTCGGTCACCTCTTGGCCTTCACGAACGCGGAACTCGTGGACGGCGGGGCGGAGCGGTTCGACTCGGTGGCGAACGCCCTGGCCCGGGTGCCGGCGGACGTGGGACTGGTCGCCGTCCACGACGCCGTCCGCCCGCTCACCCCGCCGGCGGTGATCGACGCCGTGTTCGCCGCCGCCCGGGAGCACGGGGCCGCGGTCGCCGCCGTCCCGGCCGCCGACACCTTGAAGCAGGTCGATCCTGCGACCGGCCGGGTGACCGGGACGGTGCCGCGGGCCGGGCTGTGGCAGGCGCAGACGCCGCAGGCGTTCCGCCGCGACTGGCTCCTCGACGCCTACGCCCGGCGGGCGGAGTGGGCCGCCGGGGTGACCGACGACGCCCAGGCGGTGGAGGCGCTGGGCCGCCCGGTGGTGGTGGTGCCGGGGTCGCCGGCGAACTTCAAGATCACGACACGGGACGACCTCGAGCTCGCCGAGGCGGTGCTCGGCGGCCGCGGGGCGAAGAAGCCCGAGGAGCGGCCGATCGGCGGCAGCCGAGCGTTCGACGAGGATGGGATGTGGTAACCCGCGGGGGGGGTGGCATTCCTCCCTCCCCCGCGGCCGCACCGACCGTCACTTCTCCGCCACCACGATCTTCGCCGGCTCGCTCGTCAGAACCGCACCCTTCTCCCCGTCGGCGTTCTTCGCCAGCACGTACTTGGCCGTCAGCTTGTACTCCCCCGGGCCGGTCCAGTACACCAGCCGGGACAGGCCGCGGTGGCCGTCGGCCAGCAGCTTCACCGGGACCTCGTGGGTCTTCCCCGGCTCGATGGTGACGGCCTTCGGAAGGCGAAACTCCTCGGTGAACCCGACCGGGTTCGGCATCGCCACCACCCCGGCCCCGCCGGTCAGCTCCAGGGTGAACACGTTCGTGTCCCCGCCGACGAACACCTTGACCGCCTCCTTGGTCGTGTTCGTGAGCACCAGCGCGAGGTCCACGGCCGGCGGCTTGGGCGGGAACGGGGGGTTGATGAGGTCGCCCTCCGCGAGCACCTTCGCGAGCCGTTCCATCGCCGCCTTGTACTCCTTCGCCGACTTCCCGCCCCCGTCGAACACGTACTTGTCCTTCTTCGACACGACCGTCAGGGTGACCGGCCCGGCCGGCTTCGGATCCTTCTTGTCGTCGGCCGCGGCGGCCCCCGGCGCGGTGGCCAGGGCGGCGAGGAACAGGGCGAGCAGGATCACGGGCCGCATCGGGGCGCCTCGGGTAGAGGTGGAGGGTCGGGCACGAGCATCCTACAGGGCTACCCGACCGGCGGGGCGACCACGTGCCGCAGCCCCCACCGGGCGTCGTCCCGGGCCGGGAAGTCGCTCCGGAAGTGCGTCCCCCGCGACTCGTCCCGCCGCAGGGCCGCGTCGATCATCAGCCGGGACACCGTCAGCAGGTTCTGCAGCTCCCACCCGGCCCGGCCGTCGAACTCCCGGGTCAGCACGTACCGGCACCAGAACCCGACGTCCTTCTCCGCCTCCAGCAGCCGCCCGCGGTCCCGGACGATCCCCATCTTCCGCACCATCAGGGCGCGGAGCGACGCGGTCAGGTCGGCGACGTCGAGCCGGTCGGCGGGGTGGTCGGCCGGCGCGATCGCGTACCGGAGGGGAAGGGCGGTCATGTCGCGGGCCTCCTTCCGGGCCTCGGCGGCCGCCCCGTGGGCGCACCGGGCGCCGTACACCAGCCCCTCGATCAGGCTGTTCGACGCCAGCCGGTTCGCCCCGTGCAGCCCGCTGCTCGACACCTCCCCGGCCGCCCACAGCCCGGGCAGCGTGGTCCGACCGTCGGCGTCGACCGTCACCCCGCCGACCATGTAGTGCGCCCCCGGCCGGACCGGGACCCGGTCCCGGGTGATGTCCAGCCCGAACCCGCGGCAGACGCGGTTGATCCCGGGGAACCGGCGGAGCACCATCTCCGGGTCGAGGTGGGACAGGTCCAGGTACACGTTCGGGTGCTGGGTCCGCTCCATCGTCCGGAAGATGGCCCGGGCGACCACGTCCCGCGGGGCCAGCTCCGCCCGCGGGTCGGCGGCCGGCATGAACCGCTCGCCGTGGACGTCCCGGAGGTACGCCCCCTCCCCGCGGGCCGCCTCGCTCACCAGGTACCGGGCCGACCCGGCGACGTACAGGACCGTCGGGTGGAACTGCATGAACTCCATGTCCCGCAGCTCCGCCCCGGCCCGGTAGGCGGCGGCCATCCCGTCCCCGGTCGCCACCGGCGGGTTCGTCGTCTCCCGGTACACCATCCCGCACCCGCCCGAGGCGAGGATCACCTGCTTCGCCCAGACAAGCACCTTGCCGGTCCCGTTGCGGGCGACGATCGCCCCGACGCACCGGCCGGCGTGGGTGAGCAGGTCGATGGTGAAGGTGTCGTCCCAGAGGGTGAGGTTCGGGGCGGTCCGGGCGGTGGCGATGATCGCCCGCATCACCTCGAACCCGGTCGAGTCGCCGAGGGCGTGGACGATCCGCCGGTGGCTGTGCCCGCCCTCCCGGGTCAGGGCCAGCTCGCCGTTCTCGGTGTCGAACTGGGTGCCCCAGCCGACGAGCGTCTCGATCTGGGCCGGGGCCTCGCGGACCACCTGCTCGACCACCGCCCGGTCGCACAGCCCGTCCCCGGCGACCAGGGTGTCCTCGACGTGGTTCTCGAACGTGTCCTCCGGCGACCGGACGCCGGCGATCCCGCCCTGGGCGTAGGAGCTGTTGCTCTCCGTCACCCGGTCCTTGGTGACGACGAGGACGGACAGGTCGGCCGGAATTTCCAGGGCGGCGCGGAGGCCGGCGATCCCGGCCCCGATCACGAGGACGTCGGCGAACCGGTGGTAGGCGGTGCGGGCGTCGAACGAGACGAGGTGGCGGTTGGCCGACATGGCGGACCCGGGGCGGGCGACGTGGTGACGGGGCGGTGTCAGCATAGAAGTTTCGCCGCGCCGCGGAGTCCTCGGGGCGGAGCGCGGGAGGTGCGCTCCGCCCCGAGGACTCCGCGGCGCGGCGAAACGGCGCCGGGCCGGGTCAGTTCTTGGGCTGGGCCCGCTTCAGCTCCTCCTCGAACTTCCGGCGGGCGCCGTCGAACCCGGCGGGGGGGACGCCCGCCCCGGGGGTCGTCGCGGTACTGCCGGTGGCGCCGAACGCCTCCACCTTGCCCGCGCCGCCGCCGGTCTTCAGGGTCGGCGCGCCGGGCGGGTCGGTGGGCTTGCGGTCCGCCTTCACGGCCTCGTCCGCCTCCTTCGCCAACTGCTCGGCCCGGCGGGTCTGCTCCCGCAGGAACTCCTCGTACTTCTCCTGCGTCCACCCGAGCTTGTCGTGGAGGTCCTTGTTGTACCGGTTCTTCTCGAACTCCTCCAACTGGAGCTGGGCGGTCCGGGCTTTGTGACGCGGGTCGGCCTCCTCGGGCGGCGGGGGCGGCTTCGGCGGGTCGAACCCCTTGACGGCCTTCTGGAGCCGGCGGCGGACGTCCTCCCCGAGCTTGTCGTCGATCGCCTTCTCGGCCGCCTTCCGCTTCGCCTCGTCGGGCGAGTCGAGGTCGCGGGACTGCTTCACCAGCTCGTCGATCTCCTGCTGCGTCAGCTTCTGCTTGCCGTCGCCCTTCTTGGCCTCCTCCTCGGCCCGCTTCTGCGCCTCCTGAAGCTTCTGCTCGGCCGCCTTGCGGGTCGCCTCGTCGTCGGACCGCAGGTCCTTCTCCAGCTTCTCGCGCTCGGCCTGCTGCTGCTTCGCGGCCTCCTCGACGGCCTTGCGGTTCTCCGGCCCGACCAGCTTGTCGAGCGTGTCCCGGGCGGCCTGCTGCTTCGCCGGGTCGGGGTTGGTCAGGTCGTCCGCCGCGCCCTCGGCCTCGCGCTGCTGCTCCGGGGTGAGCTTCGCCCCGCCCTTCTGGCCGTCGTCCTTCGGGGCGGCCTCGCCCTTCTTCCTGGCCTGTTGCTCCTCGGCCTTCTGCTTCAGCTCTTCGAGCTTCTTCTGGGCCGCGGCCTGCTTCCCCGGGTCCTTCGACTGCAGGTCATCGGCGAGCTTCTCCAGCTCTTTGCGGTTCTTCTCGCCGACCGCGTTGTCGAGCTTCTGCCGGGCGGCCTCACGCTTCTTCTCGTCCGGGCTGGAGAGGTCGCGGGCGGCGTCCTCCAACTCCTTCCGCTCCGCGTCGCTCAGCTTCCGCGGCTCCTTCTCCTTCGTGGCGCCGCTCCGCGGCTGCGGCCCGTTGTCCTTCGCCGGGGGCGGCTTGTCCGTCCCGCGCTCGGGGGCCTTCTCCCCGCCCGCGGCGCCCATCCCGTCCTTCGGCTCGGGCGGGGCCGGCTTGGCCTCGGACGCCCCGCCGCCGGGCTGACCGGCCGCCGGGTCCTTCGGCGGCTCCTTCGTCTCGCTGGCGTCGGCCTGCTTCGCGCCGGCCGGGTCGGCCGGCGGGGCCGGCTTCGACGCGGCGTTCTCGGGCGCCTTCTCCGGCTTCGCCCCGGCGGCGTTGGCGTCGTCCTTCGGCAACCGGTCCTTGGGTGCCGGCCCGCCGTTCGCCTTGGCCGGGGTCTTGTCCTGCCCGCGGGCCGCCTCCGGCGGCGGCTTGGCGGTCCCGGCGTCCCCGGCCGGGTTGTCCTTCGTCTCCGGGTCGCCGGACTTCTCGTCCGGCTTGCCGCCGCTCGGCTTCGCGTTCGACCCGGACTTCGGGTCCTGCCGCGGGGCGTCCGTCCCCTTCGCGGCCGGCGGGTTGGTGCCGGTCTTCCCCTCCGGCTGGTCCGGCTTCTCCTGCCCCGGGCTGCCGCCGAGCGGGGCGTCGCGCGTCTCCGACGCGTCCCCCTTGCCGTCGCCCTTCGGCTGCGGCTTCGCCTCGGCCGGGTCGGCCGGCTTCTCCAGCTTCCCCTCCGGCTTCGACTCGGCCGGCGGCTCCTTGCCGGCGGGCGGGGCGCCCTTCGGGTCGGCGTCCTTCGGCGCGGCGTCCGGCGGGGTGGTGGCGTTCCCGTCCTTCGGCTGCGGCTTCGACTGGGCCGGGTCGGCGCGGTCCTCCGGCCGGGTCGTCGGGCTCGGCTTCGCGTCGCCGCCCTCGCCCTTGTTCTTGTTCAGTTGGTCCTGGACGCGCTCGGCGTCGCGCTCCGCCTCCTTGTCCTCCGGCGACTTCGGCATCGGGGCCGTCGGCGGCGGGTCGGCGTTGTTCATCCCGCCCATGCCGGGCGGGTTCGTGTCCGACTTCGCCTCGGTCTTGTCCGCCGACTTCGGGTTCGGCCCGGCCTGCGGGTCGGCGGCGCCGGCCTTCGGGGCGGGATTCTCTTCCTTCTTCCCGGCCGACCCGTCGGGCGGCATCTTGGGGGCGTCCGGCGGGGTCTTGGCGCCGGGGTCCTGCGGCGCGGTGGCGTCTTTCATCCCGCCATTCCCGTCCTTCGCATCCTTGCCGCCGGCCGGCTTCGGGTCGGCCTCCTTCTTGGCGTCGCCCCCCTTGCCGTTCGTGTCCTTCGCGTCGCCCGCCTTGGCGTCGCCCTTCTGGCCGTCCTTGTTCTCCGGCTGCGGCTGGCCGTCCTGCGGCTGCGGCGGCGGGCGGTCCTCGTTGTCCAACTGCTTCTGCTGCTGGGCCTGGTGCTGCTTCTCGTCGGACTGCCGCCGCTCCCGCTGGCGGCCGAGCTGCTCCTTGCCGTCCGGCTCGGTCTGCGGGGCGGTCAGGCGGAGGCGGCGCGACTCGGACCGGCCGACGTTCCCCGGCTGCGGCTTGTCCCCCCAGCCCTCGACCGGCTTCGTCTCGGTGCAGTTGTCGATCGCCTCGACCCAGAACTCGACGACGTCGTTCTCCTTCGGTTCGTACTTCTCGCCGCCGGCGAACGTCAGCTTCCCCAGGTCGGCGGACAGCTTGAACCCGCCGGACGCGGACAGGTCCGTCGGCCACGTCCCGTCCTTCTCCCGGCGGAGCGACGCCGGCTTGCCGTCCCCGGGGTACACCGGGGCGAGGTCGCGGTCCCCGACCCGCAGCCGGAGGCGGTACTTGTCGATCCCGAAGTCGTCGCCGATCGTGCCGTCGACCGCGAGCTGGCCGTTCGCCGGGGCGGCGGTTTCTGGCTCCTCCGGCTTCGTGACCTCCACCCGCGGCGGCTGGTCGGAGTCGATGGCGACGAGGAACGCCGGCGGGTCGTTCCGATCGCCGTTGGCGGCGGAGAAGTGGAGCCGGTAGCGGGTCGGCTCGGTGGCGACGAACCGGAACCGGAGGGCGTCCTTCCGGTCGGGCACGACCGCCCCGGGGACCGGCGGGAGGCCGGCGGCCTCGAACTTCAACTGCCCGTCCCGCACGTCCCGGTTCGCCCGGGCGGTCAGGGTCACCTTCGTCCCGCGGTACGCCCGCAGGTTCGGGTCGGTCGCCTTCGCGGCCGGCAGCCGGGTGTACGCCGGATACTCGTACCGGACCTCGTAGTCGGTGAACAGCGGCAGCGACCGGACGGACACCTTGTACTCGGGCGTCTCGGCGTCCCCGGCCGCGACCTTGTACCAGAACCCGTTCTGGACGAGGTACTTGGGCACCTCCAGCTGCCAGTCGCGGGTGGTCTCGCCCTCCATCATCGGCAGCTCGTCGTAGTTCGGGTCGGCCGGGTTGTGCCGGATCAGGAGGCGGACGCGGTCCGGGGCGCCGGCCGGCGGCACCTTCCCGCCGACCCGGACGGCGACGGTCACGGTCTGGCCGGCCGAGACGGTCGGGTCGGCCGGGTCCGGGCGGGTGAGGGTGAGCTGGGTGCGGGTGGCGATCGGGTCGGACGAGAACGGGACGAAGGCGCGGCCGACCAGGGAGGAGAACTGGGCCGGGCGGAAGACGAAGAACAGGACGGCCAGGGCGACGAGGAGGGCGACGAGGATCCCGCCGGCGACGACCAGCCGGCGCGGGTCGACCGCCTGGTTCACGTCCGCGTCGCCGACCGCCCGGGCCGCCCGGGCCGACATCGCCGCCTTCACCCCCGCGCTGACCCGCCCGGTCTCCTGCGCCTCGACGTACCCGGTGACGCTGTTCTTCGGGTCCTCGATGGTGTCCTCGACCCGGGCGGCGGCGTACAGCGGGTTGATCCGCCGGCGCAAGGGGCGGGCGATCAGGAAGTACCCGGCAGCGGCGAGGACGGCGAGGAACCCGGCGAGGGACAGTTGCCGCACCCACTCGGGGAGGTTGAGGTACTTGTCCAGCGAGATCATGGCGGCCGCGTACCCGGCGGTCAGGGCGGCCAGGGTGAGCCCGCCGAGGGCCAGGTCGTGGGTGCGGATGCGAGCGGTCGCCTGGGCGATCTGCTCGTCCACCTGGGACCCGAACTTCGCGGCCGGGTCGGGCTTCTGCTCGAGGACCGAGGCCATTCTCAACCTCCGGGGCCGGGCGCGGCGGCCCGGCGTGGCGACTGCGACCGTCCACCGAATTATAACCGCCGCCGGGGCGGGCGGTTCGAGTTCCCTGGCATCCTTCCGACGAAGGACCCCCCGCGGCGGTTGGGCCGGGGGTTACAATCGCCCGCCGGCAATTCCGCCCACCCGCCCCCCATTCCCTTCGCCCCCGGGTAGAATGTCGGGGCCAATTATCGGGCTCGGGGTGTCGCCATGCTCACAGGCCAGACGATCGGCTCCGGCGCCTACCGGTTCGAGATCGAGGGGGAGCTGGGCAGCGGGGCGATGGGGACGGTGTACCGGGCCCGGTTCCACAAGGACGGGAAGGTGTTCCCGGTCGCGCTCAAGTTCGTCGCCCTCGGGCTGCTCGGGAACGAGGGGGCGATGGCCCGGTTCGACCGGGAGGCGAACATCCTCAAGCAGCTCCGCCACCCGCACATCGTCAAGCTGTACGCCACCGGGGCGTACCGGAAGGCCCCGTTCATCGCCATGGAGTTCGTCGACGGGGAGTCCCTGGACCGGGTGCTCGCCCGCCGCGGCCGGCTCGCGTGGGAAGAGGTGGCCGGGTACGGCCGGCACCTGTGCGAGGCCCTCCAGTACGCCCACGACACCGGCATCATCCACCGGGACCTGAAGCCGTCGAACCTGATGATCGGCCCGGACGGGGTGCTCAAGCTGACCGACTTCGGGATCGCCAAGGACACCGACGTCACCGCCCTGACCGGGCAGAACAGCACCATCGGGACCGCCGCGTACATGTCCCCGGAGCAGTGCAAGGGGGACAAGAACCTGACCAACAAGTCCGACCTGTACTCCCTCGGGGTCGTCTTCTTCGAACTGCTCACCGGGCGGAAGCCGTTCGTGGCCGAGACCACCGTCGACATGTTCCTGAAGCACGTCCACGAGCGGCCGCCGCGGGTCGGGAAGCTGGCCCACGACCTGCCCGGGAAGTTCGAGGCCCTGATCCTTCAGCTCCTGGAGAAGGACAAGGACGACCGCCCGACGGACGCCGCTTGGGTCGGGCGGATGCTGCGGGAGGTCGAGGAGGACGCCCAGGCCCGCAAGAGCGCCGGGCTCGGGGCGGTCACCGACCGGCGCGGCGGGAAGCTCCGGAACCTCGACGGCTCCACGCTCGACGACGCGGACCGGGAGGCGACCCGGGCGCTCCGCGGCAAGAAGAAAAAGGCGAAGAAGAAGGAGGCGGTGCCGCTGCTGGAGCGGCCGGCGGTGAAGGCGGCCGGGATCGGGCTGGTCCTCCTGGCGATCGCGGCCGGGGCGTTCTTCGCCCTCCGCCCGCCGTCCGCCGCCAAGCTCGCCCGGGAGGTCGCCGAGGCGACCACGACCGACGCGAAGCTGGAGGCCGCGACGAAGTACCTGGAGCGGCACGGGGACACCGCCGGGGAGACGACCGACGAGGTCGCCCGGCAGTACCGGGAGGCGGCCGCCCGGAAGCGGGACGAGGTGCTGACCAAGCGGTTCGTGAACAAGTGGCAGAAGCCGGACGAGGCCGACGACCGGGAGGCGTACGAGGCGGCGTGGCAGGCGATGGAGGCGGAGCGGGGCGGGTCGTTCGGGCAGGCCGAGGAGTTCTGGAGGAAGGTCAAGGCCCGGTTCCCGGACGAGGCGAAGCTGCCGTTCACCCTCAAGGACGAGGTGAAGGCGAAGGCCCAGTGGGGGTGGGTCGCGGACCGCCGGCTGGCCGACCTCGGGAAGGCCCGGCAGCTCGCCGAGACGGTCCGCCGGCAGGCGGCCGACCGGCGGCGGAACGAGGCGGCGTTCAGCGCCGACCGGACGACCCCGGAGCCGCTCGCCCTGCGGGCGTTCCGGCTGGAGGAGTTCGGCGACCGGGAGAAGGCCGGGCCGGTGTGGGACGCGCTGGCGGCCCTGACCGAGAAGGACGCGGACAAGCGGGACTGGTTCCTGCTCGCCTGCCAGCAGCGGGCCCCCTCCCCGAAGTCGTCGGACGCCACCGCCCGGCAGCGGGCCGAGCGGATCGAGGTCCACCTCAAGGACGCCGCCGAGGCCGCCGGCCGGGCGCTCACGGACCCCCTCCAGGCGACCCGCGCCCGCATCCTGTTCCGGGACGTGATCGACCTGTACGACGACGAGCCGGACCCGAAGCTGAAGGGGTACGTCGAGCAGGCCCGGAAGCTCGCCGCGGCCGTCCCGAAGTCCTGACCCCCCGCGGAGCTACCCCATGCCCGATCGGTCGATGAGCGCGGCCGCGTTCGAGCGCGCCCGGAAGGTCATCCCCGGGGGCGTGAACAGCCCGGCCCGGGCGTTCGGGGCGGTCGGCGGCACCCCGCTGTTCGTCGCCCGCGCCGCCGGCCCGCACCTCTACGACCTCGACGGCCACCGGTACCTCGACTTCATCGGCTCCTGGGGGCCGATGATCCTCGGCCACTGCCACCCGGCGGTGGTCGAGGCGGTGACGGCGGCGGTGCGCCACGGGTCCAGCTACGGCGCCCCGTGCGAAGCCGAGACGGAGCTTGCGGAACTCGTGGTGGAGGCCGTCCCGTCGGTCGAGATGGTGCGGTTCGTGTCGAGCGGGACGGAGGCGGCGATGAGCGCCATCCGGCTCGCCCGGGGGTTCACCGGCCGCGACCTGATCGTGAAGTTCGCCGGGTGCTACCACGGGCACGTCGACGCGCTCCTGGTGTCGGCCGGGTCGAGCGCCCTGACGCACGGGGTGCCGAACAGTCCCGGAGTCCCGAAGGGCTGCACCGACGACACGCTGGTCCTGCGCTACAACGACCCGCAGGGGCTGGCCGAGTTGTTCGCGGCTCGCGGCGACAAGGTCGCCGGCGTGATGCTCGAGCCGGTCGTCGGGAACATGGGGCTGGTACCGCCGTCGGCCGAGTTCCGCACGGAACTCCGCCGGCTGACGCACCAGCACGGGGCGGTACTGATCTACGACGAGGTGATGACCGGATTCCGGCTCGCCTACGGCGGGGCGCAGGAGCTGCTCGGCGACGCCCCGGACGTGACCGCGTTCGGGAAGATCGTCGGCGGCGGGTACCCGGTCGGCGCCTACGGCGGGCGTGCCGACATCATGAAGAAGGTGATGCCGGCCGGGCCGGTGTTCCAGGCGGGGACGCTGTCCGGCAACCCGGTGGCGATGGCGGCCGGGGTGGCAACGCTCAAGGAGCTGAAGGCGAACCCGCCGTACCGCCGGCTGGACGAACTCGGTGCTATGCTGGAGGCGGGGCTGCGGGCGGCCGCGGCCGGCGCCGGGGTGCCGCACCAACTGAACCGCGTCGGGAGCATGTGGACGCTGTTCTTCACCGGCACGCCGGTGACCGACTACGACACCGCGAAGACCAGCGACACGAAGCGGTTCGGCCGGTTCTTCTGGGGGATGATGGACCGCGGGGTCTACCTCCCGTGCAGCCAGTTCGAGGCGGCGTTCCTGTCGGCCCCGATGACCGAGGCCCACGTCACCGAGACCGCGGCGGCCGCCCGGGAGGCCCTGCGGGAGATCGCGAAGGGGTGAGGCATGACCACGCGCAAGGCCGTCCTGATCGTCGGCGTCCTGGCCGTGTTCGGCGTCGGCGGGTACGCCGCGTACCGCTCCACCTGGGTCCGGGCCTTGCTCGCCCGGGACAGCGAGGACGCCGGCGAGATCGCCAAGCTCGGCGGCAAGAAGCTCGACGTCGCCCCGGCCGCCGACGCCGCGACCGGGTGGTTCCAGTGGCGCGGCCCGACCCGCGACGGCCGGGCCCCGGCCGGCCCGTTCCGCGCCGACTGGGACAAGAACCCCCCCAAGCTGCTGTGGCAGGCGGAGTGCGGCGGCGGGTTCTCGTCGTGCGCGGTCACCGGCGGCCGAGCCTATACCCAGGACTTCCGAGACGGGAACGAGCGGGTCGTCTGCCTCGACGCGGAGACCGGTAAGCCGGTCTGGGAGTACGCCTACCCGGCCGACTACGGCGGCACCGACCGGAACTTCGCGATCGGCCCGCGGGCCACCCCGGCGGTCGTCGGCGGGCGGGTCTACACCGTCGGCGGGGCGGGGAAGTTGCTGTGCCTGGAGCCGCCGGCCGCGGCCGGCGGGTCGCCGCGGGTCGTCTGGCAACACGACCTCTTGGCCGAGTTCGGCGCGGCGATCCCGCAGTGGGGCGTCGCCTGCTCGCCGCTGGTCGAGGGCGACCTCGTGGTCGTCCAGCCGGGCGGGAGGAAGGGGTCGGTGGTGGCGTTCGACCGCGCGTCGGGGGAACGCCGGTGGGCCGCCGGGGAGAACCCGTCCGGGTACAGTTCGCCGGCCGTCGGGACGGTCGGCGGGCGGCGGGTGATCTTCGCCCTGACCGGCGACGACCTGCTGGCGGTCGGGACGGACGGGACGGTCCACGACCGGTACGAGTGGGCGACGCGGTTCGGCGGCAACATCGCCACCCCGCTGGTCGCCGACGACTACGTGTTCGTCTCGGCGGCGTACGGGATGGGCTGCGCCCTGTTGCGGGCGGAGCCGGACGGCGGCGGGGTGCGGCTGGTGCCGGTGTACGCCCGCCGCGGCCGGGCGTTCCAGAACCACCACGCGAGTAGCGTGCTGAACGGCCGGCACCTGTTCGGGTTCGACGGCGAGGGCGGGGCGCGGCTGAAGTGCGTGAACCTGGACACCGGCCGCGAGCAGAAGGACTGGGAGGCGGACGGGGTGGGGAAGGGGACGGTGGTGCTGGCCGGCGGCCACCTGGTGATCCAGACGGAGCGCGGCGAGCTGTGCCTGGTGGAGGCGACGCCCGACGAGTTCCGGCTCGTGGCGAAGTTGCAAGGGGTGCTGTCCGGGCGGAACAACTGGGCGACCCCGGCGGTGGCCGACGGCCGGCTGTACCTGCGGGACGAGACGAAGGTGGTGTGCTACGACGTCCGGCCGTGACCAACCCGGACGTGACGAGCCGGACGCGTGAGCGACGGGTGACGCTCGACCCGTCGCTCACGCGTCCGGCTCGTCGAGGTGGGCGCTTGCTGCTCGCCTCGCCCCGCGGTAGAACTCCCCTGTCGGTCGCGCCGGACCGGTCTAGCTCGTCGCTCTGCGACAGGGTGATGTTGCGTCACCCGAGCGAACGCCTTCCGACGCGCCGCGGGGACGGCTGTTCCAGCACCGCTGTCGGAACGTTTCGCCAATTGAGGCGAGCGGGCTGGGACAACCTCGCGGGTCGCGGTTCCGCTCGCCTCAATTGGCGAAACGTTCCGGCGGTGCCGCGAGCCGTTCGCGCGCCCAAGTCGGGTAGTAGACCGCCGCCGCGACCGACGGCGAACGCCCCGGGGAAACCCGGGGCGTTCCGCTTACCCGGACGCGAGGCGCCGCACTGCCTCGGCGTGGTCGACGCCGTTCGTCGCCAGCAGCCCCCGCCGCTGTCCGAAGTCGGCCGCCTGGTACGTCACCGGGCCGCCGGCCAGATCCGTGACGGTCCCGCCGGCCTCCGTCACCAGCACGTGCCCGGCGCACACGTCCCAGTCGAAGAACGTGTCGTACACGTTCGCGTACACGTCCGCCTCGCCGCGGGCCACCAGCGCCAGCTTCACCCCGCCGGAGTACGTCTCGACCACCCGGGCCGGCTTTAGGGCCGCGGTCGCCTTGTGCTCCTTGCCCGGCTTCACCCAGCTCCGGGCCATCACGAACTCGGCCGGCGGCCGGGCCGACACCCGGCACCGCACCGCCTCACCGCCGCCGTCCCGCGCCCAGCACCCGCCGCCGGCGGTGGCGTAGGTCAGCCGGCCCGGGGCCGGCTCCGCCACCACCCCGACGACCGGCTTTCCTTCCGCCAGGAACCCGACCATCACCGAGAACTGGCCGACCTTGCGGGCGAACCCGCGGGTGCCGTCGATCGGGTCGACGACCCACGCCCGCGGCCCGGCCTTCGGGACGGTGTCGAACCCCGGGATCGACTCCTCGGCGCACAGCGCGTCGCCGGGGAAGCGGTCCCGGAGGAACCGCAGGATCAGGTCCTGCGACGCCTTGTCGGCGTGGGTGCTGATCGTCACCGGCGGGTCCGGGATCGCCACGAACGAGGCGTACTCGCGGCGCACCAGGTCCGCCGCCCGGTCCGCCGCCTCCAGGGCCGCCGCCAACTCCGCCTCGAACGCCATCCCGCCCCCCGTAATCCGTGGCACAGGTCTCCAGACCTGTGCCACAAGGGCCGCGTCACGTCTTGACCACCGCCGCCTCGGCCGACGCGTCGGCCACCATCTGCAGCCGTCGGTAGTAGTCGTTCATCTGCCACAGGTCGTGGTGCGAGCCCGACGCCTGGACGTGCCCGTCCTTCAGCAGGAACACCCGGTTCACGTTCTTCAGCGTCGACAGCCGGTTCGCCAGGAAGATGATCGTCCGCCCGGCGGCCGCCCGCTCCAGGGTGTCGTCGAGCAGGGCCAGGGTGTCCTCGTCGATCTCCCCGGTCGGCTCCTCGATGATCAGGATGCTCGGGTCGCGGAGCAGGGCCCGGGCCAGGGCCAGCCGGAACCGCTCCCCCGGCTTCAGCACGTGCCCCTGGCCCCCCACCACCGTCTCGTACCCGTACGGCAGCTTCTCGATGAACTGGTGGGCGTGGGCGAGCTTCGCCGCCTCGATCACCTGCGGGAGGTTGAACTGCGGGTCGCCGCACCCGATGTTGTTCGCCGCCGTGTCGGTGAACACCAGGTCGTCCTGCATGACCGCCGCGACCTGCGCCCGGAGCGACTCGTGGGTCACCCACCGGATGTTCTTGTCCTCGATCCGGACCTCCCCGGCGGTCGGGTCGAGGAACCGCGGGATCAGCGACACCAGCGCCCGCTTCTCGGCCGCGTCCGGGCCGACGACCGCCACCCGGGCCCCGGCCGGGACGGCGAAGCTGACCCCGTCCAGCAGCATCCGCCCGGTCCCCGGCTCCTCCAGCTTCACCCCGCGGAACTCCATCCGGGTGCTCAGCACCGGCAGGTACTCGGCGTCCGTCGCCTCCGCCGCCTCCCCCTTCCGGGCCAGGTACTCCGCGACCGCCTCGGCCGCCTCCGACCCGCGGCGGAGCCGGCCCCGGTAGCCGAACCAGGCGGCGACCGGGGGCGCGAGGGAGACGGTGGCGACGGCCATCACCGCCAGCCCGGCCGGGGTGAACTCGCCGGCGAGGACCGCCCGCCCGGCCAGGTACATCAGGGCCACCCCGGCGAGCAGGGCGACCGCCCCGAACAGCGGCCGGGACAGGGCGTCCCCGCGGGTCCGCCGCCACCCGGCCCGGGCCGCCTCGGCCAGCTGCCGCTCCACCCGGTTCTGGTTGAACCGCTCCATCTGGAACACCTTCACCAGCCGCAACAGCCCGAGGCTCTCGGCCAGCAGGGCCAGGGCCGAGTCGGCCTGCCGGCCGGCCGCCCGCCCCTCCCGCCGGAAGTACGCGGCCGCCTGCCCGACGACCAGCCACACCAGGGCGGCGAAGCAGAGGAAGCAGACGGCGAGCCAGAAGTTCACCAGCAGGATGATGACCAAGAGCCCGATCACCATGACCGGGCTGTGGTACCGGGTGGTGAGGGACGCCTGGACGGCGGCCCCGACCGCGTCCGTCTGGCGGGTGAACAGGTGGACCGGCTCGGCCGCCCCGCCGCCCCGCAGGGCGACCGCCCCGAGCCGGTAGGTGTGCAGGTACAGCGCCCGGCGGAGGCGGGTGACCAGGTCCTGGGTGGCGGCGGCCGACAGGTACATCATGGCGTTCACCAGCACCCCGCGGGCGGCGGCCACCCCGAACGCCAGGACGAACAGCCCGGACAGGTACCGGACGTTCGCGTCCCCGCCCGGCCCCGGCCGCCACGCCCACCCGTTCCACCCGGCCGCCCACCCGGCCAGCCGCCCGGTCCACCGGTTCCGCTCCCGGGCGACCAGGCTGAGCAGCCCTAGCTGCGGGGCCGGCTCGCCCACCTTCCCCTCCGGCAGGTAGGCGTCGGCCGCCTCCTCCCCGGCCCGGTCGCGGAGGGCCAGGTACACCCCAGCCCGCCACCGCAGCCCCCACTCGGCCGGGGTCGGGGCGGACACCCCCTCGCCGCCGACCAGCACCCGCGCCTGGTCGGCGGACGCGGTCACCCGCTTGACCGCCTCCTTCCGCTGCTCCTCCGGCCGGTTGTTCCACTCGGCCGCGAACTCCTGCTGGCGGACCGGGGCGAGCTGGGAGTACGACGGGACCAGCCCGCGCCACACCAGCAGGTCGGAGAACAGGTACAGGAGGACGAGCAGGGCGAGGAAGGCGAGGGCGGTGCCGACGGAGCTGACGGCGGCCACCCGGCGGTCGACGGGGGCCTTCATGAAGTCGGTCTTGAGGCGCTCCAGTGCGGTAGTTTCCACGGGAACCTCGGACGGGTGGCGGACCCGATGAAACGAGCGTAGGACGGACGAGCGCCCGCGGGTCGCGGGGCGAGGCGTGAGGTGAGCGTATCAGACGGGCGGGCGGGGCGGGTAGGGGAATCGGGCCGGGCGGGCGGCGTTCGGGAGGCGGAGCGCCGGCGGAACCGGACCGGCGGGCGAGGGGGAGGCCCCCCGCCCGCGGCGGCCGACTTACTTCTTGACCTCGACCTTCGCGTCCTCGATCGTCATCTTCTTGTCCTTCTCGACGACCTTGCCGGTCACCTTGGCGGCCACGTCGCCCTTGCAGCAGGCGGCGTGGTAGGACTCCTTCCCGCCCTTGTCGGTCAGGTAGTAGGTCACCTTCTTGTCCCCGTCCTTGACGACCAGGGCGTTCCCGCACGCCTTGGTCTCGCTCAGCGCGCACTTGGTGCAGGTGAGCATCCCTTCCAGGGTCTTGGTGTCCTTGTCCTTCTTGTCCTGGGCGGCGGCGGTGAACAGGGCGGCGAACCCGAGCGAGGCGGCGAGCGCGAAGCGCAGCATGGGGAACCTGGGGTGTGTGGTGGGGCGTGGCCGGTTGCGAGTCCGGCGCCGTGCCGGCCCATCCGGACGATTGACACAATACCGATCGGCATCCGGTGAATCAATTACGAACGAAAAGTTCCTGCCGGTTTTCCCGACATCAGCGCCGTTGACGGTCGCCGACCGGCACCATAACATGTTTCTTTTCCCATTCTGCACCGTCCGCCGGGGCCGATGCCGCCTTCACCCACCTCCGCCGAAGCGTTCGCCGCCGCCGTGCTGCGGGTCGCGCGGTTCCGCGGCCGGCCGGTCGTGGTGAAGCTCGGCGGCAGCGCGATGGAGGACCCGGCCGCCACCGACGCCTGCCTCCGGTCGGTCGCCGCGCTGCATCTGCTCGGCGTCCCGCTCGTGCTCGTCCACGGCGGCGGCAAGCCGATCGACCGGGCGATGGCCGAGGCCGGGCTGACCCCGCGGAAGGTCGCCGGCCGCCGGTACACCGACGACGCCACGCTCGCGATCGTGGTGCGGGTCATGCACGAGATCAACGACCGACTCGTCTCGGCGCTCCGCGACCTCGGCGCGGCGGCATACCGGGAGGTCGGGACGTTGTCCGGCGAGCGGCTGTCACCCGCCGGGCCGGACGGTCCGGTGGATCTCGGCCGGGTCGGTCGGGTGACGAAAGTCGACACCCCCGGCGGCTGGGACGACTCGACGGGCGGGCACAACCCGCCGGTCCCGGTCATCCCGCCGCTCGCCCTCGACGCCGACGGCGGGTGGCTGAACCTGAACGCCGACGACGCGGCGGCCGCCGTGGCCGGCGCCCTCAAGGCCGACCGCGCGGTCTTTCTCACCGACACCCCGGGCGTCCTCCGCGACCGCCACGACCCGGCCACGCACATCCCCCGGCTGACCGACCGCGAGTGCCGCGACATGATCGCGTCCGGGGTGATCGACGGCGGGATGATCCCGAAGGTCGAGGCGTGCTTCGACGCCCTGCAGGCCGGGGCGAACGCGGCCCTCATCCTCGACGGCCGGGTGCCGTACTCGCTCCTCGACGTGTTCCTCTCCGACACGTTCACCGGGACTGAGATCACGCGGTGACCGCGGGCCGATTGTTCCCAACTTCCTACGTCCCACACCCAACCACCATGCCGACCGCCGACACCCTTTCGAGCGAGCAGGTCATCGGCGTCGCCAAGCGGTACCTGACGCCGAACTACACCCGGTACCCGGTCTGCCTCGTCCGGGGCGAGAACTCGTGGGTCTGGGACGCCGAAGGGAACCGGTACCTCGACTTCTTCCCCGGGTGGGGGTGCGGGCTGCTCGGGCACTGCCCGCCGCGGGTGGTGCAGGCCGTCCAGGAGCAGGTGGCGACGCTCATCCACGTCCCGAACACGTGGTACACGGAGCCGCAGGCGCTGCTCGGCAAGGCGCTGGCGGAGCGGTGGGGCGCGGACGGGCTGTGCTTCTTCTGCAACAGCGGGGCGGAAGCGAACGAGGCGGCGATCAAGCTCGCCCGGCTCAACGGCAAGCCGCGCGGGCGGTACAAGATCGTGACGCTCACCGGCAGCTTCCACGGGCGGACGATGGCGGCCCTGACCGCGACCGCCCAGCCGAAGTACCACGCCGGCGTCGAGCCGATGCTGCCGGGGTTCAGCTACGCCCCGTTCGGAGACCTGGCGGCGATCGAGAAGGCGGTGGACGGGGAGACGTGCGCGGTGATGCTGGAGCCGATCCAGGGGGAGGGCGGGGTGAACCTGCCGCCGGCCGGGTTCCTGGAGGGGGTGCGGGAGTTGTGCGACCGGCACGGGCTGCTCCTGATCCTGGACGAGGTGCAGACCGGGACCGGGCGGACCGGGAAGTGGTTCGCCCACCAGCACTGGGGCGTCCGCCCGGACGTGGTGACGCTGGCGAAGGCGCTGGCCGGCGGGGTGGCGATGGGCGGGCTGATCGCGCGGCCGGAGGTCGGGGAGAAGCTGAAGCCGGGGACCCACGCGGCGACGTTCGGCGGGAACCCGCTGGCGGCCCGGGCGGCGCTGGCCACGATCGAGACGATCGAGGCCGAGGGGCTGCTGGACCGGGCGGTGCAGATCGGGGAGCGGTTCCGGGCGCGGTTCGCGGGGTTGAAGGAGGCGTGTCCCCTGGTTGCGGACGTGCGGGTGAAGGGGGCGATGATCGGGGTGGAGCTGGCGGTGGAGGGGGCGGCGGTGGTGCAGGCGTGCCTCGACCGCGGGCTGCTCATCAACTGCACCCACCAGACCGTGCTCCGGCTGCTCCCGGCGCTGACCATCACGGACGAGCAGATCGACGACGGGTGCGACGTCATGGCCGACGTGGTGACCGGGATGAAGGCCTGAGCGTGTCGCACCCCTTCAGGGTGCTGGGGTCGACCGGTCCGGAACCCAGGGCGTTGCCCTGGGCTACGCTGTCCCACCCCTTCGGGGTGAAGACCGTGCCCCTTCTTGAGCCCGAAGGGCTCGGACAACATAGCCCAGGGCAACGCCCTGGGTTCCCGGCCGGGGGCGTCCGGGGTTACCCGCTGGTCGTCGGTTGCATCGCCATGAAGCACTTCCTGAACCTGATCGACCTGTCGCCCGATACGCTGTGCCAGCTCCTCGCGGACGCGGCCCGGCTGAAGGCGGACCACGCCTGCCGGGCCGACGCCCCGACCCTCGCCGGGCGGGTGGTCGGGCTGGTGTTCGAGAAGCCGAGCCTGCGGACCCGGGTGAGCTTCGAGAGCGGGGTCGCCCAGCTCGGAGGGACGAGCCTGTACCTGCCGGGGAACGAGGTCGGGCTCGGCTGGCGGGAGACGCTGGCGGACTTCGCCCGGACGGTCAGCCAGTACGTCGACGCGCTCGTGCTGCGCGTCTACAGGCACGACACCTTGGACGGGCTGGCGGCCCACGCCTCGATCCCGGTCGTGAACGCCCTGTCGGACTGGTCGCACCCGTGCCAGGGGCTGGCGGACGTGCTGACGGTGCGGGAGCTGTTCGGCCGGGAGGCGGGGCGGACGGTGGCGTTCGTCGGGGACGGGAACAACGTGGCCCGGTCGCTGGCGGTCGGGTGCGGGAAGCTCGGGATCCGGTTCGTGCTGGCGTGCCCGCCGGGGTACGGGTTCGACGACCGGTTCAAGGCGGAGTACCGGGCGAAGGTGTCGGCGGACGGGTTCGAGGAGGTGACCGACCCGGCGGCAGCGGTGCGGGACGCGGACGTGGTGTACACCGACGTGTGGACCAGTATGGGGCAGGAGGCGGAGCGGGAGGAGCGGCTGCGGCGGTTCGCGCCGTACCAGGTGAACGCGGCGCTGCTGGCGAAAGCTCCGGCGCACTGCCGGGTGATGCACTGCCTGCCGGCGCACCGCGGGGAGGAGGTGACCGACGAGGTGATGGACGGCCCGGCGTGCGCCGCGTTCCAGCAGGCCGGGAACCGGCTGCACACCCAGAAGGCGGTGCTGGAGTGGCTGCTGAAGTAGGGCCGGCTGTGCCGGCCTCCCCGCGACCGGCCGGCACAGCCGGCCCTACGGAAGATCTCATGCCCCGCCCCGACGGCCGCCCGGCTGACCAACTCCGCCCGCTCTCGTTCGAGCGGCGGTACACCCGCAACGCCCCCGGCAGCGTCCTCGTCCGCTCCGGCCGCACCGCCGTCCTTTGCACCTGCTCCGTCGAGCCGAAGGTGCCCGACTTCCTCGCCGGCAAGGGGAAGGGCTGGCTCACCGCCGAGTACGGCATGCTCCCCGGGTCCACCCACACCCGCAAGCCGCGCGACAAGGGCGGCAAGGTCGACGGCCGGTCCGTCGAGATCCAGCGGCTGATCGGCCGCAGCCTGCGCGCGGTCGCCGACCTCGACCGGCTCGGCGAGCGCACCCTGTGGATCGACTGCGACGTGCTGGAGGCGGACGGCGGCACCCGCACCGCGAGCATCAACGGGGCGCTCGTCGCGGTCGTCGACGCCCTCGCCCCCGTCGGCCTCGCCGGCGTGCTCACCGACAGCGTCGCGGCGGTCAGCGTCGGGGTGGTCGAAGGCGAGGTGCGGCTCGATTTGGAGTACGTCGAGGACCGCGACGCGGAGGTGGACGCGAACCTCGTCATGACCGGGAGCGGGGCGTTCGTCGAGGCGCAGGCGAGCGGCGAGGAGGCGACGTTCACCCGGGCGCAGCTCGACGGCCTGCTCGCGGTCGGCGAGGCCGGCATCCGCCAGCTCACCGCGGCCCAGAAGGCGGCGCTCGGGGCGGCGTGGCCGTGGTGAGGTCGGTTCTTGTGGCACAGGTCTCCGACCTGTGCCACAAGAGAAGAAGCAACCGCGCGTCACCTTCCGGCCGCGTACACCAGCCCGCCGCCGACCACGATCGCGTACTCCGGCTCCGGCATCTCCGCGAGCGGGGTGAGCCGCACCGCCCGCACGTCGTGCAGCCGCCGCAGCCCGTCCTGAAACGCCGGCAGCGTCAGCTCCGGGAACGTCAGCCGGACGGCGTGGAACAGTTCCGGCAGCGGGCAGTCGCCGGCGGCCGGCCGGCGGTCGAGGTATTCGAGTGCCGCCGCGGCCCACGGCACCAGCCGCCCGACCGCCGGCCCGAGGCCCGGCCCGTTCGCCTCCGCCCGCCGCAGCGCCGCCTCGACCCGCCCCGCGAGGTCGTTCAGCCGGCCGAGCATCGCCCGGGCCTGCTCCTCGAACCGCGCCGACAGCGCCGCGACCTCGTGCCGCGCGTCGGCCATCCACGCCGGCACCCCGGCCCGGGCGGTAGTGAGCAGCTCCTTCAGTTCCCGCAGCACCGCCTTCGGCGTGTCGCGGTCGTGGACGAACCCGACCGCCTTCGGCGTCGCCCGCACCCACTCCGTCACCACCTTCCCGCGGGCCTCGGTGCGGACGGTTTCGAGCAGCCCGTCGCGGACCGCGAACAGCGCCGCCTCGGCCGACGCCCCGGCCTTGGTGGGGAACAGCCCGGCGAGCTTGCCGGACCGGAACAGGCGGTGCTCGCCGGGCGACGCGAGGGCGGCCTTGAGGGCGGCGAGGAGGTGCTCCAGTTGTGGTGAGCCGGGGGTGTCGGCCCCCGGAGGCGGCGCGGCGGCGTCCATACCTTCACCCGGGTGTGCGGGGGGCGAACCGGGCGTAGTCTAAACGTGTCCGTGGGATGGGAAAAGGCCAGGGAGTAACCGTGTCCACCACCGCCGTCCGCGAGTGCCTGCCGCGCGTACTCAGTGGCGTTCAGCCGTCCGGGAAGCTCCACATCGGCAACTACTTCGGGGCGATCAAGCAGCACCTCGAGCGGCAGGACCGCGGCGACTGCTTCTACTTCATCGCCGACTACCACGCCCTCACCACCCTGAAGGAGGCCGAGGAGAAGGACGCCGCGGCCGCCTCCAAGAACAAGCAACTCACCCCCCGCACCGCCCGTCAGATCCTCGCCGACAACGTCCGCGACGTCGCCCTCGACTACCTCGCCCTCGGCCTCGACCCGGCGAAGGCCACGTTCTTCCGCCAGTCTGACGTGCCCGAGGTGTGCGAACTGGCGTGGGTCCTCTCGACCGTCTCCGGGATGGGGCTGCTGGAGCGCGCCCACTCGTACAAGGACAAGGTCACCCGCGGCATCACCCCGAGCGTCGGGCTGTTCACCTACCCGGTCCTGATGGCCGCCGACATCCTCATCTACCGGTCGCAGCTGGTGCCGGTCGGGAAGGACCAGGAGCAGCACCTGGAGATGACGCGCGACATCGCCGGTGCGTTCAATCACGCCTACGGCGAGGTGTTCCCGCTGCCGGAGGCGGTGTTCAACGAGGCCGCCGTCGTGCCCGGGACCGACGGCCAGAAGATGAGCAAGAGCTACGGCAACACCATCGACATCTTCGCCGAGGGGAAGGCCCTCAAGGACGTTGTCGGTCGGATCGTCACCGACTCGACGCCGGTCGATCAGCCGAAGAACCCTGACGCCGACAACGTGTTCGCGCTGTACAAGCTGTTCGCGACCGGGGACGAACTCGGCCGGCTCGCCGACTTGTACCGCCAGCCGATGCTCGACGCCGACGCCCGCGGCGGCCGGCCGTTCGGGTACGGGGACGCGAAGGGGATGCTGCTCGCCAAGATCGACACCTATTTCGCCCCGGCCCGCGAGCGGCGGAAGCAACTGGAGCGCGACCCGGGGTTCGTCGAGGAGGTGCTCTCGGCCGGCGCGCAGCGCGCCCGCGAGGTGGCGCAGATCACCCTGCGACTCGTCCGCGAGCGGGTTGGGATGCACCCCCGGCCGGTGAGCTGACCCAGTGGGGCAGGCATTCTTGCCTGCCCTGCGGAATAAGACGGCAGGCAGGAATGCCTGCCCCACAAACTCCGGACACTACCGCCCGACCGGCCGCGGGGCCGGGGCGATCTCGGCGGCCGGGACCGGCAGGTCCTTGAGGAACGCGATCACCCGGTCGAGGTCGTGGGCCGGGGCGTCGCAGCCGGGCCACCGGGCCAGCACCTCCGTCCGGCACCCGCGCGCCCGGGCCAGCGCCAGCACCTCCGCCTGCTTCGGCGTCAGCGCCAGGCTCGCCGTCACCGGACCGCCGGCCGTCCACCCGGTCCCCTGGACCGGCACGTCCGCCAGCAGAGTGAACACGTGGACCTTCCGCCCGGTCGGCACCGCCCCGAGCACGTCCACCCGCGACCCCGGGCCGACGTCCGCGGCGCCAGCCGGGAGCGTCACCGAGACGGCGGCCGGTGACGGGTCACCCCCGCCCGCCGGCGCCGCGGACAGCGCCACAAGCACGGCCGCCGTCACACTCCGTCGCGGCATCTCCGTCTCCCGTCGGGTTGAGGTGCGGTGTCGGTGGAACGTAGGTCATCCCTGCCGGGAAGACAAACGGCCCGCTCGCGCCGGCCTCAACCCCGCCCTCAACTCTCGCCCCGCCGCCTCCTTTTTCCGCCCGCCGCTGAACTACACACCCCGCCCGGCCGTTCCGGCCGAAACCGCGTGCCGACTGACCCGAACATGACCTAGCCTTCCCACGCATTCGCGTTGTGGATGACCCAGCCTGTCCGCCGGTTCGGCCCGCCCGTCGAGGTCCCGCCGTGACCATCGTCTGCCCGTACTGCGAGTACCGCCTGAGCCTCAAGGGCGGCAGGCCCGGCCGGTTCAGCCCCCGCTGCCGCGGGTGCGAGCAGGCGTTCCTGCTCGTGATCCCGGACGCGTCCGGCGGGGTGCTCCAGGTCCGCCCCCTGATCAGCGGGGCGACGACGCGGGCGGCAGCCGGGGTCGGCTCGGGGTCAGTCGTCCTCGAGACCCGCACCCCGGTCGCCTCCCCGGACGACGCGGCGTCCGGGTCGCACGTGTTCGCCTCGGCCCGGGCCGTCGGCCCGTCCGACCCGACCCCGCCGCCGCCGGCCCACGCCGACGCCCTGCCGGCCGCCGGGATCCGCGGGTACGAGGTCGAGCGGGAACTCGGCCGCGGCGGGATGGGCCGCGTCTACCTCGCCCGGCAGCTCTCGCTCGACCGCCACGTCGCCCTGAAGGTGATGGGCCGGCGGTGGGCGGCCGACCCGGTGTTCGTCGCCCGGTTCACCCGCGAGGCGTACGCGGCCGCCCAACTGTCGCACCCGAACATCGTCCACATCCACGACATCGGGGAGGCGGACGGCACCCGGTTCTTCTCGATGGAGTACGTCCGCGGGCGGTCCTTGGCGGAACTCGTCAAGGGGCACGGGAAGCTCGACCCGGAGACCGCCGTCGGGTACGTCCTGCAGGCCGCCCGCGGGCTGAAGCACGCCCACGACCGCGGCATGATCCACCGGGACGTGAAGCCGGACAACCTGCTCCTCGACGACGCCGGAATGGTCAAGGTCGCCGACCTCGGGCTCGTCAAGGAAGTGCGGAATGCGGAATGCGGAATGCGGAATGAAAGCGACGGCCCCGGGCCGGCACACGACCTGTCTTCGATTCCGCATTCCGAACTCCGCGACCCGCACCTGACGGGGACACGGATCGCGCTCGGCACCCCGGCGTACATGTCCCCGGAGCAGTGCCGGGACGCGGCCCGGGTGGACCACCGGGCGGACGTCTACTCCCTCGGCTGCACCCTGTACGTGCTGGTCACCGGCCGCCCGCCGTTCGACGGGACGACGGCGGTCCAGCTGATGACCAAGCACGCCTACGACCCGCTCGTCCCGCCGGAGGTGATCGCCGGTCGGGTGCCGAAGGAGCTGTCGGCGGTCATCCAGCGGATGATGGCGAAGAACCCGGACGACCGGTTCCAGACGATGGGCGAGGTGGTGCGGACGCTGGAGGCGTGGCTCGGGGTCCGGCACACCGGCACGTTCTCCCCGCCGGAGGAGCAGATCGCCCGGCTGGAGGCGTGCGTCCACGAGTACAACGCCGCCCCGGCGGCGGTCCTCCGCGGGCGGGTCCTGACCGGGTTCTCCGGGGCGCTGGCGCTGACCGCGGTGCTGGTGACGTTCTTCGGCAACCTCGCCTGGGCGTTCGGGCTGGCCGGGCTGGCGGTGCAGGCGGCGGCGGCGTACTTCGTGCTCGACGGGGTGGCCCGGCGCGGCCACCTGTTCCGCCGGACCCGGCAGTTCGCCTGGGGCCTGACGTGGGGCGACTGGGTGGTCGGGGCGGCCGCCCTGGGGCTGTCCGCGGTCGTGCTGGCGCTGCTCAAGGTGCTGTGGATCTGGGCCGGGTTCGGGCTGATCGGGGTCGGGCTGGCGTTTGCCCTGCGGTACGGCCTGGACCGGGCGGCGGAGGCCCAGCGGCGGCCGGCCCTGGACGCCGCCGGGCGGCTCCTGCGGCGGCTCCGGGCGCAGGGGCGGGACGAGGAGGAGATCCGGCAGTTCGTGGCGAAGTACGCCGGCCGGGACTGGGAGGCGTTCTTCGAGGCGCTGTTCGGGTACGAGGCGAAGCTGGCGGCCCGCGGGGTGCTGCTCCGGGGCGGGTCGGCCGGGGTGCGGGAGAAGCACGCGGCGTGGCGGGAGCCGATCCTGGCGGTCATGGACCGGGTGGAGCAGGCCCGGCGGGCGACGAGGGAGCGGGGGCTGCTGGAGGCGGTCGAGCGGGCGAACCTGTTGGCCGGCGGGGCGAACACCGTGGTCGCGGACGGGAGCGCCCGGGCGGCGGCCGACGCGATGGTCCGGGCGGCCGGGCGGGTGCAGGAGGCGGAGGCGAAGCGAGACCCGGTGAACGTCCGGAAGGCGGTGGTAGACGGGGAGGCGCCGGCCGCGCCGGCGGGGGGGCCGGACCGAGCCGGGTGGCTGGTCGGGCTGGTCGTCGGGCCGCACGTCCGGGCGGTGGTCGGGGCCGTCCTCCTGGCCGGGTGCGCCGTGTGGGCCGACCAGAACGGGCTCGTCCCGGGGGCCGAGGCGGTGAGGGCCGTCACGGCCGGGGACGTCGGCGCGCTGCGGCGGTCCGCGTCGGCGGCCCTGGCGCGGCCGACGGCGCCGCTCGCGCTCGCCGGGGTGCCGCCGGCGGCGACCGGGTGGGCGGACGGGTGGAACGCCGGGTTCGCCGGGCTGCTCCTGTTCGGGTCGCTGTTCTTCCGCGGGAACGCGATGGCCGGGTTCGTGCTGCTCGGGGCCGGGGTGGCGGCGGTCGGCCACCAGTACGGGATCCGGACGGTCGAGCCGTTCCGCGGGGAGCACGTCGCGCTGATGCTCGGGGCGGTGCTCGCCCTGGTCGGGTACCGCGCGGGGCGGTGAGCCCCCGAGCGGGGGGCGTCAGCCCCCTGAGCCCTCCGGCACTCAGCGGGCTGACGCCCCCCGCTCGGGGCCGCACGTTCGCCGATTTATCCCCTACCCGCCCCCGTCGCGCCGGCGCATAATCCTCCGTGCCCGATCGGACGCCCTCCCCTGTCCCTCGCACCGAGGAGCACCATGCGGAAGTTCGTGCTGTTGGCCGCCGCCGGCGCGGTCGCCGCCCTCGCCGGGTACCCGGCCGCCCCGGCCGCCCCGGCCCAGGACAAGAAGATCGAGGTCAAGGACTCGGTGATCTACGTCCCGACCGACCGGAAGGCGGTCACCGCGATGCTGAAGCTGGCCGGCGTCAAGGAGGGGGAGACGGTGTACGACCTGGGGTGCGGGGACGGCCGGATCCCGATCGCCGCGGTGAAGGAGTTCAAGGCCAAGGTCGGGGTCGGGATCGACTACGACCCGGACCGGCTGAAGGACTGCAAGAAGAGCCTGGAGGACGCCAAGCTGACCCCGGAGCAGACGAAGTGCCTGACCTTCAAGCAGGGGGACGTCCTGGCGATGAAGCCGGAGGACTTCAAGGACGTGGATGTGGTCACCCTGTACCTGCTCCCGCGGATCAACGACGCCCTCCAGCCGACGCTCAAGAAGGGCCTCAAGCCCGGGGCCCGGGTCGTCTCCCACGCCTTCGCCATGACCGACTGGAAGGAGGACAAGAAGGAGGAGGTGATGGGCGAGGGCGGGAACACGCACACCATCTACCTGTGGACCATCAAGGGCGACAAGAAGTAGGCACCGGCCGGGCCGGTCGCGGCGGCGGGGCGCGGCGGGTGCCGCGCCCCGCCGCCGTGCTTTTCCGGCCCCGTATGATGAAGGGAACCACCCGCGGGAAGCGCACCATGCCGAACACGTACGACGCGATCATCATCGGGGCCGGGCACAACGGGCTGGTCACCGCCGCCTACCTCGCCCGGGCCGGGCACAAGGTCCTCGTCCTGGAGCGCCGCGAACTGGTCGGCGGGTGCTGCGTCACCGAGGAGGTGTGGCCGGGCTTCAAGGTCTCGACCGCCGCGTACGTCAACAGCCTGCTGCGGCCCGAGATCATCAAGGAGCTGGAGCTGAAGAAGTACGGGTTCGAGATGATCCCCCGGAGCCCGTCGTCGTTCACCCCGTTCCCGGACGGCCGGTACCTGATGATGGGGCCGGACAAGGAGATGACCCGCCGGGAGATCGCCAAGTTCTCGGCCAAGGACGCGGAGGCGTACCCGAAGTACGAGGACATGCTGACCCGGGTCGCCGACTTCCTGGAGCCGATGCTGGTGCAGACCCCGCCGGACCCGTTCTCGAAGCGGCTCGGGAACCTCTGGCAGATGGGCAAGCTCGGGTGGAAGTTCCAGGGCATGGGCAAGGACGTGGCCGGGGAGGCGGTCGAGATCCTGACCGGGGCGGCCCGGCCGATCCTCGACCGGTGGTTCGAGTCGGAGCAGCTGAAGGCGACGATCGCCACCGACGCGGTGATCGGGGCGTTCGCCGCCCCGTCCCAGCCGGGGACCGCCTACGTCCTGTTCCACCACGTGATGGGAGAGTGCGACGGGGTCCGCGGGGTGTGGGGGTACGTCCGCGGCGGGATGGGGACGATCTCGAACAGCATCGCGGCGGCGGCCAAGAGCAAGGGGGCCGAGATCCGGACCAACGCCGAGGTCGGGAAGATCCTCGTGAAGGACGGTCGGGCCGAGGGGGTGGCCCTGAAGGACGGGACCGAGTTCCGGGCGAAGCGGGTGGTATCCGGGGCCGACGCCCACGTCACGTTCGTGAAGCTGATGGACCCGAAGGACCTGCCGGCCGAGTTCCTGAAGGCGGTCAACCGGATCGATTACGGGTCGGCGACGGTGAAGATCAACGTGGCCCTCGACCGCCCGCCGAACTTCAAGGCCCTGCCTTCGGACGGGGTCGGCCCGCAGCACCACGGGACGATGCACGTCTGCCCGGACCAGGACTACATCGAGCGGGCCTACGACGACGCCAAGTACGGCAAGCCGGCGGCGAACCCGATGCTGGAGTGCACGATGGCGACGGCGATGGACTCCTCCCTCGCCCCGCCCGGGAAGCACATCCTGAGCATGTTCGTGCAGTACGCCCCGTACCACCTGAAGGGGACGACGTGGGACGCCGAGAAGGACCGGTTCGCGGACCGGTGCTTCGACATCCTGGAGGAGTACGCCCCGGGGTTCAAAGCGAGCGTGCTGCACCGGATGGTGATCCCGCCGCCGGAGATGGAGCGGCTGTGGGGGATCACCGGCGGGAACATCATGCAGGGGTCGATGAACCTGCACAGCATGTTCAGCTTCCGCCCGGCGGCCGGGTACGCGAACTACCGGACGCCGGTGAAGGGCTTGTACATGTGCGGCGCGGCGACGCACCCGGGCGGCGGGGTGATGGGGGCGTGCGGGCTGAACGCGGCCCGCGAGATTCTGCGGGACGGGTGAGGCGGCGGGGGCGGGGTTGACGGTCGGGGCCGGGTCGGGGTATCCCGCGGCCGGTGCCGCGTACCCCGACCGAGGTGACGCCCGTGACCCCGACCCGCGCCCGGTGCGGTTTGACCGCCCTTCTGCTCTCGGCCGCGGCGGCCTCAACCGCCGAGCCGGCCCCAGCCCCGCTCCCGCTGTACCCTCGGTTCGACCTCGCCCACGTGCCCGCGGTCGAGGGGCAGGGGGTGATCGGGTTCCGCCCGGCGGAGCTGGCCCGGCACGCGACCCCGGCCCAGGCGGCGCAAGCCCGGCTCATGCTGCTCGCCGTGTTCTCGCAGATCTTCGGCGGGAAGGACGTGGACCCGGCCGGCTGGCCGGGGTTCGCGGACGTCGAGCAGTGCGTCCTCTGCCTGGACATGCGGGTGACGCCCCCGGGCGAAGACGGGAAGGGGACGTACCAGGTCGGCGGGCGGACGCCGGGGCTTCTGAAGACGACCCGCCCGTTCGACTGGGCCGGGATGTTCCGCCAGGGGTTCCCGACCGCCCCGGCCCGCCACGCCGGCCGGCCGTACCTCCAAGTCACGTTCCAGTTTCCGTTCCTCCCGGTCTTCCTCCCGCCCCCGTTCCTCATCGGCTACCCGGACTGTCGGATGGCGGTGTACGCCCCGGACGACCGGACCGCGGTGTTCGGGTCCGAGGAGCAGATTCAAGCCCTTCTGACCCGGCTGACGGCCGGCGACCCGCCCCCGACCCCGCCGCCCGGGTGGGCGGACGTGGACCGCGACGCCGTCGCCCTCGCGCTGGACAACCGGCGGGAGCCTCTGGTCGCCGGGCGGTTCCCGGCCGACCACCCGGCCGGGCCGGACGTCGGGAAGTTGGCCGACGCCCTCGACGCCCTGGCCGTCGGGCTGACCATCGGGGACCGGACGCGGGTGCGGCTGGTGGCGACGGCCCGGGACGAGGACGGGGGCCGGGCGGTGGCCGACGCCCTCCGCGGGCTGTTCGCGCTCGGGGCGGTCGCCGCCCCGGACGCGGATTCGTTCGGGACGTTCGGGGCCGCCCTCCTCGGCGGCGCCGACCTCCGGCGCGACGGCCGCCGGGTCACCGGCCGGCTGTCGGCCCCCGGCAACGTCGTGCGGGTGCTGGCGGCCGCGGTCGGCGACCCGGACTGACCCGACCGCGGCTATTCCTTCCCGCCCTTGCCCGGCTGGGCGACGAGCGCCAGCACCACCGGCTTGTCGTCCTGCCGGGCGAACAGCACCGCCACCGCCTGCCGCCTCGCCGTCAGGTCGGCCAGCTTCGCCGCCGCCACCGCGTACGGCCGCTTCGGGTCGTCCTTCGGACCCATCTCGAAGAACCGGCTGCCGGCCAGCACCCCCACCTCCACCTGCTTGCCGAACTTCCCGTCCACGAACGGCTGCATCGTCACCGCCCCCGCCCCGTCCACCTTGTTCAGCACCCCGCGGACCCCGTCGACCACGAACCCCTTCGGCGGCTTCGCGTCGGCGTGGGCGGCCAGGGCCAGCAGTTGGGCGGCGTCGCCGACCTTGGCGTACACCACCGCGACCGGCTGCTTCGCCCCGGCCCGCAGGTCGGCCGCCTTGGCCGGCTTCACCGCCGGGGCCGGCTTGCCGGCCGCCGCCTCCAGGAAGACGGTGTCGGGGGTGACGTCGAGGACCACCTGCCGGCCCGGCTTCCCGCCCTCGTCCGGCACGAACGTGACCGTCCGGCCCATGTCGGTCTTGGCGACCGTCCCGGACGCGACGACGATCTCGTACCCCGGCTCGGCCGCCCGTCCGGCCGCGGCGAGGAGGAGTGCCAGCCCGGCCGCGGCCGCCCGCCTGAACGTCTTCACGGCGCGACTCCGAAAGTGGTTCGCCCGGTGCCACGATACCCGCCCCCGACCGGTAAAGTGTAGGGGTTAGGTGCCGCACCACGCCCGCCCGGAGGCCCGCGGTGAACGTCCTGCTCGCCCCGTTCCGCGCCCTGTGGTCGCGGGTCGTCACCCCGACGTTCCACGCCCTCGACCGCTTCCTGGTCGCGGTGTCCGCCGTGTTCGGGGCGTACGAGCCCGGCGCGTGGCGGCGGGTCCTGTGGATGAACGGCCTGTTCCTCGGCCTGTACGCGGTCGGGGTGCTGCCGGTCCCGTGGCTGTCGCTGGCGGCCCTGCTGTCCGCCTACGTCGGCGTCCTGGCGGTCGGCCGGGGGTGGGTGGCGAACGAGAAGCTGCGGACGAGCATCGTCAAGAAGCTGGACGACACCGACCCGGACAGCCTGCCGGACCTCCGCGGGGCGGCGCTGGTCTCGGCCCTGCACCTGCTCATCCTGTTCCCGCTGCTCCTGTGGCAACTGTCGCGGCACTTCCCGGGGCAGTTGTTCGCGGTCCCGGCCGGGGCGTCGTTCGGGGCGTGGCTGGAGTTCGCGTTCGAGCCGTACGCGAAGACGCTGCTCGACCAGTTCGGTGGTCACTCCCACGAGTCCGACATCGCCGCGACCACGTCCGCCGGCCGGCTCGTCGTCCTGCTGAAGCGGCTCACCCTGGACTACATCATCATCCAGGGCGTCGTCCGCGTCCTGGCGATCAACACCACGGTCGGGGAGGCGGTCGGGGCGCTCGGGACCCACCCGGACATCACCGTCCGGCTCGGCCGGCGGGCGGTCGGGCCGCTGTCCGGCATCCTGACGGGCGGCGACCCCCCGGCCCCGGTCCACCTGCGGGCGCAAGCGGCGCTGGTGCTCGGCGACCTGAAGGCGAAGGGGGCGGTGCCGGCGCTGACGGCGGCGCTGGCGGACGAGTCGGCGGAGGTGCGGTGGCGGGCGGCCGGGGCGCTGGCGGCGGTCCGCGACCCGGGGTCGGCGGCGGCCTTACTGCAGGCGGTCCGCGACCCGGACCCGAACACCGCCCGGGCCGCGCTCGACGGGCTGATCGCGCTCGACGCCAAGGACGCGGTCCCGACGCTGCGGGAGTGGCTGGCCGCGCCCGGGGCCGGCCGCGCCCTGGCGGCGGAGGGGTTGGCGCAGCTCCAGGGGAGGGAGGCGGTGCCGGCGCTGGCCGCGGCGCTGTGGGACGCGGACGAGGAGGTCGGGAAGGCGGCGGCGGCCGCGCTCGGGGGGCTGCGGGACCCGGCGGCGGTCGACGCGCTCGGGGCGGTGGTCGGGGACGGGGCGGCCGCGGCGTGGCTGCGGTACGAGGCGGCGAAGGCGCTCGGGGCGGTCGCCGACCCGGCCGCCGTCACCCCGCTGGCCGGCGCGCTGTGCGACCCCGACCCGACCCTCCGCCGGCTCGCCGCCCGGGCACTCGGCGGACTCGGGGCGGACGCCGGGCCGGCGCTAGTCGGGGCGCTGGCGGACGCCTCGCCGGAGGTGCGGGAGGCGGCGGCCCGGGCGGTCGGGGCGGTGCGGCCGGCGGACGGCCCGGCGGCGCTGGTCCGGCTGCTCCGGGACGCGCACGCCGAGGTGCGGGACGCGGCCGCCGACGTCCTGGCGGAGTACGGGGACGCGGCGCGGGCGGCGGTGGAAGCGGAACTCGGGTCGGCCGACGGGGATTACCGCGAGCGGCTGGAGGCCGTCGTCAAGCGGGTCGGCGGGTAACATAGCCGGTCGGTCGCCGTGAAACCCGGGGTCGTGATGGCTGCGCTGGTGCTGGACGACCTGGACGACTACTCGCGGTTCGCCGTACCGCTCATCCTCGCCCGGTTCCCCGGTTGGGAGCGGTTTGGGGTCGTCCGCCCGCGGCCGGACGGCGCCGGGGGGACGGTCGAGTTTCACGTGCCCTGTCCGTTGCCGGGCGTTGAGGCGGGCTTGTACGTGTCCACCGCGGACGCGGAACTGACGGTCGGGTTCCACACCCACCACACCCACTTCACCGACTACGATGTGCCGGCCAGCCCCGATCAGGTGGCGGCCGGGTTGGGCTATGCGGCGGCGTTCCTGGAGGACCGGGTCGGGGTGGTGAGTTGGTACACGGGGGCGCGGCTGGTCGGCACCACGTCCTGCGAACTGCCAGTATCCGGCCCGGTGCCCCGGATGTTCGCCCGGCTGGCCGTCACCCGCGGGACGGTCCGGTCGTGGTCCGGGCGGTTCGATCGGGACGAGCCGGCGGGTTGACGGGTCACGGCTCCAGCCACACGCGAGACACCACGACCGTCCGCATCTCGGTCGGCCGTAGGATGAACAACTGGACGTACCGGACGTCGGACAGGTCGAGCGGCGCCGGGCGGGCGCGGGCGGCCAGCGCCGCGAGGTCGAGCCGGACGATGTGGCGCCCGCCGGCGTACTCCGCCTCGGCCTGCGCGTGGGTCGTGCCGTCCCTCCCGGGGACGCTCGACCGGACCGAGAACACCAACTCCAGCGGCCCGCCGACCACCTCGAACGAGCAGTACAGCCACCGGTACCCGCGGAAGTCGGGCACCACCGGCCGCAGCGCCCCGGACGAGTACGGCTCGGGTCCCGGGAGCAGGTCGAGCCGCAGCCCCGCCCCCGCCCGGGTCAACTCCGCCTGGTCGCCGACCCAGCGGCGGAACTCGCGGTCGGTCGAGAAGTCGGCGAGGACCGGGAACGCCTCCCGGCCGTCGAACGTGTCCGCCAGGTACGGGGCGGCCTCGGCAACCGGCCATGCCACCGCCGCGACCGCGGCGGCCGCGTAAGCCACCCGGGCCCACCCGCGCGCCTCACGCGCCCGGACGGCGGCCGCCGCGGCGAGCGCCCCGAGCGCCCCGGTGAGGAAGTCGGCCCAACCGCCGGACCGGCCGAACCACGGCTGGACCACCTCGGCCAGCGCGGCGAACCCGACCACGAGGAGGACCGAGCGGCCGAGCGCGAGCCCGGCGCCGAACCGGAGGATGAAGACGAGGGCGGCGAACAGCGGGACGTGTCCGAGGTCGAGGAGCTCGCCGTGCCAGACGCCGAGCCACCGGGCCGGGCGGGGCATCAGGAGCAGGCCGGCGGCCGCGACGGCGGCGACGGGCGGGACGAGCCAGGCGGCCGGGTGTCGCATCGCGGACAGTATACCCCGGCCGCGTCGGACGGCCGGGGGCCGGCGGCCGACGTCACTTGTCCTTCTTCTTCTTGACCACCCCGGCGTCCACCTTGACCGCGGTCGCCGTCTCCTTCCCGTCCTTCGTCTCGGTGGTGACGGTCACCTCGGCGCCCACCTTCAGGCCGCGCAGCCCGTCCGCGACCGGCTCCTTCGGCCCGGGCTTGTCATTCTTCGTCTTCCCCTGGCTGAACACCTCGGCGTCCTTCGCCACGGCCAGCGCCTGGTCCTTGTCCCCGACGGTGACGACCAGGCTGGACTTCTCGGCGTCCACGCTCTTGACCTTGCCCTTCACCTCGACCGCGGGGGCGGCCCCGGCGGACAGGGCGACGGCGGCGACCCCGGCGAACACGCAACGGAACATCACGATCCTCCACGGTTGATGGTGCGACACACCGGCCGGTCACTTGCCGACCTTCTTCTCGCCCTTGGCGGCTTCCTTCTTCGCCGCCCGCCCCTCGGCCCGCTCGGCGACCCGCTCGGCCACCTTCGCGGCCTGCTTCTTCTTCCCCTCGTCCGGGGGACCGGCGAGCACCTTGTGGACGTGCCCCATGCTCCCCTCGACGAACCGCAGGTAGTGCCGCTCGACCGCCGCCGCCCGCTTCGCGTCCGGGTGGGCGGACACCCAGTCGAGGAGCCGGCCGGACATGTCGTCGAGCCGCTCGGCCACCGCCAGCGAGTTATCCCCGGCGGCCAGCGCCCGGGCGTTCTCGAACAGGGCGTCGGCGAGCCGGCGGTCGGCGGCCGACAGGTCGGCCCGGGCCAGGGCGTCGGCCAGCGGCCGGGCCTGCTTCCCGAACCGGGCCCCGCGGTCGGCCGCGGTCGGGGCGTCGGCGATGGCCAGGTTCCAGTCGGCCAGCTCGTCCAGCACGTCCGGCTTCGCCACCACCTCCCGGTTCGGGATGGCGAGGATCGCGACGGCCCCGACCCCGACCAGCAGGCACGCGGCCACCGCCCACCCGGCGACCCGGAGGACGCGCCGCCGCGGGGCGGGTTCGGCCGGCGCGGCCGGCTTCTCCCACCGCAGGAGGGCGTCGAGCAGCATGTACTCGGCGTACCGCTCGCGGGCGGCCGGGTCGTCGCGCAGGAGCACGGCCAGGTGCAGCCGGTCGTGCTCGGACAGCTCCCCGTCCGCGGCGGCCGACAGCAGGCGGTCGAGTTCGCCGGCGGTCATGGGACGCCCCCCGAGAGCCGCTTCGTCACGCAGTTCAGGAGCGCCTTACGGATGCGGTGCAGCGACACCCGGACCGACTCCGGCGTCCGCCCCGCCTCCGCCGCCGCGGCCCCGACCGACCCGCCGTCCGCGTACCGGGCGGCGACCAGCCGGCGGTCGTCCGGGGCCAGCCGTTCCAGGCACCGGCGGAGGGCGTCGAGCCGGTCGTCGGCCTCGGCCACCTTGTCCGCGAGCGGGCCGGCGAGGTCGGCGAGGATGGCGTCGTCGAAGGGTACCGTCCGGTCGCGCCGCACCCTCTTCCGGTGGGCGAGCACCTGGAGGTATGCGACCCGGCACGCCCACGTCAGGAACTCGCCCCGGCCGTCGAACTCGGCCGCCTTCCGCCACAGGACGAGGTTCACCTCCTGCAGCACGTCGTCCGGGTTCGCCCACGGGGCGACCAGGGTGCGGATGTAGGCGGACAGCGGCCGCTGGGCCGCGGTGATCCGGGCCACCGTCTCCTCGGCGTTGTCGTCCGGCCCGTCCATCCGTCGCCCTCACCACGGCAATAGCCGCCGGCCGCCGGCCGTTAACCGAGTTCGTAGATTTCCACCGTACCACGTGCCCACGAGGCCACCCGATGCGCTGGCTGCTCTCCCTCACCCTCGCGGCGGTCGCGTCGGTCGCGGTCGCCGCCGACCCGGCGAAGAGGCCGAACGTCCTGATCGTCATGACCGACGACCAGGGCCTCGGCGATTTCTCGTTCACCGGCAACCCGGTGCTCAAGACCCCGAACTTCGACGCCTTCGCCCGGTCGGCGGTCCGGCTCACCGACTTCCACTGCTCCCCGATGTGCAGCCCGACCCGCGGGCAGCTCATGACCGGCCTGTCCGCCCTCCGGAACGGGGCGACGTCGGTCACCGCCGGGCGGACGTTCCTGCGGCCCGGCCTGCCGACGATGCCGGAGGTGTTCGCGAAGGCCGGGTACCAGACCGGGATCTTCGGCAAGTGGCACCTCGGCGACCACTACCCGCACCGGCCGATCGACAAGGGGTTCCGCGAGAGCGTCTACCACCTCGGCTGGGGGCAGCTCCAGTCGACCCCGGAGTTCGACCACCCGCTGGTCGACGGCCGGTACTTCCACAACGGGGCCGAGAAGCGGTACCAGGGGCACTGCACCGACCACTGGTTCGACTCGGCGATGGTGTGGATGAAGGGGTGCAAGGCGAAGGGCGAGCCGTTTCTGTGCTACCTGCCCACGAACGCCCCGCACGCCCCGCACGTCGAGCGGCCGGAGTACGTCAAGCCCTACGAGGGCAAGGGGCCGGCCGGGTTCTTCGGGATGATCGCCCACCTCGACAAGCGGTTCGGCGACCTGGAGAAGTTCCTCGCCGACGAGAAGCTCCGCGACGACACGATCGTGGTCTTCAGCACCGACAACGGTGGCACCGCCGGGGTGGCGACGCACAACGCCGGACTGCGGGCCGGGAAGACGACGTACTACGAGGGCGGGCACCGGGTCCCGTGCTGGGTCCGGTGGCCGAACGGGAAGATCGGCGAGCCACGCGATGTGGCGGCGCCGACCCAGAACACCGACCTGCTCCCGACCCTGTGCGACTTCTGCGGCATCGAGAAGCCCCAGCGGGGCGATGCCGACCAGGCGTACGCCGGCGTCAGCCTCGCCCCGCTCCTCGGCGGGGCGGAAAAGGTGTACCCCGAGCGGACGCTCGTCGTCCAGTACGGGCAGACCCCGAAGAAGTTCGACTGCTGCGTGATCCGCGGGAAGTGGCGGCTGGTCAAGGGCGACGAGCTGTACGACGTGGTCGCCGACAGGGAGCAGAAGACGAACCTCGCGGAGAAGCACCCGGACGTGGTGAAGTCGCTGCGCGACTTCTATGAGGGGTGGTGGAAAGGCGTCGAGCCGCTGCTCGACGACTTCGTGCCGATCAGCCTCGGGGCGAAGCCGCAGCCGGTGGTCGAGCTGACGAGCGGCGACTGGGAGAACATCTACGCCGACAACTCGGGGTTCGTCCGCGAGGCGGTCGGCGGGCCGACCGGCGGGAAGTGGCACGTTCTCGTCGAGGAGGCCGGCGAGTACACGTTCACCCTGCGGCGGTGGCCGGAGCAGACCGGGGCGGCGCTCGGGGCGAAGTACGAGCCGTCCCCGAAGTCGCCGCCGAACAAGGCGAAGCTCGTGACCCGCGACTTCCCGACGATCGCCGCCGCGAAGGTCGAGATCGCCGGGGTGAAGGCGGAGGCGAAGGCCGACCCGAAGGCGACCGGGGCGGCGGTGACGGCGAAGCTGCCGGCCGGGCGGACGACGCTGAAGGCGTGGTTCGCGGACGCCGACGGGAAGGACCTGTGCGGGGCGTTCTTCGTGACGGTGACCCGGAAGCCGTAGCCGGTGCGCGGGCGAACCCGGAGCGTCAGCGGCGGGGCGGGCTACCCCGTCGCTGACGCTCCGGGTCGCCCGCTCAGCGCTTCGCCGGCGGGGTGTCCGGCGGAAACTGGGCGTGCAGCGCCAGCCGGGCCTTCTTGAACACGTCCGTGTCCTTCGCCTCCAGCGACAGGTTGGTCAGCTCGTCCGGGTCGCGGGCGTGGTCGTAGAACTCCGCCCCGATCACCTTCCCGGTCGCCCAGTCGCGCCACTCCGTGTACCGGGCGGTCGGGGTGCGGACGCTGTACCCCATCGCGTCCGGCACCCCCTTCTCGGTGCGGTCGAAGTACGCCGGCCGCGGGTGCTGGGTGAACGCCGCCCCCTTCACCGGCTGGGCCGGGTCGTCGAGCACCGGGACGAGGCTGACCCCGTCCCCGTCCGGCGGCTTCACCCCGCACAGCTCGGACACCGTCCGGCACACGTCCACCAACTCGGCCAGCGACGCCGTCGGCTTGCCGGCCCCCTTCGCTCCCGGCGCGGCGACGACCAGCGGCACCCGGGCGTCGCGCTCGAAGCACGACGTCTTCGCCCACAGCCCGTGCTCGCCGAGGTGGTACCCGTGGTCCGACAGGAACACGACCACGGTGCGGTCGGCGAGCTTGTGGTCGGCGAGCGCCGCCAGCACCTTCCCGACCTGGGCGTCCATGTAGCTGACGTTGGCGAGGTACCCGTGCCGCATCTCGGCCGCCTGGGCGGCCGTCGGGGTGACGTTCTTCGGCGGGATGCCGAGGACCTCACGGCTGTCGTGGAACGCGACCTCGGGGGCCGCCGGCCGCTTCGGGTCGAGCGGCGGCAGCTTCGCCGGGTCGTACAGGTCCCAGTACCGCTTCGGGGCGTTGAACGGGGCGTGCGGCTTCCAGAACCCGACCGCCAGGAAGAACGGCTTGTCCCTCACCGCCGCCAGCGTCTTCACCGCCTCCGCCGCGACCCGGCCGTCGTAGTACGCCTCGTCCGGCACGTCCCGCTTCTCGCACACCGGGACGTTCCCGTAGTCCCGCCCGATCCCGGCGGCGAGGTTCGGCGGCAACTCGCCCTTCCCCTGCGGGGCGTCGTCGCCGTGGGTGGCGTAGTGGAGGAACTCGTCGGCGGTCCACGACCGGCGGTCGCCCTTCTCCTTCGTGTGCCAGTTGTGGAAAATCTTGCCGACGCACCGCGTCTCGTACCCGGCGGCCTTGAACGCCTGCGGCAGGGTGATGACGTCCGGGTTCTTCTCGCGGAAGTGCTGGCCGTTCGACCACTGGTGCAGGGCGTCCGGCCGGCGGCCGGTGAGGAACGACGACCGGGACGGGTTGCACACCGCCTGCTGGCAGTACGCCCGGTCGAACCGCACCCCGCGGGCGGCGAGGGCGTCGAGGTTCGGGGTCTTGGCCGCCGACCCGTAGCAGCCGAGGTCGGTCCGCAGGTCGTCGGCGACGATGAGCAGGACGTTCGGCTTCGCCGCCGGCTCGGCCGCGGGGGCGTGGTCGGCGGCGAGCAGGACGGCGAGCGCGGGGAGGGCGCGGCGCATCGGGTTACTCCTTCTTCTGCGGCGGGACCGTCGCGGCCTTGCCGGCCTTCCACACGTCCACCGCCACGGCGTTCTTCCCCGCCGCGCCCGGCGTGCTGCGGCCGTCGACCACGTACTTTTCCAGCAGCTTCGTCAGCCGGGCGACGACGTCCGGGTGCTTGTCGTGGAGGTTCGTCTTCTCGCCTGGGTCGGCGGCCATGTCGAACAACTGGACCGGCGGGAGCTTGCTCGCGTCGTCCTTGCCCGGGCGGGGCGTGCTCCACCCGCCGGACCCGGGGCACAGGCACAGCTTCCAGTCCCCGTCGCGGACCGCGAACGACCCGTTGATCGAGTGGTGGACGACGGCGGTGCGGCGGCCGGCCGGGGACTCGCCCCGCAGCGCCGGCAACAGGCTGAACGAGTCCTCGCCGGCGGCGTCCGGCGCCTTCACCCCGGCCGCCTCGGCGCAGGTGCGGAAGACGTCCGTCAGGCAAGCGAGTTGGGCGGACGTGGTGCCGGGCTTCACGACCCCGGGCCAGCGGACCAGGAACGGCACCCGGTGCCCGCCGTCGTAGATGTCGGCCTTGTGCCCGCGGAAGACGTGGCTCGGGTTGTGCCCCTGCTTGAGCAGTGCGGGGAAGTCGGCCTGCGGCGAGCACCCGTTGTCGCTGGTGAACACCACCAGCGTGTTCCCGGTCAGCTTGTGCTCGTCGAGGGCGGCTAAGACCTCGCCGACCGCGTGGTCCGTCTGCACCACGAAGTCGGCGTACGGGCCGAGCCCGGACTTCCCGGCCCACCCCTTCGGCGGGACGATCGGGGTGTGCGGGCTGGTGAGCGGGAAGTACAGGAGGAACGGAGTGGCCGGCGCCTTCGCCCGGTCGCCGAGGAACTTCACGGCCTCCCGGGTCAGCTCGGGGAGTACGTCGGCGGCCTCGAACCCGGGGGCGGCGGGCCCCTTCCGGGTCAGCGGGTTGGCCTTCTCCGGGTGCATGCGGAAGTCGCGGTCCTCGGTCGGGTCGGCGGTCACCCGGTCGTTGCGGATGTAGGCGTAGGGGACCATGTCGAGCGAGGCGGAGATGCCGAAGTAGTGGTCGAACCCGACGGCGAGCGGCCCGCTGGCGATCGGCTTGGAGTAGTCGACGTTGAACACCTGCTCGCGCGGCTCGATGCCGAGTTCGGTGACCTCCGCCCCCGGCTTCCGCACCCAGTCCATCCCGAGGTGCCACTTCCCGACGCACCCGGTCGCGTACCCGTTCGCCTTCAGCAGCGACGCCAGCGTCTCCCGGCCCGGCTCGATCAGCCGCGGGCTGAGCCCGCCGAGCACCCCGGACTGGAGCTTCGTCCGCCAGCAGTACCGGCCGGTGAGCAGGCCGTACCGGGTGGGGGTGCAGACGGCCGACGGGGTGTGGGCGTCGGTGAACGTCATCCCCTGGGCGGCGAGCTTGTCGAGGTTCGGGGTCGGGATCTTGCCATCGGGGTTCAGGCACTTCACGTCCCCGTACCCGAGGTCGTCGGCCAGGATCACCACGACGTTCGGCGGGGCCGCGCTCGCGGGGGTTGTGAGCGCGAGTGCGACAACGGAGGAGAGACCGAGGCGGGACACGGGTCACCTCGCGGCCGGGAGTGGTGGGGCTGTGGTATCGGCGGCGGGTCCGGGGGCCAGTCCCGTCGCGGGCCGGAACGGCGATTGCACCTAGACGGGCGACGCGGCCGGGCCGGTCGCCGCTCAGGAGTCTGCCATGCCCCGGGCCGTGATCTTCGACGTGGACGGGACGCTTGTGGACTCGGTGGACCTCCACGCCCGGGCGTGGCAGGAGGCGTTCCGCCGGTTCGGGTTCGACCTCCCGTTCGGCCGGGTCCGGCAGCAGATCGGCAAGGGCGGCGACCAGCTCATCCCGGCGCTGCTGTCGCCGGAAGACAACGCCCGGTACCACGACGCGATCGACGAGTTCCGCAGCGACCACTTCATGCGGAACTACCTCCACCGGGTGCGGCCGTTCCCGGCGGTGCGGGCGCTGTTCGAGGAGTGCCGGCGGCGCGGGCTGGAGGTCGCCCTCGCCTCGTCCGGCAAGGAGAAGGAAGTCGAGCACCACGTCCGGACCACCGGCATCCGCCGGCTGTACGAGGACCGCACCTCGGCCGACGACGCGGACCGGAGCAAGCCGCACCCGGACATCTTCGCGGCCGCGCTCGACCGGCTCGGGTCGCCGGACCCGGCGGACGTGGTGGTGGTCGGGGACACGCCGTACGACGCGGAGGCGGCCGGCAAGCTCCGGCTGCGGACCGTCGGGCTGCTGTGCGGCGGGTTCCCGGCCGAGCAGCTGTGGGCCGCCGGGTGCGTCGCGCTGTACCGCGACCCGGCCGACCTGCTCGCCAACTTCGACCGGTCACCGCTCGCCAGCCCGCCCGCCCGCACCGGAGGGTCCAACGTGTTCCGCACCGCGTTCTGGCTCGCCCTCGCCGGCACCGCCGGGTACCTCGCGTGGCGTCTGCTGCGGTCCCCGCCCCCGGCGCCGGCGGCGCCCGCCGACACCGTCCGGTACGACGAGCAGATGATCGACGACACCCTGGACGACTCGTTCCCGGCCAGCGACCCGCCGTCGTGGACGCCGGTGACCGGGGCTCGGTAACAACCCGCGGCCGGCCGGTTGACGGGCCTGCGCAACTCAGGCACAATCGGCGGGCTGCCTTCTCCACGGAGCCCACCGATGCGTCGTTCTCTCGTCCTCGCCACTGCCCTCGCCCTGTCCGCCCCCGCCGACGCCGCCCTGATCTACAGCCGGACGATCACCACCACGAGCGGCGAGGTCGTCTTCTTCGACACCGACACCAACACCGTCCTCCGCACCTTCGCGGTCCCGTTCGGGGACGTCGACGGCCTCGCCCAGGACCCGGCGAGCGGCGACCTGTTCGTCGGCACCAGCAACGGGAACGGGCTGTTCCGCCTGAACCTCTCCACCGGGGCGGTCACCACCGTCCTGTCCGGGGTCAGCCCGTCGGGGCTGGCGTTCGGCCCGTCCGGCGACCTGTTCTTCGCCAACCAGTCGTTCCCCGCGCCGGCCACCGTCGTCCGGTTCGACGTCGCGTCGGGGGTGGTCGAGGGGACGTTCCCGAACACCCCGAACGGCAACCCGGTCGGGCTGGCGTTCGGCCCGACCGGCGACCTGTTCGTCTCCAGCCTGGGGACCGGCGCCGCCGCCCCGGTGGCCCGGATCAACCCGAACACCGGGGCGTTCTTGCAGGGGTACGCGGCCGGGCTGAGCAACCCCTACGAACTGGAGTTCGGGCCGGACGGCACCCTGTTCGTGGCGAACTTCGGCGCGGGGAACGTCGTCCGGCTGAACACGGCCACCGGGGCGACGAGCGTGTTGCGCGGCGGGCTCGCGTTCCCGCGCGGGCTGGCGTTCGGCCCGGACGGCAACCTGTACGTGACGTCCGGCACCGACATCCTGGCCCTCAACCCGACGACCGGGGCGACGGTCAACACCATCCCGGTCGGGACGACCGGCGGGGCGCAGTACCTGACGTTCGGGGCGCTGCCGGCCGCGGTGCCGGAGCCGGCGTCGCTGGCGGCCGCCGGCGTCGGCGGGCTCACCCTGCTGGCCGCCCGCCGGGTCCGGGATCGGGGGCGAGCCACCGCAGCAGCGGGGCGGTAGCGACCGTCGTCGCCAGCGCCATCAACACCATCATGGCGAACAGCGTCGGGCTGATGACACCCAGGTCCAGCCCGACGTTCAGGACGATCAGCCCCATCAGCCCGCGGGTGTTCATCAGCGCCCCGAGGGCGGCGGCCTCCCGCCACCCGGACCCGGTCAGCCGGGCCGCCGCCACCGTCCCGCCCACCTTCCCGACCGTCGCCACCAGGACCACCGCCCCGCACCACAGCCAGTCGGCCGGGGTGGTCAGCAGGCCGATCTCGGTCCGCAGCCCGGTGTAGGCGAAGAACGCCGGCAGCAGCAGGACGGTGACCGGGTCCCGGAGCCGGGCGGCGAACTCCCGGGCCACCCGGGTGTCGTGCGGGACCACCGCCCCGAGCAGGAACGCCCCGAACACCGCATGGACCCCGATCGCCTCGGTCGCCAGGGCGGACAGCAGCACCAGCAGGAACGCGGCCGGGACGGCGACCGGCGGGAGCGGGCCGGCGTCCAGCCGGCGGGCGGCCCGGGCGAGCAGCGGCCGGGCGACGAGGAACATGAACAGGACGAACGCGGCCGCCCCGGCCACCACCGCGGCCGCCTGCCCGACCTCCGCCCGCGCCACCCCGACCACGAACGCCAGCAGGCACCACGCGGTCACGTCGTCGGCCGCCGCGCACCCGAGGGCGACCACCCCGAGCGGGGTCTTGTCTAGCCCGCGGTCGGCCAGGATCCGGGCGAGCACCGGGAACGCGGTCACCGCCAGCGCCGCCCCGAGGAACAGGGCGAAGCTGGTGAACGGCACCCCGGCGTGCGAGTACGTCGGGTACAGCCCGAGGGAGAGTCCGGCCCCGAGCACGAACGGGACGACGATGCTGGCGTGGGAGACGGCGACGGTCGCCCCGGCCCGCTCCCCGAGCTGCGCCGCGTTCAGCTCCAGCCCGACCAGGAACATGTACAGGATCACCCCGAGCTGCGCCACCGCCTGCAAGGCCGCCGGCACCCGCCCCCCGGGGTCGGCCGACGCCGGCGGGATCAGGGCGTGCATCGCCGGCGGGTACACCGCCCCGAGCACCGACGGCCCGAGCAGCAGGCCGGCCACCACCTCCCCGACCACCGGCGGCTGGCCGACGTACCGGAACGCCCGGCCGAGGGCGAACCCGAGGGCGATGACCGCGCTCAGGGTGGCGGTGACGTGGAGCACCACGTCGACCTTGCCCGGCGCGGCCCGCCCGACCGGGGCGGCGCCCGGCGGGGCGGGCGGGGCGGTCAGCCCCGACCCGGCCTCGCGGACGACGAAGAACAGCCCGACCCCGCCCGCCAGCAGGGCGAGGTAGGCCGCCGCCCCGGCCCACCCGGGCCGGCCCGCCGAGACGCCCGTCACCCTCATCAGGTTGCTCCGGCCACGACGACCGTCGCCTCGGGCACCGCCCGGACGACCCGGTCCAGGATGCTCGGCCCGAGCCACCGCCGGTACCACGGCCGGCGGCTCCGCCCGAGGACGATGTGGGTGATCCCGTACTCCCGGGCGAACCCGGCGACCGCCCCGGCCACGTCCGCCCCCGAGAACTGCAGCGGGACGGCGTTCAGCTGCTTCGCCAGGGCGAGGGCCTCGGCCACCCGCCGCTGGGTGGCGGCGTCGGTCCGCTCGGCCCGCTCCCCCGGGGTCTGGACGTACACCGCGTACCACGGGGCCCCGAGCCGGTCCGCCAGCCGGGCGGCGTGGCGGAGCAGCCGGGGGGCGTTCGGGCTGCCGGAGCTGAGGCACGCCATCACCCGCTCGGACCCGCTCGGCTGGCCGTCCGGGGACGGGTTCCGCTCCTGCCGGCGGCGGTCGAGCAGGTGGGCGAGGTGCTCCAGGGCGAGCTCCCGGAGTTGTTCGAGGTTCGCGCTGGTGAAGAAGTTGTCGAGCGCCCGGGCGGCACGGTCCGGCGGGTACACCTTGCCCTGCCGCAGCCGCTCCTGCAGGTCCTCGGCCGGCAGGTCGACGTTCACCACCTGGTCCGCCTGCTGGAGGACGTAGTCCGGGACGCGCTCCTTCTGGCGGGCGCCGGTGAACCGCTCGACCGCGTCGTACAGGCTCTCCAGGTGCTGGACGTTCAGGGTGCTGACGACGTGGACGCCGGCCCGGAGCAGTTCCTCGACGTCCTCGTACCGCTTCCCGTGCTTGCCGCCGGGGGCGTTGGTGTGGGCCAGCTCGTCCACCAGCACGACCGTCGGCCGGCGGGCCAGGACGGCGTCCACGTCCATCTCGTCGAGCGTCACCCCGCGGTACTCGATCGTGCGCCGCGGCACCCGCTCCAGCCCCTCGATCAGGGCCGCCGTCTCGGCCCGGCCGTGCGTCTCGACCACCCCGACGACCACGTCCACCCCCTGCTTCGCGAGCCGGTGGGCCTCCTGCAGCATCTCGTACGTCTTCCCGACCCCGGAGGCGAACCCGAGGTACACCTTCAGCCGGCCGCGCTGCTGCTGGCGGATCAGGGCGAGGAACTGCTCGGGGCGTGCGGGGGTGGGGGTCATCACTCCTCCGCGCCGGCGGCCGCCGGCAAGAGGATCCGGAACGTCGTCCCGCGGCCCGGCCCGCTCTCGCAGGCGACCTCCCCGCCGTGGGCGGCGACCACCTCCCGGACGATCGCCAGCCCCAGCCCGGTCCCCCGCCCGCGCGTCTGCCCGGGGACCCGGAAGAACTTGTCGAACACCCGCGGCAGGTGCTCCGGCGGGATCCCGACCCCGTCGTCCCGGACCGCCAGCTCCACCCGCCCGCCGCCGGCCGCCCGCGCCGACAGCGTGATCTGCCCGCCCGGGTCGGTGTACGCGGCGGCGTTCGCGAGCAGGTTGTCCAGGGCGTGCCCGAGCCGCTGTGGTTCGGCCGACACCGCCGGCGGCGGGGCGTCCGGGTCCAGGTCGAACACCACCCGCCGGCCGGCGAGCGCCGGCCCGACCCGGTCGGCCGCCCGGAGCAGCTCGGCCGGGTCCGCCGGCCGCGCCGCCAGCGGCTCCCTTCCGTGCTCCAGCCGGGCCAAGGCGAGTAGGTGGTCGACGATCCGCACCAGCCACTCGGTGTTGTCCCGGGCGTCGATCAGCAGTTCCGCCTGCTTGTCGGCGAGCGGGCCGACCGACTCCTCCAGCAGCAGGTGGACGGCCAGCCGCAGCCCGGCGAGCGGGGTCTTCAGCTCGTGGCTCGCGGTCGCCACCAGGTCGGTCTTGAACTCGTCCAGCAGCCGGAACCGGGTCACGTCGTTCAGCACCACCGCCGCCCCGAGGGTGCCGCCGTACGGGTCGCGGACCGGCAGCACCTGCGGGACGTACACCCGGTCCTCCCCGCCGGTCCGGTACGTCACCGCCCGGTCGAACCCGTCCGGGAGGAACGGCCGCTGGTCGCGCAGCGCGGCGGCGAGCGGGCCCCGGAGCCGGTCCGGCGGCTCCCACGCCGCCCCGCCGGCCGACACCCCGAGCACCCGCCGGGCGGCCGGGTTGGCCATCTCCACCCGCCCGACCGGGTCGACCACCAGCACCGGGTCGGGGAACGAGTCGATCGCCGCCTGGCTGGCCTGCTGCGCCCGCAGGAGTCGGGCCGCCTGCGACTGCCGGAGGTCGCGGAGCTGCGCCGTCATCCGGTTGAACGCCGCGACCAGCCCGCCGATCTCGTCCCGGGTCGTGGCGGTCACCACCCGGTCGAACCGCCCGTCCCCGACGGCGGTCGCCGACCGGGTCAGCTCCGCGACCGGGCGGAGGATGGTGCGGGTGGTCTGCCACGCCAGCAGGCCGGTCGCGGCCAGGGCGGCGAGCAGCCCACCGGCGGCCCACCACCGGGCGGCGGTGGCCGCGGCTTTCGCGGCCACCGCCGCCTGCTCCATGCTGTCCTGGTTCAGCCGGCGGACCGCCGCGGCCGCCCGCGCGACCTCCTCGAACGCCTCCCGCAGCGGCCCCGGCCGGTCGCCCGACCCGTAGTAGTCGGCGGCCCGCTCGGCCGGCCGGGTCGAAGAACCGGTCGCCGCCCGCGCGGTACCGCCGGGTCGCTTCGGTCAGCTCGGCGATCAGCTCCGCCTCTCCCGGCTCGGTGATGTTGTTCCGCCCGACCCCCAGATGGGCGTCGTACGCCGCCCACTGGTCGCGGTACTGGTTCTCGGCGCCGGGCCGGCCGGCGAGGGCGAGCGGGAACGCCGCGTCGACCCGCCCGGCCGCCCCGGTCAGCCCGGTCATCGCGTCCACGCTCCGGTAGTTCTCCCGGAGGATGGCTTCCACCCGCCCTCCGACCCGCCCGAGCGAGTACACCACCCCCGCCCCGAGCGCGGCCAGCAGCACCAGCAGCGGGGCGAACGACAGCCACAGGCGGTAGCGGAGGGACATGGGGCGTCCGTTGTCGCACCCGCCCCGAGGCTACGCCCCGGGACCACGTCCGCGGCCACGCGGGGGCGCCAACTCGCGCCGGTCACAGCCCGTACCGCTTCCGCTTCCGGTACAGGGTACTGGCGTCGATCCCGAGCGTCCGGGCGGCGTCCTCCAGGGTCGGGCTCGACGCCAGCACCCGCCGGATGTGCTCCACCTCGACCGCGTCCAGCGACACCCCCTCGCCGACCCCGACCTTCGCCGGCGGCGGGGCGGTCACCGACGGCGGCAGGTCGGCCGCGTCCACCTCCGGCCCGCGGCACAAGAGCACCGCCCGCTCGACCGCGTTCCGCAGCTCCCGCACGTTCCCGGGCCAGCGGTGCCGCACCACGGCGTCGCGGGCGGCGGCGGTGAACCCGGCCACCGGCTTGCCCGACCCGGCCGCGAACCGGGCGAGCAGGTGGTCGGCGAGCGGCAGGAGGTCGGCCCGCCGGTCGCGGAGCGGCGGGACGGTCACCTCGATCACGTTCAGCCGGTACAGCAGGTCCTCGCGGAACCGCCCGGCCGCGACCTCCGCCTCCAGGTCGCGGTTGGTCGCCGCCACGATCCGGACGTCGGCCGTCCGCGGCTTCGCCTCCCCCACCCGCTCGTAGGTGCGGTCCTGCGCCAGCCGCAGGAGCTTCGGCTGGAGCGGGAGCGGGAGGTCGCCGACCTCGTCGAGGAACAGCGTCCCGCCGTCGGCCGCGGTCACCTTCCCGTCGGTCGCCCGGACGGCCCCGGCGAACGCCCCCCGGGCGTGCCCGAACAGGTCGCTCTCCAAGAGCTCGGCCGACAGGCTCGGGCAGTGGACGGTGACGAACGGGCCGGCGACCCGGCGGCTGCGGGCGTGGACCGCCTTCGCCAGCACCCCCTTGCCGGTCCCGCTCTCCCCGCGGAGCAGCACGGTGGCGTCGCTGCCGGCGACCGCGAACGCCGTGCCCAGCGCCTGCCGCATCGCCGGCTCGGCACTGTCCAACACCTCCGCCCCCGCGTCGGCCGCGGCCCGGTGGCCCCACCGGGCGAGCACCTCGGCGAGCTGCCCCGGGGTGAACGACTTCGGCAGGTAGTCGAGCGCCCCGCGCCGCATCGCCTCGACCGCCGTCTCGACGCCCGCGTGGGCGGTGATGACGACCACCGCCAGCCCCGGCGCCGCCTTCAGCAGGGCGGTCAGCACGTCCAGCCCGGACTCGGCCCCGAGCCGCAGGTCGAGCAGCGCGAGGTCCGGCTTCGCCTCCGCGACCTGCCGGACGGCCGCCACCTCCGCCGCCGCCTCGGCGACCCGGTGGCCCGTGCTCTCCAGGGCCGTCCGGAGGGTCCGCCGCAGCGACGGCTCGTCGTCCACCACCAGCACGTTCATGCCGCGCCCCCGTCGTGCATCCTGCACGGCCCGCCGTGCGACGTGCAACCCCGCGGCCCGCCGCCCGGCCTCCGCACCCCTGGGAATCCTATGCGTCCGGGCCGGTCGCGGGGTTGGCACCCGGCCTGCATTACCCTGCCGGCGTCAACCCGGGAGGGGGTGCCGCCGTGGACCTGTCGGTGTGGATCCCGCTGACGCTCGGCCTCGGGGCCGGGTCGATGGTGCTGGTGTACCTGTTCGCCGAGGCGTGCGACCGCGTCTGACACAGGCGTCCGGTCGTGGCGGTCCGTTTTGTGGCACGGGTCTCCTGACCTGTGACGGCGACACAGGTCAGGAGACCCGTGCCACAAGACCAGCCCCCCGCCCGGTTCGTGACGAGGGCCGCCGTGATCTGGCTCGTCGTGGCCGTGACCGTGTTCCTGTTCGCCGCCCTCTTGCGGCCCGAGCGGTTCTAGGGGAATGCGGAGTTCCGAACGCGGAATGACGGACCGGACTTCAGTTCGGCATTCCGCATTCCACATTCCGGGTTGGAGGCCACGGTGTCCACCGACCTCCGCGAGGGCGACCTCGTAGTGGTTGATGCGGGGCAGTTCATCCCGGCCGACGGGAGGTGGTGGCGGGGGTGGCGTCGGTCGACGAGTCGGCGAGCACCGGGGAGTCGGCCCCGGTGGTGCGGGAGTCCGGCGGCGACCGGAGCGGGGTGACCGGCGGGACGCGGGTGCTGTCCGACCGGGTCGTGGTGCGGGTCCCGGCGGCCGCCGGGAAGTCGTTCCTCGACCGGATGATCGCGCTGGTCGAGGGGGGCGGCCCGGCAGCGGACCCCGAACGAGGTCGCCCTGTCGCTGGTGCTGTTCGCGTTCACCGCCCAGACCCGGATGAGCGGCGTCGACCTGCCGGACGGGCGGAAGATCCGCAAGGGTGCCGCCGACGCGGTGCTGCGGCACGTCGAGGCGCTCGGCGGCACCCCGCCGGCCGGCTGGAAGGAGCAGGTGGATGCGGCCGCGAGCCAGGGGGCGACCCCGCTGCTGATCGCCGAGGACGCCCGGGTCGTTGGGCTGGTCGTCCCCGAAGATATCCTGAAGCCGGGCATCCGGGAGTCGCCCGGCAGCTCGGCCCGATGGTGCGGTACAGGCCGGGCAGCCCGTCGGCCGGCGGCGGGTCGCGCACCCCGCAGCAGGACATCGCCGCGTGGGTCGCCGCCGACCCGGACCGGGCGGCGGAGAAGGTGGAGGGCGACGCGAGCGCGGCGTTCTTCGGCCGGTGGGTGGGCGACCCGGCGAACGCGGCCAAGGCCGCCGACCTGGAGCCGGTGCCGGCCGACATGGTGACGACGTCAGGCAGCGGCCTCGATCCGCACATCACCGTGCGGAATGCCCTGTCGGCGTACCAGCTCGACCGGGTGGCGAAGGCGCGCGGCGTTCCGCCGGGGAAGGTGGCCGAGGTGGTGCGGGCGAAGGCGTTCACCCCGCTGTCGGGGCTGGTTGGCGAGCCGCTCGTGAATGTGCTCGAGCTGAACCTGGAGCTGGACGCCCGGTTCCCGGTCAAGAAGTAGGCGAACCCGGGGCGGCGCGCGGTGTGCATCCCGAGAGCCCTCGGGTTGCGCCACGCGAACCGTGCGGGAGGGCCGTCATGCAACCGGACGACAAGAAGGGACAGGGTTCGACTGGAACCGGGCGGGACGCCGGCGGCCGGCCGGTCGATCAGTCGGGCGTGGATAAGCCGGACACGACCGGGGCGCAGGAGTGGGGCGAGAAGCATGACACCGGGAAGACGATCGCCCGCGGCGGGAAGACGGACGGCCCGGTCCCCGGGGCGCAGCCGTCGTCCGGGGCCGGGGGCGGCGAGTAGCCGGACTTTCACCTCCCCCTGGTGGGGGGAAGCACCCGGCGCAGGCGGCTACGGGGAACTTTGGGGTCGTGTCCCCCCCGCCGCTCGCGCGGCGACCTCCCCCACCCGGGGGGAGGTCAAGACAAGAGCCGGCTTCATCAAGCCGTGTGCCAGGTAACCGGAGGGCGAACCGTGAAGATCACGCGGGAGACGGTGGCCGTCGTCACCGGGGCGTCGAGCGGGATCGGCCGGGCCACCGCCTACGCCTTCGCCCGCCGCGGGGCGGCGGTGGTCCTCGCCGCCCGCCGGGCGGACGCCCTCCAGGACGCCGCCCGGGAGTGCCAGGAACTCGGCGGGCGCGCGATCGCCGTCCCGACGGACGTGGCCGACGAGTCGGCGGTCGACCTCTTGGCCCGCCGGGCGGTGGAGGCGTTCGGCCGGATCGACGTGTGGGTGAACAACGCCGGGGTGTACCTGCTCGGCCGGGTCGAGGACACCCCGGGGGGCGCGTTCCGCCGGCTGGTCGAGGTGAACCTGCTCGGGAGCGCGTACGGGGCGAAGGCGGCCGTGCCGCGGTTCCGCCGGCAGGGGGCCGGGGTGCTGGTCAACGTCGCCTCGGTCAACGGGAAGGTCGGGGTCGCGTACACCGGGGCGTACTGCGCGAGCAAGTTCGCGATGGTCGGGCTGTCCGACGTCCTGCGGCAGGAGGTGGCGGACGTCCCCGACATCCACGTCTGCACCGTCCTGCCCGGGGTGACCGACACCCCGATCTTCCGCAGCACCGCGAACTACTCCGGCCGGGCGGTCAAGCTGCCGTCCCCGAGCGCCTCCCCCGAGGACGTGGCCGAGGTGGTCGTCGGGTGCGTCGAGAGCCCGCGGCGGGAGGCGACGGTCAACACCAAGGACGCCCTGATGGTGGCCTCGGAGCGGGGCGCGCCCGCGGTGACCGAGCGGATGGCCCGGCGGTACGGGGAGGCCAACTTCGAGGACCGCCCGGCCCCGCCGGACGACGGGAACCTGTACACCCCGGACCCGACTCCGGCGGTCAGCGGCGGGCTGCGGTCCGGCGGCGGCGGGCTGGGGGTGGCCGCGCTGCTCGGCGGGGTGGCGGCGGTCGGCCTTGGCGTGTGGCTGGCCCGGTCCGGGGCCGGCGGCGGGGGCGACCGGCCCCGCGCCGGCCGGCCGAACCCCGCGACCCACCCGGAGGCGGTATTCTGAGAATCGGAGCCGGGCCGCCACGGAGGGCGGCCCCTACCGCGGGTTGGTAGGGGCCGCCCTCCGTGGCGGCCCGAGCGACACCACCCGGGACCGCTTTCGGGGCGGCCAGTGACCGCAGGGGCTTGACGCCCGGCCGCGGAGGCGGAACATCTCCGGAACCCGTCCCGGCTTCCGGAGGCCCGCCCGTGAGTCCCGCCGCGTACCGCTGGGCCGTCGTCGGCATGCTCTGGTTCGTCTGCCTCTTCAACTACGCCGACCGCCAGGCCATCAACTCGGTGTTCAAGGCGCTCGAGGCCGAGATGGGCCTGTCGAAGCCCCAGCTCGGGGTGGTCGGCGGCGCCTTCATGTGGGTGTACGCGGTCGTCCTCCCGTTCGCCGGGCTGGTCGGGGACCGGTTCAGCCGGAAGGGGCTGATCCTCGGCGGCCTCATCTTCTGGTCGGTCGTCACCCTCGCGACCGGGTTCGCCCAGAACTACTGGCAGCTCGTCCTGTGCCGGGCGCTGGAGGGGCTGGGCGAGGCGTTCTACTTCCCGGCGTCGATGTCGCTGGTCAGCGACTACCACCGGAAGGAGACCCGGTCCCGGGCGATGGCCCTGCACCAGTCGAGCGTGTACGTTGGGACGGTCGCCGGCGGGGCGGTGGCCGGGTACTGCGCCGACCTGTTCGGGTGGCGGAGCGGGTTCTACCTGTTCGGCGGGGCGGGCGTCCTGCTGGCCGCGGTGCTGCTCCTGACCCTGCGGGAGCCGGAGCGCGGGGCGGCCGACGAGACCCCCCCGCCGCCGGCCGAGCCGGGCGACCTGGCCCGCGGGGTGAAAGAGGTGCTCACCACCCCGATGGCGCTGGTCCTGCTCGGGGTGTTCATCGGGACCGTGTTCGTCGGGTCGATCTTCCTCACCTGGATGCCGTACTACCTGTCCGACCAGTTCGGGATGAGCCTGACGATGGCCGGGCTGAACGCGACCATCTGGATCTCGGTGGCGTCGGTCGTGGGGGTGGTGGTCGGCGGGTGGCTGGCGGACGGGTGGGTGCGGCGGACCGCCCGCGGGCGGGTGGCGGTGCAGGCGATCGGGCTGTTCGGCGGGGCCCCGCTCATCTTCCTCGCCGGGTGGACCCGGGACACCACCGTGCTGGTGTTCGCGCTCGCCGGGTTCGGGTTCTTCAAGGGGCTGTACGACTCGAACACCTGGGCGGCCCTGTACGACGTGGTCGACACCCGCCGGCGGTCGTCCGCGCTGGGGCTGGTGAACGGGATCGGGTGGTTCGTCGGCGGGGCGCCGGCCCCGGTGCTGATCGCGGTCATGGCCGACCGGATCGGGTTCGGGCCGAGCATCAGCGCGGTATCGTTCGTGTACCTGCTGACCGGGACGCTGCTGGTCGCCGGGGCGCTGGCGTACCTCCCCCGCGGCCCGCTCGTCGCGCCCCCGCCCAAGGAGGAGGACGAATCCTGGTGACCCGGCCGGTGCCGCCGGGCCGCCCGCGGGGTTCAATGGTCGGTGAGCCCACCCGCCGGAGGAGTCCATCGATGCGCCTGCTCGCCGCCGCCCTCCTGCTGGCCGCCGCACCCGCTCCCGCCGCCGACGCGCCGGCCCGGAAGCCGAACGTGGTCGTGATCGTCGCCGACGACCTGGGGTATGCGGATGTCGGGTTCCACGGGTGCAAGGACATCCCGACCCCGCACCTGGACGCGCTCGCCAAGTCCGGGGTGGTCTGCACCAGCGGGTACGTGTCGCACCCGTTCTGCTCCCCGACCCGGGCCGGCCTCTTGACCGGCCGGTACCAGCAGCGGTTCGGGCACGAGAACAACCCGGCGTGGCTCCCGGAGGACAGGGCCGTCGGCCTGCCGCTCGACCAGGTCACCCTCGCCGACGCGCTGGGGAAGGCCGGGTACAAGACCGGGGCGGTCGGGAAGTGGCACCTCGGGGCGCACCCGGCGTTCCACCCGAACCGCCGCGGGTTCGCCGAGTACTTCGGGCTGCTCGGCGGCGGGCACCAGTACTTCGACCACAACCAGTTCAAGACGAACCCGGCCCGGGCCGCCCAGGAGTACTTCATCCCGCTGGTCCGGAACGACAAGCCGGTCGAGGAGGCCGCGTACCTGACCGACGCCCTCGGCCGGGAGGCGGCGGCGTTCGTGGAGGCGCACCGGGCCGGGCCGTTCTTCCTGTACCTGGCGTTCAACGCCCCGCACACCCCGCTCCAAGCGCCGCAGAAGTACCTCGACCGGGTGAAGGACATCAAGGACGAGAAGCTGCGCACGTACGCGGCGATGGTGTGCGGGCTGGACGACGCGGTCGGGACGGTGGCGGCCAAGCTGAAGCAGCACGGCCTCGACCGGGACACGCTCGTCTTCTTCCTGAGCGACAACGGCGGGCCGGTGGCGGTGACGAACTGCCGGAACACCCCGCTCCGCGGGGCGAAGGGGCAGGTGTACGACGGCGGGGTGCGGGTGCCGTTCGTGGTGTCGTGGCCGGCGCGGCTGAAGCCCGGTACGTTCGACCACCCGGTCAGCTCGCTCGACGTCTTCCCGACGGCGCTCGCGGCCGGCGGGGCGGAGGTCCCGAAGGGCGTCGCGCCCGACGGGCTCGACCTCGTCCCGCACCTCCGCGGGGAGGCGAAGGGGCTCGCCGACCGCACCCTGTTCTGGCGGACCGGCGGCGGGCAAAACTTCGCGGCCCGGAAAGGGTCGATGAAAATCGTTCGGGTCGGGAAGCAGCCGGCCGAGTTGTACGACCTGTCGGCGGACGTGGCGGAGGCGACCGACCTCGCCGGGAAGCGGCCGGAGGTCGCCGCCGGGCTTGGGAAGGAGCTCGACGCCTGGAGCGCGACGCTGGTCGAGCCGCGGTGGCAGAGCCCGGTGCCGAAGAAGAAGTGACCCCACGAGGACGTCCGGTGACCCGCCTCCTCCCCCTGCTGGCCGTCGGCCTCGCCGCCCCCGCGTCCGCCGCCGAGCCGGCCCGCCCGAACGTCGTCTGGATCGTCGTGGACGACATGTCCGCGAACTTCGGGTGCTACGGCGAGAAGCTGGTCCGCACCCCGCATGTGGACGCGCTCGCGGCGGCCGGGACGCGGTTCGCGAGGGCGTTCGTGACCGCCCCGGTCTGCTCCCCGAGCCGGTCCGCCCTGATCACCGGCTGCTACCAGACGACGGTCGGCGCCCACCACCACCGGAGCGGCCGCGGGGAGCTGAAGATCACGCTGCCCGGCGAGGTGGCGCCGGTCCCGGCGCTGTTCAAGAAGGCGGGGTACTACACCTGCGTCGGCGGGTTCGGGGCGACCGCCGACAAGCTCGGGAAGACGGATTACAACTTCGAATGGGACCGCGGCATGTACGACGGGAACGACTGGGCCGGGCGGAAGCCGGGGCAGCCGTTCTTCATGCAGGTGCAGCTGCACGGTGGGAAGCATCGCGGGCAGGGGCCGAACAAGAACTGGCAGGCCCGGGTGCTGAAGGAGTTCGCGTCGAACACCCGGCCCGACGACGTGAAGCTCCCGCCGTACTACCCGCGCGACCCGGTGCTGCTGCAGGACTGGGCCGACTACCTGGACTGCTGCCGGTGGACGGACAAGGAGGTCGGCGACGTGGTCGCCCGGCTGGGGAAGGAGGGGCTGCTCGACACGACGGTGGTCGTCTTCCTGACCGACCACGGGATCAGCCACGCGCGGGGGAAGCAGTTCCTGTACGACGAGGGGACGCACGTCCCGCTGGTGGTCCGCGGGCCGGGGGTTGGGAAGGGGGTGGTGCGGGACGACCTGGTCGAGCACATCGACGCGGCGGCGACCTCGCTGGCGCTGGCCGGGATCGAGGTGCCGAAGTGGATGCAGGGGCGGAACGTGCTGGCGAAGGAGTACGCGAAGCGGGACGCGGTGTTCGCCGCCCGGGACCGGTGCGACGAGACGATGGACCACATCCGGAGCGTGCGGACGGCCGACTTCAAGTACGTCCGGAACTACCTCCACGAGCGGCCCCACCTCCAGCCGAATCGCTACAAGGACGACAAGGCGGTCGTGAAGCGGCTCCGGGAACTGCACGCGGAGAAGAAGCTGGACGAGGTGCAGGAGCGGCTGCTGTTCGCCCCGAGGCGGCCGGCCGAGGAACTGTACGACCTGTCGGCCGACCCCCACGAGGTGACGAACCTGGCCGGCGACCCGAAGCACCGGGCGACGCTGGAGGCGATGCGGAAGCGGTTGGCGGAGTGGGAAGAGCGGACGGGAGACAAGGGCCGGGAGCCGGAGCCGGCGGCGATGTACGACTCGGACATGAAGGCGTACCTGGCGGGCGGCGGGAAGAAGGACAACGCGGACGAGCTGCGGCGGAACATCGAGCTGAACAAGAAGTGGGCGGCCGAGGGGAAGTGACGCGGGCGGGGCGGGCTTGACCCGTCGGTGCCGGGTCGTCAGAATACCTCCGCTCCGATGTCGGCCATTACCCGGTAGTGTAACGGTAGCACAAGAGATTTTGGTTCTCTTTGTCTAGGTTCGAATCCTAGCCGGGTAACTCTCCCAGACCACTCTGCCGTGACGGCGTCAAGGCCCGGGTCGAAGAACTCTTGCGGTTGGTCGACCGCCGCGTCCTCTCGGCCGCGGTCCGCTTGTTCGGGACTTAGGACGACACCCTCGCGGGTCAGTCCGACCCGTCCGGGTTCCCGCCCGTCCTCCGGCGGTGGCCCCCGCGGCCGCCCGACCCGGCCTGCTGACTCGGGTTCTCCTCCCGCTCCTTTTCCTTCTCCTCCCGGGCCCGGCCCTTGTCCCCCTTCTCGGCCGCGGGGTCGTCCTTCTTCTCGTCCGGCATGGCAAGCTCCTCGTGGCTGGCGCCCCCGCGGGGGCGGGTCGCCGCACGGCGGGTGGGGTGCAAGCGAGGTGCCCCGCGGGCCGCCCGGCGGGCGGGTTCCGGGCGAATCCCGACGCCCGGCCGGCGCGGGCGGCATGGCGGCTGCAAAGTCCGCCGGTGCGGCTGCGTCCGGCCGCCCGGTACGAACCCCAACGTGAGGTGCATCGTGGCTCAAACGACGAACCAGTCGGCGGCTGGCGCCGGCTACGACCCGGCCGCCGAGGACGCGTACTGGCGTGCGAACCATGCCGGCCGGGCGTACGTCCTGCCGGGGATGGACTACGACGAGGACTACCTGCCGGCCTACCGGTACGGGCTGGCGGCGAGCGACCAGTACGAGGGCCGGCCGTTCGCCGAGGTCACCGGGGAGGCCGAAAAGGGGTGGGACCAGGCCCGGGGCAAGTCCCGGCTTTCCTGGGAGCAGGCCGCCCCGGCCGTCCGGGACGCGTTCGACCGGGTGATCCAACTCCGGGAGGAGCGGCTGAGGGTGGACAAGGAGCGGGTCAAGGCCGGCGAGGTCCACGTCAAGAAGGAGGTCCGGACCGAGCACCAGACCCTGACCGTCCCAGTCGAGCGGGAGGAGGTGGTGGTCGAGCGGCGGGCGGTCAACCGGCCGGCCGCGGCCGGGGACTTCAAGGAGGAGGAGATCCGGGTGCCGGTCACCGAGGAGAAGGTGCGGGCCTCGAAGGAGGCGGTGATCACCGAGGAGGTGGCGGTCGGGAAGCGGAAGGTGACCGACACCGAGACGGTGGCCGCGGACCTGAAGAAGGAGGAGCTGAAGGTCGAGGGCGAGGGGAAGGCGAAGGTCCGCAAGACGGACGGGGACGCCGGGAAGAAGTGACGGCCCGCCCACGCCCAAGACGGGGCGCCCGCCGGGGGCGGCATCCGGTTTGCCGCCGGTGCGGCCGCCCGCCCCCCGCCGGGTGCCGCGATGACCCCGCCCCCCGCCGTCGTCACCACCGACATCCCGGCCCGGCTGGACCGCCTGCCGTGGGGCCGGTTCCACTGGCTGCTCGTCACCGCCCTCGGGGTCACCTGGGTCCTGGACGGGCTGGAGGTGACGATCGTCGGGTCGGTCGGGAACGCCCTGCTGGAGCCGGAGACCCTCGGCCTCCGGCAGACGCAGCTCGCCGCCACCCACACCGGGTACCTCCTCGGGGCGATCGCCGGGGCCCTGTTCTTCGGCCACCTGACCGACCGGCTCGGGCGGAAGAAGCTGTTCACCGTCACCCTCCTCGTGTACCTCCTCGGGGCGGCCCTGACGGCCGCCGCGTGGGACTTCCGGAGCTTCGCCCTCGCCCGGGTGGTCACCGGGCTGGCGATCGGCGGGGAGTACGCGGCGATCAACTCGGCGATCGACGAGCTGATCCCGGCCCGGGTCCGGGGGCGGGTGGACCTGGCGGTGAACGGGACGTTCTGGCTCGGGGCGATCCTCGGGTCGGTCGTGTCCGTCTTCCTCCTGGACCCGGACCTGTTCCCGGTGTGGCTCGGGTGGCGGCTGGCGTTCGGCCTCGGGGCGGTGGTCGGGCTGGGGATGATCGTGGCCCGGCGGTTCGTCCCGGAGAGCCCGCGGTGGCTGGTCACCCACGGGCGGGTGGCCGAGGCCGAAGCGATCATGGCGCGGATCGAGGCCGCGGCGGCCGGCCCGCTCCCCCCGCCGGGGCCGCCGATCGCCATCGTCCCGGGCACCCGGGTCGGGTTCCGGGAGGTCGCCCGGACGATGCTGGTCAGGTACCGGTCCCGGGCCGTCCTCGGGCTGGTCCTCATCGCGTCCCAGGCGTTCTTCTACAACGGGTTGCAGTTCACCTTCCCGCTGGTGCTGAAACAGTACTTCGGGGTGGCGGACGACCGGGTCGGGCTGTTCGTCGGGGCGACCGCGGCCGCCAACCTGCTCGGCCCGCTCCTGCTCGGCGGGCTGTTCGACACGGTCGGCCGGCGGCGGATGATCAGCGGGACGTACACCCTGTCCGGGCTGCTCCTGGTGGCGGCCGCCGTCCTGTTCGCCGGCGGCGGGCTGACCGCGGTCACCCTGACCGCGTTCTGGGCGGCGACGTTCTTCTTCGCCTCGGCGGCCGCCAGCGCCGGGTACCTGACGGTGAGCGAGATCTTCCCGGTGGAGATGCGGGCGGTGGCGATCGCCCTGTTCTACGCCCTCGGGACGGCGGTCGGCGGGGCGCTGGCCCCGCTCCTGTTCGGGCACCTGCTGGAGGCCGGGTCGCCGTGGGCGCTGGTGGCCGGGTACGGGCTCGGGGCCGGGCTGATGGTCGCGGCCGCGGCGACCGAGTGGTTCCTCGGGGTGGACGCGGAGGGGAAGGGGCTGGAGGAGATCGCCGCCCCGCTGTCCGCGGCCCCGGCCCCGGGGTAGCCGGAGGGCCGCATGCCGACGACCGAACCGGTTCGCGGTCGCTGGGTGTCCGGGGACGGGGTGCGGCTGCACGCCGTGACCGCCGGCGACCCGAGCGGCCCGCCGGTCGTGCTGTTGCACGGGTTCCCGGAGTTCTGGTACGGGTGGCGGCGCCAGATCGGCCCGCTGGCGGCGGCCGGGTTCCGGGTGGTCGCCCTCGACCAGCGGGGGTACGGCCGGAGCGACAAGCCGCCGCGGGTGGCCGACTACGCCATCGGCCGGCTCGCCCGGGACGTGGTCGCCTGCCTGGACGACCTCGGGGCCGCCCGGGCCGCGGTGGTCGGGCACGACTGGGGCGGCGGGGTCGGGTGGCACCTGGCCGCCGCCCACCCGGGCCGCGTTTCCCGGCTGGTGGTGATGAACTGCCCGCACCCGGCCGCCATGCGGGCCGCGCTGGAGGGGAGCTGGGAGCAGTTGGCCCGCAGCTGGTACGTGTTCGCGGCGCAGGTCCCGGGCCTGCCGGAGCGGGTCGCCGCCTGGACGAACCACGGCTTCCTCGCCCGGGCGATGCGGACGAGCGCCCGGCCCGGCACGTTCACCGCCCGCGACTTCGCCCGGTACCGGCGGGCGTGGGCCCGGCCCGGGGCGGTGACCGGGATGGTGAACTGGTACCGGGCGGCCGCCCGGTACGGGGCCGACCCGTCGCGGCCGCGGATCGGGGTGCCGACGCTCCTGCTGTGGGGGCAGCGGGACCGGTTCCTTTGCCGCGACCTGGTCGCGCTGTCGGCCGCCCGGTGCGACGACGTCCGGGTCGAGCGGTTCCCCGCCGCGACCCACTGGCTCCACCACGAGGAGCCGGCCCGGGTCAACCGGCTGCTGACGGAGTTCCTCGGCGCCCCGCGCTAAGTCCCGCAGAACGTCCGGTAGCCGCACTCGTCGGCCGGCGGGTCCCGGTACTTCCCGTCGGCGGGCCGGTCGTACGGGGACGCCAGGACCGCCAGCAGGTCGTTCAGCACCGACAGGTCGTCGCGCTCCTCGGCCGCCGACAGCGCCTCCTCGACGCGGTGGTTCCGCGGGATCACGGCCGGGTTGGCGGCCCGCATCCGGGCGACGACCTCGGTCGCCGGCCGGCCGTCGCGGCCGAGCCGCTCGCGCCAGCGCGCGTGCCACGCCCGGAAGTCCGCGTCCCGGTACCGGTCGCCGGCCGGCGGCTCCTCCGCCGACAGGTCGCGGAACGTGTTGGTGAAGTCGGCCCGGGCCTTCGCCATCCAGTCGAGTAGCGCCCGGACCAGTTCCGGGTCGCCGGCCTGCTCCGACTGAAGCCCCAACTTGTCCCGCATTCCGGCCAGCCAGTACCGGTCGAACCGGGCCGGGAACTCTTCCAGCACCTCGGTGGCGACGGCGACCGCCGCCTCCGGGTCGGCGGCGAGGAGCGGCAGCAGGGTCTCGGCGAACCGGGCCAGGTTCCACCGCGCGATGCCGGGCTGGTTGCCGTAGGAGTACCGGCCGCCGCGGTCGATCGAGCTGAACACCGTCCCCGGGTCGTAGGCGTTCATGAACGCGCACGGCCCGTAGTCGATCGTCTCCCCGGAGACCGCCATGTTGTCGGTGTTCATCACCCCGTGGACGAACCCGACCAGTTGCCACCGGGCGATCAGGGCGGCCTGCCGGTCGCACACCGCCCGGAAGAACGCCAGGTACTTGTCCGCGGCGCCGGCCAGTTCCGGGTCGTGCCGGTCGATCGCGTAGTCGGCGAGCGCCCGGAGGGCGGGTTCGTCCTCCAGCGCGGCGGCGTACTCGAACGTTCCGACCCGCAGGTGGCTGGCGGCCACCCGGGTCAGAACCGCCCCCTTCCGGACCGTCTCCCGGAGGACCGGCTCGCCGGTGGTGACGACCGCCAGGCTGCGGGTGGTGGGGACCCCTAGGGCGGCCATCGCCTCGCTGACGACGTACTCCCGGAGCATCGGCCCGAGGGCGGCCCGGCCGTCCCCGCCGCGGGAGAACCGCGTCCGCCCCGACCCCTTGAACTGGACGTCGACGAGCCGGCCGTCGGGGGTGCGGTGCTCGCCCAGCAGGATGGCCCGGCCGTCCCCAAGCATGGTCGGGTGGCCGAACTGGTGCCCGGCGTACGCCTGGGCGATCGGCTTGGAGCCGGGCGGCAACTCCTGGCCGGCGAACAGGGCCGCGGCGGCGTCCGGCGGCAGCGACCGGAGGTCGAGGCCGAGGTCGTCCGCGAGCCGGTGGTTCAGGACCGCCACCCGCGGCTCCCGCACCCGGGCCGGCGTGGCCGGGGTGAAGAACACCTCCGGCAGGCGGGCGTAAGTGTTGTCGAACCGCCACCCGACGGGGTTCGGATCCGCGGCGGTCGGCGCGCCCATCACGTTCCTCCGGCGAGACCAGGCGCCACCTGCTGCAACTGCCGCGCCTCCCGCCCGGCGGAGCGGTCGGGGCCGTCTGCTGCTGGACGTTCGCGCAGTCCCAGGCCGCGGCGTTCGGCGGGTGGTGGTGGTTGTAGGGCGTGTTGCCGTAGTTGCCGAGGACCCACTTCCCGCCGCGCTCGGCGTTCCACGCCTCGACGGCCGGGCTGGCCGCGCTGTCCGGGAGGTGTACGAGGGGACGGGTTCGTGACCGGGACGTCCGCCGAGGCGTCGCCCCGGTCTCACACATGCGGGTGATCGGAGGGAGCGGGTCTCCACCGAGGGCCGGGGATGTGACCCTGACGACCCCCGGGGTCGAGTTCGCCGTAGGCCGGTGATCGACCAGCACTTCCCGGTGCGGGCGGCCGGCCCTCGTTCCGGGTCGGGGGGTGTCGGGAGAACACGACCCGGCCGCCGGCCCCTGGAGCCGGGGCGTTGCCCGTGCCGATGGTAACGGGTGTGCGGCCCGTCCGGGCCGGCGCCGGGCAACGGGGGTGGGCGATGGGGCGGGCTCTGATCGCGGCGCTGCTGCCGCTGGCGGCCGGCTGCCGGACGGTGGCGGAAGCCGTCACCGCCCCGGTCACCCGCCGCCTCGACCTGGCCAACCAGCAGCTGGCGGACGGGCTCCGGCTGGTGGCCGAGGCGAACGCCCGGGTCGAGCGGATCGAGGGGATGCTGGCCGACACCGCCCGGCGGGTCGAGGCGACGGACCGGAACGTGGCGGCCACGACCCGCCACGCCGGGCACATGGACGGGCTGCTGACGGCGGTCGAGAAGCGGACGGAGGTGATGGACGGGCGGCTGGCCGAGACCACCCGGCTGGTCGGGGAGGCGAACAAGAAGGTCGACGAGACGAACCGGAAGCTGGACGACACGAACAAGAAGTTGGAGGTGGTCGAGCAGGCGATCCGCAAGATCCCGGGGATCAAGCCGTAGCCGGCGGACCGGGAAGTTCCCCGGTCTCCTCGCGCCGGCCCGGCGCCCCGGCGCGAGGAGACCCCATGAAAGCCGTCGTGTTCCACGGGCTCGGCGACGTCCGACTGGACGACGTCCCCGAGCCGAAGGTCGAGCAGCCGACGGACGCGATCGTCCGGCTGACGGCCACCGCCATCTGCGGCACCGACCTGCACATGGTCCGCGGGACGATGCCCGGGATGGTGCCCGGGACGGTCCTCGGGCACGAGGGGGTCGGGGTGGTCGAGGCGGTCGGGAGCGGGGTCCGCGACCTGAAGGTCGGGGACCGGGTGGTGGTCCCGTCCACGATCTGCTGCGGGGCCTGCCCGTACTGCCGGGCCGGGTACCACTCGCAGTGCGACACCGCCAACCCGAACGGGAAGCAGGCCGGCACCGCCTTGTTCGGCGGGCCGGCGACGACCGGCCCGGTGAACGGGCTGCAGGCCGAGTTCGCCCGCGTCCCGCTCGCCGACCCGACCCTCGTCAAGCTCCCGCCCGACGTGTCCGACGACGCCGCCATCCTCCTGTCCGACATCTTCCCGACCGGGTACTTCGGGGCCGAGGCCGCCGAGGTCGAGCCGGGGGACGCGGTGGCGGTGTTCGGGTGCGGGCCGGTCGGGCTGTTCGCGGTGGTGAGCGCCAAACTGCTCGGGGCCGGGCGGGTGTTCGCCGTCGACACCCTCCCGGACCGGCTGGCGAAGGCCCGTGAGCTGGGGGCCGAGACGATCGACTTCAACGCCGAGCACCCGGTCGGGCGGCTGAAGGAGCTGACCGGCGGGGTCGGGGTGCTGCGGGCGGTCGACGCCGTCGGGGTGGACGCCTACCGCCCGGAGGGCGGCCCGGCCTACGCCGAGAGCCGGCTCCTGAAGGGGAGGTTCGAGGAGGAACAGAAGGAGATCCGGCTGGAGGGGTCGGGCGAGACGTGGTGGGGCGGCCAGTGGAAGCCGGGGGACGCCCCGTCGCAGGTGCTCCTGTGGGCGGTGTAGGCGCTGGCCAAGGCCGGCACGCTGTCGGTCATCGGGGTGTACCCGGAGACGGCCACCCGGTTCCCGATCGGGATGGCGATGCTGAAGAACCTGACCCTGCAGATGGGCAACACCCCGCACCGGCACTACATCCCGCGGCTGATCGACCTCGTCCGGAAGGGGAAGGTGGACCCGCTGAAGGTCCTGACCCAGGTCGAGCCGCTGACCGACGCGGTCGAGGCGTACAAGGCGTTCGACAAGCGGACGGCCGGGTGGGTGAAGGTCGGGCTGAAGCCGGCCGCCTGACGGAGGCCCCGACCCGTGCCGCCGTCCCCCCGCGACCCGGCCCCGGACGCCACCCCGGCGCTGCCCCGGGAGGGGTACCGGTTCGTCCCGAACCGGTGCCGCCGGCTCGGGTCCGACGCCTTCGAGACCCGGCTGATGCTGCACCGGGCGGTGTGCGTGTCGGGCCCGGACGCGGCCCGGATGTTCTACCACCCCGGGCGGTTCACCCGGAACGGGGCGACGCCCCCGACCGCGCTGCGGCCCCTCCAGGACCGGGGGAGCGCCGCCACCCTCGACGGCGCGGCCCACCGCCACCGCAAGGCGATGTTCCTGTCGGTCCTGGCGCCGGACGCGGTCCGCCGGCTCGCCGACCTGGTCGCCGACCGGTGGCGGGCCGCCCTCGGGGCGTGGGCGGCCGACGGGCAGCCCCGGACCGAGGACCCCACGGTCGCCGTGCGGTGCCGCCGGTCAGTGCTGCCCGCTCACGATCCCGAACAGTTGCGGCCGGTCGTTCCCGAAGCGCTGCTCGACGCCCCGGCCGGCGGCCCCGACGACCGACTCCTGCAGGCTGTCCTGGAGCCGCTTCTGCTCCTCGTTCCGCAGCGGCTGGCCCTGGCTGGGCGGCGGGGGCGGCTCGTCCAGCCCGTCCACCAGCAGCAGCCCGTCGATCGCCGCCTCCGCCCGCCGGAGGTGGAGCACCGCCTGCACGTACTGCTGGACCGCCTGGGCGTAGGCCCGCAGGGCCTGCTGCACCTGCGACCACTCGCCCCGGCCGGCCCGGTACCCCTCCAGCCGCAGGTCGAGCACCTGCCGGGCGGCCGGCACCCGCTCGTCCCGGGACTGGCGGACGTCGTCCCGGGCGGTCTCGTACCGCCCCCAGGCCACGGCCAGCCGCTCCCGGAGGGACAGCTCGACCCGGCCCACCCCGGCCTCCGCCCGGGCGCACTCGGCCACCGCCGCCCGGACGTTCCCCTGGTTCCGGTCGAACGCCGGGAGCATCCACCCGACCTGGGCGTACGCCTGCTGCCGCCGGTCGGCGAAGTCGTACGCGGTCGCCAGCTCGACCTGGACGTTCGGCACCGGCTCGGCCCGCTCCCGGCGGACCGACGCCCGCCGCATCGCCGCCTCCGCCCGGGCGACCGCCAGCTCCGGGCTCTCCGCCAGCAGCCGCGCCAGGGCGTCGTCGTACCGGAGGGCCGCGCCGTCCGCCTCGGGGTCCGCCGGGAGGTCCGCCGGCGGCAGGTCGGGCCGGCCGACCAGCGCGGCGAGCTGCCGCCAGGCGGCCCGCCGGCGGCTGGCGATCTCGCCCCGGATGTCCTCCGCCTGCCGCTTCTCCTGGCGGGCTTCCAGGACGTCGGCGTGGTCCGCCTTCCCGTCCTTCGCCCGCCCCTCGACCGCCCGCAGGACCTCGTCGGCCCGGCGGACGACCTCATCCTGGCGGTCGGCCGCCAGCCGGAGGACGGCGGCCAGCCAGTACCGCTGGCGGACGCCGTTCCGGACGGTCAGCTCCTGCACCTGGGCTTGGAGGACGACGACCTCGGTCTCCCGGTCGAACTTGGCCCGGGCGAGCTCGAGCTTGCCGCCGCGGACGAACGTCTGACTGACGAACACCCCCTGCTGCCCGGCGGTCCCCTCCTGGCCGATCTGTTCCGTCAGGTAGCCGACGGTCGGGTTCGGGCGGAGCCCGGCCTGGAGGGCTCTGCCGCGGGCGGCCTCGACCTGGGCGGCCGCCTGGGCCAGGGTCGGGTTGCCCGCGACCGCCATCGCCTCCAGGGCGGCGAGGGTCAGGGCGGGAGGCGGCTCGGCCGGCTCGGCCGCGGCGGCCGGTACGACGGGCGGGGCCGGCGGCGGTCCCGCCGGCGAGACGACGGGCTGAGCCTCCGGCCGCCCGACGTGGGTGCAGGCCGCGGCCGCCACGGCGACGCCCGCCGCGATGAGACGGGAGTAGTGCCTCACGAAACCGGCCACGGCTCCGCCCCCGTCCCGAGTTGACGGCGCCCGACCCGGACCCCGGCGCGGGCCGCGCGACGAGCGCGGACTCGCGCCCGGTGCAGGGTTAATCGAGTCGGCCGGTGGGAAAGTTTAACGGATCGGGCGGCGGGAGGGGTTGTCCCGACGGGAACGGGCGCGGTCACGCCGCCGGCGGCCAGCCGTGCGGGAGCCGCCCGTACACCGCCGCGTACGCCCGGACGGTCGCCGGCGGCTCCGCCGCCCGGGCCGCCGCCACCGCCTCCCGGTGCCCCTCGTCCGGCTTCCCCCGGAACTCCGCCAGCTCCTCGTCCCGCTGCCGCTCGGCCCGCTCCTCCTCGAGCGCCGCCGCCGGGTCGTACCCCGCCCACTCCGGCTCGCCGCTCCGCTCCGCCAGCGCCTCCTTCAGCGGCCGCAGGTCCACGGCGTAAAGCCGGGGGAACGTGTACATCCAGTCCATGCCGCGGCCGCGGAGCCGGCGGAAGATCAGGGCGTACACCGGCCCGAGGTCGGCCCGGCCGGCGACGGACACGGTCCCCATGTAGAAGTCGAGGTAGGTGTACCCGCCGTCCCCGAGCATCTCCTTGCGCAGGTCCGCCAGGAACGGCGAGTCCGCCGGCATCCCGCTCTTGGCCATCAGGTCGGCGAAGAACCCGTCGTCCGGGCGGGGCGGCGGGGGCGGGCCGCCCTGGGCGTTGAGCACTTCGGCCAGGAACCCGCCGCCGGCCCGCATCGACCCGAGGTCCAGCACCCGCCCGTCGGCGGCGACCACCTCGTGGTTGTCGCAGAACACGTCCCACAGGCAGCGGCCGACCAGCTCCTGGCACTCCCGCTCCGGCTCGACCGGCGGGTCCCGATGGTCGGCCTCCACCTCGGCGAGCGTCGGCTCGGGCGGGGGCGGCGGGGCGCCGGGCCGGCGGCCGAGGGCGGCGAGGTTGCGGCGGACCCGCACCGCCTCCTCGTACACCTGCCGTGCCGTCGGGTGGAACACGGCCGCCAGGGGCGACGCGGCCCACCCGCCCGGGGCCAGCTCGGCCCGCACGTCCGGGCCGGCCCAGCCGTGCGGGAACAGGGCCGCGAACTCGGCCCGCAGCTCGGCGTCGGTCATCGGTCGCCCCCCGCCGGCCGAGTCCCGGCCGGGCAGGGGCATCGTATCCGCCGGCGGTCAGGAGCGGTCGGGCATCTCGTCCGGGCGGGTGAGGAGGCCGGCGGCCAGCAGCCCGCCGCCGATCGCCAGGAAGGTGTTCCGGGCCCGGGCGTCCCGGGAGAACCCGAGCAGCCACGGGGCGGCGGCCGTCAGGGCCCCGGTCATCACGTCCATCCGCAGGTGGCGGCGGAAGGACATGGCCGGCACCGCCCCCCACTCGGACCGGGTCAGCAGGCTCACCCCGAGCAGCCCGCCGGCGAGCAGCATGGCGAGCCGGGCCGGGGTGCCGCCGAACCCGACGACGAGCGGGGCGGCGGCGACGAGCGGGACGGTCGCCACGTCGCCGACCCCGTGGGCCTGGCGCGGGATCGGCTCGGTCAGGGTCGCCGTCATGGGGTCCTCCGGTTCGTCCGTTCGTCAGGCCCGCCGGGCCAGCCGGCGGACCGCCAGTCCGGCGGCCAGCCCTGCGGCCGCCAGGAGCCCGACCTTCGCCGCGACGGGCAGCGGGTCGACCCGCAGGGTGAGCGGGGCCAGCAGCGGGCGGAGCTGGTACCCGAGCCAGATCGGGAGCGGGCTCCCCGGGGCCGCCCACATCAGGTCGGTCACACTCTGCCAGAGGCCGCGGCGGAGCCCCCGCCACCCGTCCGTCGCGGTCGCCCCGAGGGCCGGCAGCCCGGTCGCGGTCCCGCCGCCGACCACCCCGCGCCACCGCCGGCCTGCCAAATCGGTCAGCGCCCGGTGCAGGTGCGGGGCGTAGGTCCACAGGTTGTAGAACGCCACCCGCCCGTCCGCGTCGAGCAGGTACGTCGGGTCGGCCAGCCCGCCGTACACCTGGTGCACCGTCCCCGACAGGTCGTCCACCGCGACCGGGTACGGGATCCGCTCCTCGGCCCGGTACCGCCCGGCGTCGGCCAACTTCTGGCCGAACGACCGGTACGGCCGGGCCCCGGGGCCGGGGTGGGCCTGGCGGATCACCACGTCGACGAACCGCACCCGCTCCCGCCACCGCCGGTGCAACTTCTTGAGCGGCTCGACCGAGCCGGCGGTGACCGGTCAGGTGACCGACCCGAAGTGGAGCAGGACCGGCCCGCCGCGCAGGTCGCTCAGCCGCAGGGTGCCGCCCCCGCCGGCCAGCGGCACCTCGAAGTCCGGTGCCTCTTCGCCGGGGCGGATCCCGGCCCGGTTGATCGTCCGGGCCAGGTCGGCGACCAGGTCGCGGGCGCCGAAGTGCTCGAAGTTGTACCGGCCGAGGCCCTCCTTCTCCGGCAGGAGGGCGAAGCGGTGCGCCGCCTCGGGTCCGGTCGGGCCGAGGTCGTTCGGGTTCACGGCGGGTCTCCTCACGGGTTCGTCGGTACGGGGCGTCAGACGGCGTGCGGCCCGGGGGCGGTGTCGGTCGCCGGCCGGCCGGACAACGAGTTCGGGGCGTCCGGGTGGGCCCCGGGGTCGACCCCGATCCCGAGCCGGTCGACCAGCTCCCCGCCGAGCCAGGCGGTCACCCCGCCGGCCAGGAACCCGCCGGCCGACAGCAGCAGGGCGAAGTCCGGCGGGGCCGACGGGTTGTCCTTGCGGAACCACCAGCTCGCCCCGTACAGCCCGACCACCCCGAACACGTTCCCGAGGCCGTGCCACAGCCCGATCGCCTTGGCCCGGGTGCCGCGCGGGATGGCGAACCAGTCGATCCACCCGGGGACCGCCGCCGCCAGCCCGCCGATCAGCCCGCTCACGATCATCCAGTAGCTGACCTCGGCCCACGTCGGGTTCCGGCCGCCGAAGTAGTACAGGCCGTCGAACACGACGGCGGTGACGAGCAGCCCGAGCGGGAACACGATCAGCATCTGGTGGCTGGCGTGGCCCAGGACCTTCGAGTGACTCTCCATCGACGTCCGGGCGCCCGGGGTGTACGGCCGACTCGCCATGTGCGTCTCCGGGTCGGGGGTGCTTCTGTAGCCGGGGTCTGTGACCCCGGTGCGACACGCCGCGCGAAGCACCGGGGTCACAGCTTCGTCACCTTCCACAGCACCCCGGTCGCGGGAAGCGCGGGTGGCGGTCACGGGCACGGCGATTCCTCGCGGGGTCGACTTGGTGCGAATGCGTGAACGGGACACCCGCCTGCTGCCGGCGGCGGTCCCGGGCGATGCCGAACCGGCCCCTGTGCCGGACTTCGCGGGGGTGCGAGCGGGACTGCGACCGCGGCGGGGTCGGCCCGCGAACACGCACGGACCGTTGTCGGCATGTCCCGAGCCGCCTCAAGGGAGTCGGCAGGTAATGTGGGAAGTCCCGACAGCTTGCGGTGCCGCCCCGACGGGGTGCCGTCTTCAAAAACCGGCGGATCGACCCGGCCCGGCCGGCCGCTTCCCGCCAGGCGTTCCGGAACGAGAACACGCGCTGAGGTGCGACGGGTCGCCGGCCCGGGCCGCATTCCTCATCGACCTCGGAAAAAGAGCGTGGAACCGGACCGCAAGTGAGTAAGCTGGAGCGGTCGGCCCGGGGTGCCGCGAGGGGGTTGTGATGCCGTCGTTCCGCCTGACCGTCGGGGCGTCCGTTGCCGTCGCGCTGGCGACCCGCCTCGCCGCCGCGGCCGACGCCCCGCTCACGTTCGAGAAGGACGTCCGGCCGATCCTCAAGGCCCACTGCTTCCAGTGCCACGGGGAGGAGCCGAAGCCGAAGGGCAAGCTCGACGCCCGGACCGTGAAGCTGATGCTCGCCGGCGGCCGGTCCGGCCCGGCGGTCGTCCCCGGCAAGCCGGCCGACAGCCCGCTGTGGGAGAAGGTCCAGGCGGACGAGATGCCGGAGGGGCCGAAGAAGCTCTCGGCCGCCCAGAAGGCGACCCTGAGGGCGTGGATCGAACAGGGGGCGAAGACCGCCCGCCCCGAGCCGGACGACCCGGCCCTCGCACGGTTCACCGAGGAGGAGTTGAAGCACTGGGCGTTCCAGCCGGTCCGCCGGCCCGCCGTCCCGGAAGTCCGTGATCCGAAGTCCACGATCCGCAACCCGATCGACGCCTTCCTCCTCGCCAAGCTCGAAGAGAAGGGGCTGGGGTTCGCGCCGGAGGCGGACAAGCGGACGCTCCTCCGCCGCGCCACGCTCGACCTCACCGGGCTGCCTCCGACCCCGGCCGAGGTCGAGCTGTTCCTCGCCGACACCGCCCCCGACGCCTACGACCGGCTGGTCGACCGGCTGCTCGCCTCGCCACACTACGGGGAGCGGTGGGGCCGGCACTGGCTGGACGTCGCCGGGTACGCCGACAGCGAGGGGTACACCGACGCCGACCCGGTCCGGGACGACGCCTGGCGGTACCGCGACTACGTCATCCGGGCGTTCAACGCCGACGTGCCGTGGGACCGGTTCCTCACCGAACAACTCGCCGGCGACGAGTTGGTGAAGCCGCCGCACCGCGACCTCACCCCGGCCCAGATCGACCTCCTGACCGCGACCGGGTTCCTGCGGATGGTGCCGGACGGCACCGGGGGTAAGACCGACGACCCGGACGGGGCGAAGAACGCGGTGGTGGCGGAGACGGTCAAGGTGGTGTCCGGCGGGCTGCTCGGGCTGACGGTCGGGTGCGCCGAGTGCCACGACCACCGGTACGACCCGGTCCCGCAGCGGGACTACTACCGGCTCCGGGCGGTGTTCGAGCCGGCCCTCGACTGGAAGGACTGGCGCGACCCGCAGCGGCGGCAGGTCTCGCTGATGTCCGACGCCGACCGGGAGCGGGCCGCCAAGATCGAGGCGGAGGCGAAGAAGATCGAGGCCGGGCTGACGGCGAAGCTGGTGGCGTTCCGGGACTGGGTGTTCGCGAAGGAGGTCGAGCAGCTGCCCGACGCGGTGCGCGAGGCGGGCCGGACCGCCGGGCTGGCGTTCCAGAAGGACCCGAAGGCGGTCACCGCGGAGCAGAAGAAGCTGCTGACCGACTACCCGGTCCTGCGGGTGACGCCGAACCCGGGCATCCTGAACCTGTTCCTCGAGAAGTACCCCGGGAAGGCGAAGGAGCTGGCCGACGCCGTCGCGGAGAACGCCAAGGCGGCCGTCGCGGTGCGGGCGAAGAAGCCGAAGCAGGAGACCATCCGGGCGCTGACCGAGGTGCCCGGCAAGGTGCCGCAGACGTTCGTGTTCGCCCGCGGCAACCGGACCGCCCCCGGCGAGGCGGTGCCGCCCGGCGACCTGAGCGTCCTGCCCGGCGGGTCGGCCGACTTCCCGCTCGACGACCCGGCCGTCCCGACCACCGGCCGGCGGCTCGCCCTGGCCCGGCGGCTGACCGGCGGCAAGCACCCGCTCACCGCCCGGGTGCTGGTGAACCGGTTCTGGATGCACCACTTCGGCCGCGGGCTGGTCGGCACCCCCGGCGACTTCGGCACCCAGGGCGAGAAGCCGACGCACCCGGAGTTGCTCGACTGGCTGGCCGCGGAGTTCGTGGGGAACGGCTGGAAGCTGAAGGCGTTCCACAAGCTGGTGATGACCTCGGCCGCGTACCGGCAGGGGTCGGCCCGGCACCCGGCCGGGGACGCGGCGGACGCGGACGGCCGGCTGCTGTGGCGGTACCCGGTCCGGCGGCTGGAGGCGGAGGCGGTGCGGGACGCGGTGCTGGCGGTCAGCGGGGCGCTGAACCGGCAGGCGTTCGGCCCGCCGGTGCCGGTCACCGCCGACGCCAACAGCCAGGTGGTGGTCGGGACCGGGGCGGCGGCCGCCGCGGACCGGCCGGAGGGCCGGCGGAGCGTGTACGTGCTGCACCGGCGGTCGGCGCCGGCGTACCTGCTGAAGGTGTTCGACGCCCCGAACCCGGACCCGAACTGCGAGGCCCGGAACAGCTCCACCGTCGCCCCGCAGGCGCTGGCGCTGATGAACAGCCGGTTCGTGCTGGACCAGTCCCGGGCGTTCGCCGAGCGGGTGAGGAAAGAGGCCGGGCCCGCCGCGAGGGACCAGGCCGCCCACGCCTGGCGGCTGGCCTACGCCGCCGAGCCGACCGCCGCCGACCTCCGCGATCTGACCGACTACCTCGCCGCCCAGACGAAGTTGCTCGCCGCCCGCCCGGTGGTCCCGCCGCCCCCGCCACCGAAAGGTCCGAAGCGCGACGCCGACCCGCTCCCGCCGGCCGACCCGGAGACGCTGGCGCTGGCCAGCCTGTGCCAGGTGCTGCTCGAGTCGAACCGGTTCCTGTACGTCGATTGACCCGGAGGCCCGATGCCGTCCGACCACACCCCCCACTGCTGCCCGAGCCGGCGGCACGTCCTCGGCACCGGGGCGCTCGGCCTCGGCGGCCTCGGGCTGGCCCACCTCCTCGCCCGGGACGGGCTGCTCGCCGCCGACCCGGCCAAGCCGCCGCTGGAGAAGGTGGGTCACGACCTCTCGCCGAAGCCCCCGCACCACGCCCCGAAGGCGACGGCGATGATCTCGCTGTTCATGGGCGGCGGGCCGAGCCACATCGACCTGTTCGACCCGAAGCCGAAGCTCAAGGACCTCGACGGCAAGCTGTTCCCCGGCGACATCCAGTACGACAACGCCGGCGGGGCGTCGAAGGTGGTGATGGCGTCCCCGTTCAAGTTCGCCAAGCGCGGCAAGAGCGGCCTGGAAATCTCCGACCTGTTGCCGCACACCGCCGGCATCGCCGACGACATCTGCCTGGTGCGGTCGATGAACCTCGGCGGGATCCGGAACCACGTCGCCGGGATGCGGGCGATGGACACCGGCCGCGGCCCCGCCGGCCGGCCGGCGCTCGGCAGTTGGGTCACCTACGGCCTCGGCAGCGTCAGCCAGAACCTGCCGGCGTTCGTCGCCCTGGTGATCCGCAAGGACCCGCCCGGGTCGCCGTTCTGGGGCAGCGGGCTGCTGCCGTCGGTGTACCAGGGGACGCACGTCCGGGAGGAGCAGCCGCGGGTGATGAACCTGGACCCGCCGGCCCACATGCGCGGCGACCCGCAGGCGCTGCAGCTCGGGCTGCTCGGCAAGCTCAACCGCCGCCACCTCGACGCCCACCCCGGGGAGACCGACCTGCAGGCCCGGATCGCCAGCTACGAGCTGGCCGCCCGGATGCAGACGGCCGCCGCCGAGGCGCTGGACGTGTCCCGGGAGACGAAGGAGACGCGGGACCTGTACGGGGTCGGGGACGAGGCCACCCGGGCGCTGGCGGAGGCGTGCATCATCGCCCGCCGGCTGGTCGAGCGCGGGGTGCGGTTCGTCCAGATCTGGGACTACGCCTGGGACATGCACGAGCGGATCAACGAGGTGCTGCCGCGGAAGTGCCGGTCGGCCGACCAGCCGTGCGCGGCACTGGTCACCGACCTGAAGCGGCGCGGGATGCTGGACAAGACGCTGGTGTTCTGGGGCGGGGAGATGGGCCGGCTGCCGGTGATCCAGACCCGCAGCGGGGACGGCACCCGGGGGGCCGGCCGGGACCACAACACCGACGGGTTCACGGTGTGGCTGGCGGGCGGCGGGGTGAAGGGCGGGCACGCCCACGGGGCGACCGACGAGTTCGGGCTGCACGCGGTCGAGAACGTGGTCCGGCACACCGACTACCTGAGCACCGTCCTGCACCTGCTCGGGCTGGGGGCCGACAAGCTGGTGTACCAGCGGAACGGCCGGGCCGAGACCGTCCTCGACGGCCAGGCCGGCAAGGTGGTGGACGGCATCCTGGCGTAGCAGGCACACTTCGCGAGGCCCCCATGACGCGGCGACTGTGGCTGACGGCGGCGCTGCTGGCGACGGCCGCCGCGGCCGGGGCGGCGGACCCGACCGGGTTCAAGGTCGAGTCCAACCTGCGGGCGGCGGCCGCCAAGATTGATATCACCCCGCCGGCCGGCACCAAGGTGGTCGGCCACGTCCGCGAGGTGACCGGGGTCCGCGACCCGCTCCACGCCGCCGTCCTGCTCCTCGACGACGGCACCACCAAGGCGGCGATCGTCACCCTCGACCTGATCGCCGTCCGCGGCGGCATGGCCGAGCAGCTCCGGGCGGCGGTGGCCGACGCCACCGGCGCCCCGGCGGCCAACGTCATGGTCGCCGCCTCCCACAACCACTCCGGCCCCGGGTGGGACGAGAACCCGGCGTGGAGCCGGAAGGTGGTGAAGGACGTCGAGGCGGCGGTCGGCACGGCGGCCAAGGGGATGCGGCCGGTGAGCGTCGGGTACGGGGAGGACGCGATCGACTTCGCCATCAACCGCCGCAAGGTGGTGGACGGGCGGGCGGTGGTGCGGCTGAACCCGGACGGCCCGTGCGACAAGCGGGTCAAGGTGCTCCGGTTCGACGACGGCAAGTCCCTCGACCCGGTGGCGGTGCTCATGCACGCCGTCTGCCACCCGTGCGTATTCACCTGGGGCGACAAGTGGACCCCGCCGCACCCGCAGGGTTTCCCGAAGGTGTCGGCCGACTTCCCGGGCGAGGCGAAAGGGTTCGTGGAGAAGGTCTACGGGGCCGGGACGACGGCCCTGTTCCTCCAGGGGTGCGCCGGCGACATCCGCCCGAACCTGCCGGGCGAGCCGTACCGGTGCGGGGACGAGGCGGACATCCGGTGGGCCGGCCGCGGCCTCGGGGCGGCGGTCGTCCGGGCCGCCGACCGGAGTGCCGTCCGCGAGCAGGTGGCGAAGCGGCCGGCCGTCTACCCGGTCCGGTGCGCGAGCGTCGTGGTCACGCTCCCGTCGGTCAAGGAGGGGGAGACGGTGCGATGTGAGCTGCAGGCGATGAAGGTCGGGCCGTACCTGTTCCTGACGCTGCCGGGCGAGCCGTTCGTGGAGTACGGGTTCCGGCTGGAGAAGGCGATCGCCGACCGGGCGGTGCCGGTGGTGGTCGGGTACGCGAACGGGCACATCGGGTACATCTGCACGGCGAAGGCGTTCAAGGAGGGCGGGTACGAGCCGAACGCGTCGCAGTCCGGGCCGGGGGCGGAGCAGGTCCTGATCGCCGAGTCGCTCAAGCTGGCCGACCGGGTGATCGGGGACGTGTTCGAGTCGTTCGCCCCGCCCGGGGCGCCCGGGCGGAAGGACAAGAAGTGAGCCGGGCCGCCCTCCGCGGCGGCCCGCGGCGGGCGGTCAGGACAGCAGCTCGGGCAGCGGGCCGTCCAGGTCCGGCAGGTTCGGGTCCTTCACCCCGAAGAAGTCGCGCCGGTCGCCGGCCGCGTGCAGGAGCGTGGCGTACAGGTTGCCGATCGTCTTGTGCCCCTTCTTCGCGTAGTACGGGTACTCGACGTACCGCCCGGCCTTCAGCGCCCCGCCGAGGTTCCCGACGAGCACCATCGGCCACTCCCAGCACCGGCTGTGGTGGCTCTCGGCGGCGTCCGACAGGTACACCACGAGGGTGTTGTCGAGCATCGTCCCGTCGCCCTCCTTCACCGCCTCCAGCCGCTTCATCGTCCGGGCGATCAGGTCGAAGTGGAACCGCCGGATCTTGGTCGACATCTCGTCGGCGGTCATCCCGTTGTAGCTCCCGCCGTGGCCGATCCCGTGCTTGCCGATGCCGATCCCCAGCCCGGTGAACTTCACCCCGAAGTACGGGTTCCCGGCCCCGGACGAGACGGTCACGACGTTCGTCAGCCCGCCGACCAGCGCCGCCCCGGCCAGCTCGAACTGGGCGTCGAGGCGCTCCGTCTCGACCTCGCTGGCGAACTTGTTCGTGACCTTCGGCGCCTCCTTCCGGAGGGTGCCCTCGACCGCGGTGATCCGCCCCTGCCGGGCGTGCATCGCCTCGTAGGCGGCGAGGTGCTGCTGCAGCTTCTCCCGCTCGGAGCCGCCGACGCGGGCCTCCAGCTTCTTGATGTCGTCCTTCAGGAAGTCGAGCAGGTTCCCCTCGGCGACGAACTCCTGCCGGGCGGCCCCGCCGGCGACGCTGCCGAACAGTTGGCCGAAGGCGAGGTCCGGCCGGCACTGGGTCGGGAGCGGGGCGTTCCGGCCGCTCGCCGAGATGTTGTAGATGATGGTGTCCTCGGCCCGCCCGCTCATCCCCAGCCCGACGTGCGGGAACACCCCGCCCAGCTTCCGCGCCAGCGCCCCGTCGACCGTCTCCGCCTGCGGCATCCCGCTGTTCCCGACCCCGCCCTTGGCGGCGTAGCAGCCGAGCGCCCCGAAGTCGTTCGAGTGGCCGCCGCCGGCCACCCGCCCGCTCAGCCCCTGCACCACCGTGACCTTGTCCTTCCACCCGGCAAGCGGCTCCAGCGCCGGCGGCAGGGCGTGGTCGGCCAGCGGCTTCTCGACCAGCTTCGTCCGGTCGCCCTCCTTCGCGCGGGTCAGTCCGACGGGCTGGATTTGGTGCGGCGGCAGCCCGTTCCCCTCGACGACGAACAGGAACCGCTTCGGCCGGGCCGCGGCGCCGGCCGCCTGGGCTTCGACCTGCTGGACGAGCGGGGCGAGCACCAGGGCGCCGGCCCCGAGCGTCGTGCCCTTCAGGAAGTCGCGGCGGTCGGCGGACATGGGAGACCTCGGAGGAAAACGGAACGCGGATGACGCAGGATCAAGGCGCGCGGGTGACGCGGACTGGAGACAGGATTTGACCCGCGTTCATCCGCGGGGTTTCATCCTGCGTCATCCGCGTTCCGTTTTGTCGCCCGTCACCTCGTGGCCCAGCGGTACAGGAACGCGTCGGACGTCAACAAACTCGTGAGCAGCGCCCGCAGGCTGCCGCCGCTCTCCACATACGCCCGGTCGGCCGCCAGGAGCGTCGGGGCGTCGGCGAGCGTCTCGTTCCGGCCCATCCAGAACCGGAACGCGTGGCGGACGAACACCTGCCGGGCGCGGTCGGTGGCCGCGATCTTCCGGACCATCTCGGCCGCGCCGGCGACCGGGCCGTCCAGCCCGGGCACCCCCGAGAACGCGATCTTCCCGGTCCGGTCGAGCGGCACGTCCTTCAGCGGGGTGAGCGTCGCCGGCCCCTTCTTCGGCGGCAACTTCGGGGCGGCGAGGTCGGCGACCGGTTCGGCGGCGCGACTGCGGCCGAGGTAGTCGAACTGCTCGAACGGCAGCCCGAGGTCGTTCATCTTCCGGTGGCACTGCCAGCAGTACGCCTCGTGGGTGACGGCGGCGAGCCGCTCCCGCACCGTCTTCTCCGGCGTGTCCGGGAGCTTCGCGTCCACCCCGATCGGGAGGTCCGGCACGACCCCGCCGAGCAGCCGCTCGCGGACCCACTTGCCGCGCTGGATCGGCTGCGTCTCGTTGTTCGCGGCGTAGGCGGCGAGCCAGCTCGGTTGGGTCAGGACCCCGGCCCGCTCACCCGGCAGTTCGACCGGCTGGTCCGGGGTCCACTGCCAGTCCTTCGGCAGCCCGTACGCCGCGACCGGGTCCTGGTTCAGCGCCGCCTGCTTCGAGTTCTTCACCGGGGCCGCGTTCACCGCCTTCCCGTCCGGCCCGACCCGGTAGGCGACGAACGCCTTGCGGGTGGTCAGCAGCTCGCGGAACACGTCCTTGTCAGTGCCGACGACGTGCCGGATCAGGTGCCGGGTGTCGGACACCAGCACCTCCGGCCGCCACTGGTTGCCGCGCTCCACCTGCACGTCCTTGAACACCTCCTCGGCGTTCGGGAACTCGAAGTACTCCTCGAAGAACCGCATCACCCGCGGCAGGCCGGCCGGGTTGCCGGCGAGGAGCCGCCCGAGTTCGCGGCGGGCGTCGGCGACGGTGGCGAGCTTCCCGCCGTCGGCGGCCTTCAGCAGGGCGGCGTCCGGCGGGTCGTCGGACAGGGCGAAGGCGAGGGCGTAGGCCAGCTCGCGAGGGGCGAGCATCACCCGCCCGTGGGCGTCCGGCTTGCCGGCCCCGAGCTCCACCTTGTACAGCGCCTCGGGAAGGAGCAGCACCGCGGCGAGGGCGGACTTAACTCCGATCTCCCGGCCGGCGTCGGCGACGTTCTTCTTCACCAGGCCGGCGAACCGCGCCAGCTCGTCGGCGGTCGGCTCGCGGAGCAGCACGAGGTGGAACTGCTTGCGGACCGCGGCGGTGACGTCGGCGTCGGCCGGCGGGCCGGTGCCGTTCAGGAGGGCGGCGAACTCCTTGACCGACTTGCCGCCCTTGGCCGCGGTCTGGGCCTCGACGATCCGGCGGGCGTTCCGCATCAGCTGGCCGACGGTCGGCTCGTCGACCGCGAACAGGGCGGCGAAGTCCTTGAACCCGTCGGCGGACGAGGTGGAGAACGGCTGCGGGATGACGACCTTCCCCTTGCCGCCGGGGCCGGTCAGCCCGCTGACGCGCGGGACGAAGCTGGCGTAGGCGTGGGTGCTCATCCGCCAGACGCGGGCCGGGGACGCGGACGGGGCGGTGACCGTGCCGTCGAACAGGGCGTCGTGGTCGACGCGGTTGCCGTGGCCGGGGAGCTGGAGCTTCCGCTCGGCGTCGGCCGGCTTCTCCCCGGCCTTCTCCAGCTCGGCCCGCACCCAGGCGAGGGCCTTGGCGGTCGTTTTGGCGTCCGGCCGCGGCTCGGTGTCCGGCGGCATCTCCCCGAGGGTGACCCGCTCGAACACCGCCTTCCACGCCTCCACATCCTTGCCGGCGACGAGGTCCGGATCGAGGGCGGCGAGCGACAGCCCGCCCTTCGGCTTCTCGGCTCCGTGGCAGGAGACGCAGTACTGCTTGAGGAACGGGGCGGCGGTGTCGCGGAACCCGGCGGTGTCGGGGGCGGCCTTCTTGTCCGCCGGCGGGTCGGCGGCGGACGCGGCCAGCAGGGTGGCGACCCCGACCGCGCCGGCCGCCAAGCCCGGGAACCGCACGCGTACCGTCATCGTTTCGTTCCTCGCTCCGGATGCCCCGTGTACACAGCCCGGGGCGGGCGATTTTCCCGGGAATCGGGCGGCGGTCCGGCTGTGTACTGGTAGCCCGCCGGACGGGGGCGCAGACGCAAGGGACGAGAATGGACGCGGACGCCCGGGAGGTGGCCCGGTTCGGCCAGCACCTGACCGCGATCCAGCGGCAGTTGTTCGTGTACGTCACGCAGTTGCTCGGCCGGACCGCGGACGCGGACGACGTGCTGCAGGACGTGAACCGGGTGCTGTGGGAGAAGTACGCCGAGTTCACCCCCGGGACGAACCTGACCGCGTGGGCGTACAAGGTGGCGTACTTCGAGGTCCTCCGGTTCCGGAAGGCCCGGGTGCGCGACCGGCTGCGGTTCGGCGAGGAGACGCTGGCGGCGCTGGCGGCGGAAGCCGCCCCGGTCGCGGACGCGGAGTCGGCCCGGCGGGTCGCCCTCCGGGAGTGCCTGGACAAGCTCCCGGCCGACGACCGCGACTTGGTGACGAAGCGGTACCTCGGCGAGGTCGAGGTGCGGGACCTGGCGCGGGTCTTCCGGCGGTCGGAGAAGGCGGTGTACCGGGCGCTGGCCCGGGTCCGGGGGGCGCTCTTGGAGTGCGTCCGCGGGGCCCTGGCGGCGGAGGGGCTGCGATGACACCGGGGGAGGCGCGGGAGTTCGACCGGCTCGTCTCCGGGTACTGCGACGGGGGCCTCACCCCGGACGAGTTCGCGGACCTGGAGCGGCGCGTCCGCACGGACCCGGGGTGCCGCCGGCGGTACCTGGAGCTGACCGCCCTGCACGGCAGCCTCCACTGGGCGTTGGCGAGTGACAGCGCGGTGTCGGAACCGGCCGCGCCGGCCCGGCCGCGGCGGTGGCGATCGGTCGCGGCGGTGGCCGGGCTGGCGGTGGCGGTGGCGGTGGCGGTCGCGGCGTGGGTCGTGACCCGACCCGGCGCCCGGCCGGAAGAACAGGCCGCCCGCGCCCCGGAGCCGTTCGCCCGGGTGGTCGAGGTCGGCGGGCGGGCGGAGGTCGGGGCGGCGGGGCGGGAGCCGGCGGAGGCCGGCGAAGGGACGCCCGTGTTCCCCGGCCAGACGGTGCGGACGGACGGGGCGGACGGGTTCGCGGTGCTCGACCTCGGCGGCGGGTCCCGGCTCGAACTCGGGGCCGACGCCCAGCTCCGGGTGGCCGACGGGTCGCGGCTGGTGCTCACGTCCGGGTTGCTCCGCGGGGCGGCCGGGGCGGTCGGGGTGCTGGTGCAGACGCCGCAGGCGGAGGTGTCGCTGCGGGACGCCCGGTTCCTCCTGTCCGCCGCCCCGGACGTGACCGAGGTGGAAGCCGAGTCCGGGTCGGTCCGGGTGGTCCGGGCGTCCGACGGGCGGGTGATGGAGGTGGCCCCGGGGTCGGCGGCGGTGGTCTCGACGGCCGAGGTGATGGAGCTGCGGGCGGCCCCGGTCCTGGCGACCCCGCGGGCCGAGTACAAGGTGGCGGCGCACGCCGGGGTGGCGTTCACCCCAGACGGCAAGACGCTGGTCGCCCGTCCGGCGAAGGGCGGCGGCTGGGCGCGGATCGACCTCGCCTCCGGCCGCGTCGAGCCGACCAAGTTGGCGCTCGGCGAGCCGACCCCGGTCGGCGCCCTGTCGGCCGACGCCGGGACGTACCTGGCGGCGGCGAAGCTCGGGCGGGTGCGGGTGTTCGACCCGCGGACCGGGGCCGAGCGGGGCGGGTTCGACGTCGGCGGGCCGGGGGCCGGACTCTGGGCGCTGTCGGCCGACGGCCGGCGGGCGGCGTTCGCCCGGCCGGCGGCCGGCCCCGGGGACAAGGTCCGGGTGTGGGAGGTGCCGGCCGGCCGCGAGTTGCCGGCGGTCACCTCGCCGGCGCAGCCGCGGTGCCTGGCCGTGTCGGCGGACGGCCGGCGGGTGGCGTGGGGCACCGACGGGGCGAACAAGCGGCCCGGGCACGCGCTCACCGTGTGGGACGTGGACGCCGGGAAGGTGGTGGCTGCGATCCCGGTGCCGGACCGGCCGCTGCGGGAGCTGGCGTTCAGCCCGGACGGCCGGCGGGTCGCCGGGGGGACCGACCACGGGGCGGTCCACGTCTGGGAGGCGGACACCGGCCGGTGGGTGGCCGGCCGCGGGGCGGCCGACGGGTGGGCTCGCCCGGTCCGGGCGCTGGAGTTCGCCCCGGACGGGCGGCTGGCGGCCGGGCTGGCCGACGGCCGGGTCCGGCTGTGGGACCCCGACGCCGGCGGTGACGCCGGGGTGCTGGAGTGCGGGCGGTCGCCGGTCACCGGGCTGGCGTTCGCCCCGGACGGCCGCACCCTGGCCGCCGTCACCAACCGCGGCCCGGTCACCCTGTGGGACCTCCCGCCGGCCGCCGACTGACCGCGTCCGCCGTCCCCGCGACCGGGATTCCCCTACCATGCCCACCTCTCGCCGCCCGCCTCTCGTCGCGCTCGCCCTCGCGGCCGCGCTCGCCGCGGCCGTTCCCGCGCCGGCCCAGAAGCCGGAGCCCGTCGCCACCGTCCCGGCCGGGAAGAAGGACTTCCCGCCGGGCTGGTTCCCGGTCACCCCGGCCGGCGACGAGGTCGCCTGGCAGGCGATCCGCGACGCCGACGAGAAGGACCCGAAGATCCGCTTGTACCTGCCGCCGGGGCGGAAGGCGGTCCGCGGGGTGTTCCTGTGCTTCCAGTTCCACAGCGCCGACCCGCGGCACATGGGCCGGCTGTGGGACTACGCGGTGGTCACCGTCCCGTGGACGCTGAGCTGGGACTTCGAGGTGAGCGACAAGCGGAGCGGGCGGTACAAGTCGGGCGTCCCGCTCGGGAACACCGGAGTGCTGCTGAAATACCTGGAGCTGGCGGGCGCGGACGCCGGCCACCCGGAGCTGGCGACCGCCCCGATCGTCGGGTGGCTGCACCAGGACGGGGCGAAGCTCCTGCCCGACCTCTACCCCCGCTGCCCGGACCGCGTCGTCGCCTGGTCCGACGCCTGGCCGAACCGGATCGGGAAGGCCGGGGAGATCACCGCGAAGGTGCCGTTCGTGTACGCCCGGGAGTACACCGGGGCCGACCAGAAGGAGCGGGCCGCCGCCCGTCTCGACCCGCCGGCCGCGGACACGCCGACCCCCGCCCCGACTCTCGGGTGCCGGGCGACGGTGTACAACTTCCCGCACGGCGTGTACTCCCGGTACGGGTACTTCGTGTCGTTCCTCGACCGGTGCATCAAGGCCCGGGTGCCGGCCGACGCCGAGCCGGGGAAGCCGGTCGTGCTCAAGCCGCTCGACGTCACCGGCGGGTGGGTCGGGGACTACAACCCGGTCGGGGAGTGGAACCCGATCGCCCCGGCGGCGGAGGCGAAGGGGTTCGTCACCCCGGTGTGGATGCCGGACGAGTACGCGGCGTGGACGTGGCGGGCGTACCACTCGAACAAGCCGGACCTGAAGGTGGTCAAGCCGGTCACCGAGTACCACGGCGGCGACCGCTCGGACTGCGGGGCGGGGTACACGAAGCCGACCCCGGCCGGCGCCCCGGTGACGGTCGCGGCCGAGGTGAAGGGTGAGTACGCGAAGGTCGAGCTGTACGACGGGAACCGGCTGCTCGGGTCGGCGGCGGCCGCCCCGTACGAGGTGGCCGGGGTGAAGTTCGAGCGCGGGCTGCACGCCCTGATCGCCGTCGGCATCACGGCCGAAGGTAAGCGGGTGTCGAGCCGCCCGGCGTTCCTCGGCGTCGAGTGAACCCTTGCCGGGAGGGCCGTGATGGTGCGCCGATTGGTCCTGCCGGCCGCCGGGCTGTTCCTCGCGGCCGCCCCCGGGTTCGCCCAGGCCCCGATCGCCGGGTGCGAGGTGACGAAGCCGAAGGGCGACTACGCCCAGGCGACGCTCACCTTCGACCTGCCCGCCCCGTGGACCTACGTCGGTGGGATGCGCGACGGCCGGATGGCCGTCGACCACGGGGCCGGCGTCCGCGAGCCGGGCGGCCACCTTGACCTCAAAAACGGCAAGCTGACCGGGTCGTTCACCCACGTCCGGCGGACGAACAAGGCGAGCGAGACGCTGCGGGTGGCGCTCGACGCAGTGGTCCGTGACGGGCGGGTGACCGGCACCGCGAAGGTCAACGACCGCGACGTGACGGTGACCGGGCGGGTCGAGTCCGAGGCGGAGCTGGCGAAGCGGAACGCGGTACCGGCCGACAAGGGGTGGCCGTCGTTCCTGGGGCCGGTCGGCGGCGGGGCCGCGGCGACCCCGACCGGGGTGAAGCTGGTCGACGCCGTCCGCGACCTGCGGCCGGTCTGGCGGGCGGAGGAGCCGATGCCGCAGGGCCTCGCCCCGCTCACCCGGTTCATGCACACCTGGAAGGACGCGTCCGCCATCCGCACCGGCGGCGGCCGCGTCTTCGCCGCGTACTTCGTGCCGGCCCCCGGCGGCAAGGACGACCCGGCGAAGTTGGAGGCGCTGGCGGCGGAGGCGAAGGCCGCCGGGGTCGACGCCGTCCCGTGGTTCGCCCGGGAGAAGCTGTACGCGGCCGCCGACGAGGTCGTGGTGTGCCTGCACGCGGCCACCGGCAAGACGCTGTGGAAGGCGGTGGTCCGCGGCCGCGGGGCGAGCAACCAGCACCACAAGACCGGGCCGTTCAACCTGTCCCCGGCGGCCGGCGAGGGGCGGGTGTTCGCCCTCGGCACGTCCGGCAACCTGTACGCCTTCGACGCCGCCACCGGGAAGCCGCTGTGGGAGGCGGTGTACCAGCCCGCCGGCGCCCGGGGGTTCTTCGCCGACAACGTCGCCAGCAGCTACACCCCGGTGGTGTTCCCCGGGGTGGTGGTCGCCCCGGACGCCCGGCGGTGGGCCGGGTACGACGCGGCCACCGGAAAACGGCTGTGGACCGACAAGCGGTACGCGAAGCACTGCACCGTGTCCCGGTGGTCGGGCGGCGGCAAGGACTACGTGCTGGCGGTGGTCGGCGAGCTGGGGAAGCCGGCGGAAGAGTTGGTCTGCCTCGACCCGCAGACCGGCCGGCAGCTATGGGCGGAGCCGGTGGCGGTCGCGTCCGCCGGCCGCGGCCTCGGGCCGGGCGGGCTGAGCGTGGCCGGCGACACCCTGCTCGGGTACGTCCGGGCGTCGGCCGAGAAGACTGCGCCGGCGGAGGAGGCGAAGGTCGCCGCGTTCTGCGTCGCGTGGAAGCTCGGCCCGGCCGGGCCGAAAGAGGTGTGGCGGGTGCCGGTGGTCCTCGCGACCCCGGAGCACGTCCCGGTGCTCGTCGCGGGGAAGTTCGTGTTCACCGGCGACCTGCAGGTGATCGACCTCGGGTCCGGCAAGGTGACCGGCAAGGCGGAGGGAATGAGGCCGGAGAACGGCGGCTACCTGATGGCGGCCGAGGACACGGTGCTGGTCCGCCGGGACGGGACGCACGGGAAGATCGAGATGGCGGCGTACCGGGTGGACGCGGGCGGCCGCCCGACCCCGCTCGACGGCGGGGCCGCGTGGGTGCCGGCGGTCGGCGGGTCGACCACGAGTTACCACCACCCGGTCATGTACCCGCTGGTCGACGGCCGGCTGTTCGTCCGGCAGTACGACGGGGTGTACTGCTACGACCTGCGGCGCGGGGGTTGACCCGCGACCCGCACGACACCCGGGGCCGCCGGCGGTCCGCGGGGCGCTTCCGGGGTAAGGGGGATCGCATGTTCCGCACCGGTGGGTCGGCCGCGGCGGCCGTCGTGCTCCTGCTCGCGCCGCCGGCGGCCGCCGCCGACAAGCGGCCGAACGTCGTCATCGTCCTCGCCGACGACATGGGCTGGCGGGACACCGGGTACCACGGGAACACCGTTGTGAAGACCCCGCACCTGGACGACATGGCCGCGAAGGGGCTGCGGTTCGACTACTTCTACCCGGGCCAGCAGATGTGCTCGCCGGGCCGGTTCGCGATCCTGTGCGGGCGGAACCCGTGCCGGACCGGGCTGCACCACCTCGGGGCGATGCGGCCGCAGGAGGTCACCCTCGCCAAGATCCTCAAGGACGCCGGGTACGCCACCGCCCAGTTCGGGAAGTGGCACCTCGGTGGCCAGGCGACCAGCCCGGCCAAGGTCGGTTTCGACAAGGCAGTCTGGGCGATCAACTACTACGACCTCGGGGCGTCGCTCCAGGTCGGGGACACCAAGGAGAAGGTCGAGCTGAAGGGGGACACGTCGGTCGCGTGCATGGGCCTGGCCCTCGACTGGGTGCGGGAGCGGGCGAAGGAGCCGGCCCCGTTCTTCGCCTACGTCTGCTTCGGCTCCCCGCACAGCCCGCACCGGGCCGCCGACGAGTTCAAGGCCCTGTACAAGGACCTGCCGGAGAACAAGCAGAACTACTGGGGCGAGGTGTCCGGGGTGGACGCGGCCGTCGGCAACCTGCGGGCGGAGCTGCGGAAGCTCAGGATCGCCGACAACACGCTCGTCTGGTTCACCAGCGACAACGGCGGGATCACCCCCGAGTCGCAGGACCCGAGCGGGAAGGGGAAGATGACGGTCGGGTGCCGCACCCAGGGGCTGCTGGAGTGGCCGGCGGTGGTGACCAAGCCGCTCGCCACCGACCTGCCGTGCGCCCACGTCGACATCCTCCCGACGACGCTCGCGGCGGCCGGGGTGAAATACCCGGACGGCCGCCCGCGGGACGGCGTCGACCTGATGCCGCTGGTCCGGGGTGAGGGGATGAAGGAGCGCGGCAAGCCGCTCGGGTTCATGCTCTGGAACGGGAAGGGCGACTTCGGCGCGGCCGACTTCGTCAAGGACGTGCAGGGGGTCTGGATCGACGGGAGCTACAAGCTGGTCGTCGAGCCGACGTCCGGGCTGGCGAAGCTGTACGACGTCCACGCCGACCCCGCCCACAAGACGGACTTGGCGGCGAAGATGCCGGAGAAGGTCGAGGTGATGCGGACGGCCCTGGACGAGTGGCGGCGCGGCGTCCGGGCGAGCTTCGACGGCAAGGACTACCCGCCCAAGAAGTGACCCCCGAGACCAGACCACGTCAAAAAAACGGTGCCGCGCCCGCCGCCCGGCGGCACTATAAGGGCGGGGGTGACGATGACCCGCGCCGACTCCGCCCGGACCGCCCGGGGCCTGTCCGACCTGATCGCCCGCGCCGCGGCGGCCGCCCGGCCGGACGCCGACCTGCTCGACCGGTTCGTCCGGGACCGGGACGGGGCGGCGTTCGCCGAGCTGGTCCGCCGGCACGGGCCGGCCGTCCTCGCCGCCGCCCGCCGGGCGACCGGCAGCCGGCACGACGCCGAGGACGTGTTCCAGGCGACCTTCCTGGTGCTGGCCCGGAAGGCGGCCGGGGTCCGCCGGCGCGGGGCGGTCGGCGGGTGGCTGTTCGCGGTCGCCGGCCGGCTCGCCGCCCGCGCCCGGGCGGACGCCCGCCGGCGCTCCGCCGTCCCACTTGACCCGGCGGCCGTTCCGGCCCCGGATCGGCCCCCGCCCGACCCCCACCTGCACGCCCTGGTCGACGCCGAACTGGCCCGGCTCCCCGCCCGGCTGCGCGAGGCGCTCGTCCTGTGCTACCTGCAGGGGCGGTCCCGGGACGAGGCGGCGGCCGCGCTCGGCTGCACCCCGGGGTCGGTGAAGAAGCGGCTGGAGCAGGGCCGGGACGTGCTCCGCGGGCGGCTCGCCCGCCGCGGGGTGACGGCCCCGGGCGGGGTGCTCCTGCTCGGGCTCCTGACCGGCCGGGCCGCGGCCGCGGTCTCCCCCGCCCTGGCCGACACCACCGCCCGGGCGGCCGTCGCGTTCGCCGCCGGCCCGGCGCCGGCCGGGGCGGTGTCCTCGTCCGTACTCACACTGGCGACCGGAGGGCTGAAGGCGATGATGTGGACCAAGCTGAAGGTGATCGGGGCGTGCGCGGCGGCCGTCGGGCTGACCGCCGGCGGCGGGTCGGTGGCGTGGCAGGCGGCGCACGGCCAGGCCCCAGCGGCGGTGCCGCCCGCCGCGACCGGGCGGGCGGCACCGGCCGCCCCCGGGGACGACCCCGCCGCGCTGCAGGCGGAGGTCGAGAAGTTGCGGCGGGCCGCCGACGCGGACCGCGCCCGGGCCGCGGAGGCGCTGAACGACGTCCTCGGCAACGTGGGCGGCCGCAAGCCCCAGGCGGACCCCGCGGCCGGGAAGACGGCCGAGCTCGACCGAAAGATCGCGGAGCTGGAGAAGCAGCTCGCCGACCTGAAGGCGGCGCGCCAGGCCGCCCGGGCGGCCGACCTGCAGCCGCCCAAGCCGGCGCTCGCGGCCCCGCCGGCCGCCCCCGGCGGGGCCGACGCCCTGGGCCGGATGCTCACCCACAAGGACCCCGAGGTCCGGCGGCTGGCCGCCGAACTCCTCGCCCGCACGGCCGAACCGACCCCGAAGCCCGTGGCCCCGAAGCCCCCGGTCCCGCCCGTCCCGCCCGTCCCGCCCATCCCGCCCGCCGGCCAGGGCGGGAAGGCGGCCGACACGACCAAGCTCGCCGACGAGTTGGCCGTCCTCCGGTGGCAGTTGGAAGTCATCCAGAAGAAGCTGGACGCCCTGGACCCGAAGCGGGCCGCCCCGAACCCCCGCCAGTAGCCCTGACCTCCGATCTCGCGCTGGCCGGGCCGCACCCGAGGTGGTAACCTCGGGTGCGGTCGTTTGCCTTCTCCCGGGGAGTGCCCGCCGTGACCCGCACCGCTGCCGCCGTCGCCCTCCTCGCCGTCGCCGCCCCGGCCCGCGCCGCCGACCCGCCGAAGCGGCCGAACATCCTGTTCGTCTACGCCGACGACCAGTCGACGAAGACGGTCGGGTGCTACCCCGAGGCGTGGCCGTGGGTGAAGACACCCAACCTCGACGCCCTGGCCGCGTCCGGGGTGCGGTTCCGCGGGGCGTACCTCGGCGGGTGGTGCATGCCGTCCCGCGCTTCGATCCTCACGGGCCGGCAGCCGCACGGCATCCAGTCGATGCGGATGGAAGGGAAGTACCCCGGCAGCGCCTACGACCCGAAGCAGTGCCCGTTCTGGCCGGCCGCGTTCCGGGCGGGCGGGTACCACACCGCCCAGATCGGGAAGTGGCACACCGGGACCGACGCCGGGTGGGGCCGGGACTGGGACTACCAGGTGGTGTGGAACCGGCCGAAGCACCCTGACAACGCCGGGGCGTACTACGAGAAGCAGGTGTTGGCCGTCAACGGCGAGGAGAAGACGGTCGAGGGCTACCCGGCGGACAACTACACGAAGTGGGCGGTCGAGTACGTGAAGGGGGCGAACCGGGACAAGGACAAGCCGTGGTTCCTGTGGCTGTGCTACGGCAGCGTCCACGGCCCGTCGAAGCCGGCGGCGCGGCACAAGGGGCTGTACAAGGACGCGAAGGTGCCGGAGCCGGCCGACCTGCTCGGCCCGTGGCCCGGCAAGGCCGAGTACCTCAACGACACGCTCGCGTGGCGGAAGGACAAGGACGGGGTGGTCCGGGCCGGGAAGAGCGGGGAGAAGGTGGGCGACGAGGCCGGCGGGAAGGGCACCACGTTCGCCGACTGGGTGCGGCAGGTGAACGAGTGCGTCCCGGCGGTGGACGAGGGCGTCGGCGAGCTGCTGAAGGCGCTGAAGGAGACCGGGCAGCTCGAGAACACGCTGGTGGTGTACACCGCCGACCAGGGGTTCGCGATGGGCGAGCACGGGATGCGGATGAAGATCGCCCCGTACGACGCCAACTACAAGTCCCCGCTGATCATCTCGATGCCCGGCGCCGTCGCCGCCGGGAAGGTCTGCCCGCAGGCGGCGACCGCCCCGGACCTGGTCGCCACGTTCTTCGCGCTCGCCGGGGTGAAGCCGCCGGCCGGTGAGTTCGCCCTCCACGGCCGCGACCTCGCCCCGCTCCTGAAGGACCCCGCCGCGGCGTGGCCGCACCCGTGCCTGTACGAGCACACCGGGCACGACTACGGGGACGACGTGGCGAAGGTGCTGAAGGACGACCCGAAGGGGGCGACGTACCAGAAGGTGCCGTGGTACACCGCGATCGTGCACGGCGGGTGGAAGTACGTCCGCTACCTGCAGCCCGGGGTGCCCGACGAACTGTACGACCTCGGGGCCGACCCGGACGAGCTGAAGAACCTCGCCGCGGAGCCGAAGCAGGCGGCCAAGCTCGCCGACCTGCGGGCGGTGCTGGCCGCCGAGTTGAAGCGGACAGCCGCCCCCGCCGCGATAATTCCCGGTCCGTGACGCACCAGACGCCGAACCGGAGGGTTGCCATGAGCCGGGCGTTGCGGGTCGGGCTGGCGGCGGCCGCGGTCGCGCTCGGCGGGGCGGAGCCGCGGAAGCCGAACGTGGTCGTCATCCTGGCCGACGACGTCGGGTACGGGGACGTCGGTTTCCAGGGCGGGGCGGCGAAGACCCCGCACCTGGACAAGCTGGCCGCCGGCGGGGTGCGGCTCGCCGCCCACTACGTCTACCCGATGTGCAGCCCGACCCGGGCGGCCCTGCTCACCGGCCGGTACCCGAGCCGGTTCGGCTGCACGAACGCGACCAACACCCGCGTCCTCCCGTTCGACACCCTGACCCTGGCGTCGGCCCTCAAGGCCGCCGGGTACGACACCGCCCTATGCGGGAAGTGGCACCTCGGGTCGAAGCCGGAGTGGGGGCCGCAGAAGTTCGGGTTCGACCACTCGTACGGCCTGCTGGCCGGCGGGTGCGGGCCGTACGACCACAAGTACAAGACCGGCCCGTTCGCCGACACCTGGCACCGGGACGGGAAGCCGCTGGCCGAGGACGGCCACGTCACCGACCTGGTCACCGCCGACGCCGCCCGGTTCCTGTCCGGGAAGAGGGACAGGCCGTTCCTCCTGTACGTCCCGTACACCGCCGCGCACATCCCGATCGACGAGCCGAAGAAGTGGCTCGACGCCAACCCGCACCTCTCCGACCCCGGGGCGCGGCTGCACGCCGCAGACCTGTCCCACCTCGACGACGGGGTCGGGCAGATCGTCGCCGCCCTCGACCGGGCGAAGCTCCGCGACGACACCCTGGTGCTGTTCCTCTCCGACAACGGGGCGCACCGGGTCACCCGGAACGACGACCCGCTGTACCCGGGGAAGCACCCGGCGGAGAAGGTCGGCGGGAGCAACGCCCCGTTCCGCGGGTTCAAGACGGAGCTGTACGAGGGCGGCATCCGCACCCCGGCGGTCGCGTCCTGGCCGGGCCGGCTGCGGGCGGGGGTGCTCGACGCCCCGGTCCACGTCGCCGACTGGGTGCCGACCGTGTGCGGGCTGGCCGGGCACAAGCCGGAGAAGGACCCGAGGTGGGACGGGACGGACGTCTGGCCGGTCGTGAGCGGGGAGGGGAAGGCGGGGCCGCGGGCGTTCTACTGGCTCGGCACCGGGCGGCGGGCGCAGGCGGTGCGGGTCGGGGACTGGAAGCTGATCCTGCCGAAAGCCGGCGACCCGGAGTTGTACGACTTGGCGGCCGACCCGGGCGAGAAGACCGACCTCGCGGCCAAGCACCCGGACCGGGTCGCGGACCTGAAGAAGCGGCTCGCCGACCTCGCCGCCCGCGACGACGACGCCCTTGCCAAGGACTGACTGTAATCCGCCCCGCCGACGCGGGTTCACCCCGGTGGAGCGACACCGCAAACCCCGGGGTTGACCGTGAGCCCGACCCTTCTGATCGCCGCCGTGCTCGCCGCCGACCCGGCCCCGCCCGGGCCAGGGTCGCACGCCCTCACACTCGAACACGGCGGGGAGACCCGCGCCTACCGGCTGTACGTGCCGGAGGGGTACGACGCCCGGAAGCCGGTGCCGCTGGTGTTCGCGTTCCACGGCGGCGGGCCGCGCGGCACCGCCCTGACCGCCGAGCGCGGCCTCGGGTTCAACCCGTTCGCCGACAAGCACGGGTTCCTCGTCTGCTACCCCGAGGGGGTCGAGCACCACTGGAACGACGGCCGGGTGTCGCCGCGGTTCCCGAAGAAGGAGCAGGACGACGTCGGGTTCGTCCGGGAACTGCTCGCGCGGCTGGAGAAGGAGTTCAAGGTCGACCCCGACCGCGTGTTCGCTACCGGGAACTCGAACGGCGGGTTCTTCTCCCACCGGCTCGGGTGGGAGCTGTCGGACAAGCTGGCTGCGGTCGCCCCGTCCGCCGGAACGCTCGGGAAGAACGTCGTCGAGAAGTTCGCCCCGAAGCACCCGGTCCACGTGCTCCACCTCCACGGGACGGACGACCCCGCCGTCCCGTTCAAGGGCGGGCCGGTGATCGGCAACGGCGGGGAGTGCGTGTCCGCGGCGGACGTGGTCGGCCTGTGGGTGAAGGCGAACGGGTGCGCGGCGAAGTCGAAGGTCGAGGACCTGCCGAAGACGACCGACGACAAGACGAAGGTGCGGCGGGAGACGTGGGCGGCCGGTCCGAAGGGGGCGGAGGTGGTGTTGCTGACGATTGAGGGCCACGGCCACAACTTCCCGGGCCGTGCCGGGGCGGGGGAGGCCGCCGGGCCGAGCACCAAGGAGGTGAACGGGGCGGAGGTGGTGTGGGCGTTCTTCGCGACGCACCCGAAGGTCCGGCCGGCGAAGTGACCCGGCCTACAATTCTGAAAGACCGCTCTCGACACATCGGTACTCGATGCTATTATAGCAACAAGCTCTCCTCGCCGAGGAATCCCATGCGGTTCTCTCCGGCTCTCCTCTTGTTGTGCACTCCCGGCTCGGTCCTCGCGGCCGAGCCGTTCCAGGCCGCAAAGATCGAATCCGCCAAACTCCCGGCGGCCGCCAACCGCGGCTACCAACTCCTTCCCCCGGTCAAGGGCGCGAAAGCCGGCGAGACGTTCCCGCTCGTCGTCTACCTGCACGGGGCCGGGTCGAAGGGCGACGACAACACCAAGCCGATCGGCGAGGCGCTGCCGAAGCTCTTAGCCAAGCCGGAGCTGCGGGAGCGGTTCCCATGCTTCGTGCTGGTGCCGCAGTGCAAGGACGGCACCCGCGCCGACGGCCGGCCGAACAACTGGGTGAACTGGGACGGGCAGAAGGACAACCCGCCGGCGAAGTGGGAGAAGGCGGACGCCGACCCGACCGACCAACTCCGCGGCGCGATGCTCGCCCTCGACGAGGTGCTCGCCAAGCACCCGATCGACCCGGCCCGCGTCTACCTCACCGGCGTGTCGATGGGCGGGAGCGGGTCGTGCAACTGGGCCGCCCGCGAGCCAGACCGGTTCGCCGCCGTGGTCGCCGTCTGCTGCCTGAGCGAGGCGGCGAAGGCGAAGGAGTTGGCCCGCGTCCCGCTCCGGCTGTACCACGGGGCGGCCGACGAGCAAGTGCCGGTGGACCGGTCGCGGAAGCTGGCCGAGGCGGTCAAGGCGGCCGGCGGCGCGGTCACCTACACCGAGTACCCGAAGGCCGGGCACAACATCGCCGGGACGGTGTTCGCGGAGAAGGACCACGCCGCCCTCGTGTGGCTGTTCGCCCAGAAGCGGGAGGGGAAGAAGTGACGGCCCGCGCCTGCCTCGCCCTGCTCGCCGCCGCGGTCGCGGCCGCCGCCCGGGCCGCCGACCCGACCCCCGCCGACCTCGAGTTCTTCGAGAAGCGCGTCCGCCCGGTGCTGGTCGAGCACTGCGTCTCGTGCCACGGGGATAAGAAGCAGAAGGGCGGGCTGCGGCTCGACAGCCGGGCCGCGGCGCTGGCCGGCGGCGACGTCGGCCCGGCCGTCGTCCCCGGTAAGCCGGACGACAGCCCGCTGGTGAAGGCCGTCCGGTACACCGACGACCTGCAGATGCCGCCGAAGGGGAAGCTGCCGGACGCCGCGGTCGCCGACCTCGCCGAGTGGGTGAAGCGCGGCGCCCCGTGGCCCGGCGACGCCGGCGCGGCCGCGAGGGTCGAGGGCGGGTTTACCGACGCGATGAAGCGGCACTGGGCGTTCCAGCCGGTCCGCAAGCCGCCGACCCCGAAGGGCGACGCCCACCCGATCGACACGTTCCTCCGCGCCAAGATCGATGCCGCCGGGCTGACCCCGACTCGGCCGGCCGACGCCCGCACCTTCGCCCGCCGGCTCGCGTTCGACCTCACCGGCCTCCCGCCGGTGCCGGACCGCGTCGCCGCCTTCGAAAAGGCGTACGCTGCCGACCCGGACAGCGCCGTGAAGGCGTACGTCGCGGAGTTGTTGGCCAGTCCGCGGTACGGCGAGCGGTGGGGGCGGCACTGGCTCGACGTCGCCCGGTACGCCGACTCGAACGGGTCCGAGGTCGACCACGCGATGGCCAACGCCTGGCGGTACCGGGACTACGTGATCGCGGCGTTCAACGCCGACAAGCCGTTCGACTCCTTCGTCCGCGAGCAGGTGGCCGGCGACCTGCTCGGTACCCCGGACGGCCTCCTCGCCAGCGGGTTCCTGATGCTCGGGCCGAAGGCGCTGGCCGAACTCGACAAGGAGGTGTTCCGGTACGACGTGGCGGACGAGCAGGTGGACACCATCGGGAAGGCGTTCGTCGGGCTGACGTTCGGCTGCGCCCGCTGCCACGACCACAAGTTCGACCCGATCTCGGCGAAGGACTACTACGCCCTCGCCGGCATCCTCCGCAGCTCGAACACGGTGGACACGTCGAAGCGGGTGGCGACGTGGACCGAGCGGCCGCTGCCGAACGCCGACCCGGTCCGGGCAGCCGAGCTGACCAAGAAAGCGGCCGACCTCCGGGCCGAGCGGGCGAAGGTGGCGGCCAACGCCAAGGCCGGCACCCCGAAGCTCGCCGCCGGGGCGAAGTACCTACTGGTCGAGGCCGAGGACTTCGCCACCGCGAACGTCCGGGTGGACCGCGAGAACCTCGGCAAGGGGATCGGCGTCGTCCGCACCCGGATGGAGTACCCCGACAGCATCGAGTACGCGTTCGAGCTGCCGGCCGCCGGCGAGTACCAGGTGGAGTTGCGGTACGCGGCCAAGGAGTCGCGGCCGACGCACCTGCTGGTGAACGGCAACCTGGAGGACATGGACGCGGCCGCCGCGGTGACCGGCGACTGGTTCCCGAAGAACCAGAAGTGGCACGTCGAGGGGAAGTTCACGTTCAAGGCCGGGCGGAACACGCTGGCGTTCCGCCGCGACGGCCCGGTCCCGCTGTTCGACAAGTGGCTGGTCGGGACCGTGCTCGCCGACGGGAAGAAGCACTCCGACGCGCTCAAGGACCCGACCCCGGCGAAGGCGCCGCCGGACGACGCGACCGCCAAGAAGCTGAAGGACCTCGACGCCGCCATCGCCGCCGCGGACGCCGAGCGGGAGAAGGTGCCGACGGCGCTGGCCCCGCTCGACGGCCCGGGGAAGGACCTGCCGGTGCTCGTCCGCGGCAACCCGGCGATGCCGGGGCCGGTCGTGCCGCGCGGCTTCCCGACGTTCTTCGAGGAGGTGAAGGTGGCCGCCCCGGGTGCGTCCCAGAGCGGGCGGAAGGAACTCGCCGACTGGCTCACCCACCCGGCGAACCCGCTCACCGCCCGGGTGATCGTGAACCGGGTTTGGGGCTGGCACTTCGGCGACGGCCTGGTCCGCAGCCCGGACAACTTCGGCCTCCGCGGCGAGACCCCGTCGCACCCGGAACTGCTCGACTGGCTCGCGGCGCGGTTCGTGGAGAACGGCTGGTCGGTGAAGAAGCTGAACGCCTTGATCTGCACCAGCGCCGCGTACCGGCGGGCCGTCGGCCCGCCCGCCGACGCCGACCCCGAGAACCGGCTGCTCGCCCGCTGGCCGCGCCAGCGGCTCGACGCCGAGCAGGTGCGCGACGCGATGCTGGCGGTCGGCGGGAACCTCGACCCGGCGGCCGGCGGGTCGCTGATGGAGGTGCTGAACCGGACGTACGCGACCGGCGGGAACGCCCCGCCGGACGTGGTCAAGCGGATGCACTACGACGCCCCGCGGCGGTCCGTCTACCTGCCGGTCGTGCGGAACGCGGTGTACGACCTGTTCGCCGCGTTCGACTACCCGGAGCCGGGCACCGTGACCGGCCGGCGCGACGCCACGACCGTCGCCCCGCAGGCCTTGTTCCTCATCAACAGCCCGTTCGTCCGCGACCAGGGCCGCCGGCTCGCGGAGCGGGTCCGCGGGCTCGGCAAGGACGACGGCGAGCGGGTGCGGGCCGCCTACGAGCTGGTGTTCTCCCGCACGCCGACTGGCGCCGAGATGAAGGCCGCGGCGGCGTTCCTGGACCGCGACGAGGCGGCGCTGAAGGGGTCCGGCGAGAAAAACCCGCGGGCCGCGGCGTGGGCCAGGCTGTGCCACGCCCTGCTGGCGTCGAACGAGTTCCTGTACGTGCGGTAGAGAAGAGTATTAACCACAGAGTCACAGAGGGCACAGAGAGAGGACCAACACCGAGAGAATGCAGGGTTTGAACGCAGTCTTCTGTCTGCCTCGGTGTTGGTCTTCCTCGGTGCCCTCTGTGACTCTGTGGTTAATCCCTCTTCGCCTTCCCAACGAGGCGGCCGGTGATGACCCCGCACACGCGCCGCGACTTCCTGTGCCGCTCCGGGATCGGCCTCGGCGGCCTCGCCCTGTCGGCCATGCTCGCCGAACAGCAGGCCCGCGCCGCGGCCCCCGACCCGCTCGCCCCGAAGCCCGGCCACCACCCGGCGAAGGCGAAGCGGGTCATCTTCCTGTTCATGCACGGCGGCCCGTCGGCGGTGGACACGTTCGACCACAAGCCGGAGCTGGACAAGCACGACGGCGAGGACGCCCCGAAGCTGCCGAAGCTGCAGTTCGCCGTCGCCGAGGGCCGCAGCGCCGCGAAACTGTGGAAGTCGCCGTGGAAGTTCGCCCCGAAGGGGAAGTGCGGCCACCCGGTCAGCGAGCTGTTCCCGCACGTCGGCGAGCTGGTCGACGACATCTGCTTCCTCCACTCCTGCCACGGGTCGGCGGCGGACCATGGGGCGGCGGTGCTGCGGACGAACACCGGGACCGAGACGTTCGTCCGCCCGAGCCTCGGCAGCTGGGTGCTGTACGGCCTCGGCAGCGAGAGCCGGAACCTGCCCGGGTTCGTCACCATCACCCCGACCGACAAGCACGGCGGGGTGCGGAACTTCGGCAGCGCGTTCCTCCCGGCCGCGTACCAGGGGACGGCCCTCGGGACCGAGACGACGCGGCCGAAGGACGCCCGGTTCCGGTTCCTCGGCCCGGCGGCGGACGCGGACCAGCGGCGGCAGCTCGACTTCCTCGCCGAGCTGAACAAGAGCCCCGACGCCGACGCGGAACTCGACGCCCGCGTCCGCACGTTCGAGACGGCGTTCCGGATGCAGTCGGCCGCGCCGGAGGTGCTCGACCTGTCGAAGGAGGACAAGGCGACCCGCACCCTGTACGGGCTGGACGACCCGCTGACCGCCGACTTCGGGACGCAGTGCCTGACGGCCCGGCGGATGAGCGAGGCGGGGGTGCGGTTCGTCCAGTGCAGCACCGGGTTCAAGTGGGACCAGCACGGCGGGCTGGTGAAGAAGCACCCGGAGAACGCCCGGGCGACCGACAAGCCGGTCGCCGGCCTGCTCACCGACCTGAAGCGGCGCGGCCTGCTGAAGGACACGCTGGTGATCTGGGGCGGGGAGTTCGGCCGCACCCCGACGCGGGAGAGCGGTGACGGGCGGGACCACAACCCGCACGGGTACACGATGTGGCTCGCCGGCGGCGGGGCGAAGGGCGGGGTGCGGGTCGGCGCGACCGACGAGCTGGGGTACTTCGCGGCCGAGAACAAGATCCACCTACACGACCTGCACGCGACGATCCTGCACCTGTTGGGCCTCGACCACGAGAAGCTGACCTACCGCTATGCCGGCCGGGACTTCCGGCTGACGGACGTCGAGGGGCGGGTTGTGAAGGAAGCGCTGGCCTAATGGGCGCCCCGACCCTCTCCCGCCGCCGGTGGTGGATCGCCGGGATGCTGATGCTCCTGTCGGTCCTGAACTACGTCGACCGGCAGGCGTTCTCGATCCTGGCGAAGACGATCCAGGACGACCTCGGGCTGAACAAGATCGAGTACGGGTGGGTCGTCCAGGCGTTCCTGTTCTGCTACGCCGGGGCGTACCTGGCGGCCGGGCGGCTGGTCGACCGGGTGGGGCCGCGGGTCGCCGAGGCCCTGTTCGTGGCGTGGTGGTCGGTGGCGAACATGCTGACCGGGCTGGCCCGGGGGTTCTGGTCGCTGGTCGCGTTCCGGAGTCTGCTCGGGCTCGGCGAGCCGGGCCACTACGCGGTCGCGGCCAAGGCGGTCGGGCGGCACTTCCCGCCGGCCGAGCGCGGGCTGGCGGTGTCCCTGTACACGATGGGCGGGACGCTCGGGGCGGCGCTGGCCGCCCCGCTGGTGGCGGGGCTGACCCTGTGGTACGGGTGGCGGGCGGCGTTCGTCGTCACCGGGGCCGCCGGGCTGGTGTTCGCCGCGGTGTGGTGGGTGGTGTACCGCGACCCGCCGGCCCCGGCGAGCGGGGGGCGTGAGCCCCCTGATTCAGTCGCATCAGGGGGCTCACGCCCCCCGCTCGCCGCGCCCCCGGCCCCGCTCCGCGAGATCCTGGGGTGGAAGCCGCTCTGGCTGGTGGTGGCCGTCCGGGCCCTGACCGACTCGGTCTGGTACTTCTACCTGGTGTGGTTCGCTATCTACCTCCAGGAGCGGCGGGACTTCACCCTGGCGGACGTCGGGGCGACCCTGTGGGTGGTGTTCGTCGCCGCCGACCTCGGGTGCCTGGCCGCCGGGTGGGCGGCCGGCCGGCTGGTTCGCCGCGGGGCGCCGCCGGTCGCCGCCCGGGTCCGGGTGATGACCGCGTGCGCCGCCGTGCTGGCGTTCGGGTACGGAGTCGCCCTCGTCCCGGACGCGTGGGCGGCGCTGGCCCTGGCGAGCCTGATGGCCGGGTGCGTGATGGCGTTCATGACCTGCGCCGTCGCCCTGCCGATCGACCTGTTCCCGACCTCCTCCCTCGGGTCCGTGCAGGGGGTGGTCGGGACCGCCGGGGCGCTCGGCGGGATGGCCTCGACCGGGCTGGTCGCGTGGGCGGCCGAACGCCACCACTACGACGCCGCGTTCGCCGGGCTGAGCCTCCTCCACCCGCTCGCCGCCGCCCTCCTCGTGTTCCTGCTGCCGCGCCTGCTGAAGGGATCGCCGAAGACATGACCGACACCAGGATCACCGCCGTCCGGCACGCGAAGGTGTTCGTCCCGTTCGCCCACGAGGTGAAGTGGAGCGGCGGCACCCGCCCCGGCACCACCCGGCTGATCGTCTCCGTCGAGACGGCCGGCGGGGTGGTCGGGGTCGGGGAGACGATCTGCCTCTTGGAGTTCATCGAGCCGGTGCTGGCGAAGACGATCGCCCCGCTCGCGGTCGGGGAGGACGCCTGCGCCGTCGAGCGGCTGGTCCGGAAGGTGGAGGGGGCCGGGTACTACCACCACAAGCGGGCGATGGTGATGGCCCTGGCCGGGCTCGAGATGGCGTGCTGGGACGTCGTCGGGAAGGCCGCCGGGATGCCGCTCTGCAAGGTGTGGGGCGGGCCGTACCGCCGCCGCGTCCCGGTCGCCGCGTACATCCAGTCGGACGACCCGGCCCACATCGCAAAGGAGGCGGCCGGCGCCGTCGCCCGCGGGTTCGGGACGGTGAAGGTGAAGGTCGGGATGGGCGAGCAGTTGGACGTGGAACTGGTGCGGGCGGTGCGGGAGGCGGTCGGGCCGGCGGTGAAGGTGCGGGCCGACGCGAACGGGGCGTGGACGGTCGGGACGGCGAAGCGGACGCTGCGGAAGCTGGAGCCGTTCGACCTGGAGTACATGGAGCAGCCGCTGCCGCTGGAGGACCTGCGCGGGCACGCCCACCTGCGGCAGTGCACCGCCGTCCCGATCGCCCTGGACGAGTCGGCGTACACCCTGCAGGACGTCCACGCGATCGTCGAGGCGGGGGCGGCGGACGTGGTGCTGATCGACCCGCACGAAGCCGGCGGGCTGCTGCAGGCGCGGAAGCAGGCGGCGGTGTGCGAGGCGGCCGGGTTGCCGGTGACGCTCCACAGCGGCGGCGAGTTGGGGGTCGGGACCGCGGCGTACCTGCACCTGGCGGCCACGATCCCGAACCTGACGCTGGCGATCGACCTGCAGTACCCGAACATGAGCCGGGACGTGCTGCCGGCGCGGCTGCCGTTCGAGGACGGGACGATGACCCCGCCGACCGGGCCGGGGCTGGGGGTCGAGCCGGACCCGGCGCGTGTGCAGGCGCACCTGACCGACACCATCCCGAACCCGTACCTCGACCCGTCCCGGCCCGGGTGGTTCGCGACCAAGCCGGCGTACTGAAGCCGGTCCGGGCGAACCCGGAGCGTGAGCGACGGGGTGGCGCACCCCGTCGCTCACGCTCCGGGTTCGCCGGTCACGCCAGCTCCAGCCCCCGCATCGTCCCGGTGCTGGAGGCGAACTTGTCGGCCTCCAGCCCGAGCCGCTGCAGCATGCTCACGAACAGGTTCGGCAGCGGGTAGTTCCGCTCGCGGTCGAAGGCGAGGTGGCCGGCGTGCTTGAACCCGCCGCCGGCCAGGAGCACCGGCATGTTCGTGGTCACGTGGGTGCTCGCGTTCCCGAAGTTCGACCCGTACAGCACCATCGTCCGGTCGAGCAGCGGGGACCCGTCCTCCTTCGCCGCCCGCAGCCCGGCGAACAGGCCGTCGAGCAGCCGCATGTGGGCCTCGTCGATCGCCTTCAGCTGGGCCACCTTCGCCGGCGCCTTGCCGTGGTGGGACAGGTTGTGGTACGCGTCCGTCAGCCGCGTCTCGCCCAGCTCGATCACCGGCGAGTTGACGCTGTCCAGCATGAGCGTCACGCACCGGGTGCTGTCGGTCTCGAACGCGAGCCGGGCCATGTCGTACATCAGCCGCACCTTCGCCATGTACTCCTTCGGGTCGGCCGCGTCGGCCGGGGCGGGGCACGGGGCCTTCGGCTTCGGCTTCAGCTCCCACGCCCGGGCCGCCCGCATCCGCTCCTCCAGGTCGCGGACGCTGGTGAGGTACTGGTCGAGCCGGTCTTTATCGCGGGTTGGCAACTCCCGCCGCAGGTCCGCGGCCTGCCCGGCGACCGCGTCCAGGATGCTCCGCCCGCCGTCGAGCTTCTGCACCTGGGCGTCCACCTCCTTGGGCGTCCCCTGGACGAACAACTGGCGGAACACCGCCGACGGCTTCTCCTCGCACGGGATCAGCACCCCGGACCCGGTCCACGACAGGCTCCGCTCGCCCGGCTTGGTGTTCACCCCGAGCGTCAGCGACGGGAACCGGGTGCGGGTGCCGACCCGCTCGGCCACGTACTGGTCGAGCGAGATGGTGTTCCGGAACCCGCCGCTCGACGGGTGCGGGGCGGCGGTCAGGAAGCAGTTGTCGGCCGGGTGCCCGCCGTCTACGTCCGGGTGCGACACCCCGCTGAACACGGTGAAGTCGGCCCGGTGCGCCTTCAACAACTCGAGGTACGTCGACGGGGCGTAGTCGCGGCCCGGCTTCTCGGGGAAGAAGTGCTCGGGCAGCAGGCCGAGGTTGTTGCAGACGCCGAAGAACCGGCGCGGGGTGTCGGCCGGCTTCGGGTCGGCGGCGAACGCCGGCCGCATGCTGTCGAGCAGCGGCAGCCCGAGGGCGACGCCGGCCCCGCGGAGGAACGCCCGGCGGGACAGCGGCCGGCGGGTCGAGGCGTAGGGGGCGGGCATGGGTCGGCTCGGTGGTTGGTGGTGGTCGCCCGGGGTTGGCACCCGGCGCCCGGGGTTCACACCCCCTGTCTATTCCCTGGCCGCCCCTTCGGGGCTGAAGGCGTTGAACCCCGAAGGGGTGGCGAGCTAATAGCTCGGGGTGCCAACCCCGGGCGGACCGCCCCGGGCGGCGTCATTTCGTCAGGAACAGCTCGCTCTGCACCAGGGCGTGGACGAGGCTCCGCACCCCGTACCCGGTCGGCTTCGCGGCGTCGAGGATGCTTTCGATCGCCGCCCGGTCGCGGAACCCGACCGGGGCGCCGGTCGCGTACACCGACAACTGCCGGGCGAGGTTCCGGGCCAGCTGCCGCTCGTCGGCGAGCAGCAGCGCCTTGAATTCGCGGACGTCGGCGAACTTCCCGCCGCCGGGCAGGTCGCCGGTGCAGTCGACCGGCGGGCCGTGGCGGAACGCGAACGGGTGGCCGTTCTTGCCGTACCCGGGGACGCGCTGGGGGGGCTCGCCGAGCGCCCGGTACCGCTCGCGGTACCCGCCCATCACGTCGAAGCTTTCGAGCGCGAACCCGGGCGGGTCGATCTTCGAGTGGCAGGCGGCGCAGCTCGCCTGGTCGCGGTGCTTCGCCAACTGCTCGCGGATGGTCGTGGTCCCGCGGAGGTCCGGCTCGACGGCGGGGACTGGCGGGGGCGGCGGCGACGGCCGGCCGAGGATCCGCTCGTTGATCCACGCCCCGCGGAGCACCGGCGAGGTGGTGGTGCCGTTCGCCGTCACCGACAGCACGCTCGCCTGGGTCAGCAGCCCGCCGCGGACGCTCCTGGCTGGCAGTGCGACCTTGCGGAGCGCGACCCCGTCGACCTTCGGCAGCCCGTAGTGGAGGGCGAGCCGCTCGTTCAGCATGGCGAAGTCGGACGCGACGAGGTTCCGCGCCGGCAGGTCGTCCTTCAGGAGTTCGGCGAAGAACAGCCGGGTCTCGTCGAGGGCGGAGTCGGTGAGCAGGTCGTCGAGGTAGTAGTCGTTGTACAGGTCGGCGTCCGGGTTGTTCGCCCCCATCCGGCGGAGGTCGAGCCAGTAGTCGAGGAAGGCGTCGGTGAACCGCCGGGCCTTCGGGTCGCCCAGCAGCCGCTCGGCCTGCGCCCGCAGCACCGCCGGGTCGCGCAGCGTCCCCTTCGCGGCCAGCGCCCGCAGCTCCGCGTCCGGCTCGGAGTTCCACAGGAAGAACGCCAGCCGGGCGGCGACCGCGTGGTCGTCGAGCTTCCCGGGCGACTCGTGCAGCGTCAGGAACTCGGGCGAGCAGAGCACCGCCGTGTACCCGGCGAGCATGGCGTCGGCGAACGAGTTGCCCGCCTTCAACCGGCCCTCGACCACCGGCAGGAACCGCACCGCCTCGGCGTCCGACACCGGTCGGCGGTACGCCCGCCGGGCGAAGTTCGCCAGCAGCCGCTCCGCGTCCTTCGCCGGCTCGGCCGACACGACCTCGACCCGGTCGCCGGCGGCCTTCAGCGGCAGGTCGCCGAACAGCAGCGCGCGCCCGGCCGTCGGCCAGTGCTCGACGACCGGACCTTCCGCCTCCATCCAGCGGTAGACGACGCCCGGTTGGCCGTCCTTCTCGGCGAGCGGGTTCACCCACCGCGTCGCCCCCGGGCGGGAGCGGAACAGCCGGGCCGCGTCCGGCCGGATCGTCTCCCCGGCGTGCAGGTAGACGTCGAGTTCGTGGACGCCGCCCTCGGGCGTCACGTCGAACGCCCCGAGCCGGCGGAGCAGGTTCGGCGGGGCCTCGGCGAAGACCACCACCGGCTCGGGCCGCCGGCCCTTCGACACGTCGTCCAGGTTCGGGATCGACCAGTGCGGCGGCTTGTTCGTCTGGGAGCCGTTCGGTCCGACCCAGACGGACAGGGCGTTGAACCGCAGCTTGTACCGGCCGGACATCGGGGCCTTGAACTGGTTGAACTTGCACAGCACCGGCTCGTACGCCCCGCTGACCAGGCCGACGCCCTCCAGCTCGCGGGCCTTCGGGTCGGCCGGGCCGACGGTCATCGGCGCCTTCCCGGCCCGCACGTCCGGCTGGGCGGCGGTCCCGAGCACCGGGAAGGTGGCGCGCTCCGGGGCCTGGTTGAAGGCGCTGAAGAACATCCGCCGGGTGAACCGCTCCTGGTCCCGGGCGTGGTACCGGACGGTCCGCGATTCCGGCTTCTCGACCTGCGCCGCCACGACTTCGCGGAGGGCGTCGTCGGCCGCGGCGAGGTACCGGGCGACCTGGACGTGGGACACGTCGAGGGCGTCGCCGACCTTGTTGAACCCGTGGGCGACGGCGTCCTCGGGGAGGGCGTCGCGGACGGGGAGCCACGGCGCCCCGAGCAGGTCGCGCAGGGCGTTCTCGTACTCGTGCCGGTTCAGCCGCCGCCGGGTCGAGCGGCCGTCCTTCGCCACCCGGTCCGCCTCGGCCTCGGCCAGCGACTTCTCGAGCGCGGCGGTGAACCCGTCGCGCTCCGTGGGCTCCAACTTGTTCTTCGGCGGCATCTCCCCGGCCCGGACGCGGTCGAACACCGCCACCCAGGCGGCGAAGTTCTTCGCGTCGGCCGGGTCGAACGTGAGGGCGGTGAGGTCGAGCCGGCCGGCCTTCCGGTCGGCGTCGTGGCAAGACGTGCAGTTGGCTTCGAGGAAGGCGGCGTCCGGCGGGGCGGCGGCGGCCGGCGCCGCGGCCAGCAGCGCGAACGCGATCGGCAGTCGCATGTCGGCTCCGCTGTGCGAGCGGGTGTGTTCGGCGGGGGCGGGTCGGCGTGCGGACCATTCTACCGGCCCGCCGCCCTCGGCTTACAGGAATAATCCGCGTCCGGGCCGGCTGTCCGCCAGGCTACTTCGGGTCCTTCGCTTTGGGCCACGGGTAGGCGTTCTTCCCGGCCTCGGCGTCCCGGGGGCCGTCCGGCAGCGTCTTCGCCCACGCCAACACGCGCTCGCCCATCCGCTTCGCCACGTCCGGGTACTTGTCGGCGAGGTTGGTCAGCTCGCTCGGGTCGGCCGGGACGTCGTACAGCTCGACCCGCGACCCGTCGGGGTTCATCAGGAGCTTCCACTTCCCGTCGCGCGTCGCCAGCTCCGGGCACTTGTTCAGGACGGGCCCGGCGACGTTGAACCGCCACTCCCAGAACAGCGGCTTCGTCCGCTCCGCCGGCTTGCCGGTGAGCACCGCCGACCGGTCCTCGCCGTCGAGGGCGTGGTCCTTCGGGACCGCCGCCCCGGCGAGCGCGCAGACCGTCGGCAGGAGGTCGGCCCCGCACACCACGGACGAGTCGTCCACCTGCCCGGGCTTGATCCCGGCCGGCCAGCGGGCGATGAGCGGCACCCGCACCCCGCCCTCGTACAGGCTCCGCTTCCGGCCGCGGAACGGCCCGGGGCTGCCGACCCCGCTGTGCCCGGCGTTCCGGATGGCGATCTCCTCCGGCCCGTTGTCCGACGAGAACACCACGAGCGTGTTGTCGGCCAGCTTGAGTTCTTCCAGCCGCTTCACAAGCCGGCCGACCTGGGCGTCGAGGTCGGCGAGGGAGGCGTAGAAGATCTGCCGGGCGGCCTTGTGCGGGAAGTCCGCCCCGCCGGGGGCGAGCCGGTCGAACGCCTTGAGCTGCTCGGGCGTCGGGTTCAGGGTGGCGTGCGGCAGGAGCATCCAGAGCTGCAGGTAGAACGGCTTGCCTTTGTTGGCCTCGACGAACTTCAGCCCCTCGTCCACGAACAGGGCGGACGACTTGGCCCGGAAGAACGGGTCGGCGTTCTGCTCGGCCCAGGTGTTGTCGTTCGAGGTCGTCGCCTTGACGAAGTCGAACCCGTACTTGGCCGGCGACGGGGCGTCCGGGTGGCTGCCGAGGTGCCACTTGCCGACGTGGGCGGTGGCGTACCCGGCGTCTTTCAGCAGCCGGGCCAGGGTGGGGGTCTTCGGGTCGAGGAACTGCGACATCCCGCGGGCGGTGTTCAGCTCCGGGGTGGCGTAGTGCCCGTGGATCTTGTGCCGGGCCGGGAACTGGCCGGTGAGGAACGCGCACCGGCTCGGGGAGCAGACCGACCCGTTCACGTAGAAGTGGGTGAACAGCTTCCCGCCGGCGGCGAGCGCGTCGAGGTTCGGGGTCTTTGTGTCGCGGTTCCCGTAGCAGCCGAGGTCGCCCCACCCGAGGTCGTCGGCGAGGATGAACACGACGTTCGGCCGCGGCGGGTCGGCGGCCGCGGCGGGCGCGGCGAGGAGCAGCGCCGCGGGGAGGACGGCACGGAGCGGCATGGGTTTCCTCGATTGTGTTTTGTGGCACGGGTCTCCGACCCGTGAAGCCGACACAGGTCGGAGACCCGTGCCACAAGCGGGCTACGGCTTGGCGTCGCGGCCCGGCGGCCGCAGGCCGGTGCCCTTCGCCCCGGTCAGCGGGTCGCCGAGGTCGCGGCGGAACTCGTCGGCCAGCGCGGACAGCTTCTTCACCACCTCGGGGTTCGCCGCCGACACGTCTGTCCGCTCGCCGGGGTCGGCCGACAGGTCGAACAGCGACAGCCCGATCTTCTCGACCCGGTACCCGTGCCGGCTGGCGATCCCGCGGATGCCGGACTCCTCGATCGCGTCCGGCTTCATCTTCTCGTGGTTCGCCGGCTTCCCGCCCTTACCGGGGGTGCCGTCCACCGTCAGGTAGTCGTGCGGCAGGTGCAGCTTCCACCGGCCGTCGCGGACCGCGTGCAGCTCCGACCCGGAGAAGTACGCGAACGACGGCCGCCCCGCGGCGTCGCTCGCCCCGAGCAGCAGCGCGGACAGATCGACGCCGTCGATCTTCGCCTTCGGCAGGTCCGTGCCGGCGAGCTTGGCGACGGTGGGGAGGAGGTCGAGCCCGGTCATCAGTTCGTCGCACACCCGGCCGGTCGGCACCTTCCCGGGCCAGCGGGCGAGGAACGGCACTCGCACCCCGCCCTCGAACGTGGTCAGCTTCCCCTCGCGCAGCAGGCCGGCGCTGCCGGCGTGGTTGCCGTAGCTCAGGAACGGCCCGTTGTCCGACAGGAACAGTACGAGCGTATCCGCCTCCAGGTCGGCGTCCTTGACCGCCTTCAGGATCTCGCCGACCGACCAATCCAACTCCTCGACCACGTCCCCGTACGGGCCGCGAGCCGACTTACCCTTGAACCGGTCCGACGCGAAAATCGGGACGTGCGGCATCACGTGCGGGACGTACAGGAAGAACGGCTTGGCTTTGTTCGCCTTGATGAACCCGACCGCCTTGTCGGTGAACCGCCGGGTGAACTGCCCCTGGTCCGGGTCCTTCTCGGCGACGGCGTCGTTGTCGTACAGCGGCAGGGCCGGGATGCCGCGGACGGTCGGGTGGAGCGGCCCGTTGTCGTTCGAGTACGGCAGCCCGAACCACTCGTCGAACCCGTGCCGGGTCGGGAAGAACGCCGGCCGGGTGCCGAGGTGCCACTTCCCGTAGTGGGCGGTCGCGTACCCCTTCGCCTTGAGCAGTTCGGGCAGCAGGGTCTCGTCCGGGTGGATGCCGATCGTGCTCGTGTGGTTCAGCGCCCCGGCCATGCCGACCCGGTTCGGGTAGCACCCGGACATGATCGCGGCCCGGGACGCGGTGCAGACCGGCTGGGCGACGCAGAAGCTCGTGAACCGAGTGCCGTCGGCCGCGAGGCGGTCGAGGTTCGGGGTGCGGACGTCCTTCGCCCCGTAGCACCCGAGGTCGCCGTACCCGAGGTCGTCGGCGACGATCAGGACGACGTTCGGCGGGCCCGAGCGGGGGGCGCCAGCCCCCTGTGCCGGGACCGCGAGCGCCAGCAGCAGGGCGAGTGTCAGGCGGGTGTCAGTCATATCGGGTAGCCCCAGGCGTCGAAGAACCGGCCCCACGCGGCGGCGACCCGCCGGCGGTCGGCGGCCGGCAGCGGGCGGAAGGCGTTCGGGCGGTAGCCGGTCACCGCCCCGAGGTGGGCCTCGACCGCCGGCCGGGCGGCCTCGAAGTCCGGCAGCCCGAGCGCCGCGTACAGCCGCCGCAGCCCGCGGACCGGGTCCACCGCCAGGTCCTCGTACCGCAGCTCGTGGAGCCGGCCGGCAGGGATCGAACCCCGCTCCTCAAGATAGGTGTCGTACAGCTCGGCGTAGCGGGCGAGGATGCGGCCGTCGAGGTCCCGCGGGGCCGACCGCTGGAGGGCGAGGGCCGGGGCGGCGGTCCGCTCCAGGTGGCGGGTGGACTGGAAGACCGCATACGGGTCGCGGCAGACGTGCACGAACCGCGCGTCGGGGAACACGTCGAGCAGCAGGCGGACGCGGGCGGTGTGCGGCGGCGACTTCAGCACCAGCGGCCGGCCGTATTTCAGCGTCAGCTTCCGGACGAACCGGAGGAGGGCCGTTTTCCACCGGCCCACCTCCGCCGGCTTCGCGCCCCGGAAGGTGAGGTAGCGGTCGTAGTGGGTGCGGCGGCGCGGGAACGCCCACCCGAGGTACGGGGACAGACCGGTCGCGGCGGCCAGCGCGAACTCGTCCTCCTGCGGGGTGTCCAGCCCGACCCGGACGTCGTCCATCAGCCGCCGACCGGGGATCCACGGCGCGACCAGCGGGGCGAGCCGGTCCTCGTTCAAGAGGAACGTGTGCGGGTTGAACGCCTGGAACAGGTTCGGGTACGCGAACCGGGGGTCGGCCGCGAGCAGGTTGTGCAGGTGGGTGGTGCCGGTCCGCCAGTGGCCGAGGACGAACACCGGGGGCGGGACCGCGACGGCGTCGGCGGCCGGGCCGTACAGGCGGTTTTCGCGCCACCCGTCGACGCTGTTCGGGAACCCGGACAGGGTGAGGAGCAGGGCACGCGGCAGGTACACCGGGTCGACGGCGAAGTCGTTGTCGGCGAGGACGCGGAGCCAGTCGCCGCCGGCCATCCCGGCCAGGCTGCTGAACAGACGGCGGGCGAGGAACACCCGCACCCGCTCGCGCCACCCGGCCGACGTCTGGCCCACGCCGCAGCCCTCCGCCGCCGACTACTATGGTAACGCCTTCCTGGAGCGCGGCCGTCTCGGCCGCTCCGGAAGAAGCGGCCGAGACGGCCGCGCTCCAGGAAAGTCGCCCATGCACCCCTTGCCGCTGATCCTGACGCTCCGCCTCGACCCGGACACGTTCGGCGTCCTCGACGGGTTGCGCCGCGCGCACTTTCCGCCGGACCGCAACGTCGTCCCGGCCCACGTCACCCTGTTCCACGACCTGCCAGGGGCGGAGGAGGCCGAGATCGCGCGGGCGCTCGCGGAGGTGTGCGCCGAAACCTCGCCGGTGCAACTCCGGTTCCCGAAGGTGCGGTTCCTCGGCAAGGGCGTCGCGGCGGACGTGGACGCCCCGGAGTTGGTTCGGGTGCGGAAGCGGCTGGCGGACGGCTGGGCGACGTGGCTGACGCCGCAAGACCGTCAGCCGTACCGACCGCACGTCACGGTGCAGAACAAGGCCGACCCGGCCGACGCCCGCCGGCTGTTCGAGTGGCTGTGCGCCACGTGGTCGGCGTTCGACGGCCGCGGCGAGGGGTTGCTGCTGTGGCACTACCGCGGCGGGCCGTGGGAGTTGGCGGGCGAGTTCCCGTTCGCCGGGAGCGCCTGAAGGCCGGCGGCGCTCAGCGCCGCGGCCGTCGCCCCGTGCTCGGGCGTCGGCGGGACGAACACGACCATCCCGTCCCGGCCGCGGGTGAGGAGCACCCGGTAGCTGTTCAGCCGAAGCCGCCGCGGGTCCTTCACCCCCGGCTGGCGGGTGGACGTCCGCCACCCCGCCCCGTCCCACAGCAGGTCGTTCCCCCAGCACACCAGCGGGCCGTCGAGTTCCAGCCCCTGGCACCCGAACTCGGTCACCACCGCGTCGAGTTGCCGGCACGACCTCGGCGACTCGGCCGGGTCGACGTACCACGGCCCGACCTCCACCCGCTGCGTGGACGGGTAGTCGCTCGGCACCCCGAGCCGCGGCAGGTCGCGCGCCCGGGACGAGGCGACCAGCCCGAACGTCTTCTCCGGCTCCCCGGCGTAGCGCTCGCGGAGGTACGCCTTCGCCGCCTCCAGGTCGCGCGTCAGGTACATCGCGAACCCGGCCTTCGCCAGTCGGGGGGCTAGTTTCTTCGCGGCCGCGAAATCGCCGTCGAGGACGGCGGCGGCCCACGCCTGCACCCCGGCCGCCCGGTGCGACCGGAGCGACGTGTCGAGGTCGTACCGGGCGGCCGGCGCGACCCGCGTGAGGTCGGCGAACAGCGTGGCAAGTCGCGGCGGGCAGTGCACGTGCCACGGGTTCGCCGACGCCCGGACGCCGGCCGCCCACTGCTCCGGCCCTGCCTCCTCGCCGACGTGGATCTCCTGCCCCTCGCCGATCAGCCCGACCACCACCGCCCATCCCGGCGCCCGGTCCGCGACCCCGAGCACCGCCTCGCCGGCGGTCTTCGTGATCCCGTACTTCTCGCCCATCCGCTCGGCGTCCCACGCCCGCTGGGCCTCGTCGAACACGAACAGGTGCTCGCGCGGCACCTTCGGCCCGCGGGCCTCGTACTGGAGGTAGAAGTTGCGGACCGGGCGGACGAACGCCTTCCCGCCGAGGGCGTACCGCAAGACCTCCACGAGCGGGCCGTTCCCGGTCAGGTAGACGGCCTTGGCGTCGGCCCCGTGGGCGTGCACCGCCGACAGCCCGACGAGCGTCTTCCCCGCGCCGGGTACGCCGGTGATGAGCACCAGGTGCCGTTCGCCCTTCGCCGCCGCCCGCGCCACGAGCCGGTCGATCGCGCGCAGCACCTGCGGGATGCCGGCGCTCGCGGCCCGGCGGATGTGCGGCAGCGGCTCGTCGGCGAACACCCGCCGGGCGGCGGCCACGACCGACGGGAGCGGGGCGTACTCGGCGTTCAGCCACGCGGCCGGATCGAGGTCCGGGCCGGTGCCGGCGGCGCGGGCGGCGAGCAGGGCGTCGGCGAGTTCGGCGGCCGCCGCTTTCCGGCGTGTCAGCGCGAGGACGGTGGCGACGGGCCGGCCGTGGGTGGCGGCGTGGTACAGTTCCAGGTCCCGGGCGTAGGCGGCGAGTTGGTCGGCGGCCGCGGCGGTCGGGCGGGCGAGTTGCTTGAACTCGACCACGACGACCCGCGGGCCGGCGAGCACGACGAGGTCCGCCCGCCGCCCGCCTTCCCACGCCAGTTCGTACTCGAACGCCAGCGTCCACCCGCGGGCCGACGAGTCGCGGTCGGCCGCCGCCCGCAGGGCGGCAGTGAGAACAGCGTGGGCGTCCGCCCAGGCGGCCTTCTGCGTCCGCGTCGGCCGCTCCCGGTGCCGCGCGGCCTGGTGCTCGACGACCGCGGCGAGCCAGTCGGCGGCCGGCTGCGCGAGGAAGTCGGCGGCCGGCTGCGCGAGGAAGTCGGCGACCGTCCCGGACCACGCCCACCCGTCCATGCGTCGCCTCCGTTGCAAAGCGAGTACCGTATCGACGGTACGGCCGGCGCACCGGTGCCGCCCTGTGCGACCGATCGGTCAACCCCTACACCGTCGCCGTCGCCCTACCCGCGGGAGACCGCCGTGCATCCAGCCACCGCCGTCCTGTTCGCCTTCCTGATCGCAACCGCCGGGTCCGGGGCCGACGACCCGAAGCCGGTCACCGCGGCCGAGGCGGTCAAGCTGGTCGACCGGCCGGTCGTGGTGGTCGAGATGACGGTGAGGGCGGCGAAGGACCGGGTCGCCAAGCGGGGCGTCGTCTACCTCGACTCCGAGGACGACTTCAAGAGCGCCGACAACCTCGGGGTGGCGATCTCGGCGGGGGCGGCGGCGAAGCTGAAGGCGAAGGGCGTGGACGACCCGGCCGCGCACTTCCTCGGCAAGACGATCCGCGTCCGCGGGTGCGTGATGCGGTTCGAGGAGCGGGCGTACCTGCCGGTCCTGGACCCGGAGCAGATCACCGTCGTGGAGGTCAAGAAGTGACCCGCGCGAGCACCCGGCGGTCCCTCTGCCTGGAGCGCGGCCGTCCCGGCCGCTGCTACCCCGCTCGGGACGCGACACGATCACCCCGTCGGCGACCGGGGTGGGGTCGGTGGGGCGGCCGGGACGGCCGCGCTCCAGGGGCGTTCACGCTGATCGAGCTCTTGGTCGTCGTCGCCATCGTCGCCGTGCTCGTCGGGCTGCTGCTGCCGGCGGTGCAGAAGGTGCGGGAGAGCGCCGCCCGGGCCAAGTGCGCCAACAACCTGAAGCAACTCGCCCTCGCCGCCCACGGGTACGAGGGGGTGAACGGCCGGTACCCGCCCGGGGTGTACATGCAGACGTACACCGGCATGCCGCGGTTCCGCGGGGTGACGCTGTTCGTCTACCTCGCCCCGTACGTCGAGCAGGAGAACGTCACCCGCCAGTGGGACCTCACCGACCCGCTGGTGAACACCACCCTGCCGGCCCCCGGCCCGGCCGCCCGGACGGCGGTCGTCGTGCCGACCTTCCTGTGCCCGTCCGACCTGATCCCGGTCAACCCGGTCGACACCGGCGGCAACCGGTGGTACGCCCTGACCAGCTACGGCGGGAACGGCGGGAGCCGGAGCTACGACCCGCAGGTCGCCACGAACGACGGGGCGTTCTTCGTCACCGGCCCGGGGTCGCAGACGGCCCCGGCCGGGCAGGCGGTCCGGGTCGCGGACGTGACCGACGGGCTGTCGAACACCGCGTTCTTCGGGGAGCGGACCCACCTCGACCCGGCGAACGACGCGGCGGCCGCCACGGCCCCCGCACCGTCCGGCTCGTTCTTCAACCCGATGGGGAACGTCGGGTACTGGGCCAACTCGGGCGGGCGGCTGGCGGCCGGGGATGTGACGATGAGCGCGTTCGCCCCGATCAACTGGCGGGTGCCGGCGGCGGGGGCGACGTACGCGGACCACGAGCGGCGGGTGAACGCGTTCGGCAGCCAGCACCCGGGCGGGGCGAACTTCGCCCTGTGCGACGGCTCGGTCCGGTTCGTCCGGGAGTCGGTCCCGGCGGACACCCTGACCCGGCTGTGCGCCCGCGCAGACGGGCTGCCGGTCGGCGACTTCTGAGATGTGGCAACCCCCGTCACCGGCGGGGTCAGGCCGCCCGGAGGGCGGCCGCGAGCTTCTCGACCGCCGCCCGGTGAGCCGGCTTGACGACCCGGGCGAGGGCGGCGAGGAAGTCGGCCCAGGCGTCCCCGCGGGCGCGCCGCCGGGCCTTCGGCGCCCGCAGCCCGTGCTCGTACTCGTACCGCTTGCCGAGCTGGATGAGCTGCCGCCGCCGCTGCCGGCCGGGCGTCAGCCCGTGCTCCCGCTCGTACTCCCGGCCGAGTTCCGCGAGCTTCAGCAACCGCTGGGCGCCGAGCCGGCCGGCCGCGGCGCGGACCGGGTCGACCGGCGGGGGTGCGGGGGTGTCTACGACGTCCGGCGCGGGGACCGGCTCGGGCACCGGCACGGGCGGGACATCGACCACGGCTTCCGCCACGGGCGGGGTGTAGGTGTCGTTCACGGTGACCTCGGATTCGGTGGTGTGGCCGGAAGTGGCCGACACCCGTTAGAGGCCGGTCGGCCGAATCGGATTCGGCCCGGCGGGCTTCAAAACCAGTCTGCCAGCGACAGTTCCGCGGGCGGCCGGGCGGACGCCGGGCCGGGTCCCATGCTCAGGTGGAGCCGCAGCCGGGCCGGCTCGAACACCATCGTCTGGATGGTGAACGGGCCCAGGTTCGCCGCGTGCAGGGTGGCGAACAGGTCGGCCACCCCGAGCCGCCCCCCGGCCGCCACGACCCGCTCCAACAGCCGGTGCCGGCGGACCGTGCCGAACGTGTCCGGCGGCACCGGGGAGGCCAACCCCGGGCCGACGAAGTGGTTCGTGCAGACGCTCACCCCGGCCGGCGGGTCGCGCCGCACGACCGCCTCCGGGCCGACCTCCAGCACCGCCGGCCCCTCCCGGTCGCACACCACCAGGCTCACCCACGTCGTCCGCCGGTGCGCCCGGAAGAACGCCTCCGCCTCGCCGACCGTGGCGCACGTCTCCAGCACCCGCCGCAGGGCCGCCGCGAACGGCACCCCGCGGGCGTCGTACCCGCGCCCGGCCGCCCCGTACACCTCGTGGCTGACCACCGCCAGCCCGGCGTCGTTCATTCCCGAGAAGCACCCGACCGAGCCCGGGAACCCGACCGCGGCGAACCGCCGGCACCCGTCTGGGGCGTACACCGTGACCAGCCCGTACTCGTGGAGGTAGCCGAGCGGGAAGAAGTCCATGTTCCGGCCGAGGAGCGGGCCGCCGGTCGCGCTGCGGGTCGGATCCGGGGCGAGGCTGGAGCACCCGAACAGCCGCCACGGCTGGAGGTTCTTCAGGTCGAACAGGGTGTTCGCCCGGTACACGCGGCGGGGGTCGCCGGCGAGGGCCGCGAGTGCGTCCAGTTCCCGCCGGTGCGGGGCCGGGAAGTTCGGGAGGAGCCGCCGGCCGAGCCGGTCGAGCGGCCACACCGCGAGGCGTGCGAGCAGCCGGCTGCGGAGGTGGTGCGCGAGCAGGTCGAGCGGGTAGTCGAGTAGGCGCGCGGCCGGCCGGAGGGCGAGGGCGAACGACTGCCCGGCGATCTCCTCAGGGCCGCCGGCGACTCGGAGCACCGGGACCGGGCCGGCGTACCGGAGGGCCGCCCGGCCGAACTCGCCCTCGGGGAAGCAGAACGCGCCCACCGCCGCCTCCAAAGTAGCAGGCATGCTCCGTGTGCCGTCGCAAAGACAGCAGACGGCACACGGAGTGTGCCTGCTACTTTCACCGGTCACGGGGTCGGGCGGTCCGGCGGGATCTGTCGGGGATTCCCCTCATCGACCCCGGACCGGCTCACGTCCGGCGGGACGTTCGCGTCGTCCCGGGCCTGCTGCGTGGCGGCCGCCTCGGACGGCTTCCGGCTGTCGTCCTCGAACACCCGGTACAGGTCGTCCCGGCGGGCGCCTTCCTCCTCCCGGTCGGGCGGGTCGCCGTTCGTCCCCTTCGGCCGCGGCCCCCCGCTCGGCTGGACGGCGTTGTTCCCGCCCGGCAAGGTCCCGGTCTGGGCCAGCGGGGCCTGCCCGCCCCCGCCCTGGGTGCCGCCGCGCAGCCCCCCGTTGCCCGCCGGCGTGTTTCCGTTCGCCATGTCAACCCTCCTCGGCGATCGCGTTCGACCGGAGCGGATGGATGCAGCGGCCGTGCCGGCCGGCACCGCGGTTGCTCGGTCCGCGGTGCGGACATCACTCCCGGGAGGGCGCGTCATGGGAATGCCGGACGAGGTCGCGGACGGGGTGTACCGCGTCCGCCTGTCGATCGTGAACGCCTACCTGGTCGGCCCGAAGGGGGCCGGCGACGGCGGGTGGGTGCTGGTGGACGCCGGGCTGTCGTTCTCGGTCGGGGCGATCCGGGCCGCCGCCGCGGCGGTGTACGGGCCGCAGTCCCGGCCGGCGGCGGTCGTGCTGACGCACGGGCACTTCGACCACGTCGGGGCGCTCAAGCCGCTCGCCGAAGCCTGGGACGCGCCGGTCTACGCCCACCGGCTCGAACTCCCGTACCTGACCGGCCGGGCCGACTACCCGCCGCCGGACCCGTCGGTCGGCGGCGGGCTCATGTCCCTCCTGTCGCCGCTCTACTCCCGCCGCGGGATCAACCTGTCCGGCCGCGCCCGTCCGCTGCCGGAGGGCGGGGCGGTGCCCGGGATGCCCGGGTGGCGGTCGGTCCACACCCCCGGCCACACCCCCGGACACGTGGCGCTCTTCCGGGACGCCGACCGGGCGCTGATCGCCGGGGACGCGTTCGTCACCACCCGGCAGGAGTCGGCGGTCGCGGCGGTGTTCAAGCCGCGGGTGATCCACGGCCCGCCGGCGTACTTCACCACCGACTGGGACGCGGCCGAGGCGTCGGTCCGCAGGCTCGCGCAACTCCGGCCGGAGGTGGCGGCGACCGGGCACGGCGTCCCGGTGCGCGGGGAGGAGATGCGGAAGGAACTCGACCGGCTGGCGGCCGACTTCCGCCGGGTGGCGGTGCCGTCGGACGGGCGGTACGTCCGCACCCCGGCCCGGGCCGACGAGAACGGGGTGCGGTTCGTCCCGCCGCCGGCCCCGGCCCCGCTCCCGACCGTCCTCGCCGGCGTCGGGCTGGCCACCGCCGCCGGGTACTGGCTGGGCCGCCCGGGTCGGGCGTGACGCACTTTCCCGACGAACGGCCGTGCCCCCGCCCGCGCACCCGCCTTCCCACGCCCGTGTCGAGTTCGGACGGTCCGGCCGGCTCGGCGGTCGGGCCTCCGAACCGCGCCGGTCGGGGGAACCGGCAATGCCGCTAGGTGCCGGGGGCCGGGCACCGGCGTTGCTCTCCGTTCCGGCGGGCGTGGAATGCCCCGCCGCCGGCGCCGGGTCGAGCGACCGGCGGCACCCCTCCCCGCTTCGGCCCCGGAGTCCGCGATGTACGCGAGCCTGCTGACCGGGTTGCTCGCCCTGTTCGTCGTCCAAGACACCCGCCCGACCCAGCCGGGCCCGACCCAGCCGGGCCAGCCCCCGACCCCCGGCGGGGATAGGCCCGGGATGGCCGCCTCGATCGACGGGAACTGGACCGTGGTGGCCGCCGAGATGAACGGCCAGCCGGTGCCCGAGGCGGCGAAGATGACGGTGGCCGTGAAGGACAACGTGGTGACGTTCGCCGGCACCGGCGGGGCCACCGGCGCCGACCCGGGCAAGATGAAGGCGGTCCGGCTGGCGTTCGGCCCGGGCTCGACCATCCGGGTGACCGAGGCCGGGGCGGGGGCAGCGCCCGGCACCGGCGGCGACAAGGGCACGACCCCGCCGGCCGGCGGGACCACCGGGAAGGACAAGGGGACGACGACCCAACCCGGCGGGACGACCGCCACCCAACCCGGTACGGTGCCGCACGGGACTAAGACCGGGGTGTACGTCCTGACCCAGGACTACCTCGCGCTCAGCGTCCACGAGGACGCGGGCGGGGCCGGCACCGCCCCCGGCGTCCGGCCCGGCGCCCTGCCCACCGACCGGCCCGGCGGCCAACCCGGCACCGGCACCACCCCGCCGGCCGGCGGCACCGGCGCCCAGCCGGGCGGGACCGCCCAACCCGGCGGCACCGGCACCACCCAGCCCGGCGGGGCGACCGGCACCCAGCCGGGGGCCGCGGGCGGCGACGCGATGCGGCCGACCAGCCGCAGCTACATGACGGTCATCCTGAAGCGGGCCGGCGGCGACACCCGCCCGGGGGACACCCCGAAGCGGGACAAGGAGTGAGTCGGCCCTCGCCCCGGCCGGTGACCGTCGCCGGCCGGGGTTCTCGTTCGCCACCCCACAACCCCAACACCGCACCACTGATGACCCACACCATCCGCCTGTCTGCCCTGTTCGCCTTCCTCGCCGGCGTGGCGATCTCGGCCCAGGGCCCGAAGCCGGACGCCAAGCCGCTCGACGACGCCGAGTTCGTGAAGATGGCCGCGAGCGGCGGGATGCACGAGGTCGAGGCCGGCAAGGTGGCCCTGGCCCAGGCCAAGGCCGAGCCGGTGAAGAAGTTCGCCCAGAAGATGATCGACGACCACACCAAGGCGGGCGAAGAGCTGAAGGCCGCGGCCAAGTCGGCCGGGCTGGCCGTCCCCGAGAAGATGACGGAGAAGGACCAGAAGTCGGTCGACGCCCTCAAGGAGGCGAAGGGGGACGGGTTCGACCGCCGGTACCTGGCCGACCAGCTGAAGAGCCACCAGGAGTCGGCGGACCTGTTCGAGCGCGCCTCCAAGGGCCTGAAGAACGCGGAGCTGAAGGCGTTCGCGACCAAGACGCTCCCGGTCGTGAAGGGGCACCTGGAGATGCTCAAGAAGATGCAAGGCGCGGGCGAGTGATCGCGCCCCTTCCCACGGAGACCCGGCCGATGGACCCCGACCGCACCGGCGTCGAGAAGCGCGACCCGAAGGCCGACCCCCGCGACCCCCCGGCCGGGCCGACCGGCCCGAACCCGCGCGGGGTCGACGAGGCGGCCGGCGGGCTGGACAACTCGCCGTACGAGGACGAGTCGTCCGACTCCCGCCGGCAGAAGGCGGACGCCGACCGCGCCGCCGGGCGGGTGCCGGACAGCAACGACCCGCCCGCCCCCTGAACCCCGAGGAGAACCCCAGATGGCTTCGAAGACGCTCACCGACCTGTTCCACGACCAGCTGCAGGACGCGTACAGCGCCGAGACGCAGCTCACCAAGGCGCTGCCGAAGATGGCCAAGGCGGCGACCTCGGCCGAGCTGCGGGCGGGGTTCGAGCAGCACCTCGCCGAGACGAAGAACCAGATCACCCGGCTCGAGCAGGTGTGCCAGCAGGTCGGGATCAAGGCCGGCTCCGGCACGTGCGAGGCGATGGAGGGCCTGGTGGAGGAGGGCGAGGAGGTGATGAACCTCGGGCTGGAGCCGGACGCCCTCGACGCCGGGCTGATCGCCGCCGCCCAGAAGGCCGAGCACTACGAGATCGCCCTGTACGGCACCCTCTGCACGTTCGCCAAGCAGCTCGGCCACACCCAGGCCGCGGCCGCCCTGCACCAGACCCTCGAAGAGGAGAAGCGGACGGACGAGAAGCTGACCGAGCTGGCGAAGCGCGAGGTCAACCGGAAGGCGGACAAGTGACGGCGCCCGGCGCGGCCCGGCGGGCGGCGCCGGACGGCACATCTGCATGTCTCAATGTCCACTACGTGGCACGCCGGCTGCAAACACCCGGGCCGGCCGCCGGAACCGGCGGCCCTCTCTCACCGTGAAGGAGTAAACGATGCCGAGCAACAGCCGCAACCGCGACGACGACAACGACGACACCACCGCGACCGCGACCGGCCGGCGCGGGCGGAACCAGTTCAGCGACGACGAGGAGGGCAACGAGGGCGGGCGCGGGAGCCGCGGGGCGGCCGGCCAGACCGAGGCGGCCGCCCGCGGCGGGCGGAACTCCCACGGCGGGCAGTCGGGCGGCGGACAGTCCTCGGGCGGCGGGCAGTCGGGCGGCCAGTCCGCGGGCGGGTCGTCCGGCGGCGCTCAGGCCGGGGCCAAGCGGGTGATCAACCGGGCCGTCCGGGTGCTGAACGAGATCGAGAGCCGGCTGCACGAACTGAAGGAGGAGCTGGAAGCGCAGGGGATGGGCGGGTCGTCCGGGGGGCGGTCGTCCGGCGGCCAGTCCGGGTCGGAGGACGAAGACGTCCAGCCGGGCGGCCAGGGGCGGGTGAAGCACCCGGAGACGGACGGCCGGCTGAAGCAGAACCGGAACGGCTCGGACGAGGACGAGGAGGGCGACGAGGACGGCCGGGGCCACGGCCGCGGCGGGCAGGTGAGGAACCCGGAGTCCGACCGCCGGCTGAAGCAGAACCGCGACTGACCGCCGCGCCGGTCGGTTCCGCGCCGCGGCCCGGACCACCGGGCCGCGGTTCCGTTTCGCCGCCCCGCCGGCCGCGCAACGGCGTGCCCGGGTCCTGCTCCCACACTGCGCGTCTAACACTAAGAATTGGTATATATCAGTGTCGTCTCATCTGGGGCAAGCCGGCCCTACGGCGAGTGCGGGCTGACCGGCCGCGGGGCCAGCTTCGGCGGGCCGGCCTTCCCGTCCCCGGCCCGGTCGCCGCGGGCAACGACCGCGAGGGCGCCGGCGACCGCTAGCCCGGCCCCGACCGCCGCCGCCCACCGCCACCGCCCGCTCCGCGTCGGAGCCCCCGGTACCGGTTCCTTGCCCCGCCGCCCGGGCGTGAACGCCAACTCCTCCTCGGCCGGCTCCAGCTCGACCGCCGGCTCCGACGGGTCCGGGGCGGGTGCCGGGGTCGGGACGCGGACCCCGGACGCCGGCGGCACCCAGGCGGTCACCTCCGCGACCACCTCGGCCGCCGTCTGGTACCGCTTCTCCCGGTCCGGGTCGGCCATCTTCCGCAGGATCGCCAGCAGCCGGGCGAAGTCGGCCGGGTCGGTGCCCTTCGGCGGCTTGGTCTCCGCGGGGATGCCGGCCCCGGGCGTCGGCGGCCGGCCGGTCGCCGCCAGGTAGAACGTCGCCCCGAGGGAGTAGACGTCGGCCCGGTGGTCCACGGTGTGGCTGTCGAGGGCCTGCTCGGGGGCGATGTACGCGGCGCTCCCGAGGAGCACCCCGCGGGTCAGCTCCTCGTCCCCGTCGGCGAACCGTGCCAGCCCGAGGTCGAGCAGCTTCACCTGCCCGTTCCGGTCCACCATCAGGTTCGACGGCTTCACGTCCCGGTGGATCAGTCCGGCCGCGTGGGCGTGCCCGAGCCCCTTCGCCGCCTGCCGCAGGTACTCGGCCGCCCGCCGCGGGGCGAGCGGCCCCTCGGCCACGACCAGCTCCTTCAGGCTCGACCCGTCGACGTGCTCCATCACCAGGAAGTGCAGGTCCCCCTCGGTCCCGACGTCCAGGGCGTGGACCACGTTCGGGTGGTCCAGGGCGGCCGCCGCCCGGGCCTCCCGCTCGAACCGCTGCAGCGCCACCCCGTCCCGCGCCCGCCGGGCCTGGAGCACCTTGACCGCCACCTTCCGCCGCATGTCCAGGTGCTCGCACAGGTACACCTGGCCCATGCTCCCGTGCCCGATCCGGGCCAGCACCTTGTACGCCCCGACGAAGAACGGCCGGGTCTTCCCCTCCAGCAGCATCCCGGCCTGGAACGCGGTCAGGGCCTTGTCCGCCAGCATCCAGTCGGCCAGCGCCTTCGGCGGCGCCGGGTCGGCGGCCGCCCGCAGCCGGTACACGTCCAGGTCGTCGGGCTCGATCAGCCCGCTCCGTTCGACGATCGTGAGGAAGTCGTCCGCGGTGGCCGGGGCGGGCATGGCAGGTCCGTCTGTGGGGGCGGCGTGAAACTCGGCGGTGGAGTGTAGTGCGCGGAAACCACTTCCGCCCGGTTGCGGCCCCCCCGGCCGCGTACTACGGTTCGGCGTGCCATCGCCCCCCACCGGCACGCCTCCCGTCCGGCCCTGGCTCCGCCCGGGGCCACCCGACTCATTCCGGCGCCCGCCCGGGGCGAGACTCGCCGCCCCGGGCCCGCCAGGAGCCGCCCATGACGACCGCCCGTGTCCGCCGGCGGGGGTTCAACCTCGTCGAGCTGCTCGTCTGCCTCGCCATCATCGCCGTCATCCTGCTCCTGCTGTTGCCGGCGGTGCAGAAGGTTCGGGAGGCCGCCGCCCGGGCGAAGTGCGCCAACAACATGCGCCAGCTCGCCGTCGCGTTCCACCACTTCCACGAGACCCACGGGTCGCTCCCGCCGTACTGGGACGCGTTCCCCCGGCCGGACAGCCCGTCGGTCAAGGGGTGCTGGTTCGACCACCTGCTGCCGTACGTCGAGCAGCAGCCGTTCTACGACCTGCTGATGGAGAACATCCGGCGGACCGGGTCGAACTGGGACGGGTACGACGTGACCGAGGCGTACACCGACTACCAGTGGGTGCAGGACGCGCCGGCGTACTGGGAGGGGCCGCCGGACACCTACGTGGTGGACACCCCGGCGCACTGGGAGGGGACGCCGGACGAGTGGGTGGAAGACACCCCGGCCCACTACGAGTGGCGGATCGGCGGGTACAACGGGCACACCCACTGGGAGCAGGTGTGGGTGCCGGCGACCGGGCACTGGGTGAGCCGCGGCGGGACGTACCACCCGGCGGTCGGGCACTGGCAGAAGAACGGCGGCACCTACCACCCGGCGACCGGGCACCACGTCGCGGTCCAGCGGACCCGCACGGTTCACGTGGACAAGCCGGGCGGGATCTTCATGCCCGGAGCGAACGACGCCACCTTCCCGCTGCTCCAGTGCCCGTCCGACCCGAGCCCCGGGTCGTACCCTGACGCCGGGCGGGGGAAGGTGTACGTCACCCACCAAAACGGCGGGTGGGGGAGTACCAACTACCTGGCGAACTGGCACGCCCTGTCCGGGGACGACGTTCACCGCGGGTACACGTCCGGGCCGCAGCGGTTCAAGAACATCACCGACGGGCAGGCGAACACCGTCCTGCTCGGCGAGGGGTACTCGTGGTGCGACGGGAAGGGCCGGCTCGCCCTGAACGCGTGGGACTACCACGGGTTCGGCCTCACCTGGGCGCTGCACCACGCGTCCGTGGACATCGGGAACGGGGACACCAACGTCCACTACCCGAACGGGCTGCCGAACACGATCCCGTTCCAGGTCCGGCCGAGGACGCTGGCCGTCGCCGACTGCCCGATCGGCGAAGACTGCTGCAACAACTGGGCTGCCCAGGCCGGGCACAGCGTGATGAACGTGGCCCTGGCCGACGGGAGCGTCCGGTCGGTCGGCCCGGGGGTGTCGGCCCAGACGTGGGCGCGGCTGATGAAGCCGCGCGACGGCCAGCCGGTCGGGGACTGGTGAGGTGGCGCGGGCCGCCACGGAGGGCGGCCCCTACCGAATCAATGGGGTAGGGGCCGCCCTCCGTGGCGGCCCGCGCCGTTGGCGGCCCCGCCGGCGGCGCATACAGTGGCGCGATGCAGCGCCTCTCCGACCTCGACCTCGCCGTCGTCGCCGTCTACGTCCTCGGGATGACCCTCCTCGGGGTGTGGTTCACCCGCGCCCAGAAAGACCTCCGCACCTACTTCGTCGGCGGCCGGAACGTCGGCTGGTTCCTCGTCCTCGTGTCGATCGTCGCCACCGAGACGAGTGCCGTTACCTTCCTCAGCGTCCCCGGGCTCGCGTACAACCCGAAGGGCGGCAACCTCGGGTTCCTCCAACTCGCCCTCGGGTACATCGTCGGCCGCTGTCTCGTCGCCCGGTTCCTCCTGCCGCAGTACATGCGCGGCGACCTGTTCAGCGCCTACCAGGTGCTGCGCGAGCGGTTCGACCCGACCGTCCAGCGGGTCGCGAGCGGGCTGTTCCTCGCCACCCGCACCGTCGCCGACGGCCTCCGCGTCTTCCTCACCGCCCTCCTGCTCCAGTACGTCTTGGGTGGGGTCGAGCTGGCCATCGTCGTCGTCGGTCTCGTCACTATCGTCTACACGTACCTGGGCGGGATGAAGGCCGTCATCTGGACCGACCTGATCCAGTTCGTCATCAAGATCGCCGGGGCAGTACTTGCGGGGGTGTACGTCCTTCTCCTCCTGCCGGACGGGTGGCAACAGTTCGTCACCGCCGGCGCCGCCGAGGGGAAGTTTCGACTCTTCGACACTGCCTTCGACCCGACTAACGCGTTCAACGTGTGGGCCGGGGTGATCGGCGGGGCGGTGTTCTCGATGGCCAGCCACGGGGCGGACCAGCTCATGGTCCAGCGGTACCTGTGCGCCCGTTCCCTCCGTCAGGCCCGGCTCGCGCTGGTGCTCAGCGGGTTCACGGTGTTCGTGCAGTTCCTCCTGTTCCTCGCCGTCGGGGTGGGGATGTTCTTGCTGTTCCAGGCCGGGCTGTTCCCGGAAGCCGCCGGGAAGCGGAATGACGAGGTGTTCGGGCTGTTCATCGTGACGAAACTGCCGACCGGGGTCGTCGGAGTGCTGGTGGCGGCGGTGCTGGCGGCGGCGATGTCGACCCTGTCGTCGTCGCTCAACAGCTCGGCGAACGCCCTGGTCACCGACTTCTACCGCCCGCTCCGGCCGAACCACCCGGAGCGCTGGTACGTGCTGCTGTCGCGGGTCGCCACCGCCGGGTGGGGGTTGGCCCAGATGGGGGTCGCGTACGGGGCGTACCGGCTCGGTGGGGACAAGAGCGTGGTCGAGCAGGTGTTGGCAGTGGCCGGGTTTACGACCGGGCTGTTGCTCGGACTGTTCGTGCTCGGCAGCCTGCGGCGGCCGGTCCGGTCGGGGGCGGCCCTCACCGGCTTGGTGTGCGGGTTCCTGGCGGTGACCGCCGTGTGGCTTCCTTCGACGGGGTTATTGGCCGCCCCGCCGTGGTCGGGGCTTGCGGCCGCCACAATGGGTGCGGCCGAGCCCCCGACGTGGGCGCCAGGGTGGTGGGAGCAGACTCTTCTTGCCTGGCCGTGGTACGCCCCGGTCGGGGCCGGGACGACGGTGCTGGTCGCACTGCTGGTCGACCGCCTCGGTCCGGGCGAGCGGCCGGGGTAAACCCGGCCGCTCGCCCGGACGTGGCGGCACGTCGGTTGCAAGAAACGGCGCGTCTCCGCAGACGTTAGATTGTGGCGAGGCGGTAACCCCCGGGCCGGTGGTTCGACCCTATGGATCATCTCGTCACCGAGGCCCGCAACCCCGCGTCGGTGAACCTGGACGAGCTCGCCCCGATGCAACTCGTCCGGGTGATGGCCGGCGAGGACGCCAAGGTCGCGCCGGCGGTGGCGGCGGAGGCCGGGGCGATCGCCCGGGCGGTCGGGGTGATCGCCGACCGGGTCCGGGCCGGCGGCCGGCTCGTGTACATCGGGGCCGGCACGTCCGGCCGGCTCGGGGTGCTCGACGCCAGCGAGTGCCCGCCGACGTTCAACGCCCCGCCGGGGATGGTGGTCGGGGTGATCGCCGGCGGGCCGGCGGCCCTGACCCGGGCTGTCGAGGGGGCCGAGGACCACCCGCGGGACGCGGCCCGCGACCTGTCCGCCATCGAATTCTCCTCCGCCGACGTGCTCGTCGGCATCGCCACCAGCGGCCGCACCCCCTACGTCCTCGCGGCCGTCGACCACGCCCGCCGCCTCGGCGCGTTCACCATCGGCCTGTCCTGTAACCCCGACTCGGACCTGATCCCGCGCGTCGACCTGGCGATCACCCCGGTGGTCGGCCCGGAGGTGCTCAGCGGCTCGACCCGGCTCAAGGCCGGCACGGCGACGAAGCTGGTGCTGAACATGCTGAGCACCGGCACGATGGTGCTGCTCGGGAAGACGTTCGGGAACCTGATGGTGGACCTGCGGGCGACGAACGAGAAGCTGCGGCACCGGACGAACCGGATCGTCCGGGAGGCGACCGGGCTGGACGCCCCGGCGGCCGACGCCCTGCTCGACCGGTGCGGGCGCGAGCTGAAGACGGCCCTGGTGTCGCACCTCGCCGGGGTGCCGGCGGAGGCCGCCCGCGACCGGCTCCGGGCGGCCTCCGGCCGCGTCCGGCGGGCGGTCGGGCGGAACGGGCACGTCGCGGTGAACGGGTCGGCCGACCTCGTCCTCGGGTTCGACGGCGGGGGGAGCGGGACGGTCGCGCTGCTCGCGGCCCGGACGCCCGGCGGGTGGAAGCTGCTCGGCCGCGGGGAGGCCGGGCCGAGCAACCGGCAGGCGGTCGGGACGCCGGCGGCGCTCGCCGCGCTGGACGAGGCGGCCGACGCCGCGTTCGCCGCCGCCGGGAAGCCGCGGCGGACGGTGCGGGCCGCGTGCCTGGGGCTGGCCGGCGCGGGTCGGAACGGCGACAAGGACGTGATCCGCGACTGGGCGGGTCGGGTCGGCCTCGCGGCGGCCGTGGACGTGACCGAGGACGCGGCCCTGCTGCCTGCGGCCGGGACGCCGGACGGGTGGGGCGTGGCGGTCGTCGCCGGCACCGGGTCGATGGCGTTCGCCCGCGACCCGGCCGGCCGCACCGCCCGGGCCGGCGGGTGGGGCTACCTGCTCGGCGACGAGGGGAGCGGGTACTCGATCGGGGTGGCCGGGCTGCGGGCGGTCGCCCGGGCGGCCGACGGCCGCGGGCCGGCCACGGCGCTCGCCGCCCGGCTGCAGGCGGCGTGCGGGGCGGACCGGCCGGAGGACCTCGTAGGGGCAGTGTACGGCGGGACCGACCGGGCCGCGCTCGCCGCCCTCGCCCCGGTCGTGCTCGACGCGGCCGCGGCCGGCGACCCGGTCGCCGACGAGATCGCCCGCTGTGCCGCCGACGAGCTGGCCGCCGCCGCCGCCGCCGCCGCCCGCCAACTCGGCTTGGGGCCGGCGTTCCCCGTCGCGCTGGCCGGCGGGCTGCTCGTCTCCTCGCCCGCCTACCGCGACCGGTTCGTCGCCGCCCTCGCCGCCCGCGGCCTCTCCGGGTCGCCCGTCACCCTCGTGCCCGAGCCTGCCGAGGGCGCCGTCCGCCTGGCGCTCGCCGCCGTCGTGTAGTTGCGCTCCTGAGCGGGGGGCGTGAGCCCCCTGTGTGCGGAAGCGCCACAGGGGGCTCACGCCCCCCGCTCAGGGGGCTTCCTTCGGAGCCTCCCGATGCTCTCCCGTCTTCTCCCCGCGCTCGTCCTCCTCCCCGCCACCGCCAGCGCCGCCGACCCGCCGCACCTGAAGCGCGAGTTCCGCGGGGTGTGGGTCGCCACCGTCTCGAACATCGATTGGCCGTCGAAGCCCGGCCTCCCGGCCGACAAGCAGAAGGCGGAACTCGTCGCGATCCTCGACAAGGCGGCCGAGCTGAAGCTGAACGCCGTCGTGTTCCAGGTCCGGCCGATGGCCGACGCCCTGTACGCGTCGAAGCTGGAGCCGTGGTCGGAGTTCCTTACCGGCGAGTCGGGGAAGGACCCGGGGTACGACCCGCTGGCGTTCGCGGTGGCCGAGGCCCACGCCCGCGGGCTGGAGCTGCACGCCTGGTTCAACCCGTACCGGGCCCGCCACCCGTCGGCGAAGTCGCCCGCCACCGCCGACCACGTCACCAGGGCCCAACCGGACCTCGCCAAGCCGTACGGCACCCACCACTGGATGAACCCGACCCACCCCGAGGTGCAGGACCTGTCCCTCGCCGTCTTCCTCGACGTGGTCAAGCGGTACGACGTCGACGGCGTCCACATCGACGACTACTTCTACCCGTACAAGGAGAAGGACGCGGCCGGGGCGGTCATCCCGTTCCCCGACGACGACACTTGGCAGGAATACCAGAAGCGTGACGGCAAGCTGTCCCGCGACGACTGGCGGCGCGACGCGGTGAACCGGTTCGTCCGGCGGATGTACGAGGAGGTGAAGAAGGCGAAGCCGTGGGTGAAGGTCGGGGTCAGCCCGTTCGGCATCTGGCGGCCCGGCCACCCGCCCGGGATCGCCGGCCTCGACCAGTACGCCGAGCTGTACGCCGACGCCAAGCTGTGGTGGAACGAGGGGTGGATGGACTACGGCTCGCCGCAGCTGTACTGGCCGATCGCCCAGGAGAAGCAGAGCTTCCCGAAGCTGCTCGACTGGTGGGCGGCCGAGAACGCCAAGGGCCGGCACCTGTGGCCGGGGCTGTACACGAGCCGGGTGACCGGGGCGGAGAAGGGGTGGCCGGCGAAGGAGGTCGCGGACCAGATCGAGCTGACGCGGAAGGCGAAGGCCGGCGGGGCGGTCCACTTCAGCGCGAAGGCGCTGACGAAGAACACCGGCGGGGTCGCGGACGAGTTGCGGAAGGTGTACGCCGAGCCGGCGCTGGTGCCGGAGAGCCCGTGGCTCGCGGCGAAGGAGCCGGTCGGCAAGCCGGAGGTGGTGCGGGACACGGCCGGCGGCAAGCCGGTGCTGCGGGTGAAGGCGCCGGCCGACGCCCGGTTCGTGGTACTGCGGTCCGAGGCGGGCGGGAGGTGGGCGACGGCGGTGGTCGGGTTGGCGGACGGCTCGGCGACGCTGCCCGCCCCGGCCGGGCGGGCGGTGGTGAGCCTGATCGACCGGACCGGTCGGATGGGCGAAGTGGTCGAGATGAAGTGAATTACGCCGGTGAGGCCGGTCAGGATTTCGGCGAGCGGCCGGGTTTACCCCGGCCGTCTTCAGTTATGCGAAGACGGCCGGGGTAAACCCGGCCGCTCGCTTGGGGCACGGCCTACTTCCCCGCCTTCGGGGCGGCCCGGAACTCCTCGGCCGTCATCCGCGTGACTGTCCCGTCCTGGAGGAGCACCGGCCCGCCGTCGGTCGGGGTCTCCTTCTGGTACGCGAGCACCGCCGACCCGCCGCCGAGCCCCACCCCCCAGGCGTAGACGCACTTCCCGCTCGCCAGGCCGTGGTGGGCAGCCGGGTACGACGGCTCCAGCGGGGTGATGTCGGCCAGCCGCTTCGGGGCCGCCCCCTTCTTCGCCGTCGCGTACTGCTCCAACAGCCGCTTCAGGTCGGCCAGCATGTCGTCCTGGGTGATGACCTCCGTGTCTTGCGGAGGTGAGCCGCACCCGGCGAGAAGGGCCGGGGCGGCGGCGAGGACGGCGGCGAGAACGAGTCGCATGGCAGGTCCGAAGGGTGTGGGGCGGGCGGCGCGGCCGGGGCGGTCAGCCGTCGTTGATCACCTCCCCGCCCTTGTAGCTGCCGTAGCTCTGCCAGACGGTGAAGTCGATGCCGTCGCGGAAGAACCGGACGCTCCCGTCGGCCATCCCGGCGTTCACCCCGCCGGTGTGGTAGCTGGACGCCGGCAGGTGCATCGCCTCCAGGCTGTTCTGAGCGCACCCGTACCGCTGCGTCCCGGACGCCACCCGGACGTTCCAGTTCGGCGGCAGGGTGTGCGAGTAGACGGAGGTGGTGAACAGGTCGCGGTAGTACTGGTGCCCGACGTACCGGCCCCAGCTCTGGATGTTCGCCCCGGTCGCCGACACCCCGACCCCCTGGCACAGGGCGACCGACCGGCCGTCGTACAGGTTCCACCCGGTCCCGCCGGTCGCCCCGCCGTCGAGCACGCTGGTGTCGTCCCACTGGTTCGCGTCCCCGGACAGCTTCGTCCCCCGCTTGACCTCGGCGAACATCACCGTGTTGCTCGTCCCGTCCTGGATCCCGATCATGGTCCGCCCCTTCGGCCACGTCGGCCCGGGGGGGAAGTTGCTCGGGGTGGAGAAGATGCCGGCCTTCGGGTCCGTCTCCATCCGCCGGTCGGCGACCGCCCCGATGCTGCCGAAGTAGTTGGACCGCCCGTACCGCTGCCCGCCGGAGAACTGGATGCCCTGCGGCCCGGTGTCGGACGGGCAGATGTACGACGGCACGTCGATCGACCGGGCCAGCTCATGGTTCGCCGGCAGAGGCGGGTTCGCGCCGTTCACGTCGAACTCGAAGTCGAACAGCTTGATCTTGTTCCCCTGCTCCAGGTGCTCCAAGATCAGCGCCTGGATCGATGGCCGGCTCCCGCTGGTGCCGGTCCCCGGGAACCGCCCGCGACCGGGCGGGAGCGTCCCCATCGTGCTCTCGTAGTTGTGCGACGCCAGCACCACCTGCTTCAGGTTGTTCTGGCACTTCATCCGGCTGGCCGCCTCGCGCGTCTTCTGGACGGCCGGCAGGAGCAGGCCGACCAGGACGGCGATGATCGCGATCACCACCAGCAGCTCGATCAGCGTGAACCCGCGGCGGACGGCGGGACGGGACACGGGGCACCTCTTGAAGATCAGTTGCGGTCAGACGGGATGACGGGACTCGCTATGCACGCGGCGTGCCGCGCGTCACTTCAGGTCGAGGTCGAGGGGCCGGCCGGACTGCACGTCCGCGGTCAGCTCGGACGTGTCCGGGTTCCCGTACTTCGACGGCAGGGCGAACCAACTCCGGATCACCTCCGGGTCCGCCGGGTCCACCGGCACCACCGGCTTGTCCACTGGGTCCTCACGTCCGCCCTTCGGCTTCGCGGCCGGCGCCGGCTCGGACCCCGGCGGCCGCGGGCTGGACACCGCCACCCGGGCCGCCCCGACCCGCACCCCGTCCACCCGGAAGGTGCCGTCCGGGCGGATCGTGCCGGACTTCGGGATGCCGTCCGACCCGATCACCACCACCGTCCCGTACACCACCGGCTTGCCCTGGTACTTGACCGTCCCGTCCACGTCGGCGGTGCCCCCGCACCCGGCGGCGGTGAGGGCGGCGAGCGCGGCCGCGGTTCGCAGCGTCGGGGTCATTCGGAGAACACCTCGCCCAGGTCTCGGGTGGACATGGCCGGGACGACGGTCGTCCCGGCCCGGTAGTTCAGGAACCGGACCGAGCCGTCGGCGAACGCGAAGTTCGCCCCGCCGACGTGGTACGACCACATGTGGTGGGCGTCGCACCGCCGCGGGGTCGGGCCGGACGGGGCTTGGAAGTACATCGGGAACGGGCACGGGCCGACCGCGTCCGCCGCCGGCGACATGATCGGGGTGTCGATCGGGGTGCTGGTCCCCGGCTGGACGTCGCCCCGGTGAACGGCCCAGATCAGGCTGTCGTAGTTCGGCTCGCCCCGCAGCCCCCAGCCCCAGTCGTAGTACCCGGCGATCGTCGGGTGGGCGACCGGCGGCCGCTCTCCGAACGCGATCGTGTTGCTCGCCCCGTCCTTTACGCCGTTCACGTTCACCTTGATCGGCCGGCCGGTCACGTCGGTCACCGCGATGACCCCGAGGTCCTGGTTCACGCCCCCGCTGGCCGGGGCCCGCCAGTCGCCCCGGTGCCGGCCGGTCACCCCGAGGTAGTGGGTCACGTTGGTGACCACCGTCCCGTTGGCCGTCGTCCCGGGAACCGGCGAGGACGGGCAGTTGAACGTCGGGATCGGCCTCGGGCGGACGACCGCGTCGTACTCGGCCACGGTCGTGAACGGCTGGTCGGCGACGGTCCCCTGCTCGATGTACGGGAGGAGCAGGTACGTCCAGTTCTCCGTGTACCGCCGCGGGTCGGTGGTCGCCAGCCCGGCGGACCGGTACGGCGGGTACCGGTCGTACACGTCGTGGTAGTTTTGGAGAGCCAGCCCGAGCTGCTTCAGGTTGTTCAGGCACTTCGACCGTGCCGCCGCCTCGCGCACCTTCTGCACGGCCGGGAGCAGCAGCCCGACCAGGATGGCAATGATGGCGATGACCACCAAGAGCTCGATCAGCGTGAAGCCGCGGTCGCGGCCCTTGTCGCGGAGCGCCACGGGACACCTCTCGGAGGAAATGACGAGCGAGTCGGAGAGATGTTGGACCGAATGCAGGTGTTGTACCAATCGTCCGTGGGTGAAAGAACGGCGAGGTGGGACGTCAAACCGGGTCGGGATTCCGACCCTTCGTCACGCCGACGGCGACTCTTCGACACCCCGCGGTTCTTGCCGGCCGAGACCGAGCTTCTTCATCCGCGACACGAGGGTTGTGCGCTTCAGCCCGAGCCGGGCGGCCGCCCCGTTCGGCCCGCCGACCACCCCGCGGCACTCCCGGAGGGTCCGCTCGATCAGGTCGCGCTCCGCCTCCTTCAAGGTACCGCGCGGGGCGGCAGGGGGGGCGGCGGGTGCCGCGGGCGCCGGCGGCGGGCCGTCCGCGGCGAGGTCGACCATCGGCACGCGCAGCTCGTTCCCGGGCGTCAGGATCACCGCCCGCTCGATCAGGTGTTGCAGCTCCCGCACGTTCCCCGGCCACGGGTACGCGACCAGCGCGGCCATCGTCTCGGACGCGATCGTGTCGATCGACTTCCCGAGCCGGCCGGCGAACAGGCGGACGAAGTGGCGGACGAGTTCCGGGATGTCGTCGCGCCGCTCCCGCAGCGGCGGGACGTGGACCGGGAAGACGTGCAGCCGGTAGTACAGGTCCGACCGGAAGGTGCCGGCGGCGACCATCTTGGCGAGGTTGCGGTGCGTGGCCGCGACGAGCCGGACGTCCACCTTGAGCGTCTTGCCGCTGCCGAGCCGCTCGAACTCCTGCTCCTGCAGGACGCGGAGCAGCTTCGGCTGCAGCTCCGGCGGAATGTCGCCGACCTCGTCGAGGAACAGCGTTCCGCCGTCGGCCAGCTCGAACCGCCCGAGTCGCCGCTCGACGGCCCCGGTGAACGCCCCTTTCTCGTGCCCGAACAGTTCGCTCTCCAGCAGCCCGGTGGGGATGGCGGCGCAGTTCAGCTTGACGAACGTGCGGTCGCTACGGCGGCTGTGCTGGTGGACGGCCCGGGCGATCAACTCCTTCCCGGTGCCGGTCTCGCCGGTGATGAGGACGGCGGAGTCGGTCGGAGCGACGACCTCGACCTGCCGCAGCACCTCGCGCATCGCAGGACCGCCGCCGACCACCTCGCCCATCCGCCGGTCGGCCCGGATCTCCTCTTCGAGGTACAGCTTCTCGGCGGCGAGCCGGGCGTTGGCCTTCTCCAACTCGCGGCGGGTCAGCGCCCCCTCGACGGCCAGGGCGACGAGCCGGCCGATCTGGGTGACGAACTCGAGGTCGCCGGGGGCGGGGGCGGCGTCGGAGTAGCTGTTGAAGCCCATCGCGCCGAGTTTGCGGCGCGGGGTGGTAAGGGGGATGAAGCAGGCGGCGCGGACGCCCTGCCGGGCGTGGGCGGCGCGGAGAACCGGGAACCGGGCGTCGGGATGGGCGGCGTCGATCCAGAGCGGTTCCTGGGTGCCCCAGACGTGGGCGGTCGGCGACTCGGCGGCGGGCAGTTCGGTGGGGGTGTCGGCGGCGGCGGGGGGCGCGGCGCCACCGACCGGCTCGAGGAACTGGAGCCGGGCCGAGCGGGTGTCGGGGTCGGCGAGGGCGAACGAGACGTACCCGGCCGGGAGGTGCCCGCCGAGGGCGGCGGCGAGGTCGCGGAGCAGGGCGGCGAGGTCGGCGTGGGCCGCGACCGCCTGGGCGACGGCGAGGAGGACCCCGGGCCGCTGCTCGGGCGGCGACCGGACGAGGCCGGGTGCGGCGGGGGGCGCGGTCATGGGACGGCGGCGTGTGGGAGTCGTTTCCGTGATTCTATCACACGAGCCTGTAGGGTGGGCCGAGCCCGGCTCTGCGGGCGAGTCCCACCACCGCCGACGCCCGGTGGGACTCGCCCCGCGAAGCGCGGGACTCGGCCCACCCTACTACGACTTGCCGAGGACGAGGTCGAGCGCCCAGCACCCGCGGACGTGGGTGGCGTGCGGGTCGCGGAGGTGGGAGAGAAGGTCGTCGCTGTCGCACCCCGCGTCCTGGAGCGCGTCGGCCAGGATCGGCAGCCGGTCGAAGGCGTTCGCCGCGTAGACCCACTCCGCGAGGAGTCGAACGTCAGTTGTGAACCACCTCACGTCGAACGTGATCCGACGGAACGGGTTGCCGACGATCTCACGAATGAGGTTGGCTTGGGCGGCCCTCGCATCACCCTTACGGAATGGGGCGAGATCCACGATTGCCCGGAAAATCGCCTCGACATCCGACGGGAAGAGGTCTCCGGCCGTTAGCGAAATGGCCGCATACAGGCGTAGGACTTCCGAACCTGCGGATTTCCTCGCGTCCTCGTAAGCGAGTTCTGCCCCCAACGACGCGGCTTGGAGGGCCAGGTCAGAGATGCCCCCGTCGGCGAGTTGCTCCGCGGCTCTCAGTTCATCCCTACACCGTTCGTCCCGTACCTCGTGCCAAGCCTGTCGGCACGCCGCACACGCAAGCAGTCGTGTCTTCCGCCGCGAGGTCAATTGGTTACAGCCTAACAACTGAAGCGGGTCGGCGCACGCGAGCCAATCGTTCTCCGTCATCTCCGCACCCTCCGCTCACCGGCCCGGCCGGATGACCTGCTCGGCGAAGCGCTCCATCTCCTCCAACTGCGGGCTGCACTGCAAGAGCAGCAGATTCACGCCGGCGGCCTCGAACCGCTTCACCTGCTCGACCACCTGCCCCGGCGTGCCGACCAGCCCGGCCCGCAGCCCGCGGTTCGACACCGAGTAGTCTTCCAGCGACACCCGCTGCTCCAGCTGCGTCCCGGCAAGCCACTGCTGGTAGTTGTGGTACCCCGCCGCCGACTGCTTCACGTCCGTGATCCGGGCCAGCTCCGCCTTCGCCTCCGCCTCCGTGTTGCGGACGATGCTGTACCCCGCGACGCCGTAGATCATCGGTCCGAGCCCGAAGCCTTCGCGCCGGCGCCGCATGTCGGCGATCTTCTCCGCGATCCGCTCCGGCGGGTCGCCGTGCATCACGTAGGCGTCGCACGTCTTCGCGATCAAGTTCTTCGCCGCCTCGCTCTCGCCGCCGGCGTAGATCACCGGCCGCGGGCGCGTCACCGGCTTCGGCTGCAGCACGTTGTCCCGCACCCGGTAGTACTTCCCGTCGTAGCTGAAGTGGTCCTGCTTCCAGACGCCGTCCACGACCGCCAGCCACTCCGCCGTGCGGGCGTACCGGTCGTCGTGCTGCTCGAAGTGGACGCCGTACTTGGTCGCCTCGTCCCGCCACCAGCTCGACACCACGTTCAGCGACAGCCGGCCGCCGCCGCCGATGTGGTCGATGTTCGCCGCCGCCTTCGCCAGCAGCGCCGGGTTGTGGAACGTCGGCCGGACCGCGACCATCAGCTCGAGCCGCGACGTGACTGCGGTGAGGGCGGCCGCGGTGCTCCACGCGTCGAGCGACGGGGCCTCCTCGCCCTTGATGTCGTTCAGGTTCAACTCGGCGACGAGCGACAGGTCGAACCCGATCTGCTCGGAGCGGACGGCGAGCCGGCGGTTGTACTCCCACGTCGGGGCCATCCCCTCGTCGCCGACGTTCCGCAGCCACCCGCCGAACACCGGCATCCAGTACCCGTAGCGCATGTCCGGCTCCGTAGGTCGGGCTGTGCCCGACGTGGTTCCCGAGTCGGGCACAGCCCGACCTACGAAGGACCCGTGCTCTCCCGAGCCGTGCCGTAACCCCGTCCGTCGGAGTGGACACGGTAGAAGAGTATCGGGAGGTTGCGACTCGCGAGGATGACTTGCCGGAGCACCAGCAGGACGTTCGAGTCCTCACAGGTGGTGACCGACAACACCCACCAGAGACCCGGGGCCCAGTCGGACTCGTCCGTCGTCTCGGACACCAAGCGGAGAACTTGCCCCGCGTCATCGAACTCCCACCGCCCGATGTCGCGCCGCTCATAATCCGGTTCGCCGCGGACCGTCCGCTCATAACGGCCGTCGTTGTCCAGAAACAGGTGGTAGTCGTAGCGACGCCCGTTGACGCCGTACGCACTCCCCTTCCAGTCGCCGATCATTTAGAACGTTCCCCGTGAGCAGCGCCGGCCCGCTCCTCAAGGTAGTCCACCAGCCGCCCGAATGGGTCGAACCCGACCACGTTCGGCGCGTCGGCGACGAAGTTCGACAGCGCGTTGACGTCGTAGTAGACGACCCGGCCGTCGCGGTCATCCACCATGTACTCGATGCCGCCGACGTCGATGCCGGCCGTCTGCATGATCTCCTCGCACGCCGACACCACCTCCGGCGGCGGCGTGTAACCCTCCACCTTCATGCCGGTCTTCGGGGCGTTCACCGGGCACGCGCTCCGCACTAACTCGACCCCGTCCGCCCGCTGGCAGATGTCCGCCGGACACAGGTTGAACGACTCCCCGCTCGTGAACACCTTGATCGCGTACAGGTACTTGCCGCCCAGCGTCTCGACCCGCGTGATGTGTCCGCCCCGCGCCGGGACGAACTCCTGCACCAGCGCCGTGTGGTCGACGCCGAAGTCGAGCTGCCCGGACTCCGCGGCCGCGGCGAGAACCTGCCGGTTCTCGAACTTCACGATCCCGGCCCCACTCCCGCCGACGTTCGCCTTCACCACCACCGAGAACCGCAGCCCGTCACTCGCCGCGACCGCCTTCGACGGGTGGTTGATGACCCGCGCCCGCGGGTACGGCAACCCCAGCGACTCTAGTAGCGTCAGTTGCCGGGCCTTCGAGATCTCGTACCCGAACCCGCGCGACCCGTTCACCACCGGCACCCCGAGGCGTTCGAGGTGCGCGAGGAAGCCGAGGGTGAAGAACATCCCCTGCACCCCGCCGCGGAGGTACGCCGACGGGCTCATCCGGTTGAACACGAGGCGGTACGGCGACTCGCGCTCCGACGGGTCGTAGAGGTGGGCCCGCGGGTCGAGCCGGACGAACGGGAGGCCGCGCCGCTCCAGTTCGGCGAACAGCGGGCGGAACCAGTCGGGGTGCTCGTGGTAGATCGCGAACGGGCGGGTCGGCATCGGGGAACCTCGGCCGGGCGGTAGGGCGATTCTACCCCCCACGGGACGCCGCGTCAGTCGTCATCCCCGGCCTTGTTCACCTCGGCCTTCAGGATCCGCTGCGTCGCCTCCCACCCGGCTTCGAGGTGGGCGTAGTAGGCATCCACGTTGAGGGCGTCGGCCAGGTCGCCGGCAAACTCGAACAGCCAGCCCCGGCCGTACCCGTCCACGTTGATCGTCCCGGGGTCTTCGAGCAGGGCGGCGTTGAAGGTCGTGATCCGGCCGGGCAGCGGGGCGTACAGCCCGGACGTCGCCTTCTGCGTCTCGATGTACCCGATCTCCTGCTTCGCCGTCACCAGCCCGGGGTCGATCCGCCACTCCAGGAAGTACACGTCCTGCATCAGACGGACGGCGTAGGCGGTGAAGCCGAACCGGTGGACGCCGTCCGGACCGGGCCGGCACCACATGTGGTTCTTGCAGTACAAGAGGTCGCCCGGCAGCGTGGCCGGGTGCTTCCCCATCAGGAACGTGCGCGCCTCGGGCATCGACCGCTCACTTCCGCTTGTCGTACCGCACGTACCGGTAGTCCGACTTCCGGAACGCCTCGTCGATCAGGGCGAACAGCTCCGGGTCGTATTTTGCCAACTCTTCGCGGGTGTCCACGTCGTTGTGAACGCCCTTGTTCGGCGGGTTGTTGCAGTCGAAGTACGACTGCACCCCCTCCGCCCAGTACTCGCTGTGGTTCGTCGCCGCGTAGGTGTCCTTCCACAGCCCGGCGTCCGTCGTCCGGGCGTAGGCGGCCCGCAGCCTGGCGTCGAACTTCGGGTCGACCGCCCGCAGCCCGTACTGGTGGATGCAGTGGGCGAACTCGTGGATCAGGATGTTCTCCCGGCCGTACCGGTCGCCCTTCAGGTTCAGCAGGTTCTCCTCGCCGCACGACGTGATCCGCCCGCCGAGGCCGCGGGCCCGCTTGTCCCAATAGTCCTTCGGCGTCATGTTCCGCTGTTCGGGCACGTCGGTCGTCATCTCGGTCGGGGCCATGACCACGAACCGGCACCCGGCCTTCACCATCGCCGCGGTCACATCGTCCCGGCCGGCCAGCATCCGCCCGATCAGGTACCGGGCCTCCGCCAGGCCGGCGTCCGATACCTTCCCGGAACTCAGGATCGGCAGGCCCTTGTAATCGGTGGACTTCTCGTAGAACGGGTCGAGCTTCAGCCGGGCGCGGAGGTCGTCGGGGACCGCCCGGACGACCGGCCGGGGGACCGGGGCTGGCTCGGCCCCCAGGACCCGGCACCACAGCCCGAACAGGGCGGCGACCCACAACCCGCGGCGGCACATGGGGCTTCTCCGGACGGGGACGAAGCCCCACCTTACCACGCCACCGGCGGCCGGACGAATGAGGCGCGGGTGAGAAGAACTGATCCCGGTGGGGCAGGCATTCTTGCCTGCCGGGTCAGACAGGACTGTCTGTCCCACCAGTTCGTCAGGTGTACCGGCTGCCGACATACTGCGGGTCGAAGAAGGCGGGCAGGTGGCGGTCGATCTGGATGAGGCCGTCCGGGGTGCAGTCGATCGACCCGCCGGACGCGGTCAGCCAGCCCTCGCCCTGCAACTGGTCGAACGCCGCCCGGAACTCGTCGCGGACGTCCACCCCGTACTTGTCGCGGAAGTAGCCGACGTCCAGGTGCCCCGTCTTCAGCAGCAGCACCACCTCGCGGACGAGGCGGTCGCGCTCGGTCGTCGGGAACGCCCGGCCGAGCGGGATCTCGCCCCGGTTCAGCTTCTCGACGTACTGCTCCCAGGTGTCGACGTTCTGGAGGTGGACGCCGTTCAGGTGGCCGAACGAGGCGACCCCGGTGCCGAACATGTCGGCCCCGCGCCACAGCGCCTCGCGGTACACGAACCGCGTCTTCGCCGGGTCCTTGACGACGGTCGTCGCGCTGGACACCGCGTACCCGGCCTTCTCGAACTCGTCGAACGCGTACCGGACCCACGCCCGCTTGGTCGGCCAGTCGGCCACCGCCAGCGACGGCTCGTCGTTCCCGATGACCTTCAACTCTTTCGAGAAGACCGTGTTGTACGGCAGCTCCATCTGGTAGACGGTGACGCAGTCGGGGGCCAGCTCGATCGTCTTGTCCACGCACCGCCGCCAGTTGTCCCAGTCCTCGCCGACCATGCCGGCGATCAGGTCGAGGTTGATCTGCGGGAACCCGAGGTCCCGCGCCCACCCGAACGCCCGGTAGATCTCGTCCTCCAGGTGCGCCCGGCCGTTGTACTGCAGGATCTCCGGCTTGAAGTTCTCGACCCCGAGTGACAGCCGGGTGACGCCCTGGGCGCGGAGGGTTTCGAGCTTGTGCTTCTGGAGGGTGCCCGGCTCGCACTCGAACGTCACCTCGCGGGCCGCGTCCCACGGCATCACCTGCCGCAGCCGGGTCATCAGGCCATCGAGCTGCGACGCGCTCAGGTACGACGGCGTCCCGCCGCCGAAGTAGACGTAGTCGAGCGGTCGGCCGCCGACACACGCGGTCCGCGACAGCAGCTCGACCTCCTTGACGAGGGCGTCGAGGTAGACCTCGATGTCGCGGGCGTTCTTGTCGGTGTACACGCGGAAGTAGCAGAACTTGCACCGCTTCCGGCAGAACGGGATGTGGAGGTACAGCCCGAGCGGGACGCCGGGCCGCGGCGGCGAGTTCAAGGCCCGTTCGGCGTCGGGAAGGTGCGTCGGCTTCCAGAACGAGAACGGCGGATAGTTCGCGATGAAGTAGTTGCCGAGGCCCGTCTTCTCCTGGTCGACCACGGCCATCGCGACACCTCGGCGGGGGTCCGGGGCGGCGCGCCGCCCCGGTCTACCCCCGACAGTATACCACCCCGTGCCGCCGCCCTTTCACGAGAACAGCCGCCGGCTTACGTCGGGCGGCCGGGCGGTTTGGCGGGAATGACGTATCACCGCCCCCGCCCTCCGAGAGTACCTGGTGTGGGCCGCGCCACGGGGACGCCGATGACCACCTGTCCGATGTCGAGGTTCGTCCACCGCCTTCGCGCCACGTCTGGCGGTGACGGGCGGGCGGACGGCGAGTTGCTCCGGGCGTTCACCGCCAACCGGGACGCGGCCGCGCTCGCCGCCCTGGTCCGCCGGCACGGGCCGATGGTGTGGGGCGTCTGCCGCCGTACCCTTCGCCACCGGCCGGACGCCGAGGACGCCTTCCAGGCCACCTTCCTCGTCCTGGTCCGCAAGGCAGCGGGCCTCCGGGACCGGGCGGCGGTCGGGAACTGGCTGTACGGGGTGGCCCACCGGACGGCGGTGCGGGTGCGGGCGGCCGCGGCCAAGGCGCACCGGCGGGAGCAACAGGTGGCGACCATGCCCGACCCGCCCGCGCCCGACCGGGACGGCGATGACCTGCGGCCGGTGATCGACGCCGAGTTGGCCCGGCTGCCGGACAAGTACCGGGCGGTGGTGGTCCTGTGCGACCTCGAGGGCCTGACCCGGGCAGACGCGGCCCGCGAACTGGGGGTGCCGGAGGGGACGGTGGCCGGGCGGCTGGCGCGGGCGCGGGCGATGCTCGGCAAGCGGCTGGTCCGCCGCGGGGTGTCGGCTTGCGGGGCGGCCGGAGTCGCCCCGGCCGCGGCGGCCGGGGCGCCGCCGGGGTTGGTGTCGTCCACGGTCGAGATCGCGGTCGAGTTCGCGGCGGGCCGGGCGGGGGCGGTCCCCGTCGCGGTGTCCGCCCTCTCACGACAGGTGGTGTTCGCCATGACGCTGAAGAAGACGATCCCGGCCGCCCTGGTCGTGTTTGCCGCGCTCGCCGGCGGCGCGGGCGGGACGGCCTACCTGGCGATCGCGGCGGGGGCCGGGTCGCCGGCGCCGGCGGGTCTGCGCCCCCGCACTTTGGCGCCGAAGGACAACGCACCGATCAAGTACCAGAAGGCGCTGGCCGCGGCCGGCCGGTTCGTCGCGGCCGGCGGCGACAAGGACGGCCCGCGGCTGCCCGACGGGTGGAAGAGCGATGCCGCCTTCGCCGAGCTGGACGCCGCCGACCCGCACGGCGGGAAGGCGTCGCTGAAGCTGTCCGCGACCGCCAAGGCGCCGGGGTACGCCTGGGCGAGCAGCGAGCAGGTGCCGGTCACCGCCGGGCGGGAGTACCTGATCTCGGCGTGGGTGAAGTCGAAGGGGAACGAGGACGGGAAGGACTTCGTCTGCATCCGCTGGTTCAAGGACGGGAAGTACCTAGACCAGTTCGGCCCGCCGGTCGGGAAGGACGAGAAGGCGTGGGCCGAGGTGACCGCCACCGCGACTGCCCCGGACGGGGCCACCCACATGGACGCGGCCATCTTCGTCCGCTCGAAGGCCGGCACCGTCTGGGTGGACGACGTGTCCGTGACCGCCAACGGCGAGGCGAAGAACCTGATCCCGAACGGCGGGCTTGAGGCCCCGGACAAGTGACCGGACCGGCCGACCCCGCCGTGCATCCCACGCCCGGTGTTCAGCTACGGGAGGATGAAGAGGGCCTGTGCGACCGACCCCGCTCGCAACAGGCGTGTTGAACTCGACGGCCGGGCCGGGTAAAGTGACCGGACCGGTCGTGCGAAGGAACACGCATGCTGCGGCGGGTCGTCTCCCTCGTGCTGGTCCCGACGGTCCTCGCGACCCAGTGGGCCAGCGTCGGCCACTGCCACGACGGCGCCTCGCCCGCCGGCCACGACGCCCGGCCCCACCTCCACCTCGGCACTCTTCTCGGCGACCCGTCCGGGCACCGCGACCACCCGGGTGACTGCCCCGACCACGACGCCGACGCCGTCGACGTCCCGGTCCTGACCGTGCCCCCGGCGCCGGCCGGACCGGACGCGGACGCCCCGCCCGCTCACGCCGGCCTGCCGGCGGGCACCTTCGCGCCGGTTCCGACGTCCGCCGCCGGTGTAACCGTCCGGCCCCACCCGCCGCCCGGTTCGCGGTGCGGTTCCTGTCCCACCTACCTGCGGAACCTCTCCCTCCTCCTGTAAGCTCCGCCCCGCCAACCCGGGCGGCGACGGGCGCGCTCGCGCCCGCCGGCCGTCGGCGGGTTGGTCGCGTCTTTGCGCGCCGATCCCGACCGGTGCCATCCGCAAGGGGGACATCGCCATGCGTCTGTGGGCCGTGTTGAAGCCGCTGGCCGGCGCCGCCCTGCTCGCGGGGGTGGTCGGGGTGGGCTACCTGACCCGCGGGGCGTGGGTGCCCCGGCTCTTCCCGCCCCCGCCGGCCGCGGAGGAAGACGACCACGATCACGGCCCCGCCCGCGCCGGCGAGCCGCAGCAGGTCCGGCTGTCGCCGCAGGCCCAGGCCAACCTGCGCCTCGCCGCCGAGCCGCTCAAGACCGACACCTTCTGGCGAACCGTCCAAATCCCCGCGACGGTCGTCGACCGGGCGGCGCACAGCGACCGGAGCGTGGTCGCCCCGGTGGCCGGGGTGGTCGCGGCGGTCCACCGCCACACTGGCGACACGGTCCGGCCGGCCGACCCGCTGTTCACCCTCCGGCTCGTCGGCGACGCGCTGCACACCACCCAGACGGAGCTGTACAAGACCGCCCAGGAGGCGGTGGCCGTCGGTGAGCAGCGGAAGCGGGTGTCCACGTTGGCCGCGACCGGGGCCGTCTCCGAAGCCAAGGTCGTCGACCTTGACAACCAGCTCCGCCGCCTCGCCGCGGCGGACAAGGCTTACCGGCACGAACTCCAGACCCGGGGGCTGACGGCCGACCAGATCGACGGCGCGGCCGAGGGCCGGTTCGTCACCGAGGTCGTCGTCGCGGCCCCGCCGCACGGGGACCACGGCGGGCTGGCGGCCGGCCCGGTCGCCGCGCCGGCCGAGGCCGCGCCATTCGAGGTGCAGGAACTCAAGGTGGAACTCGGGCAGCAGGTGCCGGCCGGGCAGACGCTCGCCCTCTTGGCCGACCACCGGGCGCTGGTGATCGAGGGCCGGGCGTTCCGGCAGGAGACGCCGCTCGTGGAGCGGGCCGCCCGGGAGGGGTGGCCGGTGCGGGTCGAGTTCCTGGAGGAGGCGGGCGGCGACTGGCCGTCGGCCGAGCAGGCGTTCACCATCCGGCACGTCGCCAACACCATCGACCCGGTCACCCGGACGGTCGCCTTCCACCTGCCGCTCGCCAACCAGTCCCGCCCGCTCGCGGCGGACGGCCGGGGGCGGCTGGTGTGGCGGTACCGGCCCGGCCAGCGGGTCCGGCTGCACCTGCGGGTCGAGAAGATCGAGAACGTGTTCGTGCTGCCGGCCGAGGCGGTCGTGCGGGAGGGGGCGGAGGCGTACGTGTTCCGGCAGAACGGCGACCTTTTCGACCGGAAGCCGGTCCGGGTCGTGTACCAGGACCGGGAGCACGCGGTGGTCGCCAACGACGGCGCCGTCCCGCCCGGGGTGTTCGTGGCCCGGGGCGGGGCCGCCCAACTGAACCGGGCGCTCAAGTCCGAGGCCGGCCCGCCGCCCGGGTTCCACGTCCACGCCGACGGCACCGTCCACAAGAACCACTGACCGGGGGCCGCCGTGCTCGACGCGATCATCCGGCTCGCCCTCCGCCACCGGGCGCTCGTGCTCGTCCTCGCCCTGGCGGCCACCGCCTACGGCGGGTACCTCTCGACCGCCATGCCGATCGACGTCTTCCCCGACCTCGACCGGCCGCGGGTGGTGATGCTGACCGAGTGCCCCGGGCTGTCGCCGGAGGAGGTGGAGGCGCTCGTCACCCACCCGGTCGAGACGTCGCTGCTCGGGGCGGCCGGGGTGCAGGCGGTCCGCAGCCAGTCGAGCATGGGGCTGGCGGTGATCTACGCCGAGTTCGACTGGGGCACCGACGTCCGGGCCGCCCGCCAGGTGGTGCAGGAGCGGCTGGCTACCCTGGCCGGCGCCCTGCCGGACGGCGTCCGCCCGCAGATGCTGCCGCCGACGTCGATCATGGGCCAGATCATGCACGTCGGGTTGTCCCGGCGGGCCGGCCCGCGCGGCGGCGACCTGTTCCCGCTCGGCCGGACCGGGCTGATGGTCGAGCGGACCGGGCCGGCCGCGGACCCGCAACTCGCCGTGTGGCGGCCGCGCGACCGGAACGACTCGGCGACCTGGGAGCCGGTGCCGGTCGAGCGGGTCGTCTGGGACGCCCCCCCGCCGGCCGACGAGGAGCGGGAGCGGCGGGTGCAGGTGACCGTCGGCGGGCGGGCGCACGAGGCGGTCTTGCGCACCCCGCTCCAGCAGCAGATGGACCTGCGGGCGACGGCGGACTACGTGGTCCGGCCGCGGCTCTTGCGGATCCCGGGGGTCGCCGAAGTCCTCGTCATGGGCGGCGACCGGAAGCAGTACCAGGTGCTGGTGGACCCCGACGCCCTGCTCGAGTTCGACGTGACGCTGGAGCAGGTCGAGCACGCCGTCCGGGACAATAACTTGAACGCCGGCGGCGGGTTCACCGCGGAGGGCCAGCGGGAGCGGCCGGTGCGGGTGATCGGGCGGCTCGGCCCGCTCCCCGAGAAGGTGGCCGACGACCTCCGGAAGGTGCCGGTGAAGACGACCGCGGCCCGCAGCGTGCTGCTCGGGCAGGTGGCCCGGGTCGAGGAGAGGCCGGAACCGAAGCGGGGCGACGGGGGCGTGGACGGCCGCCCGGGGGTGGTGATCACCGTCGCCAAGCAGCCGCACGCCGACACCCGCGGGCTGACCGACGCGGTCAAGGCGGCGCTGCGGGACGCCGAGGCGGGGCTGCCGGCCGACCTCGCCGTCAACACCGACCTGTTCCAGCTCAAGACGTTCATCGACCGCGGGGTGTACCACGTCGGCGAGGCGCTGGTCCTCGGGGCCGGGCTGGTGGTCGTCGTCCTGTTCGTGTTCCTGCTGAACGCCCGCACCACCCTCGTCACCCTGACCGCCATCCCGCTGTCGCTGGTGGTGACGGTGATCGTGTTCCGGCTGGTCGGGGCGGTGACCGGGACCGCGCTGTCGATCAACGTGATGACCCTCGGCGGGATCGCGGTGGCGATGGGGGAGCTTGTGGACGATGCGATCGTGGACGTGGAGAACATCCACCGCCGGCTGCGGGAGAACGCCGCCTCGCCCGCCCCCCGGCCGGCCCTGCGCGTCGTGTACGAGGCCAGCCGGGAGGTGCGGACCGCCGTGGTGTACGGGACGGCGGTGGTGGTCCTCGCGTTCCTCCCGCTGTTCGCCCTGACCGGGGTCGAGGGCCGGCTGTTCGCCCCGCTCGGGGTCGCCTACGTCGTCGCCATCCTCGCCTCCCTCCTGGTCTCCCTGACGGTGACGCCGGTCCTGTCGTACTACCTGCTCGCCCGGCCCGGGGCCGTCCGGCGAACCGGGGACGGCCCGCTCGTGCGGGTACTGAAGTGGGGCGCCGGGCACCTCGTCCGGCTCAGCATGCGGCGGGCCGGGGCGCTCCTGCTGCTGACCTGGGTGCTGGTCGGGCTGAGCGCCTGGCAGCTCACCCGGCTCGGCACCGACTTCCTCCCCCAGTTCGACGAGGGGAGCGTCCAGATCAACGTCACCCTGCCGCCCGGCTCGTCCCTGCAGGCGTCGAACGAGGCGTCCGCGCTGGTCGACGCCCGGCTGCGGCGGATGCAGAAGTCGGCGGACAACCCCGGCGGCGAGGTCTTGCACTTCGTCCGCCGAACCGGGCGGGCAGAATTAGACGAGCATGCCGAGCCGGTCAGCCGGGGCGAGTACATCCTGAGCATGAACCCGGACTCCGGGCGGACGCGGGAGGAGACCCTGCGGCACCTGCTGGCCGAGCTGAAGGACGAGGTGCCCGGGGCGGACATCGAGGCCGAGCAGCCGCTCGCCCACCTGATCAGCCACATGCTCTCGGGAGTGCAGGCCCAGGTCGCGATCAAGGTGTACGGGGACGACGTGGACGTCCTCCGGCGGGTCGCGGAGGCGGTGAAGGCCGAGGTCGCGGCGGTGCCGGGGGTGACCGCGCCGGTGATCGAGCCGCAGGTGCAGGTGGACGAGCTGCACGTCGTCCTCCGGCCGGACGACCTGGCGTTCCACGGGGTCAGCCGGCGGCAGGTGGCCGAGTTCGTGCAGACCGCCGTCCGGGGCGAGGCCGTGTCGCAGGTGCTGGACGGGCCGCGGCGGTTCGACCTGGTGGTGAGGCTGCGGGAGCCGCACCGGAGCGACTACGCCCGGCTGAGGGACCTGCGGCTCGACCTGCCGGACGGCCGCGGGCAGGTCCGGCTCGGGGACGTGGCCGACTTCCCGGACGGGTCGGTCGGGCCGAACCAGGTGATGCGGGAGAACGCCCGCCGGCGGGCGGTGGTGCGGTGCAACGTGTCCGGCCGGGACCTCGGCGGGGCGGTGGCCGAGATCGAGCGGCGGGTGCGGGCACGGGTGGCGCTGCCGGACGGGTACGCGGTCGAGTTCGGCGGGCAGTTCGAGAGCCAGCGGTCGGCGACCCGGCTGATCGCCGTCCTGAGCGTGGTCTCGCTGCTCGGGATGTTCTTGGTGCTGACGTCGCTGTTCGGGGCCGGCGACGCCGGGCCGGTGCTGGCGGCCGCCGGGGGGGCGGGGGCGCTCGCCGGCGTCACGGCCTACCTGCTCGGGTTGCCGCCCGAGGCCGCGTGCGCCGTCGGCGGCGGGGCGTTCTTCCTGACGGCCGCGGGCTTCCGGTCGGCCCGGGTCACGCTGCAGGTGCTGAACGCCGTTCCGGTGGCGTTCATCGGCGGGGTGGCGGCGCTGGTGCTGACCGGGCAGACGCTGACCGTGGCGAGCATGGTCGGGTTCGTGTCGCTCGGCGGGATCGCCGTCCGGAACGGCATCCTCTTGGTCACCCACTACCTCCACCTGATGCGGGAGGAGGGCGAGGGGTTCACCCGCGAGATGGTCGTCCGCGGCAGCCTGGAGCGGCTGTCGCCGGTGCTGATGACGGCGTTGACGGCCGGCATTGCGCTCGTGCCGCTCGTGATCGGCGGCCAGAAGCCGGGGCTGGAGATCCTGTACCCGGTGGCCACGGTGATCGTCGGCGGGCTGCTGACGTCCACGTTCTGCGAGTTCCTGATCCACCCCGGCCTGTTCTGGCGGTTCAGCGGCCGGGACGTCGAGCGGATGGCGAAGGAGAGGGGCGACGCCGCCCTGCTCTGACGGGTTGGTGGCACAGGTCTCCGGCCTGTGCCGGTCTCACAGGTCGGAGACCTGTGCCACAAGTAGTTTTCACCACGAGGAGACCTGTCATGAGGAAGTTCTACCTGTTCGGGCTCGGCGCGGCGGTGCTCGCCGTCGCCGCCGGCTGCAGCAATCCGACGGGCGGGTCGCCCAAGGGCGGCGACAAGCCGCCGGGGAAGGGGGACGACAAGGAGCCGGAGCACGACCACCTGCCGGGGCCGCACGGCGGCACGGTGCTCGACTTCGGCAAGTGGCACGCCGAGCTGTGCACGGACCGCGGGAAGGCGCAGGCGACGGTCTACGTACTCGGCAGCGACGAGAAGACGCCCGCCCCGATCAAGGCGGAGAAGCTGCTGCTGAGCGTCAAGGAGCCGGCGTTCCAGGTCGAGCTGAAGGCGGCCCCGCAGGACGGCGACCCGGCCGGGGCGGCGTCCCGGTTCGTCGGCACCCACGACTACGTCGGCAAGGGGCAGGACCTCGCCGGGACGCTCAGCGGGGTGGTGGACGGCAAGCCGTACGCCGGGGACTTCAAGCAGGAGCCGGAGGCGAAGAAGAAGTGAAGGGCCGTTTCGGAAGGTTGCCGGAGCGGGGCCGCCGGGCCGCCACGGAGGGCGGCCCCTACCGGTAGGGGCCGCCCTCCGTGGCGGCCCGCGCCTCACTTCTTCCCGAGGCAGTACAGCGTCCCCTTGTCGGTCCCGACCAGCACGCAATCGGGGCCGACCCCGACCGACCCCGTCACCGCCGCGTCCAGCTCTAGCTTTTGCAGCTCCTTCCCGGTCTTCAGGTCGAGCACGTAGAACTCGCCGTCGTCCGACAAGCAGCCGACGTACACCCGGCCGCCAACGATCACCGGCGAAGCGTCCACCTGCCCGGCGGCGGGGAAGTTCCACACCTCCTTTCCGGTGGCCGCGTCGATCGCGTACACCTTCTTGTCCTTGCTCCCGGCGACCACCAGCCCGCCCGAGACGGCGGCCGAGGCGTGGAACGGCTGCTGCCGCTTCGGAGCCTCGAACGCCCACACCTTCTCCCGCTTCTTCAGGTCCGCCGCCACCACCTGGTTCGACACCATCGCGGCGTACACCCGGTCCCCGGCGACCGCGGCGGTCGCCACCGTCTCCCCGCCCAGCTCCACCGTCCCAACCTCCTTGCCGGTCTTCGCGTCGATCACGTGCAGGACGCCGTCGCTGCACCCGGTCGCGAACGTCGTGTCCCCGACCACCGCGGCGGCCGCGTTGATCGGCCCGTCCACCTTCGCCGCCCACACCTTCTTCCCGTCCGGGCCGAGGCAGTACAGGGTCGAGTCGTGCGACCCGAACAGGACGTTGTCGCCGTGGAAGTTCGCCCCCGCGTGGATCTCGCCGTCGGCCTCGAACGTCCAGGCCGGCGTCCCGTCCGCCGCCTTCAGGCAGTGGAAGACGCCGTCCAGGGTGCCGACGTACACGCGGTCGCCGCGGACGCTCGGAGACGCCTTCGCCGCCCCGACCTTCACCTTCCACTTCTGCTTCCCGGTCTTCAGGTCGACCGCGTACAGGTGCTTGTCGAGGGAGGCGACGTACACCACTCCGGCGACAACCGCCGGAGCGCCTTCGATGGCGTTCCCGGTCTTGAACGCCCACCGCTCCTCGAGCTGGCCCGGGAGGTCGGCGGTGCCGACCCCGGACATGAGGGCGTCGCCGCGGAACAGCGGCCAGTCGGCGAGGGCGGGCACGGCGACGGCGGTGAGGACGACAAGGGCGGCGAGTAGGCGGGACACGGCGAATACCTCCGGGCGACGGCGGGTCACCACGCGGCCTGGTAGATCGACAGGATCGCGGCCTCGTCCACCGGGCGGGGGTTGAACCGGGCCGTCCACTGCTGGTTCGCCTCCTCGGCGAGCAGCGGCAGGATGGTGTCGCTCACCCCGCACTCCCGCAGCGACCGCGGCAGCCCGGCGGCGGCCACCAGGTGGGCCACCCGGGCGGCCAGCGCCTCCCCGGCCGGCCGGCCGTTCGCGGCCCCGTGCTCCCCGGTCAGCTCCGCGTACAGGTGGTTCACCGCCGCCGCGTTGAACCGGACGACGTGCGGCAGCATCACCCCGATCGCCACCCCGTGCGTCACCCCGTAGTGGGCGGTCAGCGGGTTCGCGCAGCTGTGGCACACCCCGAGCATCGCGTTCTCGATCGCCATGCCCGCCAGGTGCGACCCGACCTGCATCGCCGCCCGGGCCTGCAGGTCGTCGGGCGAGTTCAGGACCGTCTCGAAGTTCGCGGCCAGGTGCCGGAACGCGGCCGCGGCGCACATCGACGACACCGGGTTCCGCTTCGCGCAGACGAACGCCTCGACCGCGTGGGCGACGGCGTCGATCCCGGTGACGGCGGTCACCGACCGCGGCTGGGAGAGGGTGACCTCGGGGTCGAGGATGGAGACGCGGAACGCCGCCTTCTTGTCCCCGCAGGCCATCTTCAGGTGGGTCCGGTCGTCGGTGATCAGGGCGTAACTCTGGGCCTCGCTCCCGGTCCCGGCGGTCGTCGGCACCCCGACCGACGGGAGCATCGGCTTCGTCGCCCTGCCGTGCCCCTTGTAGTCGGCCATCCGGCCGCCGTTGGTCAGGACGAAGTTGATCCCCTTGGCGCAGTCCATCGAGCTGCCGCCGCCGACCGCGACGATGCAGTCCACGGCGTGGTCCCGGGCGACCGCAACCCCGGCGGCCACCTCCCGCTCGGTCGGGTTCTCCTTCACCCCGTCGAACGTGAACACCGCCAGCCCGGCCTCGGCCATCACCCCGGCCGCCCGCTGCGGGTGGCCGGCGTGCTCCAGCCCCGGGTCGGTGACCAGCAGGACCCGCGCCCCGCCGACCGACCGGACCGCCTCCCCGAGCCGGTTCAGCGCGCCCGGCTCGCAGATCACGCGGCCGGGCGGGTAGAAGTCGAACGCCGGCATCGGCCCGCCGCCGGTCACGCGGTCACCGTCCCCTCGTGCTGGAACGCCCGGGCCCGGAACAGGAAGTCCACGATGCTCCCCTCGTGCGGCTGGAGCCAGTTCAGCGCGATCGTCTTCATCGGCCCGATGTTCAGCCGGTCGATGTGGGTGGCGTCGATCAGCGCCCGCTGGAACTTCTTGTCGTCGGTGATCGCCGAGCACACGAGCGTCGGCCCGATCTTCTCCAGCATCTGGTCCTGCGGGCACTTCACCACCGTGGCGAACGGGAACATGTACTCCTTCTTCGCCATCGCGGTGTCCGGGGAGGCGCTGTGCATGACCGTCGGCCGCAGGTAGGTGCACCGCTCCCGCTTGTCCATCCGGTCCCCGTACTTCGGCCCGGTCACGTCGGTCACGCCCGGCTCCTTCAGCGCCGCCTCGATGTCGTTGTTCACACCCTCCCCCTGGCCGGGGACGGTGAACGGGGCCAGCCCCGAGTTCGGGTCGTCCGGCGGGAGCGGCTTGACCGGCCCGATCTTCGCCGCGATCGCCTCGGCGATCTTCTCCGTGTGCCGGGACGCCCACACCCCCGAGCAGTTGATGCACCCGCGGCCGCTGTTCACGTAGATGCTGTCGGCCATCACGTCGACGTACTTCTCCCACTGGTCGACCTTGTCGTCGCCCAGGATGATCTTGCTGAACCCGGGGCCGTGGGCCTGCACCCGGGGGTTCCCCTTGTACTGCTCGACGGTCGCGGTCCCGCCGAAGATCAGGCTCCGCGGGCAGCTGTTCAGCACCGCGGCCCCGATGTCGCCCAGCCCGGGGTAGATGGACATGGCCTGCCGCGGCACCCCGGCCTGGACGAACGCGCTGAACATCCGGTACGGGGTCCACGGCTCCTGCGGGCCGGGCTTGAGGACCAGCCCGACCTGCATCGGGACGATCGGCAGCCACAGGGTGTGGACGCCGGGGGAGTTGGACGGCAGCACCATCCCGAGGACCGGCGACTGGGCCTGGTAGCTGATCGGCACCCCGCGGGCCTCGACCCCGTACCCGCGGGACAGGACGTTCAGGTCCAGCCCGCGGGTGAGGGAGTCGAGGATCTTGTCCATGTTCCCGAGGACGAAGTTGTTCTTCTCCATGTTGAACTTGCACATGTGCTCGGGCAGGCCGGTGGTGGCCGACTGCATCCGGGCGAACTGGTCCGGCGTCTGGGTGCCGTCGCCGAGCGGGAGCTCGGCCTTGGCGTACAGCTCGCCGGCCTTCTTCATCATCCGGAGGAGGTCGGCGATGGGGATCTCGCGGAGGACGTCGCGGGCCCGCTGGGCGAACCGCATGTCCCGCTCGACCATGGCCGCGTTCGCCCGCCCGACCTCGGCCAGCACCTCGCCGGTGGCGAAGTGGACGACCTTGTCCGCCTCCAGGCTCTCGTACGGCTCGCCCCAGCGCAGGACGGGGATCTTAATCATGAGGACGATTCTCCAGAGGGCGGGTAGGTTCGGGGTTACCGGGGGCGCTTCTTCAGGGTCCGTTCGATCCAGTCGCGGTCTTGATCCGTCGGGCGGGGCTTGAGGGGGGCGTCGTACGGGAGGGACGACCCGTACCGCCCCCCGTCGTAGGCGCGGTCCACCCCGGGGCGGAGGTCGAGGGGCGTGTCCCCGAGTTCGCGGGTCACGGGGACCGGGATCGTCGGGAACGGGTTTCGGATCCCGAACGTCCAGAACCCCGCTTGGGGAAACTCCCACGAGCGACACACCATCGCGTAGTAGTCGGTCACCTCCGGGTGCCCCCTGCCGAGCGGAGGGCGTTTCCCGCCGCGGAGCAAGTCGATCTCGACGAAGCTGAGGTTGTTCGCCAGGTACTCGTTGCGCTTCTCCAGGTAGAGCGCCCGGTCCGCCCCACTCTTCTTGTTGGCCGGGCTCAGGACCTCGACGACCGTGACGACCTGCCGCGACCCGACGTCCATCACCTTGATGAATTTCCGCTTCCGCTGGACCAAGCGGGGTAGCACGGTGGTCGCCGGGGCCGCGATCGTTTGCGTCACCGGTTCGTCGCCCGCAAGCCTCCCCCGATCCCGGCGGACGAGTACGTCCGGTTCGCCGAGCCGGGGGCGGACCTCCTGTTCTGCTTCCCCGGCCCAGACGTACAACTCGATGGACGCCGCGTAACCCTTGGGCAGGTGGGCGTTGAGTTCGGCGCGGATCTCGGCCAGCAGGCTGCCGTGGAAGTCGCTCCACATCCCGGACGACTCGATGTACGGGTCCATGCCCGGGAACGGCGACGGCACCGGGTACTCCTTTCCTGGGCTCAGTAGACCCCGACGGTGGTGGTCGCCGCCGTCTCGTGGAACGGGCGGACGCCGCTCACCCCGTGCCACGGGTACTTCTCCGACGGGGCCTCCCGCTCGCCCTCGTCCCGCTCCGCGAACCGCGGGACGAAGAACTCCTTCGTCAGCGTCGTCAAGAGCACCCGGCCGGTCCCGCCGACCGGCACGAGCTGGTTGTAGTCCTTGAAGTCCACCACCTCGGCGACCGCCCGCGGCTGCGGGGCGTAGTACGCGATCTTGTACTTCTCCCTCGCCGTCGGCATCTCGGCCGCGGCCAGCCCCATCAGCGTGTTCCCGTACGTCGGGGCGATGTACACCTTCGGCCCCAGGTACTCCTCGATCGCAAACCGGATCCACTGCGACGTCATCTCCGTCCCGCCGCAGAACACCCCGGTGATGCCCTTCTTCTCCAGGCTCGACCCGTCCTGCTCCAACCGCTTGCACAGGGCGTCGAGCAGCTTGGGCGTGGTGAACATGCACTTCACGTCGTGGTTCGCCGACAGGATCGTCATCGCCTGGTCGATGCAGTGGTCCTGGTACGCCTTCAGGTGCTCCATCCACCCCTTCTTGATCACCTTCACCACCCACCGCGGGTCGAGGTCGACGCAGAACGAGATGCCGCCGCGGTACTGGCACATGTGCTCGACCGCCAGCCGCAGCCGCCGCGGGCCGCTCGGCCCGAGCATCAGCCAGTTCGAGTTCCGCGGGAAGAACTTCTCCGGCAGGGTGTCGGAGAACATCTCGTAGTCGATCCGGAAGTCGTCGCACACCACCCGGCTCTTCGGGATCCCGGTCGTCCCGCCGGTCTCGAACACGTACCACGCCCGGTCTTTCATGCCCTTCGGGACCCAGCGGTTCACCGGCCCGCCGCGGAGCCACTCGTCCTCGAAGAACGGGAACTTCTTCAGGTCGTCCCACCCGTTCACGTCCTTGAGCGGGTCGAAGTTCAGGGTCTTGGCCTTCTCCAGCCAGAACGGGGTGCCGGTGTCCGGGCTGAAGTGCCAGCGGACCGTCTCCCGGACGTGGGCGTCGAGCTGCGCCCGGGCGTTCTTGACCTTCTCGTCCAGGGTGGCGCCGGTCACGGGGGTGGGCTTGCCGGGGGTGTCTTTCACGGCGGGCTCTCGGGGTGGGGGGCGGGACACCGGTATTGATAGGCGGCGAGGCGGCGGGCGGGGGGCGTCGGCCCCCCGATCCGCGGATCAGGGGGCTGACGCCCCCCGCCCGCCGGGCGGAACCGTCACTTCCCGCCCTTGACCGCGTACAGCGTCTTCTCGGTCATCACGTACAGCACGCCGTTGGCGACGATCGGGGTGGACCGGATCGGGGCGTCGAGCTCGACCTTCGACAGCAGGTACGCGTCCGCCACCTGCTTCTGCACCGCCTTCATCGCGGCCCGGGCCTCCTTCGGGGTCTCCGCCTTCTTCGCCGCGTCCAGCTCGTCGAACTTCTGCGGCTTCTTGTCGTGCTTGAACACGAACAGGTCGCCGGCGTCGGTCGCCAGGTACACCTTCTCGTCCACGTAGTACGGCGACCCCCAGATCGACGCCTTGGTGTCGTACTGCCAGTGGTGCGCCCCGGTCTTCGGGTCCATGCAGTGCAGGATCCCGGCCAGCTCGGAGATGTACAGCACGTCGTCCACGATGCACGCGGTCGACATCGTCCGGCCGAACTTGAAGTCCCGGTTCGCCCACTTCCGGGTTTCCTCCCCGCCGAAGTGCCAGACGACGTGCGAGTTCGGGTTCGGCTTCTCGGTGATCACCTCCTTACCGGCCGCGTCCTTCGTCTTCACCTCCAGTACCTTGGAGATGTCGCCCTTGGTGCCCTTCTTCGGGGCGATGCAGAAGAAGTGCGAGATCCCGGTGCTGTGCTCCGGGTCCTGCCCGAGGCCGACGTAGATCTTGTTGTCGTGGACGACCGGGGTGCCGATGTAGTCGCTCCGGGTGCCGGTCCCGCCCAGCTCGTACACCGAGTCCTTCGGGTTCCCGTCGAACTTCCAGATCAGCTCCCCGGTCTCCGGGACGAAGCTGTAGATCCACCCGTCCCCGCCGGCGAAGATCACCTGCCGGACCCCGTCGATCTCGGCGTAGGTCGGGTTCGACCACTGCCCGTGCATGATGTTCTTCCCGGGCAGGCTGCTCTTCCACAGGAGCTTGCCGGTCTTCTTGTCCAGCGCGATGAAGCTGGCCGCGTTCGGGCTGGGCAGGTTCAGGTGGCCGTCGTCCACCCCGTTCGCGGTGTGGACGAACAGGATGTCGCCGACGATCAGCGGGCACCCGGCCGACATGTTGTGGGGGAACACCCCCAGCTCCTTCATCATGTCGAACTCCCAGACCACGTCGGCGTCCGTCTTCTCCTGGTACTTCTCCTTCTGGAACCCCTGGTTGCCGTTGGCGAACCCGTTCGCGTCCAGGCACACCACGGCGCACCGGTTACTGACGTAGTAGACGTTGTCCCCCTCGACCGTCGGGGTGGCGCACACCCCCTCCTCCGGCCAGTCGTTCACCCGCCCGGACTCGAGCTTGTTGTGGACCGCCTGCCACAAGAACTTCCCGGTCTTCTCGTCGAAGCACATCAGCACTCCGCGGTCGATCGGCTCGACCTGCCCGTTCTTGTCCCGGTGCGTGTCCCGGTCGTTCCGCGGCCGCTGGTTGTTGGTCCCGACGTACACCCGGCCGCCGGCCACCGTCGGCCCGCCGTACGCCTTCGACCCGAGGTCCGCCTTCCACAGGACGGCGGCCTTATCCTCCGGGTCGAACGTGGCCGGCGTCCCCTTGTCGGTCAGGTTCACCATGTTCCGGGACGGCGTCCCGCCGAACATGGTCATGTCGCTCTTGCCGGGGTTGGTGGCCTTCGGGGCTGCCAAGTCGGCGCCGGCGCCCGGGTCGGGCGCCGCCAGCAGGCCGGCGGCGAGGAGGGCGGCCGAGAGGGTCAGGAGGCGCATGGGTCTGGGGTTCCTGGGGTAGTTCGGTGCGTTCTGTAGCCGGCCGCTGTGAGGCCGGGTCGGCGGGACCGGGGTCACAGACCCCGGCTACAGTCGGTCACTTCTTGTCGTCGGGGATGATGGTGACGTTGTCGTAGTAGCACTCGGCCCCGGGCTGGACCTTGCCGGTGTCGACGTCCGTCAGCGTGTTGGTCACGTACCCGTACAGCCCGGCCGACCCGACCCGGTTCGGGAACGTGTCCTCCAGCTCGACCGTCCAGTCCTTCGGCTCCGGGTCGCCCTTCTTCCACACCTTCCCGCGGACGACCGCCGTCTTCGCCCGGTGCTCGATCGCCAGCTTGGCGGTGTACCAGGTGCCCGGCTGCCAGTCGAAGTCGACCACCTTGGTGAACCGCGGGCGGGCCTCCCACGACACCAGCCGGACCTGCCGCTTCTTGCTGTCCGGGTCGGTCTTCCCGTCCAGCACCAGCACGTACCGGCTGTTGATCAGCCCGAAGTCGGCCAGCCCGCCGCGGACCTCGGCCCCCATCAGGTCGGCCTGGATGGTGTAGTTCGCGCTGTCCGGGAGGGTGACGTAGGCGTTCGCCTTGGCGAGCGGCGGCCGGCCGTCGGTGTTGTTCTTCATCAGGGCCGTGTTCCCGTCCGGCAGCTTCACCACGGTGAACTTCCCGTTCGCGTTCACCCACCCGCCCGGCGACGACCCGGCCGGGGCCTTCTCGAAGTCCTGCGTCCAGGAGACGCCGGGGCCGATCGTGGTGGCGACCCGCACCCGCGCCCGGGCCTTCAGCCCGCCGCTGTCGAACTCGACGTACCCCTGCTGGGCCGGCGGCCCCTTGGCAACGACCAGTTTCCCGTTCTCGACCGTCCCCTGGAGGGCCGGCGGCTGCGCCCCGGCCGGGGTCTTCGGCGGTTCCGGGAGCGACCACTTGCCGGCCGGCGACGGGCGGCTGTCCTTCACCGTCCGGCCGTTCGCGTCCACGTACACCACCTCGAACTCGACCGCCTCGCCGGGCTTGGCGACGACGTCGGCGGGGAACAGCCGGACCCCGGCAACGGCCCCCTCCTTGAACGGCGCCTCCTCCGGCAGCGGGGTGTACTTCACGTCCGCCGGCTTGGCGTTTGGGGTGCCGAGGCACCAGAGGCCCCCGGCCGAGACGAAGTAGACCCGGCCGTTCACGGCGATCGGGGTGCCGTTCGTCTCCGAGTACACCCCCTTCGGCTCCTTGAACGTGTACTCGAAGGTGTCGTTCTCGTCCGGCTTCTTGCTCCGGTCCTTGTCCAGGGTGAGGATGACCATCCGCCCCTGGACGTGCATGATGTAGACCTTCCCGTCGGCGACGAGCGGGGAGCCGCGGACCTCGTTCGCGAACCGGTACTTCCAATGCGGCTTCCCGGTCTTGGCGTCGAAGCAGTGGAGGGTGCCGACGTCGTCCGGGGCGTACAGCTTGCCCTCGGCCAGGGCCATCGACGCGAGGCCGAACCGGACCCCCTTGAACTCCCACACCTTCTTCGGCTTGCCGTCCTTGTCCGGCTGCGAGGCGTCGAGGCAGACGATCCGGCCGTACGGCCCGCCCTCCGGGTTCTCGTCCCCGTGGGCGGCGTAGATCAGGTTGCCGTCGGCGATCGGGGCCGGGTTGGCGGCCCCGGCGCAGTACTGGTAGCTCCACACCCGCTCGCCGGTCCGCACCTTGATCGCGTGCAGGTACCCGTCCCCGCCGCCGGACAGCAGCACCCGCTGGCCGTTCAGCACCGCGACCACCGGGTGCGAGCAGTACGTCTCCTTGCTCGGGAACCCGGCGTCGTGCCACCACACCACCTTCCCGGTCTTCCCGTCGAACGCGACGAACCGGTTCGCCCCGCGGGCGAAGTCGCCCCAGCTCGACGAGATCATCCCGACGATGAGCAGCCCGCTGTCGAAGACCGGGGCCGGGATCCGCCCGCCGTACCCGGTCGCCCGCCCGTACTCCTCGGTCAGGCTGTGCTGCCAGACCAGCTTGCCGTCCTTGTCCAGGCACAGGAGCAGCCCGCCGGTCGTCTGGGCGTACACGTACCCGGTCGCCGGGTCGCCGGTGATCGGGGCCCACGACAGCCGGGTGGAGACGATGTCGGTGTGGAAGACGCTGACGCGGTAGGTCCAGAGGAGCTTGCCGGTCTTCTCGTCCACGCACACCATCTGCTCGCTCTCGTCCAACCCGCTCCCGGTCCCCTGGAGGACGTACACCCGCCCGCCCATGACCAGCGGGGCGGACCGGCCGCCGTACGGGGCGGTCCAGACGACGTTCCCGGTCTTCTTGTCGGTCGGGTCGAAGTCGGCGGGCAGGCCCTTCTCGCGGGAGAACCCGTTCTGCTCCGGGCCACGCCAGTGGACCCAGTCGGCGGCGGGCGCCGGGGCGGCCGCGGACAGCAAGAGGAGGGACAGGCCGAGTCGTGGGAGGGTCGGCAGCATCGGGAACTCCGGGTGGCCTTCCGGCCCGGGGCGGCGCCCCGGGCGACGTTGTCGCACCCCTTCGGGGTGCCGTGTATGTTATCCGCCGGCGGCGCCGTCTCGGTTCGCCCCGCCCGGTCACCGCCGGTGGACCAGGCGCCGCGCCTTCATCTCGAACCGGGGCAGGGTGCCGGCCGGGACCGCCGACACCTCGACGCGGAACAGCAGCTCGTCCCGCACCGCCCGGCCGACCGCGTCGGCCAGGTCCCGGCCGTCCCCGGCGTCCGGCTCCACCTCGATCCGCAGGTCGGCGAGCGGGCCGGTGTGGTCCACCACGATCCGGTACTCGGTCACCCGCCCGAACCGCCGGACGATCGCCTCGATCGCGGCCGGGTACAGGTTGTTGCCCCGCACATGAATCATATCGTCGGCGCGGCCCAGGACACCGCCGTCCAGCCGCCGCCACGTCCGCCCGGACGGGTCCGGGCCGGTCGCCACCCGCACCAGGTCGCCGGTCCGGTACCGGATCACCGGGCTGCCGACCCGGCCGAGGTTGGTCAGAACGAGTTCCCCGAACTCGCCGGGGGCGGTCGGGTTGTTACCTCCCGGCTCCAGTACCTCCGTCAGGTACTCCGACTCGAGCAGGTACATCCGGCCGGGCTGGTCGGCCGCCTCGACCGCGACCGGGCCGACCTCGGTCATCCCATAGTGGTCGAACACGCGGGCGCCCCAGACGGCCTGGATCCGCTCCCGGGTCGCCGGGATGTTGCCGCCCGGCTCGCCGGCGACCACCACCGCCCGCACCGCACTGCCGGCCAGGTCGATCCCCTCCTTCGCCGCGAGTTCGGCGAGGTGGAGGGCGTAGGTGGGGGTGGCGAACACCACCGTGCACCGGTGCTCGACCAGGAACCGGAGCCGGGCGGTGCTGGTCATCCCGCCGCCAGCGACGCACAGGTGGCCGTCCCGGGTCGCCGCCTCGAACGCCGTCCAGAACCCGAGGAACGGGCCGAACGAGAACGGGAAGAAGACCGTGTCCCGGGTCGTCAGCCCCATGAACGGGAAGCTCACCCGCCAGCACCGGAGCAGCGCCTCCCACGACTCCGGGGTGTCGAGCCACCGGAGCGGCCGGCCGGTGCTGGTGCCGGACGTCTGGTGGAGCCGGCAGTACCGGTCCGGCGGGTACGTCAGGGCCGACCCGTACGGCGGGTGCTCGGCCTGGTCGGCGGCGAGTTCGGCCTTGGTCGTGAACGGCAGCCGGGCGAAGTCGTCGGGGTCGCGGCCGGCGAACTTGCGGGCGTAGAACCGGTTCCCCGGCAGGACCGCCCGGATCAGCTCCCGGGCGCGGGCCAACTGCCCGGCGCGGAGGTCGGCGGGTGGGGTGTCGGGGGTCACGGTCGTTCACCCGGCGAGCGGGGGGCGTGAGCCCCCTGATGGCCCGGAGCATCAGGGGGCTCACGCCCCCCGCTCGCCGGTCACTTCGCCGCCACGTCGTAGCAGAACAGCAGCTCGTGGTCGCGGAGGAACAGCTTCCCGCCGGCGACGACCGGGTGGGTCCAGATCGCCCCGGACTTCCGCGGGAACTTGCTCTTCTCCGGCAGCTCCAGCCGGCCCTTCTCGCCCCACCCGGCCAGCGACGCCTCGGCCAGCACCACGAGGCCCTTCTTCGGGTCCTCGCCGAGGCAGTACAGCATCCCGCCGGCGGCCGTCACCGACCCCTTGCCGAGCGCCTTGCTCTCCCAGACGAACTCCTCGCCGCCCTTCTTGAACTCGTAGCAGAACCACTTCCCGCCGCGGTCGGTGTGGCCGTACAGGTGGTCGCCGACCCGGACCACCCCGCCGTGGTGGTTCGCGACCGCCGGGTTCTTCGTGTACTCGGGGGTCGCCTTGACCGTCCCGTCCGCCGCCGAGTCGATTCGGATCAACTCACACCCGGCCCCGTACCCGCTGGTGAAGAACACCAGGTTGCCGGCGACGACCGGGGTCGGGATGACCGCGACCGTCCGCTTCAGCTCGGCGACCCGCCACAGGAGCGTCCCGTCGGACGCCCGCACCCCGACGGCGGCGGCCCCGGTCTGGGTGATGTACTGGCGCACCCCGCCGATGTCGGCGGCGACCACGGACGAGTACCCGGCCCCGTCCTTCAGGTCGGCCGACTGCCAGACCGGCTTGCCGGTCTTCTTGTCGAGGGCGAGGAGGGTGCCCTTGTTGCCGCCGGGTGTGCAGATCAACTTGTCGCCGTCGATCAGGACGGACTCGCTGTACCCCCACCCGGGGATGCCGCCGCCGAAGTCCTTCTTCAGGTTCACCGCCCAGACGGTGCCCCCGTCGGCGGCCTTCAGGCAGAGGAGGTCGCCGCGGGCGCCGAGGACGTAGACGTGCTCGCCGTCCACGGTCGGCGAGCTGCGCGGCCCGCTCCCCCAACTGTAGCTGTACCCGCCGTCCCCGGCCGGCAGGTCGACCTTCCACACCTGCTTCCCGTCCTTCGCGTCGAGGCAGGCGGCGAACTCGCCCGACCCCTTCTCCGGGTCGGTGGCGGCGAGGACGAACACCGCGGACCCGACGACCGCCGGGCTGGAATACCCGACCCCGCCGAGGTCCGCCTTCCACAACAGCTTCGGCCCGCCTTCGGGCCACGCCTTGAGCAGCCCGGGCTCGGTCGAGACGCCGTCGCGGTTCGGCCCGCGCCACTGCGGCCAGTTCGCGGCCGGGCCGGCCGGCGGGACCGGCGCGGCCCCGCTGACAAGAAGGCACGCCGCGGCGGCGGCGGACACACCAAGCATGTAAAGCCTCGGGAGGGTCGGCGGCGGGCGGGGCGGGCTTCCGGACAACCGATTTTAGGCGGATACCGCTGCGGCAGGGAGACTTTACACGAAACCGCCCGCCGACCCGGGGCGGACGTCGGCCGCGGTCAGGTGCCGCACGGCTTCCGGCACGACCACCCGCACCCCGTCCGCCGTTTCCAGTTCCAACCCGTCAAACCCCATCTCCCGGAGCCGCCCGACGGCTGTCGTCCCGTCCGACAGCTCGACCGCGACCGGCCGGCCGAGCAGACCGACCCGCCACTTCCAGTCGGCCTCCACCCCGACCCGCTCGCCGTCCAACAGCCGTCCGTACTCCGTGTCGAGTCTCCGCAACACGACCGCCGCCGCGTCGGACGGGTCGGTCTCGGCGCCGGAGAGCATCCGCAGCGACGCGGCGTCCGGGAGGCCGGCGGCGGCGAAGTCGTCGGCCGTCTGATTCAGGTTCAGCCCGATCCCGACCACGGTCACGGCCGCGCTTTCGATCAGAATACCGCACACCTTCTTCCCGCGGACCAGCAGGTCGTTCGGCCACTTCACCCGGGCTTGGGCGCCGGTCAGGTCGTAGACCGCGTCGGCGATGGCGACCGCGGCAAGGGCGGTGAGGACCACCGGGCGGCACAACTCCGGCGGCGGCCGCAGCACCACCGACATCAAGAGCGAACTTCCCGGCCGGGCCTGCCACGCCCGCCCGTACTGCCCGCGGCCGGCCGTCTGGAAGTCGGCGGTGACGGCCAGTCCTTCCTCGTCGCCGGCGGCGAGTTCGGCGGCCGTGGTGTTCGTGCTATCGAGCGAGTCGAACGCGAGTACCCGGCGGCCGACCCGAGCCGTGTCCGGGTACCACGTTCGCACTTGTCGGGACATCCGGCACCCCATGCCCGGTGCCCCCAGGTGGCACCACCGCTGCTCATCCACACCAGGCCCGACCGGTTCGCCCGCTCCCACCTTACCACCTCGAGGAGTGCCCCGTGAGCCTGTCCCGTCGCGACGCCCTGATCGCCGGTGCGGCGTCCGTGCCGCTGTCCGGACTCTGGTCCGCCGTCGCCGCCCAAGACGCCCGCCCCGCCGGCCAACCCGGTGGCGCTGGTCAGCCCGGCGCGGCTGCCGCCGGCAAGGATCCGCTGCTCGCCGCCTGCCTGCTGATCGGCGGGAGGAAGCAGATCGAGAAGTGCGAGTTCTCCCTGACGAAGCTGCGGATGGAGGAGACGAAGGCGTTCGCGAAGGCCGAGATCGACGAGCACGTGACGATCAAGAACCGGCTGAAGGAGCTCGGGTTCGAGCTGCCGGCCGACGCCCCGCGGCCGGGCGGCGCCCCGGGCGGGGGCGGGGCCCAGCCGGTCCCGCCGGCGGCCGGGCAGCCGGGGGCCGCGGGTCAGCCGGTCCCCCCGGGCCGGCCGGCGGGCATGATGATGATCGGCAAGTTCCCGCTCCCGCCGGGTGCGGCCGAGCTGCTGGCGGTCGACCTGGAGGTCGCGCAGCAGTGCGTCGCCAACTACCGCAAGGAGATGGAGGAGAAGGAGAAGAAGGGTGAGTTGAAGGTCGAGAAGGGGTTCGTCGGGGACCAGCTGCACGAGCACTTCGGGCTGCTCGACCGGGCCCAGGTGTTCCAGCGGCACGCCTCGAAGGACATGCAGAAGGTCCTGGCCGAGGGGCAGGGGATCATCGAGAAGCACATCGCCACCCTGAAGGCGATCATGGAGAAGCTGGACGGGATGCAGGACCGGAAGTGACCGCGGGAAGGGCCGTTCCCGCCCGGGTGCGGCCCGCTTCTCACCGCAGGTAGTCCAGCCCGACGTCGAGGGCCGGGGCGGAGTGGGTCAGTGCCCCGACGCTGATCCGGTCCACCCCGGTCGCCGCGATCTCCCTGACCGTTCGCAGGTTTACCCCGCCGGACGCCTCCAGCAGCACCCCAGGGGCGACCGCGTCCCGCCGGGCGACCGCCGCCCGCAACAGGTCCGGCGGCATGTTGTCGAGCAGGACGATGTCCGCCCGCACCGCCAGGGCGTGCTCCAACTGCTCGAGCGTGTCCACCTCGACTTCCACCGGAAGGCCGGCGTTGCCGGGGTAGGCCCGCGCCGCCTCCACCGCCCGCCGCACGTCCCCGCCCAGCCCGGCGAGGTGGTTGTCCTTGATCAGGACGCCGTCGTACAGCCCGACCCGGTGGTTCACCCCGCCGCCGCACCGCACCGCGTACTTCTCCAGCAGCCGCCACCCGGGCGTCGTCTTGCGGGTGTCGAGCAGCTGCGCCCGGTGGCCGCCCGCCGCGTCCACGAACGCCCGGGTGAGCGTGGCGACCCCGCTGAGCCGTTGAAGGAAGTTCAGGGCCGTCCGCTCGGCCGCGAGCACCGCCCGCAGCGGCCCGGCGACGGTGGCGAGCACGGTGCCGCGCTCCAACCGTGATCCGTCCGGGGTGACGACCGCGAACGCCAGTTGCGGGTCGACGGCCGCACAGACCATCGCGGCGACCGGCAGCCCGGCTACGACGCCGGGGGAGCGGGCGACGAACGCCGCCCGCCCGGTCGCGTCGGCGGGGATCGTGGCAAGGCTGGTGCGGTCGCCGGTGGTGCCGAGGTCCTCGGCCAGCGCCAGCTCGACGAGCCGGCGGCACGCGGCCGCCTCGTCCGGGGTGAAGGTGGACATGGGGATGTTGTAGGCGGGCGCCGGGCCGGCGCCCGCCGGCCGGTCACGGCGCCGCCGGCATCATCATCACCGGAGGCGTGACGCGGGGCAGCGGCGGTAGGGCCTCGAACGCCTTCTGGAAGGCCACCTCGAGCTGCCGGGCCGGGTGCGCCTCCAGGACGTGCGGGGTCACCCCGACCCCGTTGATCGGCGACCCGTCCGGCGAGTGGAGCCGGGCGATCGTCAGCCGCACCCCGCCGGTCCGGTTCGTCTTCGGCCGGCCGCGGTCGTCCTTCTCGTCCAGGGCGTCGAACCGGAACGGGTACTGGATCGCCCCCTTCCCGAACGTCGGCATCCCGACCAGGGTGGCCCGGCCGCGGTCTTTCAGGGCGGCCGCCAGCACCTCGGCCGCCGACGCCGTGTCCGCGTCCACCAGCACCACGACGGGGATGTCGTGGGCACTCATCCCGCTGTCCGACTCGAACGACTGGTTGTCCACCTGGGCGACCTGCCCGCGGGTGGTGACGATCGTCCCGGACGGGATCAGCCGCTTGGCGGTGTCCACCCCGGACAGGAACGACCCGCCCATGTTGCCGCGGAGGTCGAGCACGACCGCCCGCACCCCCTCGGCCTTCAAGGCGTTCAGCGTCTCGTCCAGCTCCCGCGGGGTGGTCGCCGAGAAGCTGCCGATCCGGACGTACCCGACCTCGTCTTTCGCCCCCGACAGGACCAGCCGGTAGACCGTCGGGACGACGACCGGGAGCCGGACCACGACCACCTCCTCGTCCGGGCCGACCTCCAACTCGTGCCACCCGTCGAGGGGGTTGCGGAGGGCCTCGGCGGCCGCGACGAGGGTAGCCGGGACCATGTCGCGGCCGTTGATCCGGGCGACCCGGTCACCCTTGCGGAGCAGCGGGTAGTGGTGCTTGGCCCACGACCCCGGCGCCACGCCGGCCACGACCAGCGACCCGTCCTCTGGGGCGAGGTAGACGCCCTGCGCCGACAGGTCGGCGGCGGTCGGGGTGGCGTCCGGGTGGAACTGGGCCGGGGTCAGGAAGACGGTGTACTCGTCCAGCCCGTCGCACGCCCCGCACACGACCTCCAGCACCAGGGCCGACGGCACCCGGACCGGGAACGCCTCCTGGGCGGCCGCCGTCATCTTCTTCAGCAGCGTCCGGGCGTCGGCGGCGGTGGCCACCGGCCCCTTCGCCCACGACACCCGCAGGGCGGCCCGGAACCCCTCCACCTTGTCAGCCGAGGCGTCCGCGAGGAACGCCTGGCGGAAGGCCGGGTCGGAGAGCGCCCGGGACAGTTCGGCGACGCCGTTCTCCCACAGGATCTGCGGGGTGGCCTTGTGCCGGTCGACGTACCGGACCGGGACCTTGGTCAGCACCTCGGCGAACAGCTTCTCGGCGTCGGTCGGGGAGACGCTGGCGACGTACCGGAGGAACTGCGGGTCGCGGTGCCGGCGGAGCTGCTGGGTGCGGCGGAGGGCGAGGTGGAGCTTCTCGCGGACCTCGGGGGACCCGCGGTCGGCGACGAACAACTGGCAGTACGCGGCGAACGCCTTCTCCCAGTCCCCGGCGGCCTCGGCCGCCTCGGCCGTGGCCCGCAACTGGGCCGCCGTCGGCGCGGCCGGGGCGGCGGGTCCCTGGGCCGCCGCGGGCGCGGCGAACCAGGCGAACAGAACGAGCCCCACCCCTCGGAGTCGTGTCGCCGGCGCGGTCATCGGATGGCGCCTCGGGTCGCGGTGTGGTCGGCGAGCAGGTCGGGCGGGGTCCGGGGAGGGAGGAGGACGACCACCTGGGGTCAAAGTGTAACCACCCCACCCGGCCGTCGTCAAATGCTAGTTCCGAACGTTACACCCGGGTGACCGGATCGGGTTGCGGGTTCCGCACGGTTCCGCTACTTCCCCTACAACCCTCACCCGCACGGTTCGTGAGCCATGTCCCCGCCCGACCCGGTCCGTCTCGAGATCGTCGCCCAAGCTCACACGGTCGTGATCAAGGTCGGCACGAACGTCCTCGCGGACGCCGCCGGGGCGCTCGACCGGCACCGGATCCAGTCGCTCGCCGACCAACTCCACCGCCTCCGGGCGGGCGGCCGGCGGGTGGTGCTGGTCACGTCCGGGGCGATCGGGGCGGGGGTGGGCAAACTCGGGCTCGGGAAGCGACCCGCCGACCTCGCACAGCTTCAAGCCTGTGCGGCCGTCGGGCAGTCGGCCCTGATGCAACTTTACCAGGACTGCCTGGCACCCCACAACGTCCACACCGCCCAGATCCTCCTGACCGCCGGCGACTTCGACAACCGTGTCCGGTACCTGAACGTCCGGAACACGGTCCACACGCTGTTCGAGTACGGGGCGCTGCCGATCATCAACGAGAATGACACCGTCTCGACCGCCGAGATTAAGTTCGGCGACAACGACCACCTCGCGGCGATGGTCACCAACCTGCTCCGCGCCCCACTGCTCGTGCTCCTCACGAACGTCGACGGGCTCTACTCCGATGATCCGCGGGCCAACCCGGATGCAGAATTACTGGCGACCGTCCCGAATATCGACGCCTCGGTGACGGACCTGGCCGCGAACACCCGCAGCGTGCTCGGCACCGGAGGGATGCGGAGCAAGCTGCGAGCCGCCCGCCTCGCCACCGCCGCCGGGGAATCGGTCATAATGGCGAACGGCTCCCTCGACGGAATTCTCGACCGCATTCTCGCCGGCGAACCGGTCGGCACGCTGTTCCTCGCCCACGGGACTGACGTTCCGGCGTGGAAGCGGTGGGTCGGGTTCACCGCCCAGCCGAAAGGAGTGGTCCGGATCGACGCCGGGGCACATCGGGCGGTGATAGAGCAGGGGAAAAGTTTACTGCCGGTCGGGGTGACGGCGGTGGAAGGCGTCTTCCGGAAAGGTGACGTGGTTTCGATCTGCGGCCCGGACGGCGTGGAGGTGGCGCGGGGCCTGAGCAACTACTCCTCGGAAGACGCGGCCCGGCTCGGCGGAAAACAGATGGACCGGAGCGGAACTGTTTTGGGAGGTGTGCCTTACACCGAACTCGTTCACCGCGACAATCTGGTGGTGGTCCGTTAGGATGGCGGCGGGTCGTCGTCTACCTGGAGACCACGACGCCGGACTGCGTCCCCGTGCTGATCGACGGCTGTGATGCCGAACGGCTCCCGGAACGAACTGGTCGGTCCCGGAGGCTCCCCCCGCCGGGCGGAGTTCGAGTCACTGTACGCTCAGCACAGCCGGGAGGTTTGGGCGCTGGCTTACGCCCGGTGGATGGATTCCGACCTCGCGATGGACATCACTCAGGAGGCGTTCCTCCGGCTGTGGAAGCAGTGGGAGGCGGCGGAGGACATCCAGAACCCGCGGGCCTGGCTCCTACGGGTGGCGCGGAACCTGGCCGAGGACTACGCCAAGAGCGCGTTCCGGCGGAACGGGACGCAGCCCCCGGAACTGCTGAACGGGGTGCGGTCGAGCCAGCCGGCGCCGATCGAGACACTGGAGCGGGACGAGCTGTTCGCCCGGCTGCGGGAAGTCTTGGACGAACTTGCCCCCGCGGACCGGGAGATCCTGACCCTGCGGTACGCCCTGGAGTACGACGCGAACACCATCGCCGACCGGCTCGACATCGCGGTGACGGCGGTCCACATGCGGCTGAGCCGCGCCCGGCAGCGGCTCGCCGAACGACTTTCCTCCCACGGAGACTTCGCCCCGGGCCACAACGGGCGCGGGACCAAGCCATGAACACTACCCTCCCAACCCGGGACGACGACCTCGACCGCCTTTTGTCGCGGTTCCTGAAGGCACAGATGCCGGACCCGTGGCCGGCCGCCCCGGTCGCGCACAGCGAGCCGTCGGCGCTTGCCGCCGCCCGCGCCCCGCTCGCCCCGCGGAACGTAGACCCGGGCCGCCGCGCCCGGTACACGCTGGCCGCGTCGGTCGCGCTCGTGCTCGGGACCTGCTGGGCGTTCTCGAACGGGTTCCGCCCCGGCGACCGACCCGGCGGCGGTCCGGCCGCCGGGGCCGGCGACGTCCTCGACATGGGGAAGGGTACGGCCAATTTGAAGGACGGCCCGCTCGGGGCCGTCAAGAACGCAACTGAGAAGGCGGGCGGGGCGGACGCCGGCGACGACCCGCTTGAACTCGGCAAGGGGAACTGAGGCCGTGCTTCCGTAGGCCGGCCGTCGCGAAGGCCTACCCAACTGGGTGGGCCTTTGGCGTTGGTGCCCGTGGCGTCATCCGTCCTCCGCGGCAAGCCGGGTAGACTTTTCCGCCGCCGACGGTTAACAATGGGTAAGAAAGAGGAGTCCGGCGTGTCGCTGCACGCCCTCCCGTCAGCCGTGGCCGCGTCCGCGCGGCATCCGGCTGACCGAGCTGCGGACCCACATACCGTCCGCTCGAACCGCAGACTCGTACCCACCGGGCGGACGCACATCTGACCGACGGAGCCTGTGTTGGACCCCCAAACCGACGGGGGCGCGAACGACGCCCTCGACCTGAACCCCGAGCTTTCTGCCGCCCAACCGACGGACGAACGCGACGAGCCGACCGACTTCGACCCGGCTGACGAACCGGCCGACGAGGCCGCCGACCCGGACCACGAGTCCGCCCCGCCGCCGGAGACCGACCCGGCGATGACGTTCGCCGACCTGAAGCTGAACCGCGCCGTCCTCGACGCCCTCGCCCACGCCGGCTACACCCACCCGACCCCCATCCAGGAAGCCGTCGTCCCGCCCGCGCTGCTCGGCAAGGACGTGATCGGCCAGGCCCAGACCGGGACCGGCAAGACGGCCGCGTTCACCCTGCCGTTCCTCAGCCGGTGGCGGCCGCACAAGCTGAAGGGGCCGATCGGCCTCGTGATGACGCCGACCCGGGAACTCGCCCTGCAGGTGTCGAAGGAGGCCGAGAAGCTGGCCCCGAGCAACCGGTTCCGGGTGGTGCCGGTGTACGGCGGGACCGGGATGCAGAGGCAGCTGAACGGGCTGGCCCGCGGCTGCGACCTGGTCGTCGGCACCCCCGGCCGGATGCTCGACCACCTGCAGCGCGGGACGATGAAGCTCGACCACGTCAAGTACGTGGTGCTGGACGAGGCCGACCGGATGCTCGACATCGGGTTCCGCCCGGACATCGAGCGGATCCTGAAGCGGTGCCCGCTGCAGCGCCAGACGCTCCTCATGTCGGCGACGGTCCCGGACGCGATCAAGCGGCTGGTGAACCGGTACATGACGAACCCGACCCACCTCCAGATGACGCCCGAGAAGCCGACGGTGGACAAGATCCGGCAGTCGTACTTCACGGTCGAGGCGGACAAGAAGTTCCAGCTCCTGTGCAAGGTGGTCGAGCGGGAGAAGCCGCGGCAGTGCCTGATCTTCGTCGAGCGGAAGCGGTGGGCGGACAACCTGTACCGGGACCTGAAGCGGGTGGTGGCGAACGCGGCGGTGATCCACGGGGACCTGCCGCAGTCGCAGCGGGAGAAGATCATGGCGGCGTTCCGGACCGGGGAGATCCGGTACCTGATCGCGACCGACGTGATGAGCCGCGGGATCGACGTCGAGGGGCTGTCGCACGTGGTCAACTACGACCTGCCGATCGACATCGAAAACTACGTCCACCGGATCGGGCGGACGGGCCGGATCGGGCGGGACGGGATCGCGATCTCGCTGGCGACGCCGGAGCAGGGCGGGCTGCTGACGGACATCGAGTCGATGATCAACCGGCTGATCGACCGGGACGAGATCCCGGGGGAGTGGTACACGCCGCGGAAGGTGTCGGTGGTGCCGGCGGTCCCGCCGCCCCCGCCGCCGCAGGTGAAGCGGGACGAGCACGGGTGGGGGGTGGAGGACGACTTCGGGCCGATCGAGAAGCTGGGGACGGCGCCGGGCGAGGCCCCGCCGCCGGACGACGGCGGGTTCGGGGAGGCGGCCGCGGCGCCGGCCCCGGCGCGGAAGCCGGTGTTCGGCAAGCCGCGGCGGCGGTACAGCGACCGGCTCTGACCGGGCGAACCCGGAGCGTCAGCGACGGGGTGCGGAGGGGTTCAATGAAGCGACCGATGCACCGCCTCACGGTCGCCCAGTACCACACCTTGCGTGCGACAGGTGTCCTCGTGCCGGACGACGAGGTCGAGTTGTTGCGCGGGTATCTGGTCCTCAAGTACCCGCGGAGTCCGGAGCACTACGCCGCGTGCGTGGCGACCCGTTCGGCTCTTGCGGCGCTGCTCCCGGATGAGACCGTCCGGGTCCGCTGTCGCCTGACGCTCACCGACAGTGAACCTGACCCGGACGTGCTCGTCGTGCGGCCGGGCGGGACCGCCGGGGAACGGGTCGGTGCGGGTCAGGTCTCGCTGGTGATCGAGGTGGCGGACCGAGACCTCGAAGTCGCCCGCCTCGACAAAGTGTACATGTACGCCCGGGACGGCGTTCCGGTCTACTGGATCGTGAATGTGGTGGACGGACAAGTCGAGGTGTACGAGCAGCCGACGGGGACGTCGCCGAGTCCCACCTACGGCACCCAACGACTGTTCCGGCCCGGCGACGCCGTCCCGGTCGTGCTCGACGGGGCGACGGTCGGCACCATTCCGGTCGCGGACCTGTTGCCGTGATCCGTCTCGGCGTGTTTGGAAAGTAGCAGGCACACGCCGTGTGCCGTCCGCCCGCGGACGGCACACGGCGTGTGCCTGCTACTCAGGTCTTGCTGAAGAACTCGACGGCGTTGCGGAACAGCTTCAGCCCGTCGCCCTCCGGCCGCAGCCCGCGGCGCGTCCACTGCGGGTGTTGCGTCGGGAACAGGTGGCGGTCCGGGTGCGGCATGAGGCCCAGCGCCCGGCCGGTTACGTCGCACAGGCCGGCGATGTCGTCCTGGGAGCCGTTCGGGTTCGCCGGGAAGCCGGCCCCGCCGCTCCCGTTCGCGTCCACGTAGCGGAGCACCACCTGCCCCGCTTGGCCGAGGCCGCGGGCGATCCACTCCTTCCGGCAGACGAGCTTCCCCTCGCCGTGCCCGACCGGCACGTCCATCCGGTCGATGCCCCTGAGGAACGGGCACTTCCCCGGCGTCGCCTGCAGGGTGACCCAGCGGTCCTCGTACCGGCCGGAGTCGTTCGCGGCGAGGGTGGCGAGCGGGCCGTCCTCGTCCGGCGGGACGAGCAGCCCGGCCTTCAACATCGCCTGGAAGCCGTTGCAGACGCCGAGGATCAGCCGCTCGTCCGTGTCGTCGCGGAACCGGCGGAGGGCGTCGGCGAGGAAGTGCTGAAGGTAGAGGGCCTGGACCTTCCCCGCGCCGATGTCGTCGCCGTACGAGAAGCCGCCGGGGAGGACGAGGATCTGGTAGTCGCGGAGGAGGCGGGGGCTGTCGCGGAGGGTGTTGAGGTGGAGGCGGGTGGCCCGCCCGCCGGCCAGTTCGAACGCGGTTTGGACCTCGTGGTCGCAGTTCGTACCCGGGGCGCGGAGGATCAAGGCGTGCGGGGTGGCCATGCGAATTTTCGGCGAAGGCGGGCGGTTTGTGCTTGACCCACACGAGGGCGGGAAACAAACTCGTTGTAACATCCGCGTGCCCCCCCCACCAGTGGGCCTGACGGATCGGCCGGCGGGCGGCACGCCCGCCGGAAGAGCCACCAGAGCGGGGGTCGGGGACGCTTTTCCATTTTTTCGGCCCGGCAGGTTGACACGGGCTGTGGTCGTCTTTACTATTCCACTACCACTGCGACGCGGTGGTAACCGCGACGGGCGAAAGCCGAGAACCCAACCGGTTCCCAGCCGCTAGCCCCGAGCAAGCTCGATCTTTGACAAGTTGGTAGCAGATAGCCTTAAGGGGTGTGGGTAAACGCCGTGAACCGGCGTGACCCAAACCCTGGCCCAAGTCGGCCGCAGGGCGAACCCAGAGCGTAAGCGACGGGCTAGCCGTGGGGCCGTACCGGCCAAGTCTTTTGAGTCACACCGAACAGCACGGCAAGATTGAACCTGAACAAGTGCCGCCTGCCTACTGGGTGAGCGGTCAACAAACACTTTTGAAGGGTTTGATCCTGGCTCAGAACGAACGTTGGCGGCATGGATTAGGCATGCAAGTCGGGGGAATCCCAGCAATGGGGGAACCGGCGTAAGGGGCAGTAAGGCGTGGGTACCTACCCCGGGGTTCGGGATAGCCACCAGAGATGGTGGGTAATACCGGATGACCTCGTGAGAGCAAAGATTCATCGCCCTGGGAGGGGCCCACGTGATATTAGCTAGTTGGCGGGGTAACGGCCCACCAAGGCGAAGATGTCTAGCGGGTGTGAGAGCACGACCCGCGCCACTCGCACTGAGACACTGGCGAGACACCTACGGGTGGCTGCAGTCGAGGATCTTCGGCAATGGGCGAAAGCCTGACCGAGCGATGCCGCGTGCGCGACGAAGGCCTTCGGGTTGTAAAGCGCGAAAGTGGGGAGAAAAGCCGAAAGGCCTGATCTATCCACAGTAAGCTCGGGCTAAGTTCGTGCCAGCAGCCGCGGTAAGACGAACCGAGCGAACGTTGTTCGGAATAACTGGGCTTAAAGGGCGCGTAGGCGGGCTGTCAAGTCTGGGGTGAAATCCCGCGGCTCAACCGCGGAACCGCCTCAGATACTGACGGCCTCGAGGGGGGTAGGGGCGAGCGGAACTAATGGTGGAGCGGTGAAATGCGTTGATATCATTAGGAACTCCGGTGGCGAAGGCGGCTCGCTGGACCTCTTCTGACGCTGAGGCGCGAAAGCTAGGGGAGCAAACGGGATTAGATACCCCGGTAGTCCTAGCCCTAAACGTTGGGTACTAGATAGTGGACTAGACATGGGTTCACTGTCGAAGCAAAAGTGCTAAGTACCCCGCCTGGGGAGTATGGTCGCAAGGCTGAAACTCAAAGGAATTGACGGGGGCTCACACAAGCGGTGGAGCATGTGGCTTAATTCGAGGCTACGCGAAGAACCTTATCCTGGACTTGACATGTGCGAAAGCGCCAGCAGGTAGGACCCGGAAACGGGAACGAACGGTATCCAACCCGGAAGCTGGTACAGGTGCTGCATGGCTGTCGTCAGCTCGTGTCGTGAGATGTCGGGTTAAGTCCCATAACGAGCGAAACCCTTACCCTTAGTTGCAACCGCAAGGGCACTCTAGGGGGACTGCCGGTGTCAAACCGGAGGAAGGTGGGGATGACGTCAAGTCCTCATGGCCTTTATGTCCAGGGCTGCACACGTGCTACAATGGCGTGAACAAAGCGAAGCGACCTCGCGAGAGGGAGCCAACCGCAAAAAACACGCCCCAGTTCAGATCGCAGGCTGCAACTCGCCTGCGTGAAGCCGGAATCGCTAGTAATCGCGGGTCAGCAACACCGCGGTGAATGTGTTCCTGAGCCTTGTACACACCGCCCGTCAAGCCACGAAAGGGAGGGACGGCCGAAGTCATCTTTACCGATGCCGACGCCGGACTTCCTGATTGGGACTAAGTCGTAACAAGGTAACCGTAGGGGAACCTGCGGTTGGATCACCTCCTTTCTAAGGATGTTGACTCCAGACTCCGCGCTCATCACGCGGAAGTCCATCATGTCCCCCATGCCCTCTAAGGCTTACCAACTGCTACCAACTTGTCGAGATACAGGGCCCCCGGCGGAGTGATCCGCCGGGGGTCTTTTTGTTTCCCCCATACCTCCCGGGAAACAACGTGGACGACGCCTTCCTCGCACAACTCCGCTGCCCCATCGACCCGCAGCGCGACGCCACCCTCACCCGCGACGAACAACTCCTCGTCTGCTCCCGCTGCCGCGTCACGTTCCCGGTCAAGCAAGGGCTTCCTGTCCTCGTCCCGACCGAAGCCGAACTCCCGGCCGGCACCCGCGAGGTCAGCCAGCTCCCGTGTCAGCGGGCGATGAACCGCCGCAAGAACCGGAACTAGTCTGGCGTCGCCGGTAGGCCCACGGTATGGGCGGGCATCCCATACTCCGGGGTGCTCCGCGTGCCGGGCCCGTTCCGTCCCTACCGCGCTCTGCTCGGGTGGGTTTTCGTCGCCGCACTGTACCCGCCCGCCCCGGCGTCCGCGGCCGAGGTGCCGGCCCACCTGCCGCGCTACGACCTCGACCTCACGATCGACACCGCCGGCCACACCGCCCGGCTCCGCCAGCGGGTCACCTGGACCAACCACACCGCCGCACCCGCCGACCACCTCGCCTTCAACTTCTACCCGAACTACCGCGTCCCGCGCGGCGACTACCTCCACCTCGCCAAAACGCTCGAAATGCTCCGCCTCCGGCCGCACCTCGGCATCGACCGCGGCGGCCGGGCCGGCGTCGTCCAACAGGCCAAACTCCTGTCACTCGCCGGGAAGCCGTGCGACGAGTTCCTGTCCTACGAGTACGACGAGCACAACCCGACCGCCCTCCGGTTCCCGCTGCCGCGGCCGCTGAACCCCGGCGAGGCGCTCGCGGTCGAACTCGTTTGCGACTTCCACCTGCCGAACAAGCAGGGCCGGCTCGGGCACTGGAACGACGTCACCTACCTGACCAACTCGTTCCCGGTGCTCGCGTTCCGCGACGACACCGGCTGGCGGCCGATGCCGTTCGTCCCGTGGCACCAGCCGTTCTTCAACGAGGCCGGCGTCTACCGGGCTACGATCACGCTCCCCGCCGGCCAGACCCTCGTCTGCCCGGCCGCGTTCAAGTCCGAAACCAAGCTCGGTGACGGGCGGAAGCGGGTCGAGACGGAGCCGTTCGTCGGCCGGGACTTCGCGGTGCTCTGCTCGCCGCGGTACCGCGAGTACACAGCGGAGGCGAAGCTGCCGGACGGCCAGACGGTCGCCCTGCGGTGCGTCGCGTTCCCGGAGCACGAGTGGTACGCGAAAGAGATGCTGCGGATCGTCGGCGAGGCGATCCCGGTCTATTCCGCGTGGTTCGGCCCGTTCCCGTACCCGTCGTTCACCATCGTGGAATCCTTCTTCGGGTGGAACGGCAACGAGTGCGCCGGCCTCATTATGATCGACGAGCGGGTGTTCGACGCGCCGAAGCTGGCCCGCGGGTACGTCGAGTACCTGGTGTCGCACGAGACCTGCCACCAGTGGTGGTACAACCTGGTCGGCACGAACGGGTACGCCGAGCCGTTCATGGACGAGGCGTCGGCCGCGTACTTCACCCACCGGCTGCTGGACGCCAAGCACGGGAAGAACAACCCGTTCATGCTCTGGCCGAAGGGCATGGACTGGCTGCCGAACATCCACCGGGAGAACTACCACTGGGGCGGGATGCAGTACGCGATCCGCAACGGGGACATGACCCCGGCGGCCCAGGACCTGCCGCGGTACGGGCACCTGTTCCACCTGTTCACCGGGGCGTACGACCGCGGGTGCAAGGCGATGGGGCTGGTCGAGAACCGGCTCGGCGAGGCGGCGTTCCTCGACTTCACCCGCACCGTGGCGACGAAGTACCGGTGGCGCGTCCTCCAGATCGCCGACTACCGCCGCGAGCTGGAGGCGTACACCGGCCGGGACTGGGGCGAGTTCTTCGACCGGTGGATCTTCGGCAAGGGCGTCACCGATTGGAAGGTCGAGGACGTGGCGGTCGCGGACGTGGTCCGGGCCGCCGGCCGCACCGCGCCGGCGGCCGGCCGGACCCGGGTCACGGTCACGTTGCGACAGTCCGGCGAGTACACCGAGCCGACGACGCTCGGGGTGCGGTTCGCCGGCGAGAAGGGGTACACGCTCCGCCTGCCGGTCGATCCGGCCGCGGCCGTGCGTGCCGGGGACGATCACGACTACGCCCTCGAACCCGGGCCGAACGGCACGGTGAAGGTCAGCTTCACCGCGGCCGCGGAGCCGGAGCAGATCGAGGTCGACCCGGACCGCGTCCTGCTCGACGCGAACCCGATCGACAACGTCTGGAAGCCGACCGCCCGGGTCCGGCTCGTCCCGCTGTACACCAGCCTGGAGGAGACGGACCTGACCAGCGACTACGACCGGTGGAACCTGACCGCCGGGCCGTGGGTGTGGGGGGCGTCGTACCAGGACCCGTGGTACACGCGGTCGACGATGGTCGGGCTGCGGGCCGGGGTGAACAAGCCGCAGCACTTCCGGGCCGGGGTCTACACCGCGATCCGCTCCGACTACCGGGACATCGTCGTCGGGGCGGACGCGACGTGGCTCGGGGACCACCTGGAGTTCGGGCTGAACTACGAGCGGCGGGTGTCCGGGCCGTTCGGCGGGCTGGACGGGGCGAGCGGGCCGGAGCGGGCGTCGGCCTACGTCCGCCACACCCTGAAGCCGGGGTCGAGCCTGTACCTCCCGCCGGTGATGTACCAGGACGTGTTCGCCACCTACCAGGACAACTTCCTGCCGTTCGTGCGCGGCCGCAGCCCGTTCGACCGCCACGGGGCGCGGTTCGACCGGCTGGCGCTGGCCGGGTACCACTACCGGCTGAACCTGTACACGCCGTACTGGGACCCGGACCACGGGGTGTGGGTGGACCTGGTGGCGGGCGGCGGGGTGGCGGACTTCGACGGATACCGCGGGACGGCGCAGGGGCGGGTCGAGCTGGCGGGTGTGCGGCAGCTGCCGGCCCCGGAGTGCTGGTGCTTCCTGAAGGACTGGAAGGTGGCGGGGCGGGTGGTCGGGCAGGCGGCGTACCCGGACTTCGGGCAGTTTTTCGCGCTCGGCGGGGGGACGCTGTTCCGCGGGTTCGACCTGGCCGAGCGGCAGGGGTCGGCGCTGTGGGTGGCGAACGCCGAGGTGCGGGTGCCGGTGGCGCAGAACGTGAGCTGGAACGCGCTGGACAAGGTGATCGGGGCGCGGAACGTGTGGGTGGCGGGGTTCTACGACGTCGGCGGGGTGTACTCGGACGGGCGGGTCGTGAACGGGGTAGCGCACGCCCTGGGGCTGGGGCTGCGGGTGGACGTGGCGGTGTTCAGCTTCATCGAGCGGGCGACGCTCCGGGTGGACGTGGGCAAAACGATCAACGCCCCCAGCCCGTTCCAGGTCTGGTTCGGCCTCCAGCACGCGTTTTAGAGCACGTTCCGCGACGGGGTGGTGGGACGGCACACCCCGTGTGTCAGCCCCAGCCCCGTGACACGTGGACGAGCTACCTCCGGCCGCCGGCCCGGTCCTCCTCCGCGAACGGGTAGTTCTCGTCGAGCACGGCCCCGAGTCCGAGCGTCGGGTCGTCGAGGTCGGCCCGGAGCACGTCCTTGTAGAGCCACTTCTTGATGTCGTCCGGGCGGACGGGGCCGGCGCCGGCCAGCCGGTCGTGGACCGCCTTGCGGCGAACCTGCTCGTTCACCTGCGAGTCGAGGGCCAGTTCCGGCCGGGCCGCGAGCGGCACCGGCGGGACGGCCGCGCCGCCGGCCGCCGGGGGTCGGCCGGCGATCACCCGCTCGGTCGGGCCCTCGATCCCGCCGAACCCGGCGGGCGGGAAGGCGCCGCCGAACCCGCCGCCACCCGCGGTGCCGCCGAACCCGCCGCCGCCGAACCCGCCGCCGCCGAACCCGCCGCCGATTCCCCCCTTGAATCCGCCGCCGATCTGCGCCACGGCCTGCAACTGCGGCGGCACCTGCACGCGGGCCAACTCGGCGGCCCGCCCGGTGTGGTAATCGCGGAGCCGGCCGACGCGGGGGTCCGCGCCCGGCTCCGCGCCGGCGGGCGGGCGGAGGGAGTCGGCCAGCACCCGCAGCGCCTCGAGACGGGTGCGGTAGGCGTCCGCCGCGTAGATGCCCGGGAGCACGTCGTAGACGACCCCGTCCGGGCCGCACACGTAGGTGGCGATGTTCCCCTGAAGCGTCCGCCGGACAGTGTGGCCGTTCCCGAAGTCGATCGTCACCAGCGGGGCCGGGCGGACGCTCTCCCAGGCCGGCTCGAACGTGTCGTTGACGTACCCGGCCAGCTCGCGCGATGAGAACAGCACGGTCCTCGCGAGCCGCGCGTTCGTTCAGCAGAACTGCCGGTCGAGTTGCCCCATCATGTGGAAGAGCAGGACCGGCCGGCCGGACTTCTGCGCGGCGGCCCGGGCGTCGGCGAAGGACGCGTGCCACCCGACCAGGCCCGGTTCGACCCGCGGGTTATCCTTCTCGGCGGCCGCACGCGGCGGGGCGACCGGGGCCGCAGTGGCGGCGGGGGCGGACCCCCGGTCGGCGCCGACGGCGAGGGCGGCGGCGACCCCGGCCAGAGCTGCCGTGAGCCAAAAGAGGGAGCGGAGGGCGGTGAGGAACATTCGGCACCTCGTGTCCGTTGCCGGGAGAACGCCCCCGGGACAGCAGATCGAATCGCGGCGACGGCATAACGGTCGGGGCCGCCGCCCGTTGGACCCGACCGACGGCACGGGCCGCGGGCCGTCGGTTCCTTGCCCGTGCCGAGGGTGCGCGATACCTTCGCATCACGTCCCACTCTTCCGCCCGGAACGGAACATGACCTCCGCCGACCCCGCCGCCGCCACGACCGTCGGCGTGCTCACCGCCCTGACCGACGGCTACCCGGCGAACTTCGCCGTCCGGCTCTGGAACGGCGAGACGTGGCAGCCGAACACCGGGCCGACGCCGTTCACCGTCGTCCTGAAGCACCCCGGGGCGGTGCGGGCGATGTTCTGGCCGTTCGACCGGGTCGGGCTCGGCGAGGCGTACATCTTCGACGACTTCGACATCGACGGGGACGTGTTCGCGTTCACCGGCTGGCTCCGGCACATCGTCCGCATGGCCGAGGGGCGGTCGCTGTGGGCGAAGCTGCGGCTCCTCCGCGCCCTCCGCCGCCTCCCCAACCAGAAGAACCCCCGCGACGCCTCCAAGGCCGGCCGGCCGACTGAGGGCGACCACAGTACGGCCAAGGACCGCGAGGCGATCTCGTACACCTACGACCTGCCCGGCGAGTTCTACCGCCTGTTCCTCGACAAGAACCTGCAGTACACCTGCGGGTACTTCGCGTCGGCCGACGAGCACCAGGACGTCGCCCAGGAGCGGAAGCTCGACTACGTCTGCCGGAAGCTGCGGCTGAAGCCGGGCGAGCGGTTCGTCGACTTCGGGTGCGGGTGGGGCGGGCTGGTGATCCACGCGGCGAAGCACTACGGCGTCCACGCCACCGGCGTGACACTGGCCGGGGAGCAGGCGAAGTGGTGCGAGCGGGCGGTCGACGAGGCGGGGGTGCGCGACCGGGTCCAGATCGTGCTCAGCGACTACCGCGACTTCCGCGTCCCGGGCGCGTACGACAAGGCGTCGAGCGTCGGGATGGGCGAGCACATCGGGGTGCGGAACCTGCCGGTGTTCTTCGCCAAGGTGTTCGACTGCCTCCGCCCCGGCGGGGCGTACCTCCACCACAGCATCACCCTCCGGCCGCTCACCCCGTACCCGCGGTGGACCGCGTTCGCCCGGAAGTACGTGTTCCCGAACGGCGAGCTGCAGACGATCCTCCGCGTGCAGGAGAGCGCCGCCCTCGCCGGGTTCGAGGTGCGGGACGTCGAGAACCTCCGCGAGCACTACGTGTTGACGCTGGAGAACTGGGTGCGGAAGCTGGAGGCGAACCGGGAGGCGGTGTTGAAGCTGGTCGGCGAGGTGACGTACCGGATCTTCCGGATCTACATGGCCGGGGCGACGCTCGGGTTCAAGTACGGGACGTACGGGCTGAACCAGGTGCTGGTGTCGAAGCCGGTGGACGGGGCCACCGGGATGCCGCTGACGCGGGCGGACTGGTACCGGTGACCGCTGGTGGCACAGGTCTCCGACCTGTGTCCCCTTCACAGGTCGGAGACCTGTGCCACAAGATCGCCCTACCCGGTCGCCTTCTTCCGGGCCGCCTTCGCCTTGGGGGTGTTGCCGACGAACTGCTTGCCGGCCTTCGACCCGGCCACCTTCTTCTTGTTCGTCGCCTTCTTCTCCGCCGGCGACAGCTCGTCCCACGCCTTTTTCGGCAGGTAGCGGGTGGTGCCGCCCTTCCGGGCCGCCGGCTTCCCGTCGGCCGTCGTCCACTCCTCGTTCGTCCACTCGGAGAGGTGCTTTTGGGCGGCCGTCTTCTTCCCGGTGTACCCGCCGCCGGCCTTCTCGTACTCGGCCTTCAACAGCTGAGCTTTGCGGGCGCTCCACTGGCCCGGCTTCCCGCCCTTGTCCCCGGCGGTGATCTTCTCCTTCAACTTCTCCCGGAGCGCCGGCTTGGTGTAGGCCGTCGCGCCGCCGGCCGTCTTCTTCGCGGGCACGGGTCACCCCTCCTTCTTCTTCGACTTCTGGTAGCGTTCGAGCAGTCGGGTTCCCTTGTCGGCGAGCTTCTGCGCCGCCTCCTCCGTCTTCGGCACCGGCTCGCCCCACGCCCGGGCCTGCAGCGCCAGCCGGGTCGGCTTCCCGTCCTCGCCCACCAGCGGGCCGCGGAGGGTGGCGAAGTGCCGGCGGAGGAACGACCCCTTCCGCTTCATCTCCTCCGGCGTCTTCGGCGCCCCCTTCACCCCCGGCTTCAGGTTCGCCCCCTCAGTCTTTTTGAAGTGCGCCCGCCCGGCGGCCGTCAGCCCGCCCTTCGGGTCCTTCAGCGGTCGTTTCTTCGTGGTCGCCATGGTGACCCCCTGTGAGATGCCGTCACGAACGCCCGCAAGCGCGGTGCCATCCGCCGCCCGGAATGCGTCGTCGCCCGTCCAGTGGGGCGTCTAGAATGAGGGTTGCACCGACGCGGGAGACCCGATGAGCGAGCAGGAACGCGAGACGCCCGGCGGCCTCGTCCACACCTACCAGAAGTACGACCCGGTGAACTTCCCCAGCCCGACGGCCCCGCCGCCGGACCTGGTGTCGCCGATGATGGACCACCTCCTCGAGTACGGCGACACCGACGACTTCACCGAGGAGCAGCTGCGGAACGCGATCCGGCTGAACGCGTCCCAGATCGCCGGCCTCGGGCCGAGCCTGAACGCGATCAAGCAGATGCTCGAGGAGCGGAAGCGGAAGATCCTCGCCACCTACGAGACGAAGCACGTCAGGAAGCTGGCCGCCGACGGCTTCAGGACCGTGGCGAAGAGGGCTTCCCCGCCGGCCAAGCTCTCGGGCGCGTACCAGAAGGCGGTCAAGGACGAGCAGCTCGCCGACCTGGAGAACCTGTACTTCCGCGTCGGCAAGGACACCGACCCGTTCGCCCGCGACCTGGTCCTGGTCGCCGGGCTGCTCGGCGAGAAGTACCAGGTGGACGAGCTGGCCGCCAAGTACGAGTTCACCGGCCGAGAGCGGATGGACGTGCCGAAGGCGCTGGAGGTGAAGGAGGAGCTGGAGGAGATCGACAAGCTGCTGAAGCAGCTCGAGCAGGCGAAGAAGACGGCCCAGCTCGCGATCATCGACCTGGAGGAGCTCGAGAAGTACGCCGAGCCGGGCGACATGGAGCGGCTCGCCGCCCTGCAGCAGCAGGTCGAGGAGTACATGCGCGAGCAGGCGGAGCGGCAGGGGCTGGAGGAGGACGGCCGGGGCAAGTTCCGGCTCACGCCGAAGGCGCTGCGGCTGTTCCAGTCGAAGGTGCTGACCAAGATCTTCGCCGACCTCCAGGCGAGCCGCACCGGCCGGCACCCGGACGCGGTCATGGGCGAGGGGGCGGTCGAGTCGCCGAAGACCAAGCCGTACGAGTTCGGCGACAGCGTGTCGCAGATGGACATCCCGGCGAGCATGACGAACGCGCTGCTGCGGGCCGGGCCGGGGCTGCCGGTCCGGATGACCCCGGACGACATCGTCATCCACCGGACGCGGGTGACGCCGAAGGCGGCGACGTGCGTCCTGCTCGACATGAGCGGGTCGATGCGGCACGGGCTGTACGTGAACGTGAAGAAGATGGGGCTGGCGCTCGACGGGCTGGTCCGGACCGAGTACCCGGGCGACTACCTGCAGTTCGTCGAGATGTACACGTTCGCCAAGCCGCGGCACGTGTCCGAGGTGGCCGGGCTGATGCCGAAGCCGGTCAGCATCTTCGACAGCGTGGTCCGGCTGCGGGCGGACATGAGCAACCCGGACGTCAGCGAGCTGCGGGTCCCGCACCACTTCACGAACATCCAGCACGCCCTGCAGACGGCCCGCCGGCTGCTGGCGAACCAGGACACTCCGAACAAGCAGGCGGTGCTCATCACCGACGGGCTGCCGACCGCCCACTTCGAGGGGAGCATGCTGTACATGCTCTACCCGCCGGACCCGCGGACCGAGGAGGCGACCCTGCGCGAGGCGATGCTCTGCGCCCGCGAGGGGATCACGATCAACATCTTCCTCCTGTCGAACTGGAATCAGTCGGAGGAGGACGTCCGGTTCGCCTACAAGATCGCCGAGCAGACCAAGGGGCGGGTGGTGTTCACCGCCGGGCGGGACTTGGACCGGTACGTGATCTGGGACTACATCAAGCGGCGCAAGCAGATCGTGTCCGGATAACCGCCCCGACCGGCCCCGGCCGGCCGCCTCTCCGCCCGGCCGCCGCCCTCCCGGTGAAGGGGGCGGCTGGCCGCGCCGATACGTGATTACGTGTCGCCGGAGGAGCGGTGATGAAGCGGATCGCGGCCGTGCTGGCCCTCGCGGCAGCCCCCGCCGGGGCGCGGGCGGACGACTACTTCGTGACCGTGTTCTCGGCCCAGTCGGTCCCGTTCCGCGGGGAGAACACCCACGCGTTCGTCGCCGCGGTCCGGGTTCCGGCCGACGGCCCGGCCGAGGTGGTGTCGATCAGCTGGATCTCGACCACCCTCCTCGTCCGGTTCACCCTCCGCCCCGAGGACGGGGTGAACCTCCCGCTGCGGGCGACCGCCGACCTGATGCGGGCGAACGGGTGGCGGGTCTCGGCGTGGGGGCCGTACCGGACGGACGAGGACCTGTTCCTCCGGATCAAGGGCCAGGCCGCCCGCCTCGACACCGGCCTGCTCCGGTACAAGTCGACCGACTCCGTGTTCAACGCCGACCGGGTGATCAACTGCTACCACGTGCTGTGGCAGCCGGTCTCGCCGCGCGCCGCCCGCGGATTCGCCGGGGCGTTCACCCCGGGGGACCATGCCGGCGGGCGGACGGTCGAGTTGTATGCCCCGTACCTGAAGGACCCCTGCCGGACGCACGACGCGGTCCTCGACCTGCTCGACCTCGGCGGCTTGCCGCTGTGCCGGCGGGCGTTCGACGACCGCCCGACCCGGCGGGACGCGTTCCGGTCGTCCCTGGGGCGGTGACCCCGGCTCACCGGGCGGCCCGCGACGCCTCGCCCTCCGCCTCGATCGCCTCCCGGTCGCGGAACACCCCGTCCGCCATCACCTCGTTGTCGATGTGCACGTCCCCCGCCCGCGGGGTGTAGTCCGGGCCGACCACGTCCGCCACCGTCGGGTGGACCTGCGGCCGCTCCGGGGACGCGAAGTACCCGACCACCACGACCGCCTCGTCCCGGTACTCCGGGTACCCCATCAAGAGGTCGTGCAGCTCCCGCAGGCGGTAGTGCGGGACGGTGCAGAACAGGTGGTGCGGGAGGTGGTAGTCCTGGCCGAGCGGGAAGACGGCGAACCGGACGGCCGGGGCGACCAGGAACGTCCGGGTGTTGTTCACCCGCCCGCGCCCGCCGTTCCCGTGCTGCACCAGCTGCCGGAGGATCATGAAGAACGCGAACGACGTGAACAGCGGGGCCACCCACAGCAGGAGGAAGTACCCGACGTACGGGCTGCCGGTCGCCTGGGTCGCCGCCGCCGCGCCAGCCAGGATCGCCGTGATGAACCCGACCCGGAGCATCGACGTGTACCGCGGGTGGACGACCGGGTTCAGCCGGCTGCGGTGGAACCGGTCGTCCGGCAGCCGGAGGAACACGAGGCACGCCAGCGCCCACAGGCCGAGCGGCACCGCGAGCAGCGGCCACCACTCGTCGGTGGTGTAGAACAGGGCGGCGAGTGTCGCGGCCGTCGCCAGGAGGTACGCGACGCCGACCCGCACCGCCCCCTTCGACGGCTTCTGCCCGGCGGCGAGGTACGGGGTGCGGTCGGTCCCGGTCGCGTTGTACCGCGCCCGGACGCGCATGAACCGGACGAGGCGCGGCGGCCAGAGCTGGCGGACGAGGGCGGCGGCGAACGCCCGCCGCGGGAGCGGGAACCCGAGCCAGTGGCCGCTCGCCCGGAGCTGGGACACGTCCGGGTCGCGGTCCGGGTCGTTGACGAACTGGTGGTGGGCGAGGTGCTGGAGGCGGTAGTGGTAGACGCTGGCGAACAGCGGGAACATGCACAGCAGGTCGGACGCCAGGTCGTTCAAGATCCGGTGGCGGAACAGGACGTAATGTGACCCCTCGTGCGCCAGCCCGCTGAGCTGGTGCTGCCCGGCCCCGACCAGCACGACGGCGGCCAGCGCGACCGGCAGGTTCCACCACCACGACAGGCCCCACCCGGCCCGCGCCTCGAAGAACCACACCGCCCCGCCGACCACCGCGGCCAGGTACAGGTAGGTGCGGGCGACGTAGTACCAGTTGGTGAGGTTGTCGGTCCGGCGGAGGTCCCGGAGGCGGGCTTTGAACGCCGGGTCGGACAGGGACGGGGGCGGGGCGTCAGTTCCCGGCATACAGCTTCCTCACCTTCCGCGCGATCAGCCAGTTCGTGAGCCGCGGGAAGAAGCGGTTGAACCGCAGCAGCCGCCGGGCCTCCCGCCCGAGCACCACCTCGCGGCGGTTCGACTTGAGCGCGGCCACGATCCCGGCCGCCACGTCCGCCGGGGTCATCCCGTCCTCGAACTTCAGGTCGGCCTTCCCCTCGGTCCGCAGCCAGTTCTCGCGGAACCCGCTGTCGGTCATCCCGGGGACGACGGTGACCACGTCCACGTCGAACCGGGCGAACTCGCCGCGCCACGCCTCGGCCATCCCGACCAGGGCGAACTTGCTGGCCGAGTACTCCGGCCACGCCGGCATCCCCTTCCGCCCGCACATCGAGGTGACGTTCACCACCGCCGGGTCGTTCCCGGCGGTGAGGTGCGGCATCGCGACCCGGGTCAGCTCGACCGGGCCGAAGAAGTTCACCTCCATCACCCGCCGCAGGATCTCGGGCGTGGAGGAGGAGAAGTGGCCCCAGCTCCCGACCCCGGCGTTGTTCACCAGCACGTCCAGCCCGCCGAACCGCTCCACGGCGGTCTGAACCAGCCGCTGCCGGTCGGCGGCGTCCGTCACGTCGGTCGGGACGACGAGCACGTCCCCGCCGGCGGCGCGGAGGGCGTCGGCGAGGGCGCTCAGGGCGTCGGCGTTCCGCGACGCGAGGGCGAGCCGCACCCCGGACTTGACGAGGGCTTCGGCGGTCGCCCGGCCGATGCCGCCGCTCGCCCCGGTCAGGATCGCCCGCTTGCCGGTCAAGTCGCGCGTCATGCCACACTCCTCCTATTCCCCACAGCTTACCGGGAGCCCGCCGACGTGCCGCGCGCGTGTCTGGCGAATGCGGGCGGGGTGCCCACACCGGTCCGGCACGAGTCGGATACGCGGTAAACTCGGAACGACCGGATTCCGCCGTACACCCCGTAGAGCCCGGCCGGCGGCGGGCACTACTCGGGTAACCGCACCGGAGGTGCCGTGACCCCGCGATTCCTCCAGGCCGTGCTCCGCTCGCTCGCCGCCGAGGCCCCGCCGGCGGACGACGGCGAGTTGGTCCGCCGGTTCGCCGCCGACCGGAGCGCGGACGCGTTCGCCGAACTCGTCCGCCGGCACGGGCGGCTGGTGTGGGCCGTCTGCCGCCACCTCACCCGGTCGGACGCCGAGGCCGACGACGCCTTCCAGGCCACCTTCCTGGTGCTGCTGCGGGGCGCCGGCAAGGTCCGCGACCCGAACCGGCTGTCGGCGTGGCTGCACGGGGTCGCGTACCGCGTGTGCTCGAAGGCCCGGCAGTCGGCGAAGCGGCGCGCGGCCCGCGAGAAGGCGGCGGCGGCCCCGGAGCGGAACGGCTCGGCCGTCCCGGATTCCGGCTGGGACCGGGCGCTGGCCGCGGTCCACGAGGAGGCCGGGCGGCTCCCCGACGCCCTCCGAGTGCCGTTCGTGTTGTGCTGCCTCGAGGGCAAGGGGCAGACCGAGGCGGCGGCCCAACTCGGGTGGAAGCTCGGCACCCTGTCCGGCCGGCTCACCCGCGCCAAGGACGCGATCCTGGCCCGGCTCGACGCCCGCGGGCTGACCCTCGCGGCGGTCGCCGGTCTCGGCCTGGCCGCGCCGCCGGCCGAGGTGGCGGCGCGGGCCGCGGCGTTATCCGGACTTGGGGCCGTGATCCCCGCGTCCGTCCTTCACCTGTCCCAGGGAGTGATCGGCATGAGCGCGAAGTCGCTGAAGATGCTCGCGGCCGCGGTGTTCGTGGCGGGCGGGCTCGGCGTGGGCCTCGGCACCGGGGTGGTGTCCACGGCCGACGCACAGGACCCGAAGCCAGCCCGGACCGACGCCGACCTGAAGCGGGCGGCCGAGGAGTTGGAAAAGTCCCGGGCCGAGGCCGAGGCCGCGCTGAGGTGGTTCGAGCGCGCCCTGAACGAGGGCCGGCTGGGCGACGGCCGGGAGGCGGCGTCGGCCAAGACCAAGACGTGGGAGTACGACTTCGTCCTGGTCAGCGAGATGACGATGTCGAAGTTCGTGGCGTTCCTGGAGGAGCGGGAGGCGCGGGGCTGGGAGTACAACGGCCTGACGCGGTACCTGCACGAGGGGAAGATGGCCGACATCTGGGTGTTCCGCCGCCCGCCGGCGAAGTCGGTCAAGCTCAACTTCGAGGTGAAACCTTCCGGCCCGACGGTCCCGTACCAGTTCAACGAGGTGAAGCCGTCCGGCCCGGCGGTCCCGTACCAGCCCAACGCGCCGGTCCTGCCGAAGGTGCCGCCCCCGCCGGCCGACAAGTCCGTCGAGGTGAAGAAGCTGGAGGCCGAGGTCCAGCTCCTGCGGGCAAAGCTGGACGAGATGACGGCGAAGCTGGGCGCGGCGGAGACGGAGGCAGGGAGGGCGGAGTTCCGATTCGACGCGAAGTCCCCGCTGTCTGCGGCGGAGGCGTCCGACCTGCTGGGCAAGCTGGCCCCGAAGAAGTTCCCCGGCGAGAAGGTCGTGTTCCAGGTCACCGGCGGCACCCTCCTCACCGTCACCGGGAGCAAGGGGGCGTGCCAGTGGGCGGCCGCGGCGATCAAGGCCCTGGTCGACAAGTGAACCGGCGGGCGGCGGGGTTGGGCTTCCCGCCCGGCCGGCCGGGCGGTTAGCATGTCGCCCCGACCACCCCCACCACGGACGGTGCCGCGATGCGGTGGCTGCTGATCGGCTACATGTTCCTGTTCGTCCACCGCCCGTTCGAGGTCTGGCCGTGGCTCGGCGACCTCCGCGTCGAGCGGGTGTACATGCTCCTGACGCTGGCGGCGTGGGCGGTCTACCCCGGGAAGCGGTGGCTGCCGAACGCCCAGCACGCCGCGTACGCGGCGTTCGCCCTCGCCGTGCTCATGTGCTGGGCGATGAGCCCGTGGGCCGACAAGGGCCAGCCGGTCGTCGAGGACTGGTTCAAGATCGTCGTCTTCTACGTCCTGCTCGTTACCACCGTCCGCGACGAGAAGGGGCTGCGGGACGTCGCCGTCGGGTTCCTGGCGGTGATGGGGGTGTACCTGCTGCACTCGTTCCGCGAGTACCTGAACGGCCGGCACACGTTCCGGATGGGGATCGCCCGGATGATCGGGGTGGACGACACCCTCGGGGACCCGAACAGCTTCGGGGCGAGCATCGTGTTCGCCCTCCCGATCGTCATCGCGGTGTGGCGGGCCGGCCTCGGCGGGCGGTACGGGCGGTGGGCGCTGCTCGGGTACGTCGGCCTGTCCGGGCTGTGCATCCTGCTCACCGGGTCGCGGTCGTCGCTGCTCGGGCTCTTGGTGTGGTGCGCGGTCGTGGTGTGGGGGACGCGGTACCGGAAGACGGCGTTCGTCGGGTTCGCGTGCCTCGCCCCGGTCGCGTTCGTCGCCCTGCCGGAGTCGCTGCAGACGCGGTTCGAGACGATCGTGAACCCGGAGGCCGGGCCGGAGAACGCCCGGCAGTCCGGGGACGGGCGGATCGAGGGGCTGACGCGCGGGTTCGCGCTGTGGGCGGCGAGCCCGGTGAGCGGGGTCGGGCCCGGGGCGTGGCGGCCGGCGACCCGGAGCAAGATCGAGTCGCACAACCTGTACGGCCAGCTGATGGGCGAACTCGGCACGCTCGGGCTGGTGTCGTTCGGGGCGGTGCTGGTCTGCTTCTGGGCGAACCTGCGGGCGGTGAAGCGGCTCCGCGACGCCTACCCGGAGTGGCGGAACGACCTGCTGTTCACGCTCCCGTCGGCGGTCGGGCTGGCGGTGTTCCTGCTGCTGTTCATGGGGAACTTCGGGCACAACCTGTTCCGGTTCACCTGGCTGTGGTACGGCGGGTTCCTGGTGATCGCCCGGCACTGCTGCGAGGTGCGGGTCGCGAACTGGGAGCCGGAACCCGAGCCGGAGGCGGACGCGGAGACGGAGGAGTGGGAGCTGCCGCCGGGGTGGGTGCTGCACCCGCCGCACGGGTGACCCCGGCTCACGGCGCGAACGGCCGCCGCTTCGCGGCCTCTTCGAGCCGCCCGACCGCCTCGGCCGCAGCCCGTTGGACGTCGGTGTCCGGGTGCGCCAGGAACTTCCGGAGGGCGGCCGCCGCGGACGGCTCGCCGATCAGCCCGAGGGCGGTCGCCGCCTCCCGCCGGACCCCGCCCCCCGCGTCCTCCTCCAACGCCTTGACGAGGTCCGGGACGGCCCGGGTCGCGTCCGGCCCGATCTGACCCAGCGCCCTGGCCGCGCTGTAGCGGACCGTGTTGGCCGGGTCGTCCTTCAGCCGCCCGACGAGTGCCGGCACGGCCTCGGCGGCGTCGGCCCCGAGCGAGCCCAGGAGGTTCGCGGCGTACTCCCGGTCGGACGCGCCGGGCTTCTGGAGTTCCTTGACCAGGCCCGGGACCGCCTTCCTGCCCCACCACTCCGGGCGGACGGCTCCGAGGTCGCGGGTCTCGTCCGGCTTCAGGACGAGTTCCTTGTCGTAGGTCGCGCCGCGGAGGCCCGGGGCGGTCACCGACAGGTGGTACGCCAGGCCCGGGACCAGGCCCATCATCAGGTACTTCCCGTCCCCCGCGTGCTTGACCGGGCCGCCCCAGCCGAAGTCCCAGTTGGGTCGGTGCGAGGCGACGACGGCGGCGTTCCGGACCGGGTTGCCGTCCGGGTCGGCCACCCGGACCAGCACGCCGGCGGACCGGGCCAGCACGACGTCCAGCGGGTCGAGCCGGTACCCGCCGGCGGCCGTCGCCGCCGCCCGCACGACGCCGCCCACGCGGTGGTCGGGCGTGCGGACCAGCACCTTCAGGTCGACCGTCTCCCGCCCCCACGCCCCGCCCATGTACCCGGAAAACCGGCCGTCGCCGTCGGTGGTGTACCCGAGACTCCTCCCGCTGCTGTCGTACATCACGCCGCGCGCCGGCGGCCACCGGAGCTCGACCATGACTTCCGCCCCGGCGGCGGGCTTCCCGTCCGGGAGGACGACCCGCCCGGCGAACGGCGGGGCGCTCTTCACCTTGAAGTCGACCCCCGCGACGTGCTTGCCGGCGGCGACGGCCACCCGGGGGCGCGGCTCCGCCGGCGCGTACCGCTCCCGGGTCCCGTAGCAGCACAGCTCCACCTGCCGCGGGGTGACGAACAGCCGGTACCGCCCGTCCGCGCCCGTCGCCACGCCGGCCCGGTTGCCGTCGGGGGTGGAGAAGTTGATGTCCGCCCCGGCCACCGGCTTGCCCGTGTCCGCGTCGGTGACGGTTCCGGAGATGCTCTGCGGCAGCGCGGCGTACACGTCCTCGGCCCGGACCGGGGCGGCCGCGACCCGGAGCACGACCGCCTCGCTCCACACCCCGGCCACCTTGCCGGCCCGCTCCTCGATCCAGACCTTGTAGCCGCCCGGCCGGACGTCGGGGAACGAGTACGCCCCGTTGTCGTCCGTCCGCGCCGTGCGCTCGCCGCCGCCCGAGTCGTTCCAGAGCGTCACGAGGACGCCCGCGGCGGGCTTGCCGCCCGGCTCGGAGAGCGCCCGGCCGGTGACCGTCGCCCCCGGCGGGCGCCGGCGGGACTCGTCATCGCCCCCGGCCGCGACCCCGGCGAGCAGGACCGCGGCGGCGAGACCGGCGTTGGACCGGAACATGGCAGGGTGGCCCCGTCGTGCTTCGAACGCGACCCCGCCTTCCGAACGGGCCGGGCGGGGGCCGCGTTTGCGGTCACGTCTTCGGCGCGATCACGTCCTTCCCGACCCACGGCCGCAGCGCCTCGGGGATGGCCACGCTCCCGTCGGCCCGCTGGCCGTTCTCCAGGAGCGCCACCAGCGCCCGGGTGCAGGCGACCGCCGTCCCGTTCAGGGTGTGGACGAAGCGGGTTCCTTTGAACCCCTTCCCTTTGTACCGCACCCCGAGCCGGCGGGCCTGGAAGTCGGTGCAGTTCGACGTGCTCGTGATCTCGCCGTAGTCCCCGTCGGTGCCGCGGCCCGGCATCCACGCCTCCAGGTCGTACTTCCGGTACGCCGGCCCGCCGAGGTCGCCGGTGGCCGTGTCGATGACGTGGAAGTGGAGCCCCAGCCCGTCGAAGATCTCCTCCTCGATCTGACGGACCTCCTGGTGGATCGCCTCGCTCTGCTCGGGGGTGCAGAACGCGAACATCTCGACCTTGGTGAACTGGTGGACCCGGTACAGCCCGCGGGTGTCCCGGCCGGCCGCCCCGGCCTCGGTCCGGAAGCAGTGCGACAGCCCGACGTACCGCCGCGGCAGGTCCGCCTCGTCGAAGATGTGGTCGCGGTGCATCCCGCCGAGGGTGATCTCGGCGGTGGCGATCAGGCACAGGTCGGTGTCGGCGACGGTGTACACCTGCCGGGTGTCCGGGTTCGGGTCCCGCGGCATGAACCCGATCCCCTCCAGCACGTCGGTCCTGGCCAGGTCCGGCGTGATGACCGGGGTGAACCCCTTCGCCACCACTTTCTGCATCGCGTACTGCACGAGCGCGATCTCGAGCAGCGCCGCCTCGTTCTTCAGGAAGTAGAACTTCTGCCCGCTCACCTTGGTGCCGGCCTCGAAGTCGGCGAGGTCGAGCGCCTCGCACAGGGCGACGTGGTCCTTCGGGGTGAAGTCGAACTTCGGCCGCGCGCCGAACTCCGCGACGACCTTGTTCGCACCCGCGTCCGCCCCGACCGGGGCGTCGGGGTGGGTCATGTTCGGGATCTGCAGCTGATTCAGTAGCAGGTCGCCCTCGACCAGCTTGAGTTGCCCTTCTAGGGCAGCAATCTCGTCACGCTTGGTGTGCAACTCTTCTAAAAACGCATCGATGTCCGCAGGCAGGATCCCGTCCTGTGCCAGTGCGGCTGTCGTATCTGGATGCTTTGAGCGCAGCCACTCGATGAACGTGGGGAATGTGCTCCCCTTCGGTTCCTGCTTCTTCCGCTCGATGTAGCGCTTTAACGCGGGGAATGACTGCTCACGTTTGGAGAGTCCGTGTTTGGCCGAATCGGCGAGTTGTATCAAGCGTCGCCGCTCCGCGTCGAACGCGACCACCCGGTCGACCGGCACCTCGGACACGCCGCGGTTCCGGCAGTTCTCCTTCACCTTGTCGGCGTTGTCGCGGATGAAGTCGGCGGCGAGCATGGGGTGCCTGTTAAAGATTGGTGGCACCGGCATTCCTGCCGGTGCCGGGCGCGGAACACCGGCAGGAATGCCGGTGCCACGAGGGACCAGAGGCCCGCCCCGGCCGCCGGGTTCACCAGATCGGCTTGTGCCCGAGCGTCCGGCGGATCAGGGCGATCTGCCCGCAGTGGATCATCTCGTGCAGCGGGGCGTACCGCAGCCCGCCGAGCCGCGTCGAGAACCACGGGTGCCCGATCCCGAGCGGGGGCAGGTCGAGGTCGGCGTCCGGGTACCCGGGCAGTTCCTCCATCACCCGGGCGTGGACGCGGTCGAACACCGCCCGGATTTGCTCGACCGCGAATCCCGCCCCGGCGACCGAGGCCGGGGTCGAATCCCGCCCGAACGCCTTGATGAACGCGCCCGGGATCAGCGCCTCGTCGGCCGGGGTGCGGGGGCGGAGCCGCTCCAGGCACAGCCGGTACTCGGCGAACGCGACGTGCCCGACCTGCCAGGCGACGTGCGACACCCCGCCGGGCGGGACGGTGAACCAGTCCGCCGCGGGGACGGAGTCGACCCGCTCCCGGTTGTACCGCCGGGCCAGGTCGATCTGGTCGAGGGCGTCGCGGAGGCGGGACATCGGTAACCCTTGCCGGGCGAACCCGGAGCGTCAGCGACGGGGTGCTTCTCAGCCCACCCCGTCGCTGACGCTCCGGGTTCGCCGAGTCGTCACGGGCGCTCGGCGAGCGGCACGTACTTCACGTCGGTCTTGCCGGTGAAGACCTGCTCGGGGCGGAAGATCCGGTTGCCGACCAGCTGCTCGTGCCAGTGGGCCAGCCACCCGGCGGTCCGGGCGATCGCGAAGATCGGGGTGAACACGTCGGTCGGGATGCCGATCGCCGAGTACACGACGCCGGAGTAGAAGTCGACGTTCGGGTAGATCCCCTTCGGGCCGTAGATCCCGGCGCAGACCCGCTCGAGTTCGAGTGCCGTCTCGTAGGACTTCGGCCGGGCCGACTCGGCGAACATGTGCTCGGCGATCTCCTGCAGGACCGTCGCCCGGGCGTCCTTCACCTTGTACACCCGGTGCCCGATCCCCATCACCTTGTACTTCGGGTCGGCCGCCCGCTTGGCGTCGAGCCACCCCTTCACGTTCCCCGGGGCCCCGATCTCCTCGAACTGCCGCAGCGCCTCCTCGTTCGCCCCGCCGTGCAGCGGGCCGGACAGCGCCCCGACCGCCGACGCGATCGTCTGGTACGGGGTGGCGAGGGTGGACCCGGTGACCCGGGCGGCGAAGGTGCTGGCGTTCATCGTGTGCTCGGCGTGCAGGATCAGGCACGCGTCGAGCACCCGGCGGACGGCCGGCGTCGGCTCCTTCCCGAACAGCAGGTAGTAGAAGTTCCCGGCGTGGTCGAGGTCGGCCCGCGGCTCCAGGATCTCGTCCCCGCGGCGGGCCCGGGCGAACGCGGCCACCACGGTCGGCAGGGCGGCCAGGAGCCGGCAGGTCGCGTCCCAGTTCTTCGCCGGGTCGGAGACGGTGGGGCAGGGGTAGAACATGCCGAGGGCGGCGACGGACGCGTGGAGGGCGTCCATCGGGTGGCCGTCGGCCGGCATGCACCGGATCAGGTCCTTCATCCGGAAGTGGACGGCCCGCCGGGCGCGGAGTTCGGCGTCGAAGTCGGCTAGCTCCTTCTGGGTCGGGAGGGCGCCCCTGATGAGCAGCCAGGACACCTCCTCGAAGCTGCTCTCCTTGGCCAGCACCTCCACCGGGATGCCGCGGTACTCCAGCACCGCCTTCTTGCCGTCGAGGAAGCTGACGGCGGATTTGGCGGCCGGCACGTCCTCCAGGCCCGGCTTGTAGTCGGCGTCGGCGGTCATGGGGGGAGCGGCTCCGGGCGGCGTGCGGGGGCGGGCCTACCGGAAATGTATGGGCGGAGTGGGCGGTGGGCAGTGGGCAGTGGGCGGCGGGAAAACCGGGCGCCGCCGGCCTTTCTGTCCACCGCCCGCTCGCCACCCCCACTCACTTTTTGCGGTCGAGCGGTTGGACCTTGATGTTCCGGAACGCGACCGGGCCGTGGTCGCCCTGGAACATCAGCGGGCCGGTCGCGGCCTCCTTCCCGGTCAGCCCGCCGGGCGTCGGCCCCTTCATCTCGACGAACTCGTGGATCACGGTGTCGTTCAGCCGGACCTGGACGAACTTCGCGTTCGAGGTCTTCTTGTCGCCGTCGAACGTCGGGGCGTGGAAGACGATGACCAGGCTCTGCCACTCGCCCGGCTTCTTCGCCACGTTCTTCTTCGGGGCGGCCGCCGAGTACAGCGCCCCGAGGTCGCCCTGCCCGAGCTTGTCGTCCGGCTTGCCGAAGCTGTCGAGGATCTGCACCTCGTACTCGCCCATCACGTAGACGCCGGAGTTCGACCCCTTCGGGACCATGAACTCGAGCGAGATCGACGCGTCCCCGAACTTCTGCTCGGTGGAGATGTCGGCGCCGCCGCCGGTCAGGTTCGTCAGGTATGCCTTGCCGGTCGCCAGCGGGGCCTCCTGCAGCTCCTTGTCCCTGTCCGGGTTCATCACCGCCCCGCACGCCTTCCACTTGCTCTTCTTCTCGTCCTTCAGCTTCCAGCCGGAGAGGTCCTTGCCGTTGAACGGCTGGACCGGGGTGGGGTCGGCGGCGGGGGCGAGCGAGACGGCGAGCGCGAACGCGGCCGGGGGCAGGAGGCGGCGCATGGCGGGGACCTCGGCGGGGAAGGGTGCGGGGAGATGGTAGCCCGGCGGGCCGGGAACGGCGAGCGCCGGGTCACCGCACCCCGAGCCGCAGCAGCACCTTCCCGCCCTTGCCGGCGGCCGCGGCGTGCCCCACCGCCTTCTTCACCTCTTCGAGCGGGTACGTCGCGGAGAAGTCAGACCGCAGCACGCCGTCCCGCATCAGCCCCCGCACCCGGCGGAACAGCTTCAGCATCGTCAGCGCCCGCTGCCGCCGCGCCCACAGCGCCAGCCAGAACCCCTCCACCCGCACGCCGCTCCCGATCGCGTGCCGCGGGTGGACCGACACCGGCTCGTCCGACAGCGACCCGTACAGCAGGCACCGCCCGCCCGGCGCCAGCGCCGCGACCACCTCGCTCCCGGTCTTCCCGCCGACCGGGTCGATCGCGTGCCGCACCCCCGCCGGCACTGCCTTCCCGACCTGCTCCGGCAACGGGCCGTCGCCCTCCACCAGCACCGCGTCGGCCCCGAGTTGCTTCAACTCGTCGACCTGCTCGCGGCGGCGGACGACGTTCACCGTCCGGAACCCGAACTTCTTCCCGAGCCGGATCACCATCTTCCCGAGTTCGCCGCCGGCCGCGGACTGTAACAGCCACTCCCCGGGCTGGACCGCCAGCACGTCCCGCGTCATCACCACGGCGGTCGCCGGGTTGACGAAGAACGTCGCCGCCTGCTCGTCCGGCAGGTCGTCGGGCACCGGCACCACCTGCCGGGCCTTCGCCACGGTGTACTCGGCCCAGTTCCCGTGCCGGTCGTTCAGCACCGCCACCCGCTTCCCTTTCCGCAGCCACCCGAGCAGCCCGCCGCCGCTCGCCTCCACCACCCCGACGCCCTCGAACCCGGGCGTCGCCGGCAGCTTCGGGGCCAGCCCGTACTTCCCGCCGACGTACATCAGGTCGGACGGGTTGACCGGGCTGGCGAGCATCCGCACCAGCACCTCGCCGCGGCCGGGCTGCGGGGCCGGGACGTCGTCCTCGACCCGGAGCACCTCGGCCGGCGGCCCGGTCCGGTCGAACACGGCGCGCTTCATCGGGGACCTCGCACGGCGGGGGACTACGATCTGTCATATAGCCCCCGGCGAGCCGGGGGCGATGTGACCGCCGGTGCCGCATGCTCCTCGCCGAGGCCGACGCCCGCCTGTGGACCCACCTCGCCGGGTGGCTCGTCGTCCTCCAGGTGGTGCTGGTGGTCGGCACCCTGTGCTGGGTGCTGCACACCAAGCGGGACACCATGTCGGCGATCGCCTGGAGCCTCACCGTCCTCCTCCTCCCGTTCCTCGGGGCGTTCCTGTTCTTCCTGTTCGGGGTCCAGTCGATCACCCGCCCGGTCACCCGGAAGCGGCGGCGGCAGTCGGCGTACCGGCGGCTCGCCGACGGCCCCGGGCCGCCGCCGGCCGAGGTGCCGGAGCGGTGGGCCACCCTGGCCCGGCTCGGGCACCACGAGAGCGGCTTCCCGGTCACCGCCGGGAACGCCGTCCGGCTGTACCACGACGGCACCCCGGCCTACGAGGCGATGCTGGAGGCGATCGCAGCGGCCCGGCACCACGTCCACTTCCAGTTCTTCATCGTCCGCAGCGACGCCTCCGGCCGGCGGTTCGTCGACGCCCTGTGCGCCGCCGCCAAGCGGGGCGTCGAGGTGCGGCTGCTGTACGACTCGGTCGGCAGCTACAACCTGTCGTCGCGGCTGCTCCGCGAGTTGCGGGACGCCGGCGGGCGGGCGGCGTCGTTCCTGCCGATCTTCAACCCGCTGTACCGGCTCCGGGTGAACCTGCGGAACCACCGGAAGATCGTCGTCGCGGACGGGCGGGTGGCATTCACCGGCGGGCTCAACATCGGGGACGAATACCTCGGGCTGGACCCGCGGTTCGGGCGGTGGCGGGACACTCACTTGCGGGTCGAGGGGCCGGCGGCCGGCGGGCTGCAGCGGGTGTTCCTGGAGGACTGGCACTTCGCGACCGGGGAGGCGGTCCGCGGCGGGGCGTACTTCCCGGAGTTCCCGGAGGCGCCCGGCGGGTCGCTGGTGCAGGTCGTCCACTCCGGCCCGGACGCGGACTACAAGGCGATCCGGGAGACGTACTTCGCCGGCATCCTGAGCGCCCGGAAGCGGGCGTGGGTGGCCAGCCCGTACTTCGTCCCGGACGCCGGGCTGCGGGACGCTCTGTGCCTGGCCGCCCGGTCCGGGGTGGACGTCCGGCTGCTCGGGCTGTTCCGCCCGGACAAGTGGGTGCCGTACCTGGCCGGCCGGTTCTACTGGGCGGACGTGCTGGCCGCCGGGGTGAAGGTGCACCAGTACGCCGGCGGGATGATGCACGCGAAGTACGTGCTGGTGGACGGGGAGTGGGCGTCGGTCGGGAGCGCGAACACCGACAACCGGAGCCTGCACCTGAACTTCGAGGCGAACTGCCAGCTGTTCGACCCGGCCCTGGTGGCGGAGCTGGAGGGCGAGTACCTACGCGACCTGGAGCTGTCGGTCCGGATCGACCCGGAGGTGTACGCCACCCGCCCGCTGGTGTCCAGGTTCGCCGAGAACGCGGCCCGGCTGTTCTCGCCGATCCTGTGAACGCGCCGGCCGCGGGGCCGGGTAACCGGTTCCGGGGGACGCGGCTCGTCGGCGCGACCTATTGCGGGACGGTCGGCGGGACGTTAGCATGGCCACCGGCCAGCTAATGGGGCCACGGGCTACCCGTGATAGTTGCGCGGCCGCGCAAACCAATCCTGAGTTCGGCGTGGAAGCCCCGAGCCCGGAGGGCGCACACGGTGCGGGTATCGGCTCGCTCAGCCCGGCGGGTGGCCCTGCTGCTTCTCGCGTGCTCCCCCTGCCTCGGGTGCTGGGGCTGCTGGGCCGTGCTGACCGCTCCCCACGACCGGTTCCTGCGGTTGCTCCGCGGCGACCAGGAAGTCCGCGTCACGCGGGTCGAGGGGCTACCGGCCGCCACGCCGTTCGTCATCGACGACCCGGAATCGCTCGACTACCTGACAGCGGCCCTCCGCGCGGCCGAGCCGGACGGGTACGTGCCCAAGCGGCGGGGCGGGTCCGACCGGACCGGCCCGACCCTGCACGTCCGGGTCTGGACCGGCCGGTTCGGCCCCTACGAGACGAGCTTCGAGCTGCCGAACGACGAGCGGGTGAGCGGGATGACGGTGTTCTGCGAGCTGGACGACCACTACTACTTCTGGGTGCCGCTGCCGCAGCCGGTGCCGGCCCCGCTGGCCCGGGCGTTCGCCGCCAAGCGGGAGTGGGACCGGGTCAACCCGCCCCAGCGGTAGGCAGCAGAGGCCCGCCGAACCAGGCGCTGCGCCTGACGGCCGCTCAAAGCCGCGGCCGCAGGTGAGCTGTGTCGTCCGGCGAACGCGGCCTGCGACGAACCGGGTCAGGACGTCGGTGTCGCGGTCGTCCGGGTCGGCTGCGGCCCAGGTGACGGCCGGCACAGCCCGGCCCTACGAGACGACCCGGTTCCGGCCCGCCCGCTTCGCCTCGTACAGGTTCTCGTCGGCGGTCTTGAGCAGGGCGGCCGGGGTCATCGTCAAGTCGCCGGAGGTGGTGGCGACGCCGACGCTGACGGTCAGGTTGAGCGGCGTCGACTCGAACCGGAACTGGTGCCCGGCGACCGTCTCCCGGATCCGCTCCGCCACCCCGGCCGCCTCCGCCGGCGGGGTCTCGACCAGCACCAGGGCGAACTCCTCCCCGCCGTACCGGGCGAACACGTCTTCCTTCCGCACCTCGACCTTGACGATGTCCGCCAGCTCCCGCAGCACGAAGTCCCCGCACAGGTGCCCGAACGTGTCGTTCACCCCCTTGAACCGGTCGATGTCCAGCATCAGCACCGACAGCGGGCGGCTGTGCCGCTGGGACCGCACCACCTCCCGGTCCAGGAACTCCGTCAGGTATCGCCGGTTGTGCACCTGGGTCAGCCCGTCCAGGATGGTCAGCCGGTAGATCTCCTCGTGGTACTCGGCCTCCACGTTCCCGCCGGCCAGGTACCGGTAGATGCAGTTCCCGACCCGCAGGTAGTCCCCGTCCTGGAGCAGCCACGAGGTGTCGAGCTGGCGGTCGTTGACGAACGTCCCGTTGGTGCTGTGCTGGTCGTGGACGAAGAACCCCTCGGGGGTCGGCTCGATCCGGGCGTGACGGCGGGAGACGGAGTGGTCCTGGAGCCGGATGTGGCAGTCCTCGCCGCGGCCCAGCAGCAGCGGCCGGTCGGACAGCGGGTACCGGCAGCCCATCGTCGGGCCGGTCGGGTAGATGTGGACCAGGCAGGCGTCCCGGACGACCGCGGGCAGCGGCCGCTTCGGCGAGGTGATCCAGGTCTCGGCGACTTTCTCGGACATTCCCCCAACCCGGCCGGCTGAGATACAGGGCGTCCCGTACCGTCAACCTACCCCACAAAACCCCAACCCGACACCCAGAAGGATTAAGTCATGTAGAACTAATTTAAATCATTACATGAGTCAGGAGGGTTCCTGACGCGCGGCTCGTGGCCGGGCGAAGAAGTTGACGCGGGCGGGAGTATGAATGGCGGGCGGCCGGGCTCATCCCGGCGGCCCGCGGCGGAATGGTCACGGCCGCAGGACGGGGCCGCCGGTCGGGGCGATGATCCCGCTGATCTTGGCCCGCGGCTTCACCAAGTCGACGAGGACCGGGTCGCGGGTGACCACCTGGTGCTCGTTCCCGGCGGCGTCCCGGGCGGTCACCCGGAGGTACACGCGCGGCGGCAGCCCGGCCGGCACCCGCCATGCGAACTGGCCGGTGTTCGGGAGCCGGCGGGCGACCGGCGCCGCCCCTGCCCCGGCCTGCACCACGTCCCCGCCGGCGGCCGCCGGCTGCCACGGCCCGGCCGGCTTGTCGGCCCACTCGACGGTGATCGGGTCGTCCCCGAAGTTCTTGTCCGTCGCCCGCCACGGGATGACCAGCGTGTCCGGGCTGGTCGGGTCGCCGGTCGGCGGGAACAGGTCGAGGGTCGGGCGGGTGGTGTCGACGACGACCCGCAGGTCCGGCGGGTCGCCGGGGCCCGGCTCCCGGTCGCTCAGCCCGGCCACGCTCGTCACCACCACCCGGAACCCGTACGCCCCCTCCGGTTGGGGGTTCGCCGGGGCGCCGAGGTTCACCCGGACGGTCGGGGCCTTGGCGTCGTGCGTGCTCCACTTCAGCCACGTCCGCCCGTCGTCCCGGGTGGCCCACACGTCCACCCGGCCGATCCCGGACGTCCCGCGGGCCTCCACGTCGTACCCCATCTCGAACGCCAGGAAGTTGATGAACTGGGTCCGGCTCACCTCGACCGACGGGGCCGGGCCGGCGGCGCCGCTGCCGGTCCAGACCGGGACCGGCTGGCCCGGGCCGGCCGCGGGCGGGGTCGCCGGCTGGCGCGGGTCGACGGTGGCGAGCGGCTGGCCGGGGTTGGGTGCGGCCGGCGGAGCGGCGGGGGGCGCCACAGGTGGGGTCGTCGGCCCGGCGGGCGGCGTGCCCGGGGGGGTGACGGGTCCCATGTCCGGCGACGGGACCAGCGGCCCGGTCGCGCCCGTGGCCGGCGGCGGGGTCGCGGGCGCCGCCGGGGGCACGAACGGCGACATGCTGGTGGACGCCTGGGCGGCGGCGGGCACGTCCTTCGGAGCCTCGGTCTTGTTCCCGGCCACGTCGACCGCGGTGACCCGGACGGTGACCGGCCCGGGGGCGCCGGGGGAGAACCGGACCCCGGTCCGGGACCCGGCCGGGAGCGTCACCTGCTGCCACGACCCGTCGCTCCCGGCCGGGCGGAAGTGGACCTCAGTTTTTGCGTCGTCGGGGTTCTTGTCGTCGACCGCCCACTCGACCACCACCTCGTCCCGGTCCCGCCGGGCGGTGGTGAACTGGACCCGCGGCTGGACGGTGTCGAGGAGCACCTTCATGTCCGGCGGGGTGGCGGTCAGGTTGGCCGGCAGGCGGCGCCCCTGCAGGTCGACCTCGACCATCGTGAACCAGTACAGCCCGTCGTCCTTGGCGTGGTACGTGAAGGAGGTCTGGGTGGGCGGGGCAGACAGTTCCGGGGCCCACGTCCCGCCCTGGTCCCGGGACACCCACAGCTCCACCTGCCGGATCGTCTTCGGGTCCTTGTCGTACCCGATCGGGAACTTGATCGCCCGGTCCCGGAACGGGTAGAAGTTCGGGGCCGCGGGCTGGCCGAGGGTGAGGCCGGCGAGGGCGACGGCGGCGAAGCTCATAACCCGATCTCCGGAGGGCGCGGGCTGTATCGGGTGTATCGGCCGGTCCGGGCGGTAAAATTCAGTCCGCCGGGCGGAATCGTTCAAGTCCCGGTGACCCGGCGAGCCGGGAGCGTGAGCGACCGGAGGGGGGACGCCTGATGACGGCGGACGAGGTGCGTCGGCTGCTCGACGGGGTGCGGGCCGGGACGGTGGCGGTGGACGCGGCGGCGGCGGCCCTCGGCGGGGTCGCGGACCTCGGGTTCGCCACCCTCGACCTCGACCGCAAGGCGCGGTGCGGGTTCCCGGAGGTGGTGCTCGCCGAGGGGAAGACGGCGGAGTGGGTGGAGGGGGCGGTCCGGCGGCTGGCGGCGGCCGGGCAGGACTGCTTCGCCACCCGGGTGAGCGCGGCCCAGGCCGAGCACCTGGCGGAGCACTTCCCGGCCGCCGAGCAGGACCGGCTGGCCCGGACGTTCTGGCTACCCACCCCCGGCCCGCGTCCGGCGCCGACGGGGAAGGTGTACGTGGTGACCGCCGGGACCGGCGACCTGCCGGTCGCGCAGGAGGCGATCGTGACGGCCCGGGTCATGGGCGCGAACGCGGACCTCGTCGCCGACGTCGGGGTGGCCGGGATTCACCGCGTCCTGCGGCGGCGGGACGAGCTGGCGGCGGCGGACGTGGTGGTGGTCGTCGCCGGGATGGACGGGGCGCTGCCGAGCGTGGTCGGCGGGCTGGTGGACGGGCCGGTGATCGCGGTCCCGACGAGCATCGGGTACGGGGCGGCGTTCGGCGGGGTGGCGGCCCTCTTGACGATGTTGAACAGCTGCTCGGCCGGGGTGACGGTGGTGAACATCGACGCCGGGTTCAAGGCCGGGTACGCGGCCGCGCTGATCGTCCGGCGGCTGGAAAAGGTGCGGCCCGGCGAGCGGGGGGCGTGAGCCCCCTGATGGCTCCGCGCATCAGGGGGCTCACGCCCCCCCGCTCGCCGGATCGGTCACTTCCCCGGCGGGTTCGTCGGCGGGGCGACCGGTCCGGCTTGGCCGTTGGGTCCGAACGGCATCGGCTCGCGGCCGAGGTCGGTGAGCGCCAGCGGCGACGGGTTGGAGCCGTGGCCGCTGCCGGTCGTGTGACCCGACTGCGGCTGCGACCCGGTCGGCATGTTCGGCGGCGGCATGCTCGGCCAGTTCCCGCCCGCCGGGGTGACCGGGCCGCCCGGCCCCATCGACGGGATCATCGTCGAGCCGCCGGCCCCGGTCACCGTCCCCGGAGCACCGGCGCGGCCGCCCGGCTGACCCGCCCCGACCCCGCCCGCCGGCGGCGCGCCGGTGCCGAAGGTCCCCGCCGGGCCGCCCGTCCCGAACGACGGGCCGGTGCCGGTCGGGGTCCGGTTGAGCGTCCCGAGGCCCTGCGACCCTTGCGTCCCGAGCCCCGACGGCGCCCCGGGCAGCTTCGGGGTGCCCGGCAGCCCCGGGTCGACCTGCTTCATGTTCGCCGGCACCCCGAACGGGGCCGGCTTGTCCTTCTCGGTCGTGTTGCACCCGACCGCCCCGGCGCACAGCACCGCCCCCAGCCCGGCGCACGCGGCCCGCACCCACCCCCGTCGCGGTCCCTGCGACATGGCCTTCCCCTCCCCCGTGTCCCCGCGGCACCCGGCCGGCGTCCGTGCCGGCCGGAGTATCAGTCACTGTCTCGGGGGCCATACCCGCGGTCGGGGACGGAATCAACCCGGGTCAGCGGCCGCCCGGGACGCCGCCCAGCGCCGGCCCGCCGGGGACCGGCGCGGCGCCCGGGGCGCCGGGGCCGATCGGGACCGGCGCGGCCGGGGCGACCGGCACCACCCCGCCGACCCCGCCGGCCCGCACCGCCGCCCCCTCGGGGTCCTCGAGGCTGGCCAGCTCGCGCGGCAGCGGGAAGTCGGGGTCGGGGGAGAAGTACTGCGGGAAGTGGCGGTCCAGGTACCGCCCGCTCGGCAGGGTGAGGCCGCCGAACCACGTCTGGCACCCGGCCAGCCCGCACGCGGCGAGGGCCGCCCCCGCCAGCAGGATCCGCTTCGTCCGCATGTGTCGAGCCTCCGCGCCGGGTCGTGCCCCCGCGACGGCGGCGGACGACGGTGCCGGACGTATCGGCCCGGCCGGGCGTGCGGCTTGAACGGAATCCGCGGGCCGCCCGGCCGGCGCGACTCTCACCCCCACCTCAGACACGCCTCAGCGGCCCCTCACCGGCCGCGAGGTAAGGTACCGTCCGTCACGCCGCCCGGAGGACCGCCGATGCTCCCGCTCCTCGCCACCGTCTGCCCGCCGCTCGCCGTCCTGGCCGCCGAGTCCCCGGCCCGGGCCGCCGGGAACCTCGCCCTCACCCTGCTGCTGTTCGTCCCCGGCGTCGTCCACGCCCACGCCGTGGTCCGCCGCCGGAGCTTCGCCCGCCGGTACGAGGCGGTGATGCTCGCGCTCGAGGGCCGGGCGGGCTGACCCTCGCTTCGGGCACACGACTTGCTCCCCTCACGACGTCGGATCGCCCGACTCTGTGAGGAGGACGTGTGATGACGAACACCTCGAACATCCGCGAGCACATGGACGTCTTCGGCTCGTGCGGCAACCGCCTCGGGATGGTGGACAAGGTGGAGGGCAACTCCATCAAGCTGGCCAAGAAGGACCAGCCGGACAACCAGCACCACTGGGTGCCGATGGACTGGGTCGCGTCGGTGGACGACGCCGTCCGGCTGAACAAGGGGTGCGACGTGGCCCGCCGGGACTGGCAGTCCGCCCCGACCGGCACCGCGGTCTGAGCACGTCCCGTCCGAGCCGGGGCGCCAGCGACGGGCGTTGCCTTTCGTCGCTGGCGCCCCGGCTCGGACGTCCCCACCTCTCGCCCGCACCCAACCCGAACCACCCATGTCCGCCGCGTCGCGCCGCCACTTCCTCGCGTCCGCCGGGGCCCTCGGGGCCGGCCTGCTCACTCCCCGGGTCCGGGCGGACGACCCGCCGCTGGCCCCGCCCGACAAGCAGTCGCCGGACGCCAAGCTCCCGGACCCGCCGGGCAAGAAGCTCGGGTGGGCGGTCGTCGGGCTGGGCAAACTCGCGCTCGAAGAGATCCTGCCGGCGTTCGCCCTGTGCAAACGGTCCCGGCCCACCGCCCTCGTCAGCGGCCACCCGGACAAGGCGAAGCGCGTCGCCGCCGCGTACGGCGTCGGCGAGGAACACCTTTACGACTACGACACCTTCGACAAGCTCAAGGACGACCCCGCCGTGGACGTCGTGTACGTCGTCCTGCCGAACAGCATGCACGCCGAGTTCACGGTCCGGGGGTTCAGGGCCGGCAAGCACGTCCTGTGCGAGAAGCCGATGGCGGTGACGGTGCCGGAGTGCGAGCAGATGATCGCCGCCGGGAAGGAGGCCCGGAAGAAGCTGATGGTCGCGTACCGGCTGCACTACGAGCCGGTCAACCGCACCCTGATGAAGCTCTGCCGGGAGAAGGCGGTCGGCGACCTGCGGACGATCTCGTCGAGCAACTGCCAGGTGACCGAGGCCCCGAACATCCGGCTGAGCAAGGCGCTCGGCGGCGGCCCGGTCCAGGACATCGGCATCTACTGCCTGAACGCCGCCCGGTACGCCACCCGCGAGGAGCCGGTCGAGGTGACGGCGACCGAGGACCGGCCGAAGGACGACCCGCGGTTCCGCGAGGTGCCGCGGTCGGTCAGCTTCGAGCTGCGGTTCCCGAGCGGCGTCGTGGCCCACTGCGACTGCAGCTTCGACGCCGCCGAGAGCCGGCCGTTCCGGGTGCACGGGACGAAGGGGTTCATCGAACTGGACCCGGCGTTCAGCTACCGCGGGCTGAAGCTCGCCGTCGGCCGCCCGACGGGGCGGGAGGAGAAGAAGATCGAGGAGGTGAACCACTTCGCGGCGGAGATGGATTACTTTTCGGGGTGCGTGCTGGACGAGCGGGAGCCGCTGACCCCGGGCGAGGAGGGGCTGGCGGACATGCGGGTGATCGCGGCCATCGCGGAGGCCGGGCAGACGCGCCGGGCGGTCGCCGTGAAGCGGTGACGGCCCGGCGGGCCCGCGGTCAGTCGAGGTTCACCACCTCCCCATTCGCCCGGGTGACCAGGGCGGACACCACCGCGATCGGGGTGCTCGCCTTCAGGAATCGGACCGACCCGTCCCCCATCCCGACCATCGCCCCACCGGGGTGCGAGGCGAAGATCTCGTTCGCGTTCGAGCAGTTCACCGCGCACGTCGCCGCGGCCGCCGGACCGGTCGTCAACCCGTCCGGGGTGAACCCGTCCAGCGCGAACTGGTTCTCGTTGTCCGCCCACCCCGCCCCGCTCACCTGCGAGGTGCTCGTCGGGTGCGGCCGGCCGCCGGTCACCAGCCGGGCCGGCCGCATCCCGTCCTCCACGATCATCAGCGTGTTGCTCGTCCCGTCCAGCACCGCCGTCACCTTGGTCTTCTCGTTGCTCGCCAGCATCCCGAACCGGTTCCCGAGCGGCCCGACCAGCCCGGTGTCCGGGAGCGACGCGTTCACCGAGTTCAGGATGCCGTAGTCCCCGGTCGCCGCCCCGGTGATGTTCCCGGTGGTCACCGCCCGCGGGTTCTGCGGGGCGGACGGGCACTGGAACGTCTTCACCGGGGTCTGGGAGAAGGCGTGGTTGTCCGGGTGGTCCCAGTTCCGCCGGTTGGTCGCGTCGTTGCCCGGCCCGGTCCCGAGCACGAACCGCTTGGCCAGCGCCTCCTGCTCGATGTACGGGAGCATGAACGCGAACGCCGACCGGTTCGAGTTCCCGAACAGGTCCCGCCCGGCGTTGTTGTCCGCCCGGCCCGGCGGCAGCACCCCGTAGGTGCTCTCGTAGTTCAGGCAGGCGAGCGACATCTGCTTCAGGTTGTTCGAGCAGCTCGCCCGGGCCGCGCTCTCCCGCACCTTCTGGACGGCGGGCAGGAGCAACCCGATCAACACGGCGATGATGGCGATCACCACCAGCAACTCGATCAGCGTGAACCCGCGGCGGACCGGCATGACGTCTCCGGAAAGGGGGGCGACGGAACCGACATGGTAGCGCCCCCGGGCGCCGCCGGGACCGGCCCGCACGAAACCTTCACCGGATCTTCGCCGGGCGGACACGTTCGGCCGGCCCGGCCGGCGCGGTATCATGGCCCTTCGACCACCTCCGGAGGCTCCCGATGACCCGGACCGCGTTCGGCCTGGCCCTCCTCCTCGGCTGCGGCGCGGCCGCGGCCGGGGACTTCGACGCCGACAAGCTCTCGAACTGGCACCACTGGCGCGGCCCGCTCGCCGACGGGTCCGCCCCGAAAGCCGACCCGCCGGTGAAATGGGACGCGACCGCCAACGTCCGGTGGAAGGCGGCGATCCCGGGGAAGGGGAGTTCCACCCCGGTCGTGTGGGGCGACCGCGTCTTCGTCCTCACCGCCGTGAAGACCGACCGGCGAGCCAAGCCGGACGAGCTGCCGAAGCCGGACCCGCGGTTCGACACCAAGACCGACCCGCCGGCCCACTTCCACAAGTTCGTCGTGCTGTGCCTCGACCGGGGTACAGGCAAGACGGTGTGGGAGAAGGTGGCGGCCGAGCGGGTGCCGCACGAGGGGACGCACGAGACCCACTCGTACGCGGCCGGGTCGCCGACCACCGACGGGAAGCACCTGTACGCCTCGTTCGGGTCGTTCGGCACCTACTGCTACGACTTCGACGGGAACCTGAAGTGGGCCCGCGACCTCGGCCCGCTGCACACCCGGCTCGGGTGGGGCGAGGCGGTCACCCCGGTGGTCCACGGCGGGGCGCTCCTGGTCAACCACGACCAGGAGGCGGACGCCGCCCTGTACTGCTTGGACGCCGCCACCGGCAAGACGCGGTGGGTGGCGAAGCGGGACGAGAAGACCACCTGGAGCACGCCGCTGGTGGTCGAGCACGGGGGGAAGACGCAGGTGGTCACCAACGGCACCACCCGCGTCCGCAGCTACGACCTGGAGACCGGCGAGGTGGTGTGGGAGTGCGCCGGGATGACGGTCAACCCGATCCCGTCGCCGGTGAAGGTCGGGGACGCGGCGGTCTGCGTCAGCGGGTACAAGGGGGCGGCGGCGGTGTCGGTCCCGCTCGGGTCGACGGGCGACCTCGGGGCGAAGGGGAAGGTGAACTGGCGGTACGCCGCCGGCACCCCGTACGTCCCGTCCCCGGCCCTGGTCGGGGACCGGCTGTACTTCACCGAGCGGAACGAGAACCTGCTGACCGTGCTGGACGCGAAGACCGGCAAGGCGGTGCTCGACCGGGAGCGGCTGCCGCAGGCGAAGAGCTTCTACGGGTCGCCGGCGTCGGCCGCCGGGCGGGTGTACCTGACCGACCGGTCCGGGACGACGGTGGTGCTGAAGGCCGGGGACGGATTGGAGGTGCTGGCGGTGAACCGGCTGGGCGAGCCGGTCGACGCCTCCCCGGTGCTCGTCGGCCGGCAGTTGCTTTTGCGCGGCGAACGGCACCTATACTGCATCGAGGAACCGCCGGGCCGGTGAGGCGGCCGGCCCGTGGGGTTCGTCGTCCGGAGGACTTGTGACAGGGTCGCGCGAGGCCGGGAGGGAGTTCCGAATTTTTCCCGGTTCGTCCTTGCCTGTCGGAGCGGGGGCGGGTTACATTACCCGTATCCGGTTCGGATACTTCAAGGTCGAACCTCCTATCCATCAGCACGGCCCTCGCATCGTGCCTGGAATCTATCGAGTGGGTTCGGCGGGTCAACCAGTCCGTTCGTTGATGCCGCGCCGCCGGCGCGTCATGGGTGTGTTGGATTGGTGACGACTCGTTGGTCTCAACCCCTGCACGGCGGCGGGTCGGTAGGCTCGATCGGTTCGGTTCGCGCGGGTCGGGGTCATCATTATTCACCCCGGACTTCCCTGTACGGCCTCATCCCCGGAGCTTGTGGTCTGTCGGTGGGACGCCGGCGTACCTTGTCGCCTCACGCCGTGCCGTCCGCGGAGTTGCAAACCATCCCCCCGGCTCGTGGCTTGGGGGTTAACGGTTTGGGAGTTTTACCATCTCTGTCGGAGGTTTCGCATGAGGTCGCACAAGGCCCGCACGCGGGCCGGGTTCACGCTGATCGAGTTGCTGGTGGTGATCGCGATCATCGCGATCCTGATCGGGCTCCTGCTGCCGGCGGTCCAGAAGGTCCGCGAGGCGGCCGCCCGGACGCAGAGCCTGAACCATCTGAAGCAGATGGGCCTGGCCTCGCACAACTACCACGACACGTTCATGCGGTTCCCGATCAACTCGCCGGCCGCCACCACGACGGTCGAGCAGGGGAGCTTCTTCTACAAGATCCTCCCGTACGCGGAACAGGAGAACCTGTTCCGCAACCTGGCCGGGAGCGTCGCGGCCATCTCCACCGGCACCGCCCCGACGGCCCCGAACAACTCCCCGATCAAGTACTACCTCGACCCGATCGACACCACGACCGGGACGGGCGAGAACCTGATCAGCTACGCCGTCAACCCGCTCGTCGGGGTCAGCGGGGTGACGTTCACCCAGCTGCACACGATCCAGGACGGGACCAGCAACACCATCATGATCGCCCAGCGGCCGGCGATCTGCACCACGACCGGGACCGGCGCCACGACCACCAACAACCGGTGGTACGTCGCCAACAACTTCACCGCCGCGACCTCCCCCGCTACCGGCGTGAGCGCGGTCGGTACGGGGAACAGCCCGTCGGTCTTCATCGCGGGGGTGAGCGGGTCCGGGGCGGCGTTGGCCGAGAGCGCCTACATCCCGGGCGCGGGCGTGAACGGTTTCGCGGTCGGCGTCCGCCCGGCTGCCGCGACGAACCCCTGCGTCCCCGGCCGGGCCGAGTCGCAGCAGGCCGGCGTGATCCTGGTGACCCTGATGGACGCCACCAGCCGCGGCGTGAACAACGGCACGAGCCAGCTCACGTGGAAGCGGGCCTGCACCCCGGCCACCGGCGACATCCTCGGCAACGACTGGTGATCGACCCGCCGGCGGGCACCTGACAACCCACGCCGCCCGGCCGACTGGCCGGGCGGTTCTCGTTTGCGAGGCGAGCCGGGCGCGTGAGCGACGGGCTCAGGTAGGCCGTCGCTCACGCGCCCGGCTCGTCGGCTCGCGTTCTCACGCCGGGCGGACCGGCAGCAGACACGCCAGCCGGAACCCGACCCACCGGTTCCGCCGCGTCACCGACAACATCCGGCGTTGGGTCGCCTTCGCCCCCGCCCCGCCGGCCCGGAGGACGCACGCCCCGCGGACGCACGCCTGCGACGGCTGGTGGGGCGTGGGTGATCGGACACTTGGGTGCGGGGGCGGGAACGCGCCCGGCGTAGCCCCGCCGTTCGGGTGTCGGCGGATCAATGCGCCGGCAGTTGACCCGACACGGGGGCGGTCCGCGGCCGACACGGTCGTATCCTAACCCCGCCCCACCCCGACCCGGTCCCCCACGTGCCGACGACCCTCCGCCGCCTCCTCGCCGCCCCGCTCCTCCTCCCGGTCGGGTGCGGGTCGGACGCCCCCCCGGCCGGCGCCGGCCCGGACGGCCTGTACCAGCACCACTGCGCTCGCTGCCACGCCCGGGCCGGCGAGCCCGGCGGGCCGAGCCTCGGCGGGTCGAAGGGGCCGGACCTGTCGAAGGTCGGCGCCGACCCGGGGATGACCGCCGACTGGCTCGCCGACTACATCCGCGACCCGAAGAGCCGCCGCCCGGACGCCCGCCTGATGCCCGCGTTCGGCGACAAGATGTCGGCCGACGAGATCCGGTCGCTGGCCGAGTGGCTCGCGGCCAAGAAGTAACCGCCCGGTAACCGCCCCGGCTTCTCCTTTCCGCCTCACGCCCGCCGGGTTACACTGCCCGCAGTCCCGACACGTCTCCCTCGCCCCGTCACCCCGGAGCCGACCCGATGACCCCGCCGCTCTACGACCCCAGCCGCCGCCGCTTCCTCCGGTCGGCGGCGGCCGCGACGATCCTGCCGTTCTGGACCGTCCGCGGGGCGTACGCCGAGGAGCTGACCCGCACCCCGAGCCAGACCGAGGGGCCGTTCTACCCGACCAAGCTGCCGCTCGACACCGACAACGACCTGATCGTCATCAACGACGGCATCACCCCCGGGGTCGGGGAGATCACCCACCTGACCGGGAAGGTGCTGGACGCCAAGGGGAACCCGCTGAAGAACGCGGTGGTCGAGATCTGGCAGTGCGACGCGAACGGGGCGTACCTCCACCCCGGGACCGACAACGCGGACAAGCGGGACAAGAACTTCCAGGGGTTCGGCCGGTTCGTCACCGGGAAGACCGGGGAGTACTACTTCCGGACCATCAAGCCGGTCCCGTACACCGTCCGCACCGCCCCGCACATCCACTTCCTGGTGAAGCAGGGCGGGAAGAAGCTGCTCACCACCCAGATGTACATCAAGGACCACCCCGGGAACGCGAAGGACTTCGTCTACCTCGGGACGAAGGACCCGAAGCAGCGGGAGCTGATCACCGTGCCGTTCGAGAAGGTGAAGGAGTCGAAGACCGGGGAGCTGGCCGCGAACTTCGTCATCGTCCTCGGGGTCACCCCGGCGGAGTGACCGGCGTCTTGTGGCACAGGTCTCCAGACCTGTGCCACCAGGGGTGTAACGCCGGGGGCGCGGGGCCAATCCGCGCCCCCGGGTCGTTCGTCGGTAGTACATCGACGCCCGCCACCTCCCCACCGGAGCCAGCCGATGACCCGGTTCCTGTTCGCCGCCGCGGTCGGGGCCGCCGCCGGCCTGTTCGCCGTCCCGACGGCCCGCGCCGCCGACCCGAAGAAGCCCGACCCGGTCAAGCCGCTCGAGGCCCAGCTCTTCGACCGGCTCCTCGCCCAGCACCAGGACATGACCTGCGACCAGCTCCGGGCGAAGGCGGTCCGGCCGCGGGAGTACCGCGACGGGCTGTCGTTCGACCCGACCGCCGCCAAGCACTTCGACACCGTGAACAAGAAGTTCCAGCTCACCGCCGACGAGCTCGCCCTGTTCAAGAAGTCCGGGGTCGTCTCCCTCGACCTGGGCCGCCGGTACTCGTTCGCCGCCGCCTACTTCCAGATCTACGCCGACGACCTGCCGGTGCTCGTCACCACCGACAGCATCATGCACGCCCTGCACAAGTCGTACGACGAGGTCCTGATGGACATGGAGGCGGGCGTCTTCGCCCCCGCGGTCGCGCAGCTGCTGGCGAAGATGCACGACGAACTCGGCAAGCGGAAGGTGGCGGGCGAGCCGGGCACCAACGAGTCGGACGCCGACCTGTACCTGACCGTCGCCCGGAACCTCCTGGCCGGCGGCGGCAGCCCGGCCGACGACAAGGACTACCAGGGCAAGCCGGTCTGGGACGGCACCCTGAAGGTGGCCACGAAGTTCGGCCAGGACGCGGCCGCCCTCGACCTGCTGAAAGAGGTCCAGTCGCTGAAGCTGAAGGACCCGTATGCCGGGTCGGAGCCGACCCGCATCTACGGCGGGGAGCGGTACCCGGACTTCTCCCAGTTCCGGCCGCGCGGGCACTACACCAAGTCCCAGGCGCTGAAGAACTACTTCCGCGCGATGATGTGGCTCGGCCGCGTCGACTGCGGGTGGAACGTCCTCCCGCCGGTGGACACCAAGGCCGTGAAGGCCGACAGCGACCGGGAGCTGCGCGACGCGATCCTGTTCTGCGAACTCCTCGCCGCGACCGGCGGGGCGAAGACGCTGAAGGGGATGGACGACGTCATCGGGTTCATGGTGGGGCGGAGCGACAACCTCACCGTGTTCATGCTGCAGGACGTGATGAGCGCGGCCGGCGTGAGGACCCTCGCCGACGCCCGCGACGCGGCGAAGTTCAAGAAGGTGAAGGACGAGCTGGGGAGCGGCAAGCACGCCGCCCAGATGATCCGCTCGCAGCTCGTCATCTCGAACCCGAACGACACCTTCAAGGTGCCGCCGCCGTCCGTCTTCCAGGTGTTCGGCCAGCGGTTCATCCTCGACTCGTTCGTCCTCTCGCAGGTGGTGTTCGACAGCATCATCTACCGGAACGAGAAGCAGCGGCGCATGATGCCGGCCGGGCTGGACGTGATGGCCGCGCTGGGGAACGACGAGGCGCTGAAGCTCCTCCAGCCGGAGCTGACGAAGTGGAACTACTCCGCGAACCTGATGGCGGCGCGGCAGTTCGTCGACCTCCACCCGCCGGCGTACTGGAAGGCGAACCTGTACACCCTGTGGCTCGACTGCCTGCGGACGCTCGACGACGACATGGCGGGGGAGAAGCGGTTCCCGGAGGCGATGCGGACGAAGGCGTGGCAGATGAAGCAGCTGCAGACGCAGCTCGGGTCGTGGGCCGAGCTGCGGCACGACACCATCCTGTACGCCAAGCAGTCGTACTCCGCCCGCCCGTCGTGCGAGTACCCGGCCGGGTACGTCGAGCCGTACCCCGCGTTCTACGCCAAGGTGAGGTACTTCGCGGCCGAGGCCGGGCGGCTGTTCGCCGCGGCCGAGTTCCCGCTGCCGGACGTGCCGCAGGGCTGGGAGCCGGCGCAGTGGGCGAAGCAGCACGCGGACCGGCAGGCGCGGTACGTGACGTTCTTCAAGCAGATGGCGGAGACGGTCGGGCAGTTGGAGGGGCTGGCGAAGAAGGAACTGGCCGGGGAGGCGTTCACCGACGCGGAGAAGGCGTTCGTGAAGAAGACGGTGGACGCCCGCGGCGGCGGGAGCGGCCCGCCGCGGTACGACGGGTGGTACCCGAACCTGTTCTTCCACCGCAGCGAGTGCAGCGAGTGGGCGCCGGTGGTGGCGGACGTCCACACCGACCCGGAGTCGCAGAGCTGTCTGGAGGTGGCGGTCGGGGACGCGATGCTCGGGGTGGTGGCGGTCGACAACGACGGGGACCGGATGGTGTACGTCGGCCCGCTGTACTCGTACTACGAGTTCCGCCAGCCGGTCGGGCAGCGGCTGACCGACCCGGAGTGGGCCCAGATGATCCAGGGCGGGAAGCTGCCGGCCCGGCCGGAGTGGGCGAAGGAGTTCGCCGCCCCGGCGCGGAAGGCCCCGGTCGAGGTGCCGCGGCGGCGGTGACCGGACTGAGCGGGTGGCGTGAGCCCCCTGAGCGCGGGAGCGCTCAGGGGGCTCACGCCCCCCGCTCGGGGTCGCCGTCCGCCGTCACTTCTTCTTCTTGAACTCGTCGGTCTTCTTGTCCTTGTCCTCGATCACGAGGGCGTCGTCGGTCAGCTTCTTGACCGTCGCCGTCTCCTCCACGCTCATGTCCCCGACCTTCAGCTTCACCGTCAGCTTGTCGTCCTTCAGGGTGTAGGTGCCGTCGAACTTCATCTCCTGCCCGTCGGCCTTGACGGCGACGTTCAGCTTCCCGTCCTTGGTGAACTCGACGGTCGCCCCGACCGGCAGGTCGCCGCCGGACTTGGTCAGCTCCCACGTCCCGACCAACTTCTTCGCGTCGGCCTTCTCGTCGGCCCGGGCCGCGGTGCCGGCGGTCGCGGCGATCAGCACGCCCAGGGCCGCGGCGCTGAGGGTCTTCATGCGCACTCCTCCTGACCCGCGAAGTGGCCGGGTGTCGGCCGCGGCGGGCCGGGGGATGGTACGGACCCGGGGCGCCGGGGCGGAAGTGTTCGGGCGTTCAACCGGCGAGCACGGCGGCTACCGCGGCGACCACGTCCCCGACGTCGGCCAGCCCGCCGACCCCGACGTCCCCGCACGCCAGCGCCTTCGTCACCGGCGGGACGACCCGGAGCGTCCGGCTGCGGGCGTTGACCTGGGCGATCAGGTCGGCGTCGCCGAGGTGGGACGGGAGGTGGCCGGCGCCGAAGTCGGCGGCGACCGACCGGAGGTGGCGGCGGGTGAACGGGTGCTGCCACATCAGGGTGTTCATCGCCGGGGCGAGGACGACCGGCTTGGCCGGGTCCCACGCCCGCCAGACGCAGGTCAGGCAGTTGTCGCACAGCCCGACCGCGAGCTTCGCCAGGGTGTTCGCGTCGAGCGGGGCGACGGCGAACACGTCCGCCCACTTCCGCAGCTCGACGTGCAGCACAGTGTCGCCGCGCTCGTACCGGTCGCCCGGCCACTCGTCGGCGTCGCGGATCACGGGTCCGCCGACGGCGGTTGGGTCGAAGAAGTAGGCGGCGGCGTCGGTGGCGACAACCTGGACCGCGTGCCCGGCGGCGGTGAGGGCGTCGAAGAGGGCAGGTACGCGGACCGCCGCGACGCTCCCGGTCGCCCCGAGCAAGACGTTCGCCATGCCCCGCCCCCGCCGAGTGAAAATGGTGTTGAGCCTACCGCCCGGCGCCGCCCGCGGAAGGTCGGTTGCGGCCGGGTGGGCTGGACACGCCCGGCCGGGTTGCGGGAGAATCACCCTGAAACGCTCCCGGCAAGGAGGCCGACCGTGGGACTCCCGCTCTGGCTCACCAGGCTGCTCGTCCGCACCGGGGCCGCCCGGCTCACGCCCCGCGCCCGCCGGCTGGCCGGCGACGGCACCGCCTTCCTCCGGTATTATTCGGACCGCGTCCTCGCCGCGCCGGTGGAAGAACTGCTCGACCCGGCGTTCGTCCCCGACCCGCCCGGCCCGGACGTGATCGACCTGAACCCGCCGGCCCCGACCTCGTCGGGCGTCAGCCTCGGCCGGCTGACCGGCGGCCGCGACGGCAACCCGCCGCCGCAGGGCTTGCCCGAACTCCGCGCCGCGGTCGCCCGCCGCTACCAGCAACTCGACAACCGCACGGTGAACCCGGACACCGACGTCCTCGTCACGCACGGGGCCACCGGCGCCCTGACCGCCGCCCTCGACGCGTTCGTCAACCCGGGCGACCGGGTCGTGCTGTTCGACCCGTGCTCGCCGCTGTTCGCGCTCGGGGCGAAGAGCCGCCGGGCGGCGGTCCGGTGGGTGCCGACGTGGACCGAGGACGGGCGGTCGCGGTACCCGGCGGCGGCGTTCGAGAGGGCGATGCGCGGGGCGAAGTTGCTGATCCTGTCCGATCCCGGGAACCCGGCCGGCGGGTGCCTGGCGGACGACGACCTCGACCACGTCGCGTGGATCGCCGCCGCGTACGACGTGCTCGTGTTCGCGGACGAGTCGTTCGCCCGGTTCCGGTACGGGCCGCGCGGCAAGGCGGTCGGCACCCTCGCCGGTGCCGACAAGCGGATCCTCACCGCCGGGTCGGTGACGCACGAGTTCGGCCTCGGGGCGCTGCGGGTCGGGTGGCTGGCCGGGCCGCGGCACCTGGTCCGGGCGTGCGGGCTGACGCAGAACCTCGCCGCCCCGTTCGTCCCGGCCGTCTGCCAGCAGGCGGCCGCCCGGGCGCTGTCCGACCCGGACGCCGACTTCGCCCCGACGCTCGACCGCTTCCGGGAGCGGCGGGACTACGCCCACGACCGGCTGCGGGCGGCGGGTCTGGAGCCGGACCGGCCGGCCGGCGGGCTGTTCCTGTGGGTGCCGGTCGCCGGGCTGGGACTCGACGGCCGGGCGTTCGCGGAGCGGCTGTACCGGGAGGAGCGGGTGCGGGTCGGGCCGGGGTGCGCGTTCGGGCCGGGCGGGGCGGGGCACGTCCGGGTCGGGTTCGCCGGCGACGAGGGGCGGCTGGCCGAGGGGCTGGGCCGGCTGGCCGCGTTCGTCGACCGGCTGAAGAACGGGTCGGCCCCGCCGCCACCGCCGGCCGAGGAGCCGGCGCCGGCGGAGCAGGGGGGCGAGGTCGAGCGGCCGAAGCCGGCGTTCAGCAGAGTTTAGTTCAGAAGACTTAACCACAGAGTCACAGAGGGCACAGAGGAAGAGGAAACACCGAGGGAAGAGTTGTGTTTACCCCGGCCTTCGGTCTTCCTCGGTGTTCGTCTTCCTCTGTGCCCTCTGTGACTCTGTGGTTCGATCTCTTCCTCCCTCACCGCCCGCCGAGCTTGCTCCCGAGTAGGGCGTGCACCTCGGTCGACGCCCGGACGATCAGCGACATGCTCGGGACGTGGAACGTGATCGAGTTCGGCCCGCCGTTCTCCCGCCACGACCGCGGGTCGATCGACGAGGTGATGGCCTTGATGATGGTGTCCACGTTCGCCGCCGTCTGCTGGAAGTCGAGGAACGGCCCCCAGGTGAGGCTGCCGGCGAACGGGCCGACCCCGGAGACCAGGTCGCCCAGGTAGTACACCCGGGTGCTCAGCATGTTCCGGGCCTTCTCCACGTCCACCACCTGGATCACCTGGTCCTTCACCACGAACGTCAGCCCCTGCTCGGCCAGCACCTGCCGCAGCACCGTCCGGGCGGCCACCCCCTTCACCTGCAGGCTCAGCCCCTTCCGCAGGTCGATCCCGAGGGCGTCGAGCGACGCCTTGTCGAGGAACAGCTTCTGGTCCAGCACGTTCGACAGCTCCTGCAGCGCCTCGTCGAACGGCCGGCCGGTCCAGTCCACCGTCACCGGCTTGTTCAGCGACTCGACGATCTTCTTCTCGGCCTCCGTCAGCTCCACCCCCTTCAGCCGCCGCTTCGTCTTCTCCTTCCAGTCCGCCGGGAACTCGATGTCGCCCTTCGCCGGGAGCGACGACTTCATCACGTCGTTCATCGCCAGGGTGATCCGCTGCTGCTGCTGGCGGGCGAACTCGACCGAGTCCTCGACCCGGTTGGCCAGCGCGTCCTGCTCCCCGAGCCGGATCACCGCCGGGTTGTTCGGGTACGCCTTGGCGAGCAGCCCGATCTCGCGCTCGGCGTCCTTGTTCAGCCCGGCCGCCTTGAACCGGGCGACCCGGTCCACCCCCTCCTTCACCGCCTTCGCCTCGGCGATGTAGCCCTCGTAGGCCGCCTTCTTGTCCGCCTTCACCCCGGCGGTGACCGGGTCGGCCTTCGGCTCCGGCAGCGGCCGGCCTTCGAGGGCGGCGATGCGGCGGGTCAGGAGGTCGGTGAGGGTGCGGCGGGCCTCGGCGCTGAGCGCCGGGGACAGGTCGACGATGTTGACCTGGGCGGACTTGAGGGCCTGGGCGGCCTTGGCCGGGTTCGTCTTCGCCTGCCGGTCGGCGTCCCGGACCGCGGCCAGCACGTCCGCCTCCGCCCGCTGGTCGGCGACCTGCTGGCGGGCCCGGGCCTCGGCGAGCGGGTCGAGCGGCGGGCGGCGGGGCAGGTCCTGGGCGGTCGCGGCCGAGTACGCCCCGACGAGGAGCACGGCGGCACACAGGCGGCGGACGGTCGGACGGCGCATGACCTGCTCCCTGGTAGGTCAGGCTTTCCAGCCTGACTCGGTGGCGTGAGCGAAGGGTCAGGCTGGAAAGCCTGACCGACCGAGTCCGGTGCGGACGCGACTCCCCAGCATTCAACGTACCCCCGGGCGGCGCCGTTTGCCACGCCCCGGGCCGGGGTCGGGTCCGGCGGCCGGCGGTAACGCCGGCACAACCGGCCGGGGTTGACGGGGCCGCCGGCCGGCGGGTATCGCCGGCCGCCCGCCCCGCCCCGGAGCGCCGCATGTTCCGCCGCCGCCCGCTCCTCGTCGCCGCAGGCCTGCTCCTAATCGTCGCGACCGCCGCCCTCGGCACGGTCGGGTTCCTGCTCCGGTGCGAGCCGGGGTTCTACACCGCGGCGGCCTGTCCGGGGGACTACGACACCCGGGTGAAGGCGTCCCGGGTGCTGACCCGGGTGCAGGAGCTGAAGAACGACGTCCGGACCAAGCCGGAGTGGGGCGAGACGTTCGAGGCGGGCGAGCTGAACTGCTTCTTCGCCGAGATGGTGGCCGGGCAGGGCGGGTTCGCGTCGCTCCTGCCGCCCGGGTTCCACTCCCCGCGGGTGGCGGTCGAGGGGGACCGGGTGCGGCTCGGGATGCGGTACGGGACCGGGCTGTGGAGCACCGTGGTGTGGGTCGAGTTCCGGGCCTGGCTGGTGGCCGACGAGACGAACCTGATGGCGGTGGAGGTGTGCGACCTGCGGGCCGGGCGGCTGGCGGTCGGGGCGCAGACGGTGCTGGACGCGATCACCGAGGCGGCCCGCGGGTCGAACATCGACGTCACCTGGTACCGGCACGGCGGGAACCCGGTCGGGCTGTTCCGGTTCTTCCCCGACCAGCCCCGGCCGGCGTCCCACATCCTGACGCTGGAGGTCGGCGAGGGCGGGATCATGGTGGCCGGGCGGACGCTCAGCGCGGGGGGGCCGTGACCGGGGCGAACGCCCCGTCCGCGATCGCGAACAGCCCGAGCAGTCGCGCCCCGCCGAGTTCGACCGTCACCCGCCCCGGCTCCTCGCCGGCCCACTCGAACGTCCCCGCGTCCCACCGGCGGACCGCGCCGCGCCCGCCGGACACCGGCCCCTCGTAGTCGAGGTACAGCAACCGGTGGTTGGCGCTCGGCTCAGCCGGCACCGCCCGCCCGGCGCCGGGTTCGGCGAGCAGCCGCCACCCCCGCAGGACCGGCCCGGCTTCGAGCAAGAGGTCCCAGTGCGGAGTCGGCCAGTCGTGTTCGAGGACGACGAACCGGGGCATCGGAATGGCCTTCGGCCGGCCGGGCGGCGGTGGTAGAATGCCCCGACCCTTGCGGGACACCCGGGACGGCATCATGGCGAAGGCGGCGAAGAAAGACAAGAAGGCGGACGGCGACGGGACGGTGAACATCTGCCGGAACCGCCGGGCGGCCCACGACTACGAGATCCTCGACCGGGTCGAGTGCGGCCTCGTGCTCGTCGGGACCGAGGTGAAGAGCCTGCGGGCCGGGTACGGCAACCTGGAGGAGTCGTACGCCCGGGTGGACGACGGGGAGGTGTGGCTGATCGGGGCGGAGATCCCGGAGTACGAGTTCGGGAACCGGCTGAACCACAAGCCGAAGCGGCCGCGGAAGCTGTTGCTGCACCGGCGGGAGATCGACCGGTTCGCCGGGAAGGCGTCGGACAAGGGGCTGACGCTGGTGCCGCTGCGGATGTACTTCAAGGAGGGGCGGGCGAAGGTCGAGCTGGCGGTCGGGAAGGGGAAGCAGTCGCACGACAAGCGCGAGAGCCTGAAGAAGTCGGACGCCAAGCGGCAGATCGACCGGGCCCTCGCGGCCCGGAGAAAGAGCTAAAAGTGGAACGCGGATGACGCGGGATCAAGCCCCGCGGATGAACGCCGGATTTGAAGACTGGGTTTGATCCGCGTCCACACGCGGGGCGTCATCCGCGTTCCGGTTTCTGCCCCACACCACGGAGGGTGCGGTGCGGGTCGTCGCCCTGGTCGAGTCGGCCGACCACGTCTGCTGCCGCTACCGGGTGGCGGCGTTCCGGGCCGCGCTCGCCGACGCCGGCCACTCCCTCGACGTCCGCCCACTCCCCACGTCTCTACTCGGCCGCCTCGGGATCGGCCGCGACCTCGCCGGCGCCGACGTCGTCATCCTTCAGCGGAAGCTCTTGCCGGAATGGGCCGTCGCCCGGCTCCGCCGCCGGGTCCGCCGGCTCGTGTTCGACTTCGACGACGCCGTCTGGCTCCGCGACTCGTACTCTGCGAAAGGGTTTGGCGATCCGCGGCGGGCGCGGCGGTTCCGGGCGGCCGTGGCCGCGTGCGACCTCGTCGTCGCCGGGAATGACTTCCTCGCCGCGGAGGCGGAGCGGTTCGCCCCGGGCCGGGTGCGGGTCATCCCGACGTGCGTGGAGCCGGCGGACTACCCGATCGCGGCACACGCCGACCGCCCCGGCGTGCGGCTGGTGTGGGTCGGGTCGGGCAGCACGCTCCGCGGGTTGGAGCGGTTCACCCCGGCGCTGTCCGCGGTCGGCCGCCTGGTGCCGGGGGTGAGGCTCAAGCTGATCTGCGACCGGTTCGTGAAGATTCCGGACCTGGCCGTCGATGAATGCGTCTGGAGCGGCGACACCGAGGCGGCGGAGATCGCGGCCGCCGACGTCGGCGTCTCGTGGGTGCCGGACGACCCGTGGAGCCGCGGGAAGTGCGGGCTGAAGGTGCTCCAGTACCAGGCGGCCGGCCTGCCGGTCGTGGCCAACCCGGTCGGCGTCCACACGGACATGGTCCGCGACGGCGAGACCGGGTTTCTGGCGACTGCTGCGGAAGAGTGGGCGTCGGCGGTGGCGCAGCTCGCGGCCGCCCCGTTGCGGCGGCGGCTCGGGGCGGCCGGGCGGCGGCAGGTCGAGGCGCGGTACAGCGTCGCGGCCGGGGCCGACCGGTGGCTCGCGGCGCTCGCCGAGTTGGCGTCGCCACGGCTGCGGAAGTCGGGGTAGGATGCCGCGCCGCGGTTCGAGGGTGGAAGCACGGACGCCATGATCGCCGACCTGCTCGCCAAGTTCGCCAACCGCGCCCGCCCGCAGCTGCCGGCGGCGCACGCGGACGGGCGGGTGTGGCACCTCACCCCGGCGTGGCTGGCCGAGTTCGGGGCGGCCGCCCCGCGGCCGGAGCGGTGGGCGGCGGACGGGTCGGCGGCGGTGGTGAAGGCGAACCCGGCCCGGACCGTGTACCGGGTCGAGTTGCCCGGCGGGACGGTGTTCGTGAAGCACTGCCGGGTGACCGGGCCGCGGGCCTGGGGGCGGGAGGCGATCCGCCCGCCGAAGGCCCGGATGGAGTTCGACAACGCCCTCGCCCTCCGCCGCCGCGGGGTGCCGGCGGTCGAGCCGCTCGCCTGGGGCGCCCCCGACTCGGTGTGGCCCGGGGAAAGCTTCCTCGTCACCCGCGGGCTGCCGGCCGTTCCCCTCGTCGAGTACCTGGAGCGCGACTTCCCCGCCCTTGCCCCGGACGCCCGCCGGGCCGCCGCGTGGAAACTGTCGGCCGCCCTCGGCGTGTTCTTCGCCCGCCTCCACGACGCCGGGGTCGCCCACCCGGACCCGCACCCCGGGAACCTGCTGGTCGAGGCGCCGCCCGGCGGCGGGTTCCGGTTCGCCCTGATCGACCTGCACGACGTCGCCCTCGGCCCGCCGCTGCCGTGGGCGGCCAGCAGGGACAACCTCGCCTTGTTCAACCGCTGGTTCCGGATGCGGACGACCCGGCCGGACCGGGTGCGGTTCTGGCGCGCCTACCGCGGCGCCCGGGCGTCGCTGCCGCCGGAGGCCGGGGGCGCCCGGGCGAAGGAACTGGAGCGCGAGACCGACGCCTCGAACCTGCGGCTGTGGGCGAAGCGCGAGCTGCGGTGGCTCGGGACGAGCCGGTCGATCCGGCGGGTGCGGCGCGGCCCGGTCCGCGGGCTGGCGGTCCGCGACCTCCCCACCGACTACCTCGCCGCGCTGCTCGCCGACCCGGACGCCGCGTTCGCCGGCCCGGGCGTGCAGGTCCTGAAGCACTCTAAGTCCTCGACGGTCGCGGTGGTCACCGTGCCGACGCCGGCCGGCCCGGCGCGGGCGGTGCTGAAGCGGGTGCCGCCGCGGTCGTGGGTCGACCCGCTGAAGAACCTGTTCCGCCGGTCGCCGGCCTTGCGGTCGTGGGTGAACGGGCACACGCTGCGGGACCGCGGCGTCCCGACGCCGCGCCCGCTGGCGGTGTTCCACCGGTACCGCGCCGGCTTCCCGGTTACCGGGTACGTCCTCACCGAACTCGTCCCCGACGCGGTGCAGTTCGACGCGGCCGTCCGGACCGGCGGGGTCAGCGAGGCGTCGCTGCGGCTGGCCCGCGTCTTGCGGCAGATGCACGACCGCGGGGTGTCGCACCGCGACCTGAAGGCGGCGAACGTGCTGCTCGCCGGCGGCACCGACCCGGTCCTGATCGACCTGGTCGGGGTGAGCACCGGGCCGCCGCTGCCGCTCGGCCGGCGGGCGCGGGAGCTGGCCCGGCTGAACGCCAGCTTCCTGGCGAACCCGGCGGTCACCCCGGCGGCCCGGCTGCGGTTCCTGCGGGCGTACCTCGCCGCCGGGGTGGGGTCCGGGGTGGGCTGGAAAACCTGGTGGGGGCTGGTATCCCGGGCGACGGCCGCGAAGGTGGCGCGGAACCGCCGCCGCGGCCGGGTGCTGGGCTGACTCCGGTTGTGGCACGGGTCGGGAGACCTGTGCCACAAACCCGGCACAATCGTGAAGACCCGTCCGCCGGCCGGCCGAAGTATCACGGTCCCGCCCGCCGTCGGGCGGCCCTCCGGACCCGGGGCGACGCGCATGCCGTTTCCGCCGCACCGCCCCCGCGCCCTCGCCGCACTGGTCCTGGGGCTGTGCGCCCTGCCCGGCGGGTGCGAGACGGTCCGGCCCCCCGCGGCGCCCGAGCCGGTCGCCCGGTCCGCCGAGCCGGTCCCGCCCCCCGCGCCCCCGCCGCCGGCCGCCGCCCCCGGCCGGCACGCCACCCGCCTCGGCCCGTACGTCTTCTACCACGACTTCGACCTCGACCGCGACGACCCGCTGCTCACCGCCCTGGAGGCCCTGCCGGACCAGGTGTCCCGGGAGCTGCGGCTGCCGCCGGCGAACGCCGTCATCCAGGTGTTCCTGTTCGACACCCAGGACCGGTACGAGAAGTACATGTTCGCCGAGAAGACCGGGCGGTACCGGCACCTGCCGAGCCGGCGGGCGTACTTCATCACCGAGCCGCGGGCGGGCGGCGGGGCGGACGAGCTGAAGGTGTTCACCTGGATGGGCGACCACCTGCGGACCGACCTGCGGCACGAGCTGACCCACGCCCTGCTGAACGGGGTGCTGAAGAACGTCCCGCTGTGGCTGGACGAGGGGCTGGCCGGGTACTTCGAGCTGCCGCCGTCCCACGACGGGGTGAACGGGCAGCACCTGGACACCCTGCGGCGCGGCCCGCTCCACCCGGACCTGGCCCGGCTGGAGCGGCTGGAGCAGGTGGCCCAGATGCAGAAGCCGGAGTACCGGGAGGCGTGGGCGTGGGTGCACTACATGCTCCGCGGGGACCCGGCGGCCCGGGCGGTGCTGCTCGACTACCTGCAGGCGCTGCGGGTGAAGTCGAACCCCGGCCCGCTGCTGCCGCGGCTGCGGGACGCGGTCGGCGACCCGGACGCGGCCCTGGCCGACCACCTCTCCCGGCTCGAGTTCCCGCGGCGGAAGTGAGCGAGCGGCCGTGGCGGGCGTCGGGCCGTCAGGCCGACGTGCTTTCGACGCCACGTCGGCCTGACGGCCCGACGGCCCGACGCCCGCCGGAACCGAGTGGCCGGCCCGGGCGGGTCCGGCTACGTTAGCCGCTCCGACAGGTTCGCGCCCGCCGCGGCGGGCGCGACGAAGAGGGAAGCCGGTGAGAATCCGGCGCAGGGCCGCTGCTGTGTTCGGCCAGAGCCCCGGGCATCCGACGCCACTGTGACCCCGGTCACGGGAAGGCCGCCCGGGACTCGCCACGAGCCGAGAGCCAGAAGACCTGCCTGTCGGGCTGTTCGGTGCCTCGGACCCAGGCGACCGGCCGACAGGCTCTTTCCGCGCACGCGCGCCCCCTGTCCGTCAGCCCCCGGCCCCCCGCAGGCACCCTTTCGCCCGTCCCGGCGAAAAGGAGCCGACCCGTGCGCCCCGTCCTGGAGCGCGGCCGTCCCCGCCGCCCTTCCCCCGCTTTCCTGGAGCGCGGCCGTCCCGGCCGCTCCGCGACACGCGCTCGGCCACGTCCCCGGCAACTCCGGTCGCGCAACCACGGCGGCAGCGGGAGCGGCCGGGACGGCCGCGCTCCAGGGGCGTTCACGCTGATCGAGCTGCTGGTCGTGATCGCGATCATCGCGGTGCTGATCGGGCTGCTGCTGCCCGCGGTCCAGAAGGTCCGCGAGTCGGCGGCGCGGGCGAAGTGCCAGAACAACCTCAAGCAGATCGGCCTCGCCCTCCAGAACTACCACGACGCCCACCGCCGGTTCCCGGTCGGCACGGCACTGGTCGGCTACCCCGAGGGGACGCCGCCCGACTCCATCCCGCTCGCCGCCCTCAACGCCGGCCCGTACCGCCCCGGGCTGTTCGCCGCGGTCCTGCCGTACCTCGAACAGGAGAACCTGTACCGGTCGCTGGCGATGGACGCGGCGATCGACGCCGAGCCGAACCGGACGGCCGGGCAGACCCTCGTCACCGTCTACCTCTGCCCGTCGGCGAAGCACGCCTACGGCACGAAGAAGGCCCCGCACTCGCTACCGCTCGCGGACACCACCCTTGAACTCGCGGTCATCGACTACAACGGGCTGAACGGGGCGATGCGGCTGTACCCGGCGGCCCCGGCCGCGGCGCAGCTGCAGGACCGCGGCGGGTTCGCCGAGCGGCTGCCGCTGCGGATCACCGACTTCACCGACGGCACCTCGCAGACGGTCGACGTGGTCGAGACGGTGAACTTCGGCCGCGGCGTCTGGGCCCACGGCCGGCCGCACTACAACCAGGCGGCGTACGCGGTCAACTCCGCGAACGGGTACGACAACGCGCCCGGCACCGTCTTCCCCGACGGGTCGAGTCCGGCCCGGGGTCCCGGCCGCGGGGCCGGCGGGACGTGGGGCATGTCCAGCGACCACCCGGGCGGGGCGAGCGCCCTGTTCGTCGACGGGTCGGTGCGGTTCCTGCCGAACAGCCTGCCCCCGCAAACCCTGACCGCCCTCGCCACCCGCGACGGCGGCGAGGTCGTCCCCGGCGACTTCTGACGCCCACAACCTCTTCGCCCGCCACCCGTGACTCGGAGACCCCGATGACCGCCACCCGCGCGCTCCCGCTCGCGCTGCTCCTGTCGGCCCCCGCCGCGTCCGCCGCCCCGATCGTCGTCACGTTCGAGAACCCGACCGTGCCCGTCCCGCTGCCGGCCCCCGACCCGTTCGCGCCCGGCGGCACCCGGCCGTTCGAGAACGGGGCGAACCTCACCCCGCCGGGGTCGTTCACCACCAGCGGCGTCACCTTCAACAACGACTACGCCGCGTCGTTCGACGGCAGCTCCGGCTGGTCGTACTCCCGGGTGACGGACGTCACCACCGCCGGGTTCTTGAACCAGTACGCGGCGTACCACCTGCCGGGCGGCGGGAGCGGAGACGGCTCGGCGAACTACGGCATCGCGTTCTCGTTCAGCCCCGGGGACGCGACGATCGACCTGCCGGCCGGGTTGCGTCCCGAGTCGGTCCGGCTGACCAACACTACCTACGCCGCCCTGGCCATCCGGGACGGCGACCCGTTCGGCTTCGCCGGCCCGTTCGGCGCCGGCGACTTCTTCCTGCTGACGATCAGCGGCACGAACGCCGCGGGCGGGGCGACGGGGTCGGTCGACTTCTTCCTGGCGGACTTCCGGGCCGGCCGCAGCACCATCGTGTCGGAGTGGACGACGGTCGACCTGTCCGGGCTGGGGGCGGACACCGCCCGGCTGTCGCTCGGGTTCACCTCGTCGGACGTGGGGCCGTTCGGGATCAACACCCCGACCTACGTCGCGGCGGACAACCTGGTGCTCGTGCCAATCGGGGGGGCGGGCGGCGGGCCGGCGGCGGTGCCGGAGCCGGCGTCGCTGGGACTGGCGGCGGCCGCGGCGCTGGCCGGCGGGTGGTGGCGCCGGCGGCGGTAAACGCGGCTCACCCGCGCGGGGAGAGGATCAACTGCTTCCCGAGCTCGAGGTGGCGGATGACCAGTTCGGCGGCGCGAGGGCCGTCGCCGCCGACCACCGCGTCCGCGATGGCGGCGTGCTCGTCGTAGCTGCTCTCGACCCGCAGCGGGGAGAGCCGGAACACCTGGGTGAGCACCCGCTGCATCCGCTCCCGGAGCTGCACCATCACCCGCCGGATCTCCCCGTTCCCGAGGAAGTCGGCGAACTGGAGGTGGAAGTCGGCGTCCAGCTCGACCCCCTTGGCCACGTCCCCGGTCCCGCGGAGCCGGGCGTGGGCGGCCAGGTTCTCCCGCATCCGGGCGACCTGCGGCGGGGTGAGCCGGCCGGCCACCGCCCGCACGGTGTACGACTCCAGCGCCACCCGCACCTCGTACTGGTCGGCGATCTCGTGGATCGACAGCTCGCGGACCACGATCCCCTGCTGCGGGGAGACCGCGATGAACCCCTCGGACTCCAGCCGCTCCAGCGCCGCCTTCACCGGCGTCTTGCTCATCCGCAGGCTCCCGGCGAGCTGCCGCTCGGACAGGAACGACCCCGGCGGGTACTCGTTGCTCAGCAGCCGCTCCTTGATCCGCTCGTACGCCAGGTCCTTCAGGAACGACCGCGCCCGGGGACGGCCGTCGGTCCGGTCGTGGAGGCGCTCGTCCATCGGGGCCTCGAATCGGGTCTGGAGGGAAAAACGGAAATGGGACCAGAATCCTCTTGCATCCTACTGAGATCTCAGTAGGATCTCAAGACGTCCGGGGCGCTTTTCCTCTCCCGCCTGGCCGCGACCGCCCGCAAACCCGGGGGCGCGACCGGGCCACCTAGGACGGACCGATGGGGCGGATGGCACGGGTCGCGCTCGCCGCCGTTCTGTTCGGGTCGGTCGCAACCGCGGCCGACGCCGACCAGCGGTTCGTCCACCCGGGGGCCGACGGCCGGCTCGTCTACCCCGCCGACGCCCGCGGCAACCGCGTCCCCGACTTCTCCCACGCCGGGTACGGCGGCGGGGCCGCGATCCCGGACGTCCCGGTCCGCGCCGTCGTCCCGCCGGGCGAGGGCGACCACGGCCGGCGCATTCAAGCGGCGATCGACCACGTGTCGGCGCTGCCGCCGGACGCGAACGGGTTCCGCGGGGCGGTCCTCTTGCTCGCCGGCCGGCACGAGGTCGCCGGGCACCTCCGGGTCGGCGCGAGCGGGGTCGTCCTCCGCGGGCAGGGCAAGGACACCGTCCTTGTGGCGACCGGCACCGACCGGCGGGCCGTCGTGCAGGTCCGCGGCCGGGCCGACCGCACCGAGGAGAAGGCGCGGCCGGTCGCCGACGCCTACGTCCCGGTCGGGGCGAACACGTTCCGCCTCGGCTCGGCCGACGGGCTGAAGCCCGGCGACGCGGTCGTGGTCGAGCACCCGTCCACGGCGAAGTGGGTCGCCGCGGTCGAGATGGACCGGTTCCCGTCGCGGGACAAGGGGTCGTACCTCGACTGGAAGCCGGGGACCGTCGACGTCGAGTGGGACCGCGTCGTCACCACGGTCGACGGCGACCGGGTCACCCTCGACGCCCCGCTCACCACCGCCCTCGACGCGGCCCTCGGGACCTGCACCGTGCGGCGGTACTCGTGGCCCGGCCGGGTGCGGAACGTGGGCGTCGAGAACCTGCGGCTGGAGTCCGCGTTCGACCGGAAGAACCCGCACGACGAGGACCACGCCTGGACCGGGGTCGTGGTCGAGAACGCCGAGGACGTGTGGGTCCGGCGGGTGTCGTTCCGGCACCTGGCCGGGTCGGCGGTCGCGGTGTGGGAGTCGGTCCGCCGCGTCACCGTCGAGGACTGCGACTCGGCCGACCCGGTGTCCGAGGTCGGCGGGCAGCGGCGGCACACGTTCTTCACCGCCGGCGGGCAGACGCTCGTGCTCCGCTGCACCGCGGCCGGTGGCCGGCACGACTTCGCCACCGGGCACCTCGCGCCCGGGCCGACCGCGTTCGTCCACTGCAAGGCGACGGACGCCCACGGGTTCAGCGGCCCGCTCGGCAGTTGGGCGTCCGGCGTGCTCTACGACAACGTCCACATGGACGGCGGCGGGCTGGCGCTGACCAACCGGGAGATCGACGACCACGGGGTCGGGTGGGCGGCGGCGAACTCGGTGCTGTGGCAGTCCACCGCCCCGGTCGTCACCTGCCGGATGCCGCCGACGGCGCAGAACTGGGCGGTCGGCGTCTGGGGGCAGTTCGTCGGCGACGGGCACTGGCGCGAGCTGAACGAGTTCGTCGAGCCGAAGAGCCTGTACGAGAAGCAACTCGCCGACCGGCTCGGGGCCAAGGCGGCCGCGGTGCTGAAGCCGGGGACGATCACCACCGACCCGGGCGGCGCGAAGCAGATCGCCGCCCCGGCGCCGCCTGCCGCGCCGCCCGCGGCGAAGCCGCTGACCCTCACCGACGGGCGGCTGACGATCGACGGCAAGCTCGTCGCTGGCGACTGCGTCGGCACCGCCTGGTGGCAGGGGCACACGCTGCCGACCCGGGCGACCGAGCGGGGCGTCGGGGTGACGCGGTTCGTCCCCGGGCGGGTCGGGCCGGGGTTCACCGACGACCTGGACCAGCTGACGGACCAGATGCGGGCGGACGGGGTCGCGGCCCTCGACCACCACTGGGGGCTGTGGTACGACCGCCGCCGCGACGACCACCAGATGATTCGCCGGATCGACGGCAACGTGTGGGCGCCGTTCTACGAGCTGCCGTGGTCCAGGTCGGGGACCGGCCGGGCGTGGGACGGATTGAGCAAGTACGACCTGACCAAGTTCAACCCGTGGTACTTCGCCCGGCTGAAGGCGTTCGCCGACCTGTGCGGGCGGAAGGGGCTGGTGCTCGTCCAGCAGATGTACTTCCAGCACAACGTGCTGGAGGCCGGGGGGCACTGGGCGGACTTCCCGTGGCGGCCGGCGAACTGCCTGCAGGAGACCGGGTTCCCGGAGCCGCCGCCGTACGCCGGGGACAAGCGGGTGTTCATGGCGGCGGCGTTCTACGACGTCTCGCACCCGGTCCGCCGCGACCTCCACCGGCGGTACATCCGCCACTGCCTGGACGTGCTCGGCGGGTGCCCGAACGTCGTCTTCCAGACCGGGGAGGAGTTCACCGGGCCGCGGCACTTCGTCGAGTTCTGGCTCGACACGGTCGCCGAGTGGCAGCAGGAGACGGGGAAGAAGGTGCTGGTCGGGCTGAGCTGCACGAAGGACGTGCAGGACGCGGTCCTGGCCGACCCGAAGCGGGCGCCGCTCGTGTCGGTGATCGACCTGAAGTACTGGTGGTACACGTCGCGCGGCGGGGTGTACGACCCGAAGGGCGGCGAGGACCTGTCCCCGCGGCAACAGTTAAGGGCGTGGGAGGGGGACAAGGGCCGGTCGGCCGAGTCGGTCGCCCGAGCGGTCCGGGAGTACCGGACGAAGTTCCCGGCGAAGGCGGTGACCGTGTCCCACGACGGCGGGTACGGGTGGGCGGTGCTGGCCGCCGGCGGGTCGCTCCCGGACCTGCCGCGGACCACCGCCCCGGACCTCCTCGCCGCCGGGCTGAAGCCGTTCGAGTCGAAGGCGCTGGCGAAGGGCCAGTACGCCCTGGCCGAGCCGGGCGGGCGGTACCTGGTGTACTCGGCCGGCGGCCCGGTCCGGCTGGACCTGTCCGACCGCGGCGGGGCGTTCGCCGTCGGGTGGGCCGACCCGCGGACCGGGAAGGTGTCCGCCGCGGACGCCCCGGCCCGGGGCGGGCGGGTGATCGAACTCCGCCCGCCGGCGGCCGGCCCGGCGGTGCTGTGGCTGACGCCCAAGTAACCGGTGGTTCCGTCCTCGGAGGTCGCACCCTTATCCGGAGGTCCGTCATGTGTTCCCCTCCCCGGAACGCCCGCGGGTTCACCCTGATCGAGCTGCTCGTCGTCATCGCCATCATCGCCGTCCTGGTCGGCCTCCTGCTCCCGGCCGTCCAGAAGGTGCGGGAGAGCGCCGCCCGGACCAAGTGCGCGAACAACCTGAAGCAGTTGTCGCTGGCGATGCACAACTTCCACGACACCTACAACGTGCTCCCGTGGGGCCGGTCGAAGGGGGCGATCGACTCCCCGACCTGGGCCGTCCTGGTCCTGCCGTACATCGAGCAGGGGAACCTGTACGCCCGGTTCACCGACCCGAACATCGGCGGCACCAGCTACCCGATGATCACCCGCGGGTCGAACCCGGCCGTGACGACCCACAACCTGATCCGCGGCCAGTTCCGGGACTCGGGGGTGATGAAGGCCGCGGTCGGGATGTTCAACTGCCCGCTCCGCCCGGCCGGGCGGGTGTCCGAGACGGTCACCTCCGGGTCGGCGTCGACCGAGGGGATCTGCGGGGACTACGCGGTCAACATGGGGTCCGGCACCTCCAGCGCCGACGGGAACAACGGGGCGTTCCGGTGGAACGGCCCGGACAGCAACCCGGCGGTCGGGACGAAGCTGACCGAGATCCTGGACGGGACGAGCAACACCATGCTGGTCGGGGAGAAGCACGTCCAGCAGGACCAGCTGACCAAGTGGCAGCAGGACGGCTGCATCTACATCTCGCAGGGGTGGGACGTGGCCGGGCGGAAGGCCGGGCCGGGGTTCCCGCTGGCGCTGGGCCCGACCGACACCTACCTCGGGCAGTTCGGCAGCTGGCACACCGGGGTGACCCAGTTCGGGTTCGGGGACGGCGGGGTGCGGTCGCTCCGCGGGTCGATCCCGGGCACCACCCTGGCCCTGATCGCGAACAAGGACGACGGGCAGGTCATCCCGAGCCTCGACTAACCCACACCCGGAGGCTGCCATGCGCCGCGCCTGCGTCATCGCCCTGGCTCTGGCCCCGCTCGCCGGGTGCGCGGAGCCGAGGTACCCCGCCCGCGGGACCGTCGCCCTGGACGACGGCACCCGGGTGATCAAGGGGGTCGTCGTGTTCGAGCGGCTGGAGGGCGGGTCGGCCGTCACCGCCCGCGGGGAGATCAAGCCGGACGGCGGGTTCGAGCTGACCACCGACAAGCCGGGCGACGGCGTCCCGGCCGGCCGGTACCGGGTGCTCATCAACCCGCTCGACCTGTCCGACGTCCCGGACGAGGAGAAGCCGCTGCCGTACGACGCGAAGTACCTGAAGTTCCAGACGTCCGGGCTGACCGCCGAGGTCAAGGCCGGGCCGAACGAGGTCCCGCTCAAGCTGGCCCGGCCCGCGCCGAGGCCGGACCCGAAGCCGGCCGACCCGAAGCCGGAGCCGCCGGCCGACCCGAAGAAGCCGGACGGGGGGCCGCCGAAATGACCCGGCTACTCCCCCTCGCGGCCGCCCTGGCCGCCGCCGGGTGCGGGGCCGGGAAGCACCCGGTCCGCGGGACGGTGGCGCTGGACGACGGCACCCCGGTGACCAAGGGGCTGGTGGTGTTCGAGCGGGACGGCGGGCCGCCGGTCACCGCCCGCGGCGAGATCAAGGCGGACGGGCGGTACGAGCTGGGCACCGACGCCCCCGGGGACGGGGTCCCCCCGGGCCGGTACAAGGTGCTGATCAACTCGATGGACCTGTCCGACGTGCCCGACGAGAGGAAGAACCTGCCGTACGACGTCCGGTACCTGAAGTTCGCCACCTCCGGGCTGGAGTTCGAGGTGAGGGACGGGGCGAACGACTACCCGATCAAGCTGTCCCGGCCGGCCAAGCGGGGCGGCCGCCCGTGAGTCAGGAGCGACGACCGACCACCGAACCCTGTGTCTCGACCCGTTATCCCGAGGGCACCATGCCGAGCTTCTCCCGCCGGGCGCGCCGCGCCTTCACCCTGATCGAGCTCTTAGTCGTCATCGCGATCATCGCGGTGCTCGTCGGGCTGCTCCTCCCGGCCGTCCAGAAGGTCCGCGAGGCGGCCGCCCGGTCGTCTTGCCAGAACAACCTGAAGCAGATCGGGCTGGCCGTGCAGCAGTACCACGACACCTACGGCAAGTTCCCGTACGCCCGGTCCGGGGGCGGGCAGAACCGCCACACCTGGGCGCTGCTCGTCCTGCCGTACCTGGAGCAGGAGAACGTGTTCAACATCTACAAGTCGACGATCACCGGGGTGACCCAGACGGACGGGGTGAACAACCACACCTCGACCGACCCGCAGATCGTGACCGCCCGGGGGGCGCAGGTGAAGGTGTTCAACTGCCCGAGCCGCCGCGGCGCCGGGGCCGCGCTCAGCCCGATCACGAGCCCGAACACGGCCGGCGTGACCGGCACCCCGTCCGACTACGCCGCTTGCGCCGGGGACAGCACCACCGTCCCGGCGGGGGGGGGGACGAACGGGGTGTTCCAGCTGGTCAACACGAACCACACCCGGGTGTCGGTGAAGGTCACCGACATCAAGGACGGGGCGTCGAACACCCTGATGGTGGGGGAGAAGCACATCCAGCTGACCGGGCTGAACGCGTACGACCAGGACGGCATGATCTTCAGCGGGAGCGAGACGATGACGGCCGTCCGGGCGGCCGGGCCAGGCCGGGAGCTGGCCCTGACCAACACCGACACCCCGCTCACCCAGTTCGGCAGCTGGCACACCGGGCTGGTGCAGTTCGTGTTCGGGGACGGGAGCGTCCGCGGGGTGCGGACCTCGGTCCCGGGCAGCACCCTGGCCCTGCTCGCCAACAAGGACGACGGGCAGGTGATCCCGAGCTACGACTGACCCGCGGGTTGCGGTGGTGTTTGGTTTGTGGCACAGGTCGGAGACCTGTGCCACAAACCAAACACCACCTTCGAAGCCACCCGTGACCCCGATACCCCGACACCTTTCCCCGGAGGGCGGTACCGTGACGACCGCGTCGAGACGTGTGACCCGCCGGCTCGCGGCGGCCCTGGCCGTGGCGGCCCTGGCCGCCGGCTGCGGGCCGGCCAAGTACCCGGTCGCCGGCCGGGTGGCGTACGAGGACGGCAGCCCCCTGACCGAGGGGAGCGTGGTCGGCGAGACCACGATCGACGGGGCGAAGGTGCAGGCCCGGGGCGAGATCGCCGCGGACGGCACCTTCGCCTGGGGCACGACCAAGGCCGGGGACGGCGCCCGGCCCGGGAAGTACCGGGTGATCGTCGTCCCCCGGGCGCTGTCCAACGCCGAGCTGGAACAGGGGAAGGTGCCGGCGGTGGACGACAAGTTCACCGCCCGCGACACGTCCGGGATCGAGCTCGAGGTGAAGGAGGGGAAGAACGACTTCAAGGTCACCGTCACCCGGTACGTGCCGAAGCCGGCGGACCCCGAGAAGAAGGACCCCGAGGACAAGAAGGACCCGGACCCGAAAGACCCGGCGGAGAAGAAGGACCCCGAAGGGAAGAAGGACCCGGACCCGAAGAAGGGGGCCGACCCGAAGGGGGAGGTGGCCCCGCCGCCGAAGCCGAAGCCGGACACCCCGAAGTAACCCCCCGGAGGGCGACGCGATGACGCGACTGGCGAGGCGAGGGGCGGCCCTGCTCGCCCTCGCCGCCCTGGCCGGGGCGGCGGGGTGCGGGTCCGGCCGGTACCCGGTGTCCGGCAAGGTGACGTACGACGACGGCAGCCCGCTGACCGAGGGGAGCGTGGTCGGCGAGGGCCGGGAGGGGGAGGTGGTGTTCATGGCCCGCGGGACGGTCAAGCCGGACGGCACGTTCGAGTGGGGGACCGAGCGGGCCGGAGACGGGGCCCGGCCCGGGAAGTACCGGGTGCTCGTCACCCCCCGCACCCTGTCCAACGCCGAACTGGAGCAGGGGATGGTGCCGGCCGTGGACGGGAAGTTCGCCAAGTACGACACCTCGGGGATCGAGTTCGAGGTGAAGGACGCCAGGAACGAGCTGAACATCACCGTGACGCGGCCCAAGGTGAAGCCGGGGGTGAAGCCGAAATGACCGCCGTCCTGTTCGCGCTGTGTGCCGCCGCCCCCGCTGCGGCACCCCCGCCGGCCCCGCACGCCGCCGTCCACCCGGTCGGCCCCGCCGACTGCCGGTGGACGGCCGGGTTCTGGGCCGACCGGTTCGAGACGTGCCGAACATCCATGATCCCGGCGATGGGCGACCTGATGGAGGGGACGGCCCGCAGCCAGTTCCTGCACAACTTCCGCGTCGCCGCCGGGCTGGACGCCGGCCGGCACCGCGGCCCGCCGTGGAACGACGGGGACTACTACAAGTGGCTGGAGGCGGCCGCCGCGGTCCACGCCGTCGCGCCGGACCCGGCCCTCGACAAGCGGATGGACGCCGCGATCGCCGTGATCGCGAAGGCCCAGCGCGCCGACGGCTACCTGCACACCCCGGTGCTGATCGCCAACCGGAACGGGGACGCGGCGGCGAAGCCGTTCGCCGACCGGCTGAACTTCGAGATGTACAACTTCGGCCACCTGTTCACCGCGGCCGCGGTCCACCACCGGGCGACCGGCAAGAAGACGCTCCTGGAGGTCGCGGTGAAGGCCGCCGACTTCCTGGCCGCGGCGTTCGAGAACCCCTCGCCGGAGCTGGCCCGCAACGCCGTCTGCCCGTCGCACTACATGGGGGCGGTCGACCTGTACCGGTTGACCGGCGAGAAGAAGTACCTGCGGCTCGCGGCGAAGTTCCTGGACCTGCGGGACGGCGCGACGGCCGGCGGGACCGACGACAACCAGGACCGCGTCCCGTTCCGCAAGCAGACGGAGGCGGTCGGCCACGCGGTCCGGGCGAACTACCTGTACGCCGGCGCCGCCGACGTGTACTCCGAGACCGGCGACGAGACGCTGCTGGCCCCGCTGAAGCCGATCTGGGCGAGCGTGGTGACGCGGAAGATGTACCTGACCGGGGCGTGCGGGGCCCTGTACGACGGGGCGTCGCCGGACGGGTCGAAGGTCCAGAAGCAGATCGCCCGCGTCCACCAGTCCTACGGCCGGGACTACCAGTTGCCGCACAGCACCGCCCACAACGAGACGTGCGCCGCGATCGGGAACGCCCTGTGGAACGAGCGGATGCTGCGGGTCACCGGCGAGGCGAAGTACGCCGACGTGCTGGAGACGACGCTGTACAACGCCCTGCTCGCCGGCGTCAGCCTGGACGGCAAGCGGTTCTTCTACACGAACACGCTGCGGCAGTTGGACACGATGCCGGCCCCGCTCCGCTGGTCCCGCGACCGCGAGGAGTGGATCAGCTGCTACTGCTGCCCGCCGAACGTCGCCCGCACCGTCGCCCAGGTGAACGCCTCCGCCTACGGCCGGTCCGTCCGCGGCGTGTGGGTCCACTTGTACGGCGGCAACACGCTCGACACCACGCTGCCCGACGGCCGGCGGGTGAAGCTGAAGCAGGAGACGGACTACCCGTGGGACGGCAAGGTGAAGCTCACGGTCGAGTCGGCGCCGGCCGGCGAGCTGTCGCTGTTCCTGCGCGTCCCCGGGTGGGCCGACGGGGCGACGCTCGCGGCGAACGGCAAGCCGGTCGACGTGAAGGCCGGGACGTACGCCGAGGTGCGGCGCGCGTGGAAAGCCGGCGATGTCGTCGAGTTGTCACTGCCGCTGCGGCCGCGGCTGGTGCAGGCGCACCCGCTGGTCGAGGAGGCCCGCAACCAGGTGGCTGTCGTGCGCGGCCCGCTCGTCTACTGCCTCGAATCGCCAGATTTGCCGAAGGGCGTCGGGCTACAGGACGTGGCGCTGCCGCGCGAGGTGGCTTTCGCCCCGCGTCACGACCCGAAGCTGCTCGGCGGCGTGACGGTGCTGGAGGCGAAGGCGGAGCTGGTCGGCGACCGGCCGTGGGGCGGCGAGCTGTACCGCGAGTTCAAGCCGGCCGCCGCGAAGCCGGTCGACGTACGACTGATCCCGCACTACGCCTGGGCGAACCGCGGGAAGTCCGAGATGACCGTCTGGATGCCCCTGGGGCGGTGATTGACTTGTGGCACAGGTCTGGAGACCTGTGCAGCTTTCACAGGTCTCCAGACCTGTGCCACAAGAGTTGGAGCCATGCACACCGTCCGCCGCCTCCTCGCCGCCGTTCTGTCCCTGCTGGTGGGCCAGACATTCTTGTCTGGCCGCCTGCACGCGGCGGAGGTCGAGCAGTGGGGCGTCTTCGAGATCACCCTGAAGGGCACGGCGGACGGCAACCCGTTCGTGGACGTGGAGCTGTCCGCGACGTTCACGCAGGGGAAGCAGCAGGTCCGGGCCGCCGGGTTCTACGACGGCGACGGGACGTACCGCGTCCGGTTCATGCCGGAGGCGCAGGGCGAGTGGGCGTACACCACCGCGAGCAACCGGGCCGAGCTGAACGGCAAGAGCGGCACGTTCACCGTCGGCAAGCCGGGGCCGGGCAACCGCGGCCCGGTGCGGGTGCGGAACACGTACCACTTCGCCTACGCCGACGGCACGCCGCATTACTCCGTCGGCACGACGTGCTACGCCTGGGTTCACCAAGGCGACGCGCTCGAAGAGCAGACGCTCGCGACGCTGAAGGCGGCGCCGTTCAACAAGCTGCGGATGTGCGTCTTCCCGAAGTGGTACGCGTTCAACCGGACCGAGCCGCCGCGGTACCCGTTCGCCGGCACCCCGCCGGGCAAGTGGAACCTCGACCGCTTCAACCCCGACTTCTTCCGCCACCTGGAGAAGCGGGTCGGCCAACTCCGCGACCTCGGGGTCGAGGCCGACGTGATCCTGTTCCACCCCTACGACGACGGCCACTGGGGCTTCGACCGGATGCCGGCCGCGGCCGACGACCGGTACCTGCGGTACGTCGTCGCCCGCCTGGCGGCGTACCGGAACGTGTGGTGGTCGCTGGCGAACGAATTCGACTTCATGGAGAAGAAGACGGACGCCGACTGGGGGCGGTTCCTCAAGGTCGTCCACGAGGCCGACCCGCACCGCCACCTGCTCTCCATCCACAACGGCACCCGGCTGTACAACCAGACCGACCCGCGGCTCACGCACGCCAGCGTCCAGAACGGGTCGGCGGTCGCCGACTTCGGCCGGGCGGGGCTGTACCGCGACGTGTACCGCAAGCCGGTCGTGTTCGACGAGGTGAAGTACGAGGGCGACTTCGAGCAGCGGTGGGGGAACCTGTCGGCGGAGGAGATGGTGCACCGGTTCTGGCAGGGGACGGTCGCCGGCACCTACGTCGGCCACGGCGAGACCTACAAGCACAAGGACGACCTGGTGTGGTGGTCGCGCGGCGGGGCGCTCCGCGGCAAGAGCCCGGACCGGATCGCGTTCCTGCGGAAGGTGCTGGAGGCCGGCCCGGCGGACGGGCTGGAGCCGATCGACAAGTGGCAGGACGAGCGCACCGCCGGCACGCGCGGCGAGTTCTACCTCGTGTACCTCGGCAAGGACAAGCCGACCGGGTGGGCGGTCGACCTGCCGGGAAAGAGTGACAAGCCGCTGACACTGACGGCCGAGGTGCTGGACACCTGGAATATGACGGTGAAACCGGTCCGTGGGTCGTTCACGCTGCGGCAGAAGGGCGGGTACCGGCTGGTCGCCGACCCGCCGTCCACGATCGCCCTGCCGGGCAACCCGTACCTGGCGATCCGGCTCCGGGCCGAGGCACCTAAGAAGTGAACCCCATGCGCACCACCTTCGCCGCCGTCGCCCTGACCCTTCTTCCGCACGCCGCGGCGGCCGGGCCGCGCGTGGACCTCAGCCCGGACAACGGCCGGGCCGACGTGCTCGCGCCGGGGTGGGAGCACTGGCGGGTGCCGGAGGCGGAGTCGGCGGCCGCGAAGTTCGGTGACGTCACGGTGACACTCCGCGCCGGGAAGGGGGCGGAGCTCGCCACCGCGTGGTGGAAGCCGGGGTTCGACCACCCGGCCCGGATGGCGTCGGACGGGGTCGTCTCGCTCGGCGGGCTGGAGTTGACGCTCACCGGCCTCGCCCCCGGGAAGCACTCGCTCGGCACCTATCACAACGGCCTCGCCGACGGGAAGCCGGGCCGCGTCGCGGTGGCCGTCGGCGGGGCGAAGGTGACCGTCACGCCGTCCCACCGGGCCACCCACGACGCCGACGCCGCGTCCGCGTTCGTCGAGTTCGAGGCGGCCGCCGGCAAGGACGTGGTCGTCACCTTCACCCCGGAGGGCGCCGGCGGCGCGGTCCTGAACGGGTTCGAGATCGACCGCTCCGACCCCGCCAAGCGGGCCGCGAAGCCCGAGCCGTTCGACGCCGACGAGCACGCCCCAGCGGACCCGGTGCTGGCGTGGCGGGCCGCGCCCGGGGCGACCGCCCACCGCGTCCACCTCGGCACGGACCCGAACGCGCTGGAACTCCGCGGCGAGACGAAGGCCGCCACGTTCCCGACGGCCGTCCTGAAGCTGAACAACCGGCAGCCGTACTTCTGGCGCGTGGACACCGTGCACGGCGACCGCGTCGTGACCGGAGAGGTGTGGCGGTTCCGCGTCCGGCAGTTGGCGTTCCCCGAGGCCGAGGGGTACGGCCGGTTCGCGATCGGCGGCCGCGGCGGCACGGTGTACGAGGTGACGAACCTGAACGACGCCGGGCCGGGTTCGCTGCGGGCGGCGGTCGAGGCGAGCGGCCCGCGGACGGTCGTGTTCCGCGTCGGCGGGGTGATCCCGCTGAAGTCGAAGTTGGTCGTCCGCAACCCGTACCTCACCGTGGCCGGGCAGACCGCCCCGGGCGACGGGGTCTGCGTCACGAACTACACGTTCGGCTGCTCCGACACGCACGACGTGGTGATCCGCCACGTCCGCATCCGGGTCGGCGACGAGTCCGGCGAGACGCAGGACGGGTGCGGGGCGCGCGGGTCCGACCACTGCGTCTTCGACCACTGCTCGATCAGTTGGAGCATCGACGAGGGGTTCAGCTCGCGCGAGGCGAAGAACATCACCGTCCAGCGGTGCCTCATCGCCGAGGCGCTCAACGTCGCGAACCACAGGAAGTACAAGGAGGGCAAGGGGCACTCGTTCGCCGCCAGCATCTCCGGCGGGGTCGGCAGCTTCCACCACAACCTGCTCGCCCACTGCACCGGCCGGAACTGGAGCCTCGCCGGCGGGCTGGACCGCACCGGGCAGCGGCTCGCCGGCCGGCTCGACCTCCGCAACAACGTCGTCTACAACTGGCGCGACCGGACCACCGACGGCGGGGTCCGCGAGCTGAACTTCGTCAACAACTTCTACCTCCCCGGCCCGGCGACCACGGTGTTCACGCTGCTCAAGCCCGACCCCGGCGACCCGGACCGCGGCATGCGGGCGCACATGACCGGCAACGTCATCGACGGCAGGTCGGAGTTCGACGCGGACAACTGGAAGGCGTACGTCGGCCCCGCGGACGGGATGGCGAAGGTGCGGCAGGAGAAGCCGCTGTTCGAGCCGTTCGTGACGACCCACACCGCCAAGGAGGCGTTCGACAGCGTGCTCGCCGACGTCGGGGCGATGAAGCCGAAGCAGGACGCGGTCGACCGCCGGGTGATCGCCGACGTGCGGAAGAGGGGTCACACCTTCACCGGCAGCCGCGGCAAGCTGCCCGGCATCATCGACACGCCGAAGGACGCCGGCGGGCTGCCGGAGTACAAGTCCGACGACGCCCCGCCGGACGCCGACCGCGACGGCCTCCCGGACGCCTGGGAGACGGCCGCCGGCCTCGACCCGAAGAACCCCGCCGACGGCCCGGCCTACCGGCCGGACGGGTACACGAACCTGGAGCACTACTTGAACGTCCTCGCGGCCCCGCCGCGGCCGTCGGACGACCCGAAGTACCGGGAGACGATCGACAAGCGGGCCGCCGCGGCGGTGGAGGCCGCGAAGGTCGCGGACGAGGCCAAGAAGGCGGCCGCGGTCCGGGCGGTGGTCGCCCACTACGTCGGCATCAACGACACCCACTTCGATCGCGACGCCGCCGTGAAGGCGGCGGGCGATGACAAGGAGGCCGCCGCGAAGGCGCGGGAGAAGGCCGCGGCCGAGGTCGCCGGGGTTCACAAGCGGTTCACGCAGGACTTGGCGGCGGCGCTGACGCCCGAGCAGTGCGACGCCGTGAAGGACGCGATGACGTACGGCGTGCGGGTGAACACGTACAAGGTGTACTGCGAGATGCTGCCCGACCTCACCGACGCCCAGAAGGTCAAGGTCCGCGAACTGCTGCTGGCCGGGCGGGAGGAGGCGCTGGTCGCGGGCGGCGCCGACGAGAAGCACGAGAAGTTCCGCCAGGCGAAGGGCCGCATCACGAACTACCTGAGCGCCGAAGGCTACGACATGAAGAAGGCGGCGGAGGAGTGGGCGGCGAAGCAGAAGAAGGACGCCCCGAAGAAGCCGAACCCGTGAGCGGCGGGTGGGCAGGGTCGTGCCCGTAGTTGGTGGCACAGGCATTCCTGCCTGTGCCGGGGAACGAGCACAGGCAGGAATGCCTGTGCCACCAAGACACCAAGCCCCCCGCAAGCGGGGCGGTGACCGCGAGGCATCCCATGAGAACTCCGTTGTGTCTGCCGGGCCTCGCGCTGGTCGTCGGGGTGGCGGCCGGGCAGTATCCGAAGGTGCCGCCGGAGGTGCAGCGCGCCGAGGACGAGCGGCGGGCGGCCTACGAGAAGCCGGAGGACGAGGCGTGGGCGAAGGCCCAGCCGGGGCTGGCCGAGTGGGCGAAGAAGGGGAAGCCGTACCTGCCGGGGGCGGCCAAGCCCGCCGACCTGCCGCAGGCGGCGATCCCGGCGTTCCCCGGGGCGTGGGGCGGCGGCATGTACAGCTTCGGCGGCCGCGGCGGGAAGGTGTACGCGGTCACCAGCCTGGAGGACGCCGGGCCGGGCACGTTGCGCGAGGCGTGCAACGCGGTCGGCCCGCGCGTCGTCGTGTTCAACGTCGCCGGGACGATCCGGCTAAAGAACCGGGTCCGCATCCGCTCGCCGTACATCACGATCACCGGCCAGACCGCCCCCGGCGACGGGATCTGTATCCGCGGCGCCACCGTCTGCATCGACACGCACGACGTCGTCATCCGCCACCTGCGGTTCCGCCGCGGCGAGACGGACGTGGCGAACCGCGACGACTCGCTCGGCGGCAACCCGGTCGGCAACGTCGTCCTCGACCACGTGTCGGCGAGCTGGGGACTGGACGAGAACGTCTCCATGTACCGCCACATGTACAAGCCGGACGGCGGCATGGAGCTGAAGCTGCCGACGGTCAACATCACGATCCAGTGGTGCATCTCCAGCGAGGCGCTGGACACCTACAACCACTCGCTCGGCAGCACGATCGGCGGGCACAACAGCACGTTCCACCACAACCTGTGGGCGAACAACGCCGGCCGCAACCCGAGCATCGGCATGGACGGCGACTTCAACTTCCTCAACAACGTCGTCTACAACTGGCGGCACCGGACCGTCGACGGCGGCGACCAGAAGAGCCGGTACAACATCGTCAACAACTACTACAAGCCCGGCCCGGCCACGCCGGACGGCGCGGTCGCCCACCGCGTCCTCCGGCCGGACGGCCGCCGTGCGGCCGGGGACAAGACCGGGCCGCGGGAGTGGGGGAAGGCGCACGTGTCCGGGAACGTGGTCGAGGGGAACGCGGCGGTGACGAAGGACAACTGGGCCGGCGGGGTGCAGATCGACGGGGACGACGACCCGAAGGTGATCCTCCCGCGGGTGCGGGTCGAGAAGCCGTTCCCGATGCCCGAGGTGCCGGTGCAGCCCGCCGCCGAGGCGTTCGCCGCGGTGCTGGACGGCGCCGGGGCGACACTCCCCCGGCGGGACGCGGTGGACCGGCGGGTCGTCGAGGCGGTCCGGAAGGGGACCGCCGGGGTGGACACCAAGCAGGGGGTCATCACCGACGTCAAGCAGGTCGGCGGCTACCCGGAGTACAAGGGCGAACCGGTGAAGGACGCGGACGGCGATGGGATGCCGGACGAGTGGGAGCGGACGCACGGGCTGGACCCGACCGACCCGGCCGACGCGGCGAAGGACTGCAACGGCGACGGGTACACGAACGTCGAGAAGTACCTGAACGGCCTCGACCCGGGGGCGAAGGTGGACTGGAAGGACCTCCGGAACAACCGCGACCCGCGGTCGCCGGCCCGGTGAGGTCGTAAGGGCCGTCCTCCGTGGCGGCCCGGCTCCGCTACCCGACCGCCTTGCGGTGGCAGTGGTCGAACAGGAGTTGCCACTCCAGCAACTGCACCGCCTCGGCCCGGCGCTCGTCGTCGGTGCCGGCGCCCCGCACCCGCTCGCACCAGTCCACGAACGCCTCCGGCGTCGTGTAGGCGTACCCGACGGCGGGGGCGCACTCGCGCAGCCGGTCGAGCACCGGGTGTCCGCCGACCCGCCGCCACCAGTACTTCGAGTTCCAGGCGTCCGGCTCGCGGCGGTGCATGACCGCGTGCCAGAAGCTCCCGTCCGGCGTGTGCAGGTCCTGGCTGATCGCGTGCGACTCGTCCAGGTGGTCGAAGTACAGCCACAGCCCGGCGCAGCACGCGGCCGCTGCGCCCGGGTCGGCCGCCGGCCGGCCGAGGTCGGCCCGCGGGTCGAACCGCCGCAGGGCGGCCGCGGCCGCCGGGTCCGGGGTGCCCGGGCCGAGCGGCGGGAGCCGCGGGGCGGACAGCAGGGCGGCGACGGCCGGGCCGTACCCCGCCGGGTCGAACTGGAACGTAGGCCCCGTCACGCCGTGTCCTCCCACGCCCGGGCCGGGGAGATTGTACCGGCCGGCCGCCCGGCCGCACGATTGCCACCGCCCGGAGTGTGACGGATAATGGGGAAGCCCTTCGCCCCGCGCACCCGGGACCGGCGGACCCCGACATGGCGATCAAGTTCAACTGCCCGCACTGCCAGCTCGCCTACCGGCTCAAGGACGAGATGGCCGGGAAGCCGGCCCGGTGCAAGAACCCGGACTGCCGCCAGCTCATCACCGTCCCCGCCCCGGCCACCGTCCCGCCCACCACCCCGGACCCGTCCGTCCCGGCCCGGGACGTCGAGGCCGACGCCCTGTCCGCCCTGTCGGACGAGGTCGCCCGGAGCGACGCGACTCCGGCCGCCGAGAAGGTCATCCCGGTTATCTGCCCGTACTGCGACCACCAGTGGACCGTGGCGTGGGCGATGGGCGGGAAGAACACCCTGTGCCCGAACCCGGAGTGCCGGCAGCGGGTCAAGGTGCCGGAGCCGAAGGAGGACGTGCCGCTCGACTGGAAGCAGCAGAAGACCAAGCTCCCGAGCCTGGCGAAGCAGAACTTCGAGAAGCTGGAGGGGGTGCAGGACGCGGGCGACGTGGCGGTCGTCAAGCGGACGTCGCTGGAGGAGGCCGGGGCGCTCGACGAGGAGGTCGAACCCCGGCCGCTGAAGGACAAGGTGAAGATCGCCGTGGCGGTGGGCGGGCTGATCGCGGCGGTCGTCGCCGGGGTGTGGTACTGGCGGTCGTCGTCGGTCGAGAAGGGCGAGGACCGGTTCATGGCCGAGGCCCGGGCCGAGTTCGACAAGGTGGCCCCCGACATGGCCCCGGCCGAGGCCGGGCTGGCGTCCGCCGTCCTGCTGGCGGCGGAGGCCGAGCACGCCCTGGCGCACGACACCCCGGACGAGCTGAAGAAGGCCCAGGCGTTCTTCGCCCGGGCCCGGGACGAGCTGCGGCGGCAGCCGCCGGGGCCGGTCCGGAGCGCGGCGGCCGGAGAGCTGGCGCTGGCCGCGCTGCGGTTCGGGGGGACGGACGAGCAGGTGAAGGAGGGGCTGCGGTACCGGTGGCAGCCGGACCCGGGGGCGGCCCGGACCGGGCGGCTGAACGAGCGGGTGCACACCGTCCACGAGGAGCTGCGGCAGACCCTGGCCCTGCTCGCGGCCGACCCGAAGGCGGCCCCGGCCGAGTTCGACTTCAAGCTGACGGTCGCCCGCCGGCTCGCCCGGGAGCTGGCCCGGAAGGGGCAGGCGGGGTTCGCCGCCGAGCTGATCCCGCTGGCCCTGTTCGGGGACGCCGAGCAGCCCGAGGCCCGGGCGGCGGTCGCCCTGGAGGTCCTGCCGGCGGACCGGGAGGTGGCGCGGCGGACGGCGGACGAGCTGAAGGCGCTGTTCGGCCCGCAGGTCCGGGGGAACCCGTACCCGGTGTCCGCCCCGGCCCTGTTCGCGGCGGTGCGGACGGAGAAGGCGCCGGCCGGGCCGCCCGCGCCGGCACCGGCCGGGCCAGTCGCATCCGACCCGGCGGTCCTGGCCCACGTCGGGCTGCTGATCCAGGACGGGAAGGGGAGGGAGGCGGTCGAGCTGGCCGGCCGGGCGGTCCGGCCGGAGACGCGGTTCAAGGCGCTGGCACTGTGCGCCGAGCAGACGGCCGCGGCGGACCGGGCGCTGGCGGTGGACGCGGCGGTGGCGCTGCTGGCCGGGGTGAAGGGGCGGAAGGAGGTGGCGGTGTCGCCGTACCACCTGCTGCGGCTGTCGCAGTTGGCGGCCGAGTCGGGGCGGCCGGAGCCGGCGAGGGCGCTGGCGGACGGGATCGCGGACGAGGGGCTGCGGGCGTGGGCGGTCGGGGACGCGGCGCGGCTGCGGGCGTGGGGGAACCCGAAGGAGCGGGCGGACGAGGGGTGGGTGGAGGTGCCGGACGACGCGAAGAAGGTGCGGGCCGGGCACGCCTGGGGGCGGCTGTGGGTGGCCCGGCAGAACGCCCGGGAGTCGGGGGACAAGGGGAAGGAGAAGAAGGCGGCGCTGGCGGCCCCGGCGGCGGCCCGCCCGTTCGCGCTGGCCGGCATCGCCCTGGGGCTGAAGGACCGGTGACCCCGGCGGAGGACGGCGATGGCGTTCGGCGACTTCACCTACCCGGAAGTGTTCGCCCAACTCGGGCTGACCTCCGACAACGCCGCCGACCTGTTCCCGGGCGTCGCCCCGGTTCCTCCCGACCCCCCGCTGCGGCAGTGGCTCCCGGTCAGCGTCCCACTGGGAACGACGCTGAGCACCGAGAAGGCCCGGTCGGGGTGGATGGTCGCCCCGGTCCTCGCCGACTTCTGGTCGCGCTACCGCGGCCGGATCGGGCTGTACTCGGGGGTGACGTTCAACGCCGACCCGGCCGCCGGCCTGACCGGGTACTGCGACTACCTGGTGACCCGGTCGCCGCAGCAGATGGCGGTGGCGGCCCCGCCGGTGCTGGTGGCGTTCGAGGCGAAGAACGAGAGCATCGTGGGCGGGTTGGGCCAGTGCGTGGCGGCGATGGTCGGGGCCCAGCGGTTCAACGCCCGCGGGACCGCCCGGACCGACCCCGTCTGGGGGTGCGTGACGACCGGCAGCGCGTGGCGGTTCCTCCGGCTGACCGGGTCGACGGTCACCCTGGGGTTGCGCGAGTACACCATCGCGGAGGTGGACACGCTGCTCGGCATCCTGATCCACATCGCCGGCCCGCCGCCGGCGGCGACCGCGGCGTGACCTTGGGGGGCGTGATGGAGATTCCCGTGATCGTCGAGCCGCACGGCGGGGGCTACCGCGCCCGCTGCCGGCACCCGGTCGAGGCGGAGGCGACCGGCCACAGCCCGTACGACGCCCGGCTCGGGCTGGAGGCGGTCCTCGCGGCGCGGGTGGCGGGGCCGTTCACGGTGCTGCCGCTGGAGGTGACGCCGGACAAGCCGTGGATCGCGACCGCCGGGGCTGTCCCGGACGACGAGACCACGGACGCCTGGCTCGACGGGGTCGCCGAGTACCGCCGCCAGTGCGACGCCGCCGACCAGGTGACCCAGTCCCCGGCACCGAGCGCCCCGGCCGCCCCATGAGCCTCTACGTTTTCGACACCGACACCCTTAGCCTGTACGAGCGGATGCACCCGGCCGTGGTGCGGAACGTGTTCTACCACCTCGCGGACGACGTCGCCGTCACCTCGGTCACCGTCGAGGAGCAGCTCGGCGGGTGGTTCGCGGCTCTGCGGGCCGCCCGCAGCCCGCAGCAAGTCGAGGCGGCGCACACCCGGCTGAGCGGAGCCGTCCGGCTGTTGTCGAACTGGGACGTGCTGCCGTTCAGCGCGGCGGCGGTCGCCCGGTATCAGGACCTACTCCGCCGGCGACTCAACGTCCGGGGCAACGACCTGCGGATCGCGTCGATCGCCCTGGAGGCCGGGGCGACGGTCGTCACCCGCAACCTCCGCGACTTCGGCCGGGTGCCCGGGTTGCCGTGCGAGGACTGGTCGGTTTGACGCCCGGGCCCCCCAGTAGCAGGCACACGCCGTGTGCCGTCCGCCGAGCCACGGCACACGGCGTGTGCCTGCTACCGTCAGAACTGCCGCAGGAACCGCAGGTCGTTGCCCCAGAACAGCCGGATGTCGTCGATCGCCCGCCCCAGCATCAGCATCCGCTGCGGGCCCATCCCGAACGCGAACCCGGTCACCTTGTCCGGGTCGTACCCGCCGGCCCGCAGCACCGCCGGGTGAACCATCCCCGCACCGAGAATCTCCAGCCAGCCCGTCCCCTTCGTCAGCCGGTCCCGGTTCGGGTCGTCCGCCGGCCAGTCGATGTCCACCTCGATACTCGGCTCGGTGAACGGGAAGTAGCTCGACCGGATCCGCACCTGCCGGTCCGGGCCGAACATCCGCCGGGCGAACGCGGTGATCGTCCCCTTCAGGTCGGCCATCGTCACCCCCTCGCCGACGCACAGCCCCTCCACCTGCAGGAACTGGATCTCGCTCCGGGTGCTGATCGCCTCGTTCCGGTAGCACATCCCCGGCAGGATCACCCGGACCGGCTTCCCCGCCGCCTCCCGCATGACGTGGATCTGACCGGGGCTGGTGTGCGTCCGCAGCACCACCCCCGGGGTCGTCGTGAAGAACGTGTCCCACATGTCGCGCGCCGGGTGGTGCGCCGGCATGTTCAGGGCCTCGAAGTTCAGCTCGTCCGTCTCGACCTCCCGGGTGCGGTAGGCGCGGAACCCCAGCTCGGCGAACACCGCCGTGATCCGCCGCAGCACCTGCGTCGCCGGGTGGAGCCGGCCGCGCGGCCGCTGCCGGCCGGGGAGCGTCACGTCGAGCGGGTTCGCCGTCAGGCTCGCCTGAAGGGCCTTCTCCTTCGCGTCGGCCAGGGCCGCGTCGTAGGCGGCGGTGAGCGCTTCCTTCAACTTGTTGACCGCCGCCCCGTACGCTGCCTTCTGGTCCTTCGGGATCGACCCGAGCTTGCCCAGCGCGGCCCTCACCAGCCCCTTGTCGCCGAAAAACTGCGTGTTCCACGCCCGCAGCGCGGCCTCGTCGGCGCACTGCTGCAGGTGCGTCAGGGCTTGGCCTTCGAGGGCTTTCAACTCGTCGGTCGCGGCGTCCGGCATGGGAACGGCTCCGTCGGGCGCGTCGTCAACCGGGACAGGATACGGCGGCGCCCGGTTCGCGTTCAGGGAAACGAGAGCGGCCGGGGTGGAACCCGGCCGCTCTCGTCCGATCGCCCCGCTGCCGGCGTCAGGTCGCGGCCGCGGCCGCCTCCGCCTTCTTCGCGGCCGCGGCCGCCTCCCGGGCGATCCCGACCAGGGTGTCGAACGTCGCCGGGTCGTGGATCGCGATCTCGGACAGCGACTTCCGGTCCAGCGCCACCATCGCCAGCTGCAGCCCGTACATGAACTCGCTGTACCGGGTGTCCCGCATCCGGCAGGCGGCGTTGATCCGGACGATCCACAGCCGGCGGAACTGCCGCTTCTTCGCCTTCCGGTCCCGGAACGCGAACCGGCGCGCCCGGATCAGGGTCACGATCGCCTGCCGGTACAGGTTGTGCCGGCTGAGGCGGAACCCCTTGGTCAGCTTCCGCGTCCGCTTCTTCCGGGCCGCCGTCGTCGCCTTGCTGCGCGCGCGAACCATGGCCGTGATCCCCTAGGTGTGTGTCGGTGGAACAAGAGGGTGCGTCGCCGGGGTGTCACAGCACGCCGAGGGCGATCTGGTACTTCTTCTGCACCTTCGGGCGGTCGCCGATCACGCCGGCGGTGCGGAGCTGCCGCTTCCGCTTCGCCTTCATGTGGGCGTTCAGGTGCCGGCGGCCGACCTTGCCGTACTTCAGCTTGCCGGTGCCGGTCACCTTGACCCGCTTCTTGACGCTCTTGTTCGTCTTGTTCCGGGTTGCCATGGGGTCACACAGGGTTCGTGCGGGGGAGCGGCGAGTAGTTGACAGTGGTCAGTGGAACGTGGTCAGAGAAGGCGAGGCGCCGTCTGTGAACCGACCACTGCTCACTTTCCACCGACCACTGCTGCCGGCTTAAGGTCCCCCCGTCACTGGGGTGCCGCGGGACGGTCCCGGGCGGCGGGAACGGGTCGCGGAACGCGAGGAACCCGGGGTGACCCGGGTTCCGAGCGGTGCGCCGTTCGGTGAGCAGTGATTGTAGCGGCCGGCCGCGGGGGCGGGAAGGGGTCAGGCGGTCGGCTTCGGCGGCGGGGCCGGCTTACCCGCGGCCGGGGCGGCCGGCTTCGGCAGCGTGGGGACCGGCTTCGGCAGGGCGGCCGGGGCCGGCGGCGCGGGGGCGTCCGGCCTCGGGGCCGCGGGCCTCGGCGGGGCGGGGGGCTTGGGGGCGGCCGACTTCGGGGCGGACCCGGGGGCCGACTTGCCGCCGCTCGACTTCGGGGCGAGCAGGGCGACCATCCGCTTCCCCTCCATCCGGGCCGGGGACTCGAGCTTGCAGTCGTTCACCAGGGCCTCGAGGACCAGGTTCATGACCCGGTGGCCCTCCTCGATGTGCTGCATCTCCCGGCCGCGGAACAGGACGTTCACCTGCACCTTGTCGTTGTGCTCCAGGAACTGCCGGGCCTGGGCGATCTTGGTCTCGATGTCGTGGTCCCCGGTCTTCGGCCGGACCCGGATCTCCTTCAGCTTCTGCTGGTGCGTCTTCTGGTGCGCCTTCTTGGACTGGGCGTACTTGAACTTCCCGTAGTCCATGATCTTGCACACCGGCGGCCGCTCCTTGTCGGCCACCTCGACGAGGTCCAGCCCGGCCTCCCGGGCCATGTCCAGGGCCTGCTGGGTCGGGACGATGCCGTGCTGCTCGCCCTCGGCGCCGATGAGGCGGATGGGACTGATGCGGATCTGCTCGTTCATCCGCGGCCCGGTCGGGCCGCGGGGCGGGGCGCTGCGGTCGAATGGGGGGATTGCCGCTCTCCTGCACTCGGGATCGGGATGGGTCGCCGGCCCGATTCACCCGGCCCCGGGGTCGGGGGGCGGTCCACCGCCGCGGCCGACGCACCGGGAAGAATCCTTAACTAATCATACTTACCCCGCCGTCCCGACGACGTCAACGGGGAGGTGCGGGAAATGGAGCGCGGCCGTCCCGGCCGCTCTTTGCTCGGGAAGCGGAAGCGCGGCCGGGACGGCCGCGCTCCAAGCATCACGCCAGCAGCTCCGCCACCACCCCCTTCTGGTCCACGTCCTTGAGGCCCGGGTCGGCGACCCCGAACGTGTCCCGCGGCTTCCCAGCGGCGTGCAGCAGGGTGCAGTACAGGTTCGCCATCGCCCGGTGGTTCTTCGCCCCGTACGCCGGGAACTGCAGGTACCGGCCGCGGGTCTTGAGCCGCCCGCCGAGGTCCCCGATCAGCACCACCGGCCACTCCCGCAGGTTCGGGTGGTGCCCCTCGCCGCTGTCGGACAGGTACACGATCAGGGTGTTGTCCAGCATCGTGCCGTCGCCCTCGGGGGTGTCGGCCAGCTTCTTCGCCAGCCCGGCAATCACCTTCGTGTGGAACGCCCGCAGCTCGACGAAGCAGTCCTCCGACGACCCCCGGCCGTACGCGTTCCCGTGGCCGATCCCGTGCAGGTCCGGGATGTTGAACTCCGGGAACTTGCCGAACCGCTGGCCGCCGCCGCCGGACACCAGGGTGACCACGTTCGTCAGCCCGGCGAGCAGGGCCGCCGCCGCGATCTCCGCCTGCGCCTCGAAGATCAGGCTCGACGTGGTCGTGGTCAGCTTGTCGCCGAGCTTCGGCGCGTGCTTCTTCAGGTCGCCGGCCTTCGCCACCAGCTCCGTCTGCCGCTTGTGGAGCGCCTCGAACGCCTCCAGGTACCGGTCGAACTTCTCCCGCTCCCCGGCGGCCAGGGCGGAGCGGGACCGCGTCACGTCGTCGGCCATGAAGTCGAGGAGGTTGGTCCTGCGGTCGAACGCCGCCCGCCCGGTGCCCCCGGCGACGCTCCCGAACAGCCCGCGGAACGCGAGGTCGGGCGAGCAGACGATCGGGACGGCCTTGCCCGGCCCGGACGCCGAGTACGAGTAGCTCAGCGGGTCGGTGCCCCCGCCGTACCCGAGGGCGACGTGCGGGAAGACCCCGGGCAGGGCGTCGGCGAGTGCGGAGTCGATGGTCTGGGCCATCGGCCCCTTGTTCGCGGGGTAGCACCCGAGGGCGCCGTGGTTGGCCGAGTGGTCGCTCAGCGCGATCCGCCCGGACAGCCCCTGGACGAGCGCCATCCGGTCCTTGAACGGGGCGAGCGGCTCCAGCGCCGGGTGCAGCCCCTTGTCCTTCAGGCCGATCTCGACGAGGGCGTCGTTGTCCGGCTTTCCGTTCTTCGGCCGGGCGACCCCCTCGGGCATGAGGTGGGCCGGGTTCATCCCGTTGCTCTGCATGACGAACACGACCCGCCGGCGGGCGGCCTTCGGGTCGCCGGTGGCGTGGGCGGAGAGGTCGCCGAGGACCGGGGCGAGGAGGGTCGCGCCGGCCCCGAGGGCGACGTCCTTCATCAGGGCGCGGCGGGTCAGTTCGGCGGTCACGCGGGGTCTCCCGGGGGCAGGTGGTTCGAGTTGCGTCGTTGTGGCACCGGCAGGAATGCCGGTGCCACGATGTCAGCCCGCCGGCGCTACCGTGCGGACCGGTACAAGAACGCGTCGCTCGCCAGCAGCGCCGCGACCAGCGCCTTGAAGCTCCCGCCGCTCTCGACGTAGGCCCGGTCGGCGTCCTGCAGCGCCTTCGCGTCGGCGAGCGTCTCGTTCCGGCCGAGGAAGTACCGGAAGGCGTGGCGGACGAACACCTGCCGGGCGCGGTCCGAGTCCGCCAGCCGCTTCACCAGCTCCCGCGGGTCGGTCACCGGGCCGTCGAGTTTCGGGTCCCCGCTGTCGGCGACGGTGCCGGTGGTGTCGAGCTTCGCGTCGCGGTGGACCGGGCCGAGCGGCTTCTTCGACTTCGGGTCGATGTTCTTCGCGGTCGCCTCCGGGTCGAGCACCGGCTCGGCGGTGCGGAACCGGCCGTAGTGGTCGAACTGCTCGAACGGCAAGCCGAGCTCGTCCATCCGCTGGTGGCACTTCCAGCACGCCGCGTCGCGGGTGACGGTGAGCCGGTCGCGGTACGTCCGGTGCGGGTCGTCCGGCACCTGCGCCACGACGCCGATCGGCAGGTCCGGGACGGTCCCGCCGAGCAGCCGCTCGCGGACCCACCGGCCGCGGCGGACCGGGTCGTTGTCGAAGTTGGTGCTCCACGCGGCGAGCCAGCTCGGCTGCATCAGGACGCCGAGGCGAGTGTTCGCCGGCAGCGCGGCCGGCTGTTCGGCCGGCCACTCGTCCAGCCCGTACACCGACTCGACGCCGCTCTGGCCCTTGTTGTTGTTCGGGTTCGGGACGACCGCCCGGGCCGGGTCCTGCTTCCGCGTCTGCTTGTTCTCCCGCGTCGTGTAGTTCACGAACGAGGCGGGGGTGGTGAGCAGCGCGCGGAACACGTCCTTGTCGGCCGCGAGGACGTGCCGGACGAGCCGGTCGGTGTCGGCGACCAGTTGCCGCGGCTCGTGGATGAACGTCTTCGGCTTGTCCTTGAAGACGTCCGTGGCGTGGTCGTACTCGAAGTACTCGCGGAAGAACCGGAACAGCCGCGGCTTGTCGAGCTTCGGGTCGTCGAGCAGCCGGCGGACGTGGGCGGCGACCTGCTCGCGGGTGGCCAGTTCGCCCTTCGCGGCGGCGAGGGCCAGTCCGGCATCGCGCTTGTCGCCGAGGGCCAGGCTCAGGGCGGCGACGAGTTCCCCCGGGGCGAGCATCCGCCGGCCGGCCCCGTCCGGCCTGCCGCCGAGTTCCGACCGGTACACCGCGTCGGTCTTCAGCAGAACGGCCTGCAGCATCGTTTTCACCGCCCCGGCCCGGTCGCCGGTCTTGGCGCACTTCTCGTACAGGGCGATGAACCGGGCCGCCTCGTCGGCGGTGGCGGCGCGGCCGATCGCCATCTTGAACTGCAACTGGACGGCGGCTTCAAGCTGAACGCGGGTCGGCTCGGCGGCGGCCACGAGGGCGGCGAACTCGCGGACGCCGTCGTTCTTGGCGGTGGTCTGGGCCTCGACGATCGCCTCGGCGTTGCGGATCAGAATCTCGGTGCTCGGCTCGTCGACGCTGTACAGCCCGGCGAAGTCCTTGATGCCGCGCTCGGGGACGAGGGTGAACGGCTGGACGAGGCCGGGGAGCTTGCCGCGGAACACCTGCGAGGCGAACCCCAGGTAGGCGTCGGGGCTGAGCCGCCAGACGCGGGGGGCGGGGGGTGCGCCGGCGGCGGCCGGCTTGCCGAACAGGAGTTCGTGCGGGATCAGGTTGCCGCCGTTCGGGAGGCGGGCGGCCTTCGCCCCGGCGCCGGCGGATACCCACGCCACGACGGCCCGGGCCTGGGCGGCGTCCGGCTTCGGCTGCTTCGCCGGCGGCATCAGCCCGTCGCGGACCTGGTCGCGGACGGCGGCCCACCGCTCGACGTCCTTGGCCGGGTCGGCGGGGAGGTCGTCGAGCCGGACGCCGCCGGCCGGCTTCTCGGGGCCGTGGCACTTCACGCAGTGGGCGGCGAGGAACGGGGCGGCGGTGTCGCGGAAGCCGGTGTCCGCGGCGGATGCTGGGGCGGCGAGCGCGGGGACGAGGGCGAGAACGAGGCGGGTCATGCGGCGGGTCCGGGGGCGCGGGCGGGTACGGACGGAACCCCGGTCGCGGCCGGGGCGGACACGGAACGGTTGCGGGGTCGGCCGGCGGGTGCGATGATGCCCGTCATCACGAGGGACTGTCCATGCCCGCCGACGACCCGCGCGAGCCGTACACGATCCCCGAGCCGCTGTGCCCCGCGCAGCCGGACACCACCCCGGGAGTCGGCGACCGGCCGGCCCCGCCCGGGGCCGACACGACCGCCGCGCACGTGCCGTCGCCTGCCGGAACAGTCGTCCAGCACGGGATGCCGTCGATCCTGCGTGGCCCGGGGTGGCCGGAGGTGCCGGGGTACGAGGTCACGGGCGAGATCGCGAAGGGCGGGATGGGGGTGGTGTACGCCGCCCGGGACCTGACGTTGAACCGGGAGGTGGCGGTCAAGACGGTGCTCCCGCACCTGGCCGGCGACCCGCGGTTCGCGGCCGAGTTCGACCGGGAGGCGAAGCTGACCGCGCTACTGTCGCACCCGGGGGTGCCGCCGGTCCATGCCCTCGGGCGGTTGGCGGACGGGCGTCCGTTCCTGGCGATGCGGCTGATCCGCGGACGCACCCTGGCGGACGAGCTGGCGGCCGCTGACTTGGTGGCTGACCGGCCGCGCCTGCTCGGGGTGTTCGAGCAAGTTGCACAGACGGTCGGGTACGCCCATGCGAAGAAGATCGCCCACCGGGACTTGAAGCCGGCGAACGTGATGGTCGGGGCGTTCGGCGAGGTCCAGGTCATGGACTGGGGGCTCGCCAAGGTCTTGGGCGGGGCGATCGACAGTCCCGCAGCGCCGCGCGGCGTGGCGGTTGACCCCGGCGCCACGGTGGCCGGGGAGGCGAAGGGGACGCCGGCGTACATGCCGCCGGAGCAGGCCCGCGGGGAGTGGGACACCGTGGACGCCCGGGCCGACGTGTTCGCCCTCGGCGGCATCCTCTGCGCCGTCCTGACCGGTCACCCGCCGTACGGCGGGGACACGGTCACCGAGGTGGTGGGGCGGGCTGCGGCCGGTGACGTGGCGGACGGGTTGGCCCGGGTCGACCGGTGCGGGGCGGACGCGGAACTGGTCGGGCTGTGCCGGCGGTGCCTGGCTCCGACCCCTGCCGACCGCCCGGCGGACGCGAAGGCGGTGGCGGAGTCGGTGGCCACGTACCGGTCGGAGGTCGAGAAGCATGCCCGGAGGGCAGAGACCGAGCGGGCCGCGGCCAAGGCGGAGGCTCGGGAGCAGCGGAAGCGGCGGCGGGCGGTGCAGTGGGCGGCCGGGGTGGCGGCCGCGGTGCTGCTGGCCGGGATCGCCGGGACGACGGTCGGGTTGATCCGGGCGGACCGCGCCCGGACGGACGCGGACAACGCCCGGCGGGAGGCGGACGCCCGGCGGGTCACGGCGGAGGCGGCGCGGGCGGCGGAGGCCGAGCAGCGGGAGAAGGCCGAGGCGGCCCGGGCGGAGGCGGTGAGGAAGGAGGAGGAGGCGGAGGCGGTGGTCAAGTTCTTCGAGCGGCGGGTGCTGGCGGCCGCCCGGCCGCGGGGGCAGGAGCGCGGGCTCGGGCACGACGTCACCCTGCGGGACGTGCTCGCCGCCGCCGTCCCGGCCCTGGACGGCGGGTTCGAGGGCCACCCGCTGGTCGAGGCCCGGCTGCGGATGACCCTGAGCCGGACGTTCGCCACCCTGGGGGACGACCGGGCGGCGACCGAGCAGCTCGAGCTGGCCCGGGCGCTGCTGGTCGAGCACCGCGGCCCGGACCACCCGGCCACCCTCCTGTGCGTCCGGCTGCTCGCGTCCCGGTACCTGGCCGGGGACCGGAAGGCGGAGGGGCTGGGGCTGCTGGAGGGGGCCCTGGCCGCGTACCGGCGGGCCGCCGGCCCGGACGACCCGGCTACCCTGGACTGCGTCCACGCCCTGGCCAACGGGTACGCCGCCGCCGGCCGGCACGCGGACGCCGCCCGGGCGCACGAGGCGGTCCTGGCCGCCCGCCGCCGGGCCCTCCCGCCGGGCCACGGGCACACCCTGGACAGCGCGCAGGCCCTGGCCGACAGCCTCGCCGAGCTGGGCCGGCACCCGGAGGCACTGGCCCTACGGGAGGAGGCCCTGGAGGGCCTCCAGCGGGTGCTCCCCCGGGACCACCCGGACACCCTCCGGGCGATGCACCACCTGGCCTACAGCTACGACGCCGTCGGCCGGCCCGCCGACGCCCTGCGGCTGCGGGAGCGGGCCCTGGCCGGCCGCCGGCGGGTGCTCCCGGCGGACCACCCGGACCTGCGGCACAGCCTGCTCGCCCTGGCCGCCAGCTACGCCGCCGCCGGGCGGCCCGCGGAGGCGCTGGGGCTGCACGAGGAGGTGCTGGCCGGGCGGCGGCGGGCCCACCCCGCGGGCCACCCGGCCGTCCTGGAGGCGGTGGCCGAGGTGGCCGCCGGGTGCGCCGCCCTCGGGCGGTGGGGCGACGCCCTCCGGCACTGGGAGGAGGCCCTGGCCGCCCACCGCCAGGGGCACCCCGCAAACCACCCGGGGCCCCTGGCGGCCCTGCGGGGCGTCGCCGAGGCCCTGGTCGGGCTGGGCCGCGGGGCGGAGGCCGTCGGGCGGATCGACGCGGGGGTGGGGGCGGCCGGGCGGGACGGCGACCCGGAGCTGGTCCGGGCGGTGTTGGACGTCCGGCTGCGGCACTTCCAGCGGGCCGGCGACCCGGCCGGGTGCCGGGCCACGGCCGAGACGTGGGAGAAGCAGAACCGCCCCGACTCCGCCAGCGTGTACGCCGCGGCTCGGTATCGGGCGGCCGCCGCGACCGTGTACGATAAGAACGGTCAACCCGCCGACGCGGCGGCCGACGCCGACCGGGCGATGGCGTGGCTGGCCAAGGCCGTCGCCGCCGGGCTGCGGGACCGGGCCTTGCTGGAGGCGGCTGACCTGGAGTTCCTCCGCGGCCGGGCCGACTTCCGGGAGCTGGTCGCGGCGCTGCCGTACCTCGCCCCGCCGCCACGGGAGGTGCGGCCGTGACCGGCGGATCACCCGTCCGGGTCGTCCAGCAGGCGGAACGGGAGCACGACCGATACCTGACGGCGGGACTCGACCAGGACGTACTGCACGACCAGCGGCGGGACGACGCCGATCCAGAGCTGGGCCGGCACGCCGACGAGGTCGCGGAGCGGCTGGCCGAACTGCGGGTAGAGGTGCAGGCGGCGGTCGATCTCCCGGGCGGCCGCCAGCACCCGCGGGGCGAGGCCGAGCGGACGCACGCGGTTCACCAGTTCCACGAACTCGTCGCGGACCCGGCCCGAGTACGACACCCCGTAGGGGATGGGCTGCTCATCCATTTGCGTCGGGCGCGTCGAGGCCGCGGACCACGTCGTCGAACGTCAGCCCGCCGGTCGCCTCGATCTCCCGCAGCCCGGCCGCGACCTCGTCGTCCGTGAACTCCCGGCGTGCCCGGTCCAACACCTCGGGCGTCGGGTCGATCGGGACCGGGGCGTCGGCCTGCCCCACGTCTTCTTCCCGGTTCATCTCTCGCCTCCTCAGGTTCGCACCCGCAGTTTACCCCACGCCGCCGGCGTGTTCTAGGCTAGGGCGTGAGCGGTTCAGCCCCGGCCGGAGCACCCGCATGCGGTTCATCATCGCCAACGAGTTCTACCAGCAGATGCTCCAGACCCCGGGGCACACCCCGGACTGCTACGTCCGCCCCGGCGAGTACCTGCACCACATGTACATCGACGGCGTCAAGTACGCCATCGCCCCGGCCGTCGCCGACTGCCTCGCCGAGGCCGAAAGCAAGGGCGACGCCGAGGCCGTCGCCCACCTCCGCCTCCACCAACTCCACTACGAACACCTCCTCGCCGACGCCGAGCGCACCGGCACCCTCACCGACGAGGTCACCCTCCTCGGCGACGCCCCCCCTGCCGACGACGAGGGGATGCCCGTCGTCGGCAACGCCTACGCCCCCCGCCTCCCCACCCGCTGGGAGGACCTCGGCCTCGACCTCCCGTTCATCTTCGACCTGGCGCTGCGCACCATCTACACCCGCGGCCAGACCACCGGCGGCGAACTCGCCAACCTCATGGCCGTCCCGTTCGCGGTCATGAACCCGGTCTTCCAGGCGATGCGGAAGCAGACCCTGATCGACATCGTCTCCCAGCGCGGCAACAGCGGGGACGCCGGGTTCGTGTACGAGATCAAGCCGCCGAAGGGCACCGCCGCCCTCCAGGACGCCCTCGACAAGACCACCTACGTCGGCCCCGCCCCGGTCCCGTTCGCCGACTACGTCGAGAGCGTGTTGGCCCAGACGGTGAAGAAGTTGTGCGTCACCCGCCGGAGCATCCGCCGGGCGTTCGAGGACCTGGTCATCACCGAGGACGTGTTCAACGAGATCGGCCCGGCCATCAACTCCGCCCAGAGCATCTTCTTCTTCGGGTACCCCGGGAACGGCAAAACCAGCGTCGCCGAGCGGATCACCCGGCTCATGGGCGACGCCATCCACGTCCCGCACGCGGTCGAGGCGAACGGCCAGATCATCAAGGTGTTCGACCCGATCCAGCACACCCCGGTCGCCGACGACGAGGCCGCCGGCGACGGCACCGAGACGGTGCTGCGGCGCGGCGGGAACTACGACCAGCGGTTCGTCCGGGTGAAGCGGCCGACGATCGTGGTCGGCGGCGAGCTGACGATGCCGATGCTCGACCTGAAGTTCAACCCGGTCGGCAAGTACTACGAGGCCCCGCTCCAGATGAAGGCGAACGGCGGGATCTTCATGATCGACGACTTCGGCCGCCAGCAGGTGCGGGCGATGGACCTGCTGAACCGGTGGATCGTCCCCTTGGAGAAGAAGTACGACTACCTGAACACGGTGAACGGGACGAAGATCGAGGTGCCGTTCGACCAGGTGCTGATCTTCAGCACCAACCTCGACCCGCACCAGCTGGCCGACGAGGCGTTCCTGCGGCGGATCAAGTTCAAGATCGAGATCCGCGACCCGAGCGAGGAGCAGTACCGGCGGATCTGGGAGCTGGTCTGCCGGGCGCGGCGGGTGGAGCACGACGAGCGCGGCGTCGACTACCTGGTGCAGAAGTGGTACCGGCCGACGAGTCGGCCGTTCCGGATGTGCCAGCCGCGGGACATCCTGGACCAGATGATGTCGATCGCGAAGTACAACATGGAGCGGGTGAACTTCTCCCCGGACCTGATCGACGCCGCGTGCGCCACGTACTTCATCAGCGCCGAGAAGAAGGACTTCGGGGCGAAGGTGCGGATGGAGTAGGTTCGACTCCCACGTCTCAAGTCACGCCCCCCGCTCGCGGGGAAGTCACACTTCACTTCGAAATCGTGTGCGGCGTTGGCCGCCGCGGCCCGGGACGCGGATTAGCCGGGTGTAACAGGTCTGTCGGGTCGGTGGCCGCGAGAACCACTTCATAAGGCCCCCCGCGTCGGGGGGCGGTGACGCCCACGATCCGGGCCGCGGGCCGGCCGACAGCCGCAGCAGGAGAGCATCATGTTCGGTCACCTCCCCCTCCGCGCCCTGGCGGTCCTCGCCGCCGGCGCCTGGCTCGCCGGCGGGCCGGCCGCCCGGGCCGCGGACCGGTCCGTCAAGGACTGGCAGTTCCTCGGGGCCGGCGGGCAGCTGAAGGCCGGCACCGCGTACACGCTGTACAACGTCACGGACAAGGAGTCGCTCCGGTTCGGGAAGCGGGCGGCCGGGATCAACCTGGAGTGGGACAAGTCGAAGACGCTGAACAACGTCAAGGTCGTCGTCGAGGGGGGCGGGACCGGGCCGGTGAAGTACGGGGACAAGGTGGCCGTCCACGTCGCCAACGGCGGGCACCTGAAGTACCAGAAGCGGGACGTCGGCATCAACCTGAGCTGGTCCAAGGACCCGGTGTACGAGTTCACGATCACCGGCGGGGCGAAGGGCACCCCGGTCCCGCTGAACGCCACCGTCGGGCTGTACAGCGCCACCGAGAAGGACTTCCTGATCTACGCCGACCGGCCGGCCGGGATCAACCTCCGGTGGTACAAGGACCGGGACAAGGGCGGCCTGCTGGACGCCGTGAAGGACGCGGGCAAGGACCTGGTCAAGGAGGGGCTGAAGGAGCTGGCGGCCGACTTCATCAAGGGCAAGTAGTCGGGGGCGGGTCGGTGCGGCCGGCGGGCCCGCGGGCGAACCCCGCGGGCCCGCCGCTTTTCCGTCCCCGTCCGGGGCCGGCGGTTGCGGGTAAACTGGGGCATGGCCGCGCTCGAACCACGCCTGAAGGCCCGGGCCGCGGACCTCGGGTTCGCGCTGTCCGGGGTCGCGCCCGCCACCGACGCCGACGGGTTCCCGCGGTTCCGCGAGTGGCTGGCCCGCGGGTACGGCGGCGAGATGACGTACCTGCACACGCAGGGCGAAGCCCGCCGCCACCCGCGCAGCATCCTGGAAACCGTTCGCAGCGTGGTGATGCTCGGGATGGAGTATGGCGGGCGAACCCGGAGCGTCAGCGACGGGGTGCGCGACGGACACCCCGTCGCTGACGCTCCGGGTTCGCCAGGCCGCGTCGCCGCCTACGCCGCCGGCCCCGACTACCACCGGTTCATCTGGGACCGGATCAACGCCCTCGCCGCGTGGCTCGAAGCCGAGGTGCCGGGCTGCCGGACCGAGGCGGTCGCCGACACCGCCCCGCTGCTGGAGCGCGACTTCGCCCGCCGCGCCGGCCTCGGGTGGGTTGGCAAGAACACGATGCTGCTGAACCCCCGGCGCGGCAGCTTCTTCTTCCTCGCCGCCGTCCTCACCGACCTCGAACTCGTCCCGGATGCCGCCTTCGCCGGGTCGCACTGCGGCACCTGCACCGCCTGCCTCGACGCCTGCCCGACCGCGGCGTTCCCCGAGCCGTTCGTCCTCGACGCCACCCGGTGCGTCAGCTACCTGACGATCGAACTCCGCTCACCCATCCCGCCCGAACTCCGGGAGGGCGTCGGGGGCTGGCTGTGGGGCTGCGACGTGTGCCAGGACGTGTGCCCGTGGAACCGCCGGCCGTCGCCGGGGCCGGTCGGGTTCCCGCACGACCCGGGGCTGGAGTGGCTCGACCCGGTGGAGTTGTTGGGGCTGGACGCGGCCGCGTTCCGGGAGCGGTTCAAGCGGACGGCGCTGTGGCGGAACCGTCGGGCGGGGCTGCTGCGGAACGCGGCGGTGGTGCTGGGGAACGTGGGGGACGGGCGGGCGCTGCCGGCGCTGGAGCGGGCGCTGGCCGACCCGGAGGAGGTGGTGCGCGACGCCGCCGCGTGGGCGATCGGCCGCGTCCGTCAGCGGTCAGCCGGATAGCTCCGCCCAAGTCCGACGGGACTGGTACAACTCGACGAGGATCCCGACGTTCTCGACCTTCAACCCCGGCTTCGAGAACCACGCCCAGTTGCTATTCTTGCGGAGTATCTCGAACCGCCCGAGTTCGTCGAACCCGACATGGGACACTGCGTCCCAGGCGAGGACGCCGTTCCGCGAGTGGAACCCTTCCCGCCCGAGCCCGACCGGCCCGAACCATGCGACCTCCCCGGCGGCCAGGGCGAGTAGGGTGGCCGCCCGGACCCGCGGGTCGACCTCGCGGTGGAGCCGGGCCGCGAACTCCACTAACCGGTCCACCCGCTCGGCGGAGAACAGGAAGGTCCGGCCGTCCGCCCGGCGGAAGCCGGCCCGGAACACGCCGTCCCCCGGCCCCCGGGTCTTCTGCTCCAGAACCCCGGTGACGTCCTCCCAGCGGGTGAACGTGGTCGAGAACCGGGTCCCCACCCGCACCCCGGTCGGGTACACGCCGAGCCGGGTCGGGAACAGGAACTGGTGCAGGGCGAACGCCACGAGGAGCACGGCGAGCGGGGCGCCGAGCGCGGCGAGCCAGAACGCCCTCTCGGTCCGCACAACGCCGGCGAACACCCCGCCGGCGAGCACCAGCATCACGGCCGCGAGGCCGAGGGACTTGAGCGCCACGCCCACTGCGGCCGGGTACTCGGAGTCGGGCGGTCCGTCCGGGACGGCGCCGGCGTGTTCGGAGTCGGCGCCGGCACCCATCACTGGTCCCTACCGCGTCTCGAGTGTGAACTGCGGAAAGTCGTCGGTCCGCCCCCGGCGGAGGCGGAAGGACTGTCTGAGCGCCACGGACTTCACCCACCCGCCCGTTCTACGAGCCGCATGGTAGCCGGCCTTCCTCCGGTTGTAGACGTCGAAGGCCAGTCGCGACCGCCGGGCGTCGATCAGCCAGTATTCGGGTACCCCCGCCTCGTGGTACGCGGTCCGCATCCAGTCGGTGTCCTTCTCCTGCGACACGTCGCTGACGATCTCGACGACCAGGTCCGGCGTCCCGATCACCTCGGTCGCTTCGGCCGCCGGGTTGCCGCCGTTCGAGAACCGCACCCGGCCAGACCGGTACGACTCCCGCGAGATGAAGAACCCGTCGGGAAGGGTCGCGAACCCCGCCTCGTCGTTCGACCAGAGCATCCCGGCCGTCGCGAACCACCCCCGCTCGACCTTCGCCAACCCGTGCAGCGTCACGACCAGCGCCCCGCGGATCAGCACGTTCGCCAGGGGCTCGGACCGGCTGAAGTCGGCCCAAACCTCGCCGCGGAGGAAGTGGACCGGCAGTTTCTCCGGCAGCCGTGCGAAGTGGACCCAGTCGCGGAAGGCGGCGAGGTCGGTGATGCCGGACGGAATCCGCACCACGCCGTGGTGCGGCGAGACGATCGTGGTCATCCCCGGTCCTCCGGACCGCACTCTACCCGCCCCCGGCCGCCGCCGCCACGCCGGCCGACCGGTACCGGCCGCTCCGGCCGCAAGGCCGTACCACTTACCCCGTTTCAGCAGTTTCTCATTCCCACCCGGCTAGAATCGGGTACGCTCATCGGGAGACCGCCACTCGCCGCCGGCCCGGCCACCGCACGCCCGGCCACACGGAATCGACATGCACCTGCTCTCCACCCTTTCCGCCCGCGGCCTCCTCTCCGACGCCGACCGCCCCCGCGCCGCCGAGGCCATCAAGGCCGCCCCCGAGTTCCCCCCTCATCAAGTCCTCATCGACAAAGGGTTCCTCCGGGAAGACGTCGTCCTCCCCGTGCTGGCCGAGGAGTTCGGGCTGGAACTGGTGGACCTGAGCCACGCCTCGATCGAGCCGGGCGTCCTCACCGCGATGCCGCAGAAGCTCGTCCACCGCAAGAACCTGATGCCGATCGCCCGGAACAACGGCACCCTCGTGGTCGCCACCGGGGACCCGTTCGACGCCTACGCCCTCGACGAGTTGCAGACCCTCACCGGCCTGCACGTCATGCCCGTGCTGGCCCCGCGGAACGAGATCGCCCGCCTCCGCAAGCAGCACTTCGGGGTCGGCGGCGACACCGTCGCGGCCCTGGCGGAGGAGGCGAAGGCCGCGGACGAGGACATCGAGTTCCTAGAGGGGATCGAGGCCGACGACTCGGAACTCGCCAAGCAGGCGCAGGAGGCGTCCGTCGTCCGGCTGGTCAACCAGATCCTGATCGAGGCGGCGAACGAGCGGGCGTCCGACATCCACGTCGAGTGCGAGGAGAAGGGGATCCGGATCCGGTACCGGATCGACGGCCTGCTCCAGATCCAGAACCTGCCCCCGGAGATCAACCGGTTCCAGCTCGCGATCATCAGCCGGATCAAGATCATGGCCCGGCTGAACATCGCCGAGAAGCGGCTCCCGCAGGACGGCCGGATCAAGATGAAGGTCCAGGGGCGGGAGATCGACGTCCGCGTCTCGATCATCCCGATGACCCACGGCGAAGGCATCGTCATGCGGCTCCTCGACAAGGGCCGGATGGCGTTCAACCTGTCCAACTGCGGGATGCTGCCGGACATCTACGGGACGTTCAAGCAGCTCATCGACCGGCCGCACGGGATCGTCCTGGTCACCGGCCCGACCGGCTCCGGGAAGTCGACCACCCTGTACTCGGCCCTGAACGAGATCAAGGACGAGGTCACCAAGATCATCACCGTCGAGGACCCGGTCGAGTACCACCAGAACGGCATCTCGCAGATCCAGACGCACGCCAAGATCGGCCTCACCTTCGCCCACGCCCTGCGGTCGATCCTGCGGCACGACCCGGACGTCATCCTGGTCGGCGAGATCCGCGACCTGGAGACCGCCGAGATGGCGATCCAGGCGTCGCTCACCGGGCACATGGTGTTCTCGACCCTCCACACCAACGACGCCCCCAGCGCGTTCACCCGGATGGTGGACATGGGGGTCGAGCCGTTCCTCGTCTCGTCCACGGTCGAGGGCGTCATGGCCCAGCGGCTGGTCCGGACCGTCTGCCCGGAGTGCAGGCAGGCGTTCGTCCCCGACCCGGAGGACCTGCCGCTCGACTTCCCGCTCCGCCGCAACGGGGTGAAGCCGGCCCCGGACGTCGCCATCCAGCAGGGGTTCGTGGAGATGATGGACACCGCCGCCCACCACGACGGCAAGCTGTGGAAGGGGGTCGGGTGCCGGGCCTGCCGGCAGAGCGGGTTCCGCGGCCGGACCGGGATCCACGAGCTGCTCGTCAACAACGACGTCATCAAGGACCTCGTCTCCCAGCGGGTGAACTCCGGGGTGATCCGGCTGGAGGCCCTGAAGACCGGGATGATCACCCTCCGGCAGGACGGCTGGCGGAAGGTGCTCAACGGCACCACCACCGTCGACGAGGTGACCCGGACGACGGCCGGGGACATCAGCTAGGAAGTGGGCGGTGGTGAGTGGGCAGTGGACAGTCGGGAAACTGCCCCCACCATGCCGGCTGGTTTTGTCTGTCCACTGCCCACTCACCACCGCCCACTACTGACATGCCCGACTTCACCTACGAAGCCCTCGCCCGGACCGGGGCCAAGTCGGCCGGGACGCTGACCGCCAACAGCGAGCGGGAGGCGGCCCTGATCCTCGACGGCCGGGGGCTGTTCCCGGTCCGGATCACCCCGGCCCGGAGCCGGTCGGCCGGCGGCGGCGGGTTCTTCGCCAAGAAGGTGAAGGGCCGGCAGCTCGCCACCGTGTACTCCCAGCTCGCCGACCTGCTCAACTCCGGCGTCCCGCTGCTCCGGGCGCTGGAGCTCTTGGAGCGGCAGAGCAGCAACCCGACCCTGCAGGCGGTCGTCCGGGAGGTGCGGGCGAAGGTGGCCGACGGGACCGGGCTGGCCCAGGCGATGGGCCAGCACCCGCACGTGTTCAACGACCTGGCGGTCAGCATGATCCGGGCCGGCCAGGAAGGCGGCTTCCTGGAGGACGTGCTGAAGCGGATCGCCGACTTCGTCGAGCACCAGGAGGACCTGAAGGCGAAGGTGGTCGGGGCGCTGGCCTACCCGGTGTTCCTCGCCATCGCCGGGTTCGTGGTGCTCAACGTCTTGATCATCGGGTTCGTCCCGAAGTTCGAGCAGATCTTCGTGAAACTCAAGGAGAAGGGCGAGCTCCCGGCCCTGACCCAGTACCTGATGAGCTTCAGCCAGTTCCTCCAGGACTACTGGTGGGCGGTCCTCGGGGCGGGGGTCGGCGCGGCCGTCGCGTTCCGGGCGTGGGCCACGTCCCCGGGCGGGCGGGTCACCATGGACCGGACCAGGATCCGGCTCCCGCTGTTCGGCCCGATCTTCCTGAGCCTCGCCCTGTCCCGGTTCTGCCGCATCCTCGGGACGATGCTGCACAACGGCATCCCGATCTTGAAGGCCCTGCACATCGCCAAGGACTCGACCGGCAACCGGGTCCTGTCGGCCGCGATCGAGAAGGGGGCCCAGAACGTGACCGCCGGGCAGAAGCTGGCCGACCCCTTGCGGCGGAGCGGGTACTTCCCGCCGGACGTGGTGGAGATGATCACCATCGCGGAGGAGGCGAACACCCTGGAGACGGTCCTGGTGAACGTCGCCGACGGGCTGGACAAGCGGACCGGCCGGAACCTGGACCTGATGGTGAAGCTGCTGGAGCCGCTGATGCTGCTGGTGATGGCGGCGGTGACCCTGGTGATCGTCGGCGGGCTGCTGCTGCCGGTGTTCAAGATGGGCCAGGCGGTGAACTAGCCAGCCGTCCCGAGCGGGGGGCGTGAGCCCCCTGTGTCTTCGGACCCACAGGGGGCTCACGCCCCCCGCTCGGGAGGTGGTTGCCAACTGGCCCTGACTCTCACAGTTTGTTTAGCACCCGCCCCGCTATACTGAGGACACGGATTCGGCCAACCGTCGCCCGCCCCCTGCCGCCGCCGGCCACCCCAAGGAGAGACCCCGCCATGTTGCTCACGACCGCCCGCACGACCCGCCGCGCGGCCGCCCGCCGGTCCGGGTTCACCCTGCTCGAAATCCTCGTCGTGGTGGCCATCATCGTGATCCTGGCCGGGGTCGCGGTCGTCGCCGTGCCGCGGTACATCGAGGACGGCCGGCGGACCTCGGCCCTGGCCGGGTGCAAGAACCTGGCGACGGCGATCGAGGCGTACACGACCAACCCGGGCAACCCGGACGGCATCCCGCCGAGCCAGCTCGCCGACCTGGTCCGGCCCCCGTTCGGCGGCCCGTCGTTCCTCCGCAACGGGGAGGCCGACACCCGGGACCCGTGGGGCAAGCCGTACAACATCGAGCAGTCCCAGCGGGGCGACGGGACCGTGTACTACCTGGTGACCACCACCGCCGGCGACAACACGACCCCGATCAGCCAGTTCGGCATCGGGCTCGGCGCCCAGCCCAAGTTCTGACCCGTCGCCCTCAAACCCGGTGCCGCCATGCCGCCCCGCCGCGCCCGCCGCCCCGGGTTCACGATCTTCGAGCTGATCGTGGTGCTCGCGCTGCTCATCATCCTGGCGGCGGTCGCCATCCCGACCAGCGAGTCGCTGTACGGCGACTCCCGGTCGAAGGCGGCGGCCGACCAGGTCCGCGGGGAGTTGGCCGCGGCCCGGGCGTGGGCGATCGAGGAGGGCCGGCCGTACCGGGTCGCCGTCTCGGACGACGGCAAGCGGGTCCGCCGGGCGGCCGAGGACGAGTGGGACCAGCAGGCCGGGGCCGAGGCGGCGGCGGGGGCCCGGCGGGTCGAGGTCGCGCTGGAGAAGGTGACCGCCAAGGTGCAGACCGACGGCGACGAGACCCCGCTGCCGGAGAACGGGTGGGTGACGGTCGCCGTGTTCCTCCCCGACGGCACCTGCCGCGTCCCCCCGGGGTCGAACCCGACCCACTTCGTCGCCCTGACGGAGGACGGGCGGAACGCGTCCGGGCTGCGGGTGGCCGTCCGCGGCCTGACCGGGCACACCAAGGTCGCCCCGCCGCCCAAGACCGGGGGGTCGCCGTGAGGCTCCGCCCGCCCCGCCGCCCGCGCCGCGGGCTCACCCTGATCGAGATCCTCCTGTCGCTGGCCATCTTCGTGATGGCCCTGGCCGCCCTCAGCCGGCTCGTGGACATGGGGACCGACCGGGAGGCGGACGCCCGCCAGCACGCCGCCGCCGCCCGGCTCGCCACCAGCAAGCTGGCCGAGGTCGAGGCCGGGGCCGAGGCCCTGACCTCCAACTCCGGCGGGTTCGACGGGGCCGACGCCGCGTGGACGTGGCAGATGACCGCCGAGCTCGCCGGCACCAACCTGTACCTGGTCACGGTCACCGTCAGCCGCGACCTGAAGGGCCGGCCGTTCTCGCTCAAGCTGTCGCAGATGGTGCTCGACCCGACGATCAAGGGGACGGCCGCCGAGGCCGCCCGGCCCGACCCGACCGGAGGTGCCCCGTGACCCGCGTCCGCCCGGCCCGCCGGCCCGGCTTCACGCTCCTCGAACTCCTGCTCGCCCTCGGGCTCGGGGTGGTGCTCCTCGGCGCCCTGTACGTCGCCCTCGACACCACCCTCCAGCAGACCCAGACGAGCCGGGACGCGGCCGACGTCGAGGGGCTGTCCCGGGCGGTGTTCAACAAGGTCGGGGTCGACCTGGCGAACGTCCTGGGGCCGGTCCCGCCGAAGTCCGGCGGCGGCGTCCCGGAGACTGCCACGCCCGCGCCGACCACGCCCGCGCCGACCACGACCACCCCGTCCGCGACGACCCCGCCGGCGACGACCACCCCGACCGACATGGCGGCCGCGGAAACCGAGGCCGACCCGGACGCGACGGCGATGGAGGACCCGGCGGCGGGGAACACGACCCCGGCGACGAACCTGCCGCTGCAGCTCGGGGTGGTCGGGGACGGCACCCGGATGACGGTGTTCGCCAGCCGGGTGCCGTTCGCCGGCGCCCCGGCCGGGCAGATGTGGGCGACCGCCGACGGCGGGCAGCAGATGTCCGACCTGGTGCGGGTCGACTACGGGCTGGCGCCCGGCGGCGGGCTGTACCGGCGGGAGTCGCCGTGGGTGACCGCCCAGGGGGTCGGCGACGTGGACCCGTCGAACGTCACCGCGGAGCCGGGGGACGTGATCGCGGACGAGGTGACCGGGGTGCTGTTCGAGTACCACGACGGGACCGGGTACGTGGAGTCGTGGAGCGGCGGCGGCTCGGTCCCGGCCCCGCCGCGGGCCGTCCGCGTCACCCTCACGTTCTCCTTCCCGAACCCGCGCGGCGGCGACCCGATCGAGCGGACGGTGTCCCAGGTGATCGTCGTCCGGACCGCCCCCGGCGACGTGACCCCGGAGCTGACCGACCCGGTCGTGTCGAGCGGCGCCACGCCCGCCCCGGCGACCGACCCGGCGGCCGCGGGCGGGTCCGGCACCACCGGCGGCTCCGGCGGGACGAGTCCCGCCAGTTCCGGCTCCGGTTCGAGCGGCACGAAGCCCAGCTCGGGTTCGGGCGGCAACACGTCCAGCCCGGCGAGTAGCGGGTCGGGCGGGAAGACGGGCGGGGCGAGCATGAGCGCGCCGACCGGCACCGGCTCGGGTCACGCCCCGACCGGCGGCACCACCGGGAGCGGGGGTACGGGCGGCACCGGCGGCCGGCCCACCGGCGGCACGGGCGGGACGTCGGGCGGCCGCACGACGGGGGGTGGCAAGTGACCCTGAACCGCCCCGCCGCCCCGCCGCCCCGCCACCCTGGCCGCCCCGGCTACGTCCTGCTCGCCGTGCTGATCGTGATCGTGGTGCTGGCGCTAGCCTCGTACCGGTTCACCGACGCGATGACCGGGGAGTTCCGGGCGGCGGTCCGCACTTCGGACGCCGCCCAGGCCCGGGCCGCCGCCGTGTCCGGCGTCCACTACGCCGCCGACCTCCTGGCCGACCCGGACACCGTCAAGACGGTCCTCGGGTCCGACCCGACGGCCGACAACCCGAACGTGTTCGACGAGGTGGTGGTCCGGGCCGGGGACGCCTCGACCCGGGAGGCCCGGTTCCGGATCGTGTCGGTGGCGCTGCTCGGGCCGGGGCAGTACGAGCAGCGGGCCGCCCTGACCGACGAGGGCGGGAAGCTGAACATCAACGCCATGGCCGCCCAGGACCGGGACGGGCAGGTGCTGTACAACGCCCTGATGCAGCTCCCGGGGGTGACCGAGGACGTGGCCGACGCGATCGTCGACTGGGTGGACGCGGACGACAACGCCCGCGCCGCCGGGGCCGAGAGCAGCTACTACCAGTCCCTGAGCAGCCCGTACCGGTGCAAGAACGGGCCGCTCAACTCGCTCGACGAGCTGCTCTTGGTCAAGGGCGTCACCCCGGGGCTCCTGTACGGCAACGACCGGAACCGGAACGGGGTGCAGGACGGGAACGAGGGGGAGGGCGGGGCGTTCGACCGCGGGCTGTCGGACTACCTGACGGTGTACGGCCGGGCGGTCGGGGTGGACTCCACCGGCCGGGCGCTGAAGGTGTACATCAACGGGCCGGACCTGAAGGCGGTGGCGACCGCCCTGGCCGGGTCCGGGGTCGGCGACGAGATGGTCGGCTACATCCTGGCCGCCAAGCTGCTCGGGACCACCCGGCTGGACGCGAGCGGGAACCCGCCGGCGGCGAAGGGGAAGGACGCGGCCCCGCCGCGGCCGACCCGGGCCGCCTCGCTCGACGAGCTGACGGCCGCCGTGGACGCGAAGCTGCAGGCGGCGACGGACGGGGGCAAGGCGGTGAACTCCGTCCTCGACCTGGCGAGCACCCGGGTCATGGTCAAGTCCGGCAGCGGGTCGGTCAACAAGGACGGGAAGTTCGACGGGGAGCCGGACGTGATCTTCGCCTCCCCGCTGAACGACCCCGGCCGGATGGCCGAGCTGCTGCCGGCCCTGCTCGACAAGGTGACGACGAAGGAGGCGGTCGAGCAGCTCCCGAAGCTGAACGTGAACACCGCCCCGCGCGAGGTCTTGCTCGGGCTGCCGAACCTGACCGCGGAGACGGTCGACGCGATCCTGGGGGCCCGGCCGGGGGTCACCCCCGGCACCCCGGCGCACGCCACCGGGGCGTGGCTGGTGACCGACGCGAAGGTCACCCCGCAGCAGTTCCGGCGGCTGGAGAAGTACGTCACCGGGACGTCGTCGGTGTACCGGGTGCAGGCCGTCGGGTACCTGGCCGGGGGCGGCCCGGTGGCCCGGGTGGAGGCGGTCATCGACGTGAACATGGGGGCCCCGCGGGTGGTGTACTTCCGCGACCTCGGCGACCTCGACACCCCCCGCGGGTTCGCCACCAGCGGGAAGTAGGGTGGGCCGGGTCGGGGGCTCGCCCGGCGCTACCGACCCGCAGGAAGCACGTGTTTTCGTGGCACCGGCATTCCTGCCGGTGCGGTTGGAGAACACCGGCAGGAATGCCGGTGCCACGGAAGCACCGCACCCCCGACAAGCTGCGGACCAGTAACTGAGGGCGGCATGTCCAAGTTCATCGCGATCGACCTGGACCCGCAGGGGGTGTTCGCCGTCGCCGGGGCGGCCCGGGGCGGCAGGGCGGCGGTCGAGCAGGCCGTCGCCTGGGACGGCCCGGAGGCCGCCGGCGGGCCGCCGCCGCTCACCGCCGAGACCGCCAAGCGGCTCGGCGAGCAGTTCCGCGAGCGGCTCCGGGCGGCCGGCGCCGGCCAGGCCCCGGCCCTCGTCAGCATCCCCCGCGACCGGGTCATCCTGAAGGAGCTGCGGTACCCCCGGGTGCCGCCGGCGGAGGAGCCCAACCTCGTCCGGTTCCAGGCGGTCAAGGAGCTGACCGACTCCCCGGACGACGTGGTCCTCGACTACGTCCCGCTGGCCGGGCCGGCGGACGGGGAGCGGCGGAGCATGGCGGTCGCGGTCCGGAAGGACCTGTACGCCGCCGTCCAGGCGTTCTGCTCCGCCGCCAACCTCCGGCTCGCGGCCGTCACCCCCCGGCCGTACGCGGTCGCGGCCGGGCTGGCCCGGGCGGCGGCCGCCGACCCGGCCGGGGCCCCGGGCGAGGCGGTCGCGGCCCTGACCCTCGGGCCGGGCGGGGGCGAGTTCACCGTCGCGTCCGGCGGCGAGGTGACGTTCACCCGCACCGTGCCGGGGCCGGTCGTCGGCAACGCCGCGCTGCTGCTGGCCGAGGTGCGGCGGAACCTGACGGTGTACGCCGGGGCGAACCCGGGGACGCCGATCGGGGCGCTGTACGTCGCCGAGGTGGACGGCCCGTGGGCGGCCAAGCTCGGGGCGGCCCTGGGGCTGCCGGTCCGGGCGTACGACCCGCTGGCCGGGGCCGCCGCGGACGTGGCCGGGCCGGCCCGCGGGCGGTTCGCCGGGGCCGCCGGGCTGCTCGCCGCCCGGGCCGCCGGGGACCCGCCGATCAACTTCGCCGCCCCGCGCCAGCCGCGGGCCGAGGCGAACCCGAACCGCGGGCGGGTGATGCTCGCCGCCCTGGCCGCGCTCGTCCTGGCCGTGGGCGGGGCGGCCTACGGGTTCTTCACCCTGGAGTCGGCGGACAACGAGGTGGCCCAGCTGACCGCCGACCGGGACACGGCGAAGAAGCGGTGGGAGTCGCTGGAGCCGGAGGCGAAGCGGCTGGCCGCGGCCGACGGGTGGCGGGCCCGGCGGGTGGTGTGGCTGGACGAGCTGTACGACATGACCGACCGGTTCCCGGTGGCCGGCGGGTTCACCGCCAAGAGCTTCAGCGGCAAGGCCCCGGCCCCGGCCCCCGGGGCGGACGCGAAAGGGAAGGCAAAACCCGACATCCCCGGGTCGCTCGAGGTGAAGCTGACCGCCCGCGCCCAGGAGCCGGTGACCGTCCTGTTCGACGCGGTCCGGAAGGACGCTGTGGACCCGGCCCCGGTCCCGAAGGGGAAGGCCCCGCTGCCGCCGTTCTACTCGAAGGCGGACTTCACCTTCACCCCGAAGGACGAGCAGGGGGTGGTCCGGGCGGTGCTCGCCCCGCGGCCGCCGGAGAAGTACGTCAGGGCGGCCGCCCCGTTCCCGGTCCCGTCCCGGAAGAACTACCCGCCGCCGGCCGCCACCGCCAAGGAGAAGGAGGCGGCCAAGGAGCCGGAGAAGCCGAAGGAGCCGGAGAAGAAGGAGCCGGAGAAGCCGGCGACCGCCCCCGAGCCGAAGGCGGTCTCCGCCGGCTGACCCCGCCCCGGAAGACAGGCGGGCGTAGCCCGGTGTCTTCACCTCCCCCCTGGTGGGGGAGGTCGCCGGCGCAGCCGGCGGGTGGGGGGGAGAGCGACACGGCAGGACCGGCGACGGAGAGCGGCGGGGCAGCGTCCCCCCCACCCGGCGGCGGAGCGCCGCCGACCTCCCCCACCAGGGGGGAGGTGAGGACACGAAGCTGACCGCGCCCCGCCCCCGACCCGACACCGCGACGAAGGGCCCGCACCGATGACCGCCCGCGAGCGCTCCCTGGCCATCGGCCTGTCCGCCGCCGCCCTGATCGGCGGGGCCGGGTTCGTCGCCTACCAGTACGTCCTCACCCCCCTGCAGGAGAAGCGGGCGGCGGCCGACGCCCTCCGGGCGGAGGTCGACGAGCTGGAGGGGAAGGCCCGGGCGGTGGCCGCCGCCCGCCCGCGGATCGCCGAGGCGAAGCGGCAGAGCCTCCCGCCGGACCAGGAGGAGGTGGCCAAGCCCGAGTACCGGCGGCTCCTGGAGCGGCTGTTCCAGGAGGCCGGGATGAAGAACCACAAGGTCGCCGACCAGATCAAGACGCTGGACAGCCTCGGCCCGGCCCACCCGAAGATGGGCGGCCCGAAGCAGCCGGCGTACACCCGGCTGGAGTACACCGCCGACGCGTCCGACGTGAACGTCTGGCAGGTCGCCGACTTCCTCCGGGCGTTCCTCCGGCTCGACCTCCTGCACCAGATCACGGCGATCGAGATCACCCGGGACGACCGGCAGTCGGACCCGCGGAGCGGGCTCAAGCTGCACCTGGTGATCGAGGCCCTGATCCTGGACGGGGCGGAGCCGCGGGCGTCCCTGTTCCCGGTCACCAACGCGGTCGCGGCGGCCGGCGGGAACCTGGCCGCCCAGGCCGTCGCCCGGAAGCCGGAGGTGGTCCGCGGGCTGACCCCGGCCGCCCCGGTCCTGTCGCCCAAGAACCGCGACTACTCGTACCTCGCGTACAAGGACATCTTCTACGGCATCCTGGAGCCGAAGAAGCCGATCACGCCGTATTTCGACAAGCTGGCCGACGTGGTCCTGGCCCGGGACGAGAAGGGGGCGGAGGCCCGGGTCCGGATCCTCGGCGACGCCCCGCCCGGGGTGTCCCTCACCGCCACCGCCGCCGGGGCGCTGATCCCCCCGGGGGCGCTGAAGGTCGTGCCGAGCAACAAGGACCCGAAGGCGTTCACCGTCACCGTCCCGGCGGCCGCCCTGGACGAGGTGGCGGACGACGCCACCTCGACCGTGTCGGTCGTCGCCACCGTCCCGGACGGGTCGCCGCTGAAGGGGTCGTTCACCGTCTCGCTGGCCAAGCTGAAGGAGGTCACGCCCCCGCCGCCGCTGCTCGACATCGCCGGGTTCATCAAGCTGACCGGGCTGGTCGGGCGGGGCGGGGGCGACGAGTCGGTGCTGGCGATCATCCACGACGACGCGAACCCGTACCGGTACGAGGTGACGGTCGGGCCGAAGCGGGTCGAGGTGGTGAAGCTGAAGCCGCCGGGGGACAAGGGCCGGCAGAAGAACGAGCCGTGGCGGAAGGACCGGGACTACGACCACCCGCCGGGGGTGCTGGCGTTCACCGACGACTTCTCCGGGACGAAGCGGACGTTCAAGGTGGTGGCGGTCGACGCGGACGGGCTGGTGCTGTCGGAGGCGGGCCGGGTCGAGCCGCCAAAGGATGCGCCGAAGGGGCCGCGGGGGCCGCGGCCGAAGCAGGGGCCGGCCGACCCGCTGGCCGCCGTCGCCGGGGCCGCCGCGGCCGCCGCCCCCGCTCCCGTCTACTACAGGTGGGGGTTCGGGAAGTCGCTGAAGGAGTTGGTCCGGCTCACCCCGGCCGAGGCGTCGAAGGTGTTGAAGCGGGTGGCCGCCGTCGGCCCGCTCGTGTCGGCCGCGGACAAGCCGGCCGGGAACTGAGGGGTTCAGGTTTGTGGCACGGGTCTCCGACCTGTGTCGCCCCACAGGTCGGAGACCCGTGCCACGGCTCCCTTTCCGGAGGGCCGGCTTACCGCCACCTCTCATCCCGAACTCACTCCCACCCGGCGCGCGGGGTGCGATAAACTGGGTGGTGCCGGGCGGCGCCGGCGGCGATTAAAACGGCCTTGCGGCGCCGGTTTTCCGTTGCCCGCCCGGCCGGCGGACGGTATCTGACCGCTTCTCGTTCGCGACCACTACCGGCGGACCGGCGGGCACCCGTGGGGGAACGGGGCCCGCACCCGCGGCCGGCGGCGGTGGCCGCACACTTGGGGGACGACCATGCGACCGTGCCTCGGCACCCGCGCGGGTGCGCACGCCCGGAAGCCCCGGGGGTGGCTGCTGTCCGCGGCCGCCCTCGCCGGGCTGACCGGGTGGGCCGCCGCCCAGCCTCCCGTCCTGGAGCCCCCGGCCGGGGCCAAGAAGATGCCCGCCCCGGCCCAGCCCGGGACGCTCGCCCCGGCGCCGGCCGGCGGCGGGGCCGCCACCGCCCCGCCGGCCGCTCCGGAGAAGACCGTCACCGTCATGTTCGACCGGGCGGACTGGGAGTCCGTCCTGTCCTGGTTCGCCACCGAGAGCGGGCTCACCCCGATCTACAACGTCAAGCCGACCGGCAGCGTCACCCTGAAGTCCCCGAAGGGCCGCGGGCTGACGATGGGCGAGGTGGTGGACCTGCTGAACGACGCGATGATGCAGCAGAAGTTCATCCTCGTCCGCCGGCGGGTGTCGTTCACCATCCTCCCGGTCGACGAGAAGGTGGACGGGTCGGCGATCCCGCGGATCGAGCTGGAGGAGCTGCCGAAGCGCGGGACCACCGAGCTCGTCCAGGTGCTCCTCCCGCTCAAGACCCTGTCGGTCGAGGACACGGCCCCTGAGGTGAAGCAGTGGCTCACCCCGTTCGGGACCGTCACCTCCGTCGTCAAGATGAACACCCTGATCCTGATGGACACCGCCGGGAACATCAACCGGATCGTCCAGACCCTGAAGAAGGTCGAGGAGCAGAACGCCGAGGGCGACATCCTGACCCACCGGTTCGTCTACCGGAAGGCCACCGAGGAGGCGGACAAGCTCAAGACCCTGCTCACCGACAAGGACAGCACGGTGACCGTGGCCGGCGCCCCGGGGGCGACCGCCCAGCCGTACGTCGACCCGCGGACCGGCCAGCCGTACTACAGCCCGCAGTACCCGCAGTACCAGCAGTACGACCGGAACCAGCCGCGGGCAGGGCCGGCGAGCGGGCGGGTGAAGTCGGTGGCCATCACCGTGGACGTCAAGAGCAACTCGATCACCATCACCGCCCCGCCCGAGAAGATCGCGCTGGCCAAGCGGATCATCGAGGAGAACGACAAGCCGCTGTACAAGGACCAGCCGCCGGTCCGGGTCACCGACCCCGAGCTACGGAAGTACGCCGTCCCGGCCGGGACGGCCGACGCCATCTCCAAGGCGATCGGGGAGAAGAACCCGTCCATCCGGGTCGTCCCGCTCGTCCAGACGAGCGAGATCATGGTGTACGGCACCGCGGAGGACCACCTCCTCGTCGCCGCCCTGCTGAAGCTCAACGACGGGGCCACCGCCGTCCCGGAGACGGTCGTCATCCCGCTCGCCGGGTCCGACCCGGCGGAGATGGTCAAGACCCTGACGGGCCTGTTCCCGGCCACCGCCCCGAACGCCCCGTCCATCTCGGCCCAGCCGGGCGGGATGCCCGGGATCATCGTTAAGGGGACCCCGGACAAGATCGCCGAGGTCCGCAAGGCGGTCGAGACGATCGAGGGCCGGCCGGCCGCCGGCAGCCCGGGGTTCGATCCGAAGAGCCGGACCCTGTTCATCCCGGACGGCAGCACCTCGGTCCTGGCCGAGCACATCGGCCGGGTGCTGAACGGGACCGGCCGGCCGACGACGGTCATCGACCCGAACAACCCGCAGAAGCCGCTCATCCCGAACCCGAAGATCCCGCCGGCCCAGAAGGAGGAGCCGAAGGGGAAGGAGTCGGGTAAGCCGCTGTCGTCCGGCATGCGCGAGGCGCTGCCGGGCCGGGACATCCGGCTGGCCGGCGCCCAGATCACCGACCCGGAGAAGAAGGACGCGAAGGGGGTGACCATCGAGGTCAGGGGGAACCGGCTGATCGTCACCAGCGACGACCCGAAGACCCTGGACCTGGTCGCCGACCTGATCCAGTACTACCGGCCCGGCGCCCCGGCCCAGGAGAACCTGTTCAAGGTGATCCGGCTGCGGAACGTGGCCGCCGCCGACGCGGCCAAGGAGATCACCGAGATCTTCAACGGCCCGCAGCAGCAGCAGGGCGGACCGGGCGGCGGCCGGGGCGGCAACCCGCTCGGCGCCATCCTCGGCGGGGGCGGCGGGGGCGGGATCCTCGGCAGCCTGCTCGGCGGGGGCGGGGCGCCCGCGGTGTCCGGGGCGACCCCGAACCGGGTCCGGGTGGTGGCCGAGACGGCCAGCAACTCGCTGGTCGTGGTCAAGGCCAGCCCGATCGACCTGCTCACCATCGAGAAGCTGCTCCGGGACTACATCGACGGCGGGCCGAGCGAGGACGCCCTGACCCTGAAGACGCACATCGTCAAGGTGCGGAACGCGGACGCGGCCGAGATGGCGAGCATCGTCCGGGAGGTGTTCCGGGCGGCGACCGCCGCCGGGTCCGCCGGGCAGGTCGCCAACACCGCCTTCCCGTTCCCGTTCGCCCCGCAGCCGCAGCAGCAGCAGCAGCAGAAGCCGCCGGCCCTGTCGATCGCGGTCGACGACCGGAGCAACAGCCTGATCCTCCAGTGCACCGAGCAGCTGAAGGCGGAGATCGAGACCCTCGTCACCTCCCTGGACGAGGCGACGGTGAGCACCACCGAGGTGGTCAAGCTGGTGCAGCTGAAGGGCGTCGACCCGACCCTGGTGCAGCAGGCGGTGTACGCCATCCAGGGGCTGCAGGTCCCGCAGACCGGGCAGCGGCCCGGCGGGTTCGGCGGGAACCAGGGCGGGTTCGGCGGCGGGACCCTCGGCGGCGGCCTCGGCCAGGGCGGGTTCGGCGGCCTCGGCGGCGGGGGGCTGAACTTCGGCGGGCTGGGCGGCGGGTTCGGCGGGGGCCTCGGCGGCGGAACCCGCGGGACCGGCATCGGCGGGGTCGGCGGCGGCCGCGGTACCGGCGGCGGACTGACGGCCCCGCGGGGCGGCGGAACGACCGCCCCACGAGGAGGCGGCGGCGGGACACGCGGGGGCGGCCGCCAGGCGAACGCCGGCGGGACGGAGGGCCCCTTAAATTTTGACTACCGGGGCAAGGACGCCCCTCCGGCGCTGGTCTCCAAGACCCTGTACGACCCGGTGCTCGCGGCCGGGTACGACGGCCACGACAACTCCCCCACCGTCCCGGTCCGGCACCAGCCGGACCCGGCCCCGGCCGCCGGGCAGCCCCCGGCGGCCGGCGGGGCCGCCCAGCCGATGCCCGGGCAGGCGCCCGGCACCATCCAGGCCCCGCGCGGGCGGGCCGACGTCCAGCTCCTCCCCGGCCTCGACACCGCCGTCATCCGGGCGTCCGACGCCCAGGACCTGCAGCTCATCCTCGACCTGATCGAGGTCCTGCGGGAGCAGGCGAAGACCGCCCGGCCGCGGCTGGAGGTCATCCCGCTCGAGTACGCCGACCCGAACAGCATCGCCAACTTCCTGACCGCCCTGTTCTCCCGGGTGCTGGTCGCCGGGCCGGGCGGGAACTACCTGCTCCAGCCGGCCGCCACCGGGCAGCCCGCGCTCGGCCTCGGCGGCGGGTTCGGGCAGCAGCAGCAGAACGTGCAGAACCGGGGGGTGTACCTGCTCGCCCTGCCGCGGCAGAACGCGATCCTGGTGGCCGCCCCGGAGAGCCGGTTCGCGGACGTGCTGAAGGAGATCCGCCGGTTCGACGTCAAGCACGACCCGGCCACCTTCCCGAAGCCGTTCCGGCTGCAGAAGGCGTCGGCCCAGATCGCCGCCACCCAGATCCAGCAGTTCTGGAACGCCCGGTTCCCCGGGGACCCGCTGGCCCTGAACCAGTTCCGGGTGACGTTCGACGCGGCCAGCAACACGGTGTACGTGCAGGCCAGCAAGGCCGACCTGGAGGACGTCGAGGCCCTGCTCCGGGAGTGGGACACGGCCGAGTCGAAGGCGGTCAGCGAGGTCCGCATCTTTCCGCTGCGGAGCGCGGTGGCGACGGAGCTGGCCCAGGTGATCAGCAACGCCCTGACGGCGCAGGTGCTGAACCCGCTGAACCAGGCCCAGTTCCAGAACGTCCAGGCGCCGTCGGCCGGCGGGACGGCCCAGCTCGGCCTCGGGACCGGGCAGACCGGGCTCGGCGGCGGGCAGGGGGTGCTGGGCGGGGCGCTCGGCGGGGCGCTCGGCGGGGGGGCCCAGGGGGCCCTCGGCGGGGCCCTCGGGGCGGCCCTCGGGCAGCAGGGCGGGCAGCTCCCGGGCGGGGTCGGGACGACCGGGCAGATCCAGACCCAGATCCCGAGCATCGGGGTCGGGATCGCCGGCGGGCTGGTGACCAAGAGCAACACCCTGCGGGTGTACTCGGTCCGGGACGGGCAGGTGATCGAGTCCGGGCACTTCGCCGACGTCCACCTGGTCCCGAACGTCCGGACGAACGCGATCATCGTCACCGCCCCCGAGAAGACGATGCGGCTGATCGCCGCCCTGATCGACCAGCTCGACACGGTGGCGGCGGCGGCCGCGTTCGTGAACGTGTTCGAGCTGCGGCGGGCGGACGCCACCCTGACCGCGAACCTGCTCCGCCAGCTGTTCGGCGCCCAGACCCAGGGCGGCGGGCTGGGCGGCCAGTTCGGGGGGCAACTCGGGGGGCAACTCGGCGGGTTCGGGCAGCTCGGGGCGGCCCAGCAGCCGGGGCTCCGCCCGGTCCTCACCCTGACCGGGGACCCGTCCCCGGGGGCGAACCTGATCGACCTGCGGATCTCGACGGACGACCGGACGAACTCGATCATCGTGGCCGGGTCGCCGAACGACCTGGAGACGATCCGGGCGATCATCTACCGGCTCGAGTCGTCGGACGTGGGGCAGCGGTACAACGAGGTGTACAAGCTGCGGAACGCGGCCGCGGCAGACGTGGCGACGGCGGTCTCGACGTTCGTCCAGCAGTCCCTGGCGGTGCTGACCCAGGCGAACTTCCTGTCCGCGTACCAGAACCTGCAGCGGTCGGTGGTGGTGATCGCCGAGCCGGTGAGTAACACCCTGCTGGTCAGCGCCACCCCGCAGTACTTCGGGGAGATCAAGCGGCTGATCGAGAAGGTGGACGCCCAGCCGCCGCAGGTGATGGTGCAGGTGATGATCGTGGACGTGCAGCTGAACAACGCGGAGGAGTTCGGGGTGGAGTTCGGGATCCAGAGCCCGGTGCTGTTCGCCCGCGGGCAGCTCGGGGCCCCGGTGACGAACACCACCACCGGGCAGGTGAACGCGGCCGTCCCCGGGTTCAACTTCAACACCACCGCCCCGCTCGGGAACAGCAACATCGTCCAGCAGCAGACGGTCGGGTTCCAGGGGCTGTCCCAGCTCGGGGTCGGGCGGGTCGGGACCCAGGGGTTCGGCGGGTTCGTGTTCTCCGCCGCCAGCGACTCGTTCAACCTGCTGATCCGGGCGCTGAAGGCCCAGGGGCGGGTGGAGATCCTGAGCCGGCCGCAGATCCAGGTGGCGGACAACCAGACCGGGTTCGTCCAGGTCGGGCAGGACTTCCCGTTCCTGTCGACCGCGAACGCCACCCTCGGGGTGACCCAGCAGTCGATCGAGTACCGGCCGATCGGGGTGACGATGCGGGTCACCCCGCGGGTGAACCCGGACGGGAAGGTGCTGATGCGGGTGGAGCCGGCGGTGTCGAGCGTCAGCCCGAACTCGATCAACCTGGGCAACGGGATCCTGGCCCCAGTGTTCAACAACCAGACCGTCCAGACCACGGTACTGGCCGCCGACGGGGAGACGATCGTGCTCGGCGGGCTGATCTCCCGGACCGACTCGCGGACCGAGAACGGGTACCCGTTCCTGAAGGACATCCCGTACGTCGGGGCGCTGTTCCGGTACCGGACGCACACGGTCCAGCGGCGGGAGGTGCTGGTGATCATGACCCCGCACGTCGTCCGGAGCGAGGCGGACCAGGCCCGGCTCTTGGCCGAGGAGGGGCAGAAGATGACCTGGTGCGTGCCGGAGTTGGCCCGCACCCACGGGCACGGGCTGGAGGTGATCGGGCCGGCGATGCACGGGGCCCGGCCGGTGCCGGTCCCCGGCCCGGTCCCGTACGCCCCGGGGCCGTACTACCACGGCGGGCTGGGCACGCCGGACCCGGCCGGGCCGCAGCCGGGCTACCCGCCGCAGCTGCCGCCGGCCTACCCGCAACAGCAGCAGCCGGGGTACCCGCCGCAGCAGCAGCCGGGCGGGCAGCTCCCGCCGTACAACCCGGGGATGAACCCGGCCCCCGGCGGGACGGCTCCGGCTCCTGGTGGGACGACTCCGCCGGGCGGGATGCCGCCGGCCCTGCCGACGCCCCCGCCGGCCCCGCCGCAGCCGGGCGTCGGGTACGGGCCGCCGGCCCCGCAGGCGCCGGGCGGGTGGCCGGCCGCCGCCGGCGCCCCGGTGGCCCCGGTCGCGGCGGTGATCCCGATGCCGCAACCGCAGCCGGCGTACCCGCCCCAGGCGGCGCCGGCGGCCCGGGCCGGGTTGCAGATGGTGATGCCGGACGGGCGGCCGTACGTGCCGCCCGGCACCCCGGCCCCGACCCCGCCGCCGGCCCCGGTGCGGGGGGCGTTCACGATGCAGCAGCCGGCCGGCCGGATGCCGGCCGGCGGACAGCCGGCCCGGAGCGGGGACGGAGCCCCGCCGGCGGACGACCGGAAGACCAACCGCGCCACGGAGGGCGAGCCATGGAATTCGTCGGTGTTCGAGCGGTCGTTCTTCGGGCGCTGACGGCGGCCGCGGCCCTAGTCGTCGGGGCCGGGTGCCACGGGACCGGGGCGTCGCCGGCGGGGCCCGGGACGTTCCAGACCGGGATGCCGGGCGTGCCGACGCGGGTGACCCCGAACGGCACCGGGGCGCCGGCCGCGGAGGCGGCCCCGGCGGTGGCGTGGGGGAAGCCGACGAAGGCGGAGAAGCCGGCCCCGGGGCTCCCGCCCGCCACGGTGGTGACGCTGTGGCGGAAGAAGATCGAGTACCTGGCGGACGACAGCAAGAACGGGGAGCTGAACCCCGGTCTGGTCGGGCAACTGTTCCTGCTCGACCCGCAGGGGCGGTTCGTCACCGCGGACGGCACCCTGGCGGTGGCCCTGTACGACGAGACCCCGCGGCCGCCGGGGCAGGCGGGGAACATCCCGGAGATGTGGGAGTTCAAGAAGGAGGCGCTGCGCGGCCTCCGGACCCAGGACGAGCGGTTCGGGCTGAGCTACGGCCTGTTCCTGCCGTGGGTGACGTACCGGCCGGACGTGACCCGGGTGCGGATCGCCGCCCGGTTCGAGCCGGAGGGCGCCGGCCCGCTGTACGCCCAGGACACGTGGATCACCTTCGACGCCGCGGGGCAGGGGTACGGCGGGGCGGGGTGGACGAACGTGTCGGCCCCGCCGGTCGGCCCGGCGCCGGCCGTGGCGTGGAGCCCGGCCGGCCCGCCGCCGGGTGCGGCGGGTCCCGGGCTGGGGGTGACGGTCAGCGGGGCGCGGGCGCGGGCGCCGGCGCCCGCCCCGGCGCCGGTGGTGCCGCTGCCGCCGCCGACCGCGACGATCGACCGGGCGCCGGCGAACTACGGGTCGCTGGCCCCGCCCGGACCGGTGGCGCCGGTCGGCGGCCCGGTCCCGCCGCCGAACCTGCCGCCGATCGCGTTCACCGCCGGCCGCCCGTTCGGGCAGTGACGCGGTGAGGCGAGCGGGGGGCGTGAGCCCCCTGATGCCGCCGGGGCATCAGGGGGCTCACGCCCCCCGCTCGCCGTCCCGTTTTCCGTTGGCGGTCCGGCCGCCCGGCGTGGTAGACTCGGGCACCTGCCAGTCCTCCCCGCCGGTGCCCCGCCATGCTCGCACTTCACTCCGGCCCCGCCGCCCGCAACTGCGCCGGCGCCACCCGCCGGGCCGCCCTCAAGGTCGGGTTCCTCGGGGCCGCCGGCCTCGGCCTGTCCGACCACCTCCGCGCCAGGGCGTCCTCGGGGGGCTCACACCCCCCGCTCCGTGGCACCGGGCAGAAGTCGGTCATCCTGATCTGGCTCGACGGCGGCCCCAGTCAGCTCGAAACCTTCGACCCGAAGCCGGACGCCCCGGCCGAGTTCCGCGGGCCGTTCGGGGTCGCGAAGACGCGCAGCCCGGGGGTCTTCTTCAGCGAGCTGATGCCCGGCCTCGCCGACCGGTTCGACAAGCTCTCGGTGGTCCGGTCGCTGCACCACGACAACGGCGACCACTTCGCCGCCGCCCACTGGATGACGACCGGCCGGTTCGGCTCGACGAGCGTCAGCCAGAGCCAGAAGTACCCGTCGGTCGGGTCGTACGTGGCCCGGGTGAAGGGGGCGAACCGGCCGGGGCTGCCGGCCTACGTCGGGCTGCCGTCGGCCGAGACGGTGTACCTGTTCCCGGGGTACATGGGGGCGGCGTACCTCGGGGCGGCGTACAACCCGTTCGACGTGGACCGGGACCGCAAGTACCTGTCGGCCTACGACACCACCCGGGTCCGGTCGCCGAAGTGGCTGTCGAGCCTGGCCGGGACGCGGGAGGCGGTCGAGAACACGGCCGGGAAGACGTCGCTGCTGGAGAAGTTCGACACCGCCCGTCGGGACGCGGACCGGACCGGGGTGATGGCGACGATGGACCGGTTCCAGCGGCAGGCGCTGGACATGGTGCTCGGGAGCGAGGCCCGGGCGGCGTTCGACCTGGACCGGGAGGACCCGAAGGCCGCCGATCGGTACGGGCAGACGCCGTGGGGCCGGTACACGCTGATGGCCCGCCGCCTGGTGGAGGCGGGGGTCTCGTTCGTGACGGTGGACATGCCGCATTGGGACGACCACAGCAGCCTGGTGAAGTCGCACGCCCCGAAGGTGCGGATGGTGGACAAGGTGGTGTCGGCGCTCTTGGACGACCTGTCGGAGCGGGGGTTGTTGGAGTCGGTGATGGTGGTGGTGATGGGGGAGTTCGGGCGGACGCCGAAGATCAACGACGGGCAGCCGGGGATCCCGGTGCCGGGCCGGGACCACTGGGGGAACGCGATCTCGGCCTTGGTCGCCGGCGGGGGCGTGCCGGGCGGGGTGGCGGTCGGGCGGACGAACGCCCGGGCTGAGCACCCGGTGGACCGGGCATTGAAGCCGGGGGCGCTGCTGGCGACAGTGTACCACCACCTCGGGGTCGACGCGGCCGAGACGTTCAAGGACCACGCCGGCCGCCCGCACCCGATCCTGGACGACCCCGCCCCGATCAAGGAGCTGGTGTGATCCGGTCAGGGGCGGGCGGCCCGGTCGCGTGTCGCCTCCGCCGGGGTCAGCCGGTGACGGCGATCCGCTTCGGCTTCACCGCCTCCACCTTCGGCAGCTTGACCGCCAGCACCCCGGCCTTCAGGTCCGCGGTGATCTTGTCCGCGGCCACCGTCTCGGCCACCGCGAACACCCGGTGGTAGTGCGTCGCCGCCCCGGCCCGGCCGACCGGCCGGCGGCCGTGGACCGACAACTCGCCCTTCTCGTACCGGACCTCCACGTCGTCCGGCTTCACCCCGGGCAGGTCGGCCAGCACCAGGAACTCGTTCTCGGTCTCCAGCACGTCCACCCGCGGGCCGACGTTCACCGCCCGCTCCTCGCCGTTCGCCGACGGCTCGCGCACCAGCGTCGTCATGGGGTCAATCCTCGTGTGTTGGGGTATGAAGGCCCCCGGCAGGCCGGGGGCCGTGTGGTTCGGGGTTACTCGCCACGGACGGCGATCCGGCGCGGCTTCGCCGCCTCGTGCTTCGGCAGGGTCAGCCGGAGCACCCCGTCGGCGTACTTCGCCTCGACCTTGTCCGCGTCCACCAGGGCCGGCAGCCCGACCGCCCGGGTGAACCGGCCGAACGGCCGCTCCTGCCGCACCCACGCGGCCCCGGCCACCTCCGGCGGCGTCCGCTCGCCCTGGACCGTCAACTGGTTGCCCTCGGTGACGGTCACCTCCAGCTTCGCCGGGTCGACGCCCGGCAGGTCCGCCTCGGCGTACACCGCGTGCTCGTCCTCCCACACGCTCAGCGGGGCGGCCGCGGCCCCGGACGCCCGGTTCAGCCACCGGGCGAACTCGTCCTGCACCTGGTTGAACTCCTGCCACAGGGCCCCGAAGGGGTGGCGGTTAACGACCATCGGCACTCCTCCACGGTTGATTTGGGGTCCCGGGTCCGGCCCGGTTCCGCCCTGTTAGAGGGGACACCCCGGGGCGGGATTCACGCCCGCCGCCGGCACGCCGAAGTGCATTTCAAGCCGCGTGCCAACCGGCGGGATCGCGGCCGGGTCGTGAGGACGGCCGTGTGACGTGAGGACTTGCGGCGAGGGGCGGGGCCGGCGGGCGGGGCGGGGCGGCCCGCCGGCTGCAAAAGTGACACCCGGCTGTCAGCCGCCGGGTCCCATCGGGACGGGCAAGGGGGTCGGAACGGGCGGGGGCGGCGCCCCGGGCAGCTCCGGCAGCGGCGGCTTGTCGTCCGGCTTCGGCGGGTCGGGGACGGGGTCCGGCTCCTTCTTCTTCGCCGGCTCCTTCGGCGTCGCCTTCTTCGGCGGGGCGTCGGACGCCCCGCCGCCCGCCGGGGCGCCCCCGCCGCGGACCCGGTTGATCGTCGCCGACGGGGTCTCCAGGTCCACGATCACCTCGGCCGGCGACCCCTTCCCCTGGGAGTCCACGCCCCAGACGTGCTCCCCGGTGTTCGACGCCTTGTCCACCGCCCGCGCCCGGACGTAGAACTTCCACAGGTTCTCGTCCGGCACCTCCCACGTGTACCGCCCGGTCTCCTGCCCCGGGAAGTTCCGCAGCCGGTACTTGATCTCGTTCCACGTCCCGGCCTTCGGGTCCGGCGACCATTCCAGCCCGACCGGGTCCGGCATCAGGTTCGGGTCGGCCGCCTTCCAGGTCACCTCCACCACCGGCCCCTTGCCCCCGCGCCGCACCTGCACCGCGGTGATCTGGACGTACGGCGCGACGGTGTCGACCACCACGTGGACCATCGGCGGGTCGTCCCGCTTCGGGTCCGGCCCCTTGTTCCCGGACCCGCCCTCCGGGACCACGTAGAACCCGTACGTCCCGTCGTCGCCCGCCTCGTAGGGCAGCGACAGCGTCTTCTCCCCGTCGCCCGGCATCAGCTTCGCCGGGAACCGCTTCACCTTCTCCCACCCGCCCTGGCTCTTGATCACGTACAGGTGGGCCGCCTGCACCCCGGACCGGCCCATCCCGCGGACGGCGAAGTCCACGTCGAACTTCTTCGTGTTGACGTAGTCCACCCGGGCGGCCGGCAGGTACGGGGCGGCCGCCCCCGGGGCCTCGGCCGCCGGCCCCTTCGCCAGCCCGACCCCCTGGCCGTCGCCCGGCACCCGGACCGGGGCCGACACGCCCTCGTTCCCGGCCCGGTCGGCGGCCACCACCCGCACGTCCAGCGCCTTCCCCGGCGGCAGCTTCCAGGAGAAGGCGTCGGTCGCCCGGAAGTCCCGCTCGGTCACGTCCGTCCAGGCGGCGCTGGTCGGCCACTTGCACTGGAGCTTGATCGCCCTCGGGCGGGTGTCGAGGTGGTCGTCGGTCGCCCGCCACTCCACCCCGTTCCCGACCGCCGCCACCCGCACCACCGGCGGGGTGGTGTCCACCACCGTCCGCAGCTGTGGGGCGAGTTGGTCGGTCGGCGGGTTGGGGTTGCCGTCCGGGTAGATGAACTGGACGGTGAACTCGTAGTCCCCGTCCCGCTCGACCGGGAACAGGAACCCCTTGCGGTCGTTTGCGAGGCTGTCGAGGTTGTTGAGGGAGAGCCGCCGGCCCTTCTGGAACTCGGACCGGTTCGACGCCCGGTAGTAGAGCTGCAGGGCGGTCGGCTTGGTCGGCATGCTCTCGATCCGGTCCACCCGGACCGGGATGCCGACGGTCAGGTTCGGCCAGTAGTGCGGCTCCAGCTCGCCGGCCGGCTGCGGGCGGGCGGGGGAGGTGAGGGCCAGCAGGCCGGCGACGGACCCGGCCAGGAGCACGGCGGAACGGCGTCGCATCGGCGCCCCCGGAGGTCGGTACGGTCCCGGTTCAGGGGATCGGCCGGCGGGGGCGCGGGAGTTGAGCCCAACAAAAGTTTAGCCGCGACGCGGAGTCCTCGGAGCGGAGCGCGGGACGGAGGCTCGGGCGCCCCGCCCCGGCC